>PVBE011290055.1_pt1 | contig 21104 bp, 21 predicted proteins | sample 1631181 | NCBI WGS metagenome assembly PVBE01 (sample SAMN08397723, study PRJNA350692) | Marine metagenome, whole genome shotgun sequencing project. | isolation source: water | place: Pacific Ocean | collected 2012-04 | reverse complement strand
CTCCACCCCGAAGCGCTCCTGGATCTTCCGGTCCACGCACGCGCCGAGTTCCTCCACCCCGAGCTCGAGGGGCGCCAGGATCTGCGCCGCCTGCTCGAGCAGGGCTTCCCGCTTCGCCTCCGCCTCGTCCACCTGCGCACAGAGGCCCGCGGCCTCGATGGCGTCCCAGTCGTGCTCCCTCGGCAACCGCAGCAGGTGCAGGAGCCCAGGGTCGACGGGGACGCGCACGGCGCCCGGTGCCTCAGACTGCCAGTGACAGGGCCAGCCCACGGTGCCGATCTTGAAATGCTCGCCCGCGACCCGAACCGGGATCCGGTCGAGATCCGGCAGCGAGCGGTCGAAATTGGCGAGGGCATGCCCGCTGGTTCGGGCGACGCCGTCCCAGCGGCCCTGGGCCATGGCGCGAACGCTGGCGCCGCCGATGCGAATCACGAGATCACCCGCTTCGAAGCTCACCAGCGCCTCGGGCGGGCGTCTGCGCGGCACCACGCGGCGCAGGGTGCGCAGGCCGCTCCGAAGCTCGTCGCGTGCCACTTCGACCTGGGCCAGGGCTTCGGGCGCACGCTCGGGGTCGAGCGACCCCCCGGTCTCGCAACGATTCGTCACGAAGGACGCCCCTCCAGCCAGCACGATTCAGCACAGCAGGGCCTTCGTCCGAGCACGGACTCAGGCTTGGGCGCAGTCTCCGGCTTGACGGCGAACAAGTCAACGCACATCTGGCGATCCCCCCCCCCATTTCTCTGATGCCGGTTTGATGCCGGCGTGATGCGGTAGAAGCCTCAGCGGGCCCGGCTTCGCCGCCGGCGTGATGCGGTAGAAGCCTCAGCGGGCCCGGCTTCGCCGCCGGCGTGATGCGGTAGAAGCCTCAGCGGGCCCGGCTTCGCCGCCGGCGCACGCGGTGCATGCGGGGCTTGCCGCCCAGCAGCTGGCCCATCTGGCCCGGGGTCGGCCGGAAGACCGTCTTCACCCTCGGACCGGCGGTGAAGACGGCCGTGCCACTGAGGCGCTCGAGATTGCCGATGAGTCGGCGGCACTCCGCGACGGCCCGGGCCACGTCGTTGCGCGTCAGCACGATGGCGCCGTCTGTCGCGGTTCCGAAGTCTGCCACCAGGTCCAGATCACGCTCGCGGTGGCCCCGCTGGCGGAGCCGGCTCAGAGCGTGCGCCGTGAGTTGCAACTCCGACATCACTCGGCCTCGGCCGGGAAGGCGGTCAGGTGCACGAGGCCCTCGCAGGCGAGCGCGCAGGCGCTCACGCGGGGCGTGTCGACGCGCAGGTCCGAGCCGATGCCGCGCGAGGGCGCCCACGAAACCGGCGCCTCGCGCAGCGCCGCGAGAAGAGGCTCCGGCCCGTCGAAGGGCTCGGGCCCACCCCGCCGCCGCTCGCGTCTGCCCGAAATCCCCTCTTCGACGGCGTCGATCGTGTAGGAGCGCAGCAGCGTCCGAAAACTCGCGGCGAAGAACTCGCTGCAGCCGACGGCCTCGAGGCCCACCACCCGCCTGCCCTGCATGGCGACAAAGCCCACCTGCCGCTCCACGGGCCGGAAGGCGCGGTCCATTTCCGCCAGGTCGCTCTCGCGGCTCTCCGCGTAATCGCCCCAGGCCTCCGTTTCCGCCGTCGTATGCGAACTACCAAGCCGCGCATCGATCTCGCCCCACACCTCTTCCTGGTCGGCCCGGAAACCCTCGCACGTGATCATCGAGGCGTGCACGCTGCGCGCCATCTTGCTGCGCAGGTCGCGCGAGACGACCTCCCGCGAACCGTGGAAGCCGTGGCTGCCGCGCCGATCCCAACGCCCGGCCTCGACGCAGGAAACATCGATCAAGACCGAACTCACCGGCGGCACCAGGAACGTGGCGTTGGCGACGCGGTTCTGCTTTGCACCCACGATCTCCTCTCCGAAGAGGAAGAGCACGGGCTGCTTGCCCCGGTTTTCGAAGTGGACGACGGGAACGCTGCCCTGTTCACTGACCTCGTCGATGTGGACGTCGCCGCGCTCGAGCGCTTCGCGCAGCGGCACGCAGGTGGGTCCCGAAGGCTCGGCATTCTCGGGCCAGACGAGCGGCCAGAGCGTCAGCGCCTTGTGCGCCTGGTGCGGCGCCAACGCGGCGTGGTCCAGAAACGAGGCGATCGGATTGCTGAGGATGCTGGGGTGAGTCATGTGCGGGTTCCTTTCATGCGGCAGGTTGGCGCGCCGCCGTGTCGAATCCGGTCTTTCGCGAAAATTTCGCTTTCCGGAACCCGGGACAGGTTCGCGGGTCAACGGGCACGGCCGTGCCCCGGTCCTGCCACCGGGTGGTTCATTAGGCGGGGGCTCGGAGGGCGAGATCGCGCGACCGGCGCCCACCGCAGCCGCCGCACGGACGGATTTCCGGCCAATCTGATCGCGCACCCCCCCCCTTCCGGCCGTGCCAGCCCTTCGGACCCAGGCCCGAAGTGCCCACAGCTCCCCAGTTCCCCCAATTCCCCACGGGAAACTATTTGTGAGTTTTCCCCACCGGAAGCGAACAAACTTCGCTCTCAGCGTAAATATATCGCATTTAGAACCCCACACAACCCCCACAAGCGTAGATTTTTGCGTAAGCTTGGAGGCAGTGCCGGAGGAGAACAACGGACTCGGCCTGGTCGGGCGTGCCATTCGCGTGATGCGCGCCGGCCAGGACATGAGCCGCAAGGAGCTCGCAAAGCGGGCGGGGCTTTCCTACTCCTACCTCGCCGAAATCGAGACCGGCGCGAAAAACCCCTCCTCGAAGGCCCTCGCGCAGATCGCGGAGGCGCTCGAGGTTTCCCTGTCCACGCTGCACGGGGCGGCCGAGCGCTGGGCAAGCTCGCCCCCGCCGCACTCGTTCGAGGAGTTGCGCGACGCGCGCGCGGCTGTATCCGCCGACGCCGAAAGCGACCTCGACCCGGTTTCAGCGAGCCTCATATCCGAGCCGCCGCACACCCAGATGTACAGCGCCTCCGCGCGCCGCGACATGCTCCACCGCACTCGGCGCACTCGCCGGCGCGGACGCGAAGCGGAGACCGGCAGCGGCGAGTCCGAGCTTCACGAAGCCCTCGGCACCCTGCGCGAAAGCGACGGCGGCACCGAACACGCCGCAGAGCTGCTCCAGCAGCTCGCCCAGCTCACCCCCGAAGACCGCGCCCGCCTGCTCGACCTGGCGCAGCGGCTCACGAACGAGTAGCGGGGGTCCGTCGGGTACACAGCCGATCTCGGCCCGCACTCCGCGGCGTGCGCCGAGTCCGAGCAGGAACACCAGCAGCAGGCTCAGGGCCGTGGGGGTAAGCCCGGGCACGGAGGCCGCCGGGTCGGATGCGTTCGCGGGATCGCCCCCGCCAAAAAAGCCAGTGAATTGCTGCCCACGCGTCTAACGGCCGGCGCCGCTCCTGCTTCCCGACTGCAGCTAACTGGCGCCGCTCCTGCTTCCCGACTGCAGCTAACTGGCGCCGCTCCTGCTTCCCGACTACAGCTACTCATGGCGATCCACGCAAGGTTGCGAAATCCACCCCATGGGCAAATCCAACGAAATCGACCAGCTGATCGCGGCCCTTCCCAAGGTGGAACTCCATCTGCACATCGAGGGCACTCTCGAGCCCGCGATGATGTTCGAAATGGCCGAGCGCAACGGGGTAGCGCTGCGCTTCGCGAGCATCGAGGAGATCGAGGCGGCCTACCAATTCGAGGATCTGCAGTCCTTCCTCGATCTCTACTACGCGGGGGCCGCAGTTCTGATCCACGAACGGGACTTCTTCGAACTCACCTGGGCGTACCTCGTGCGCATGGCACACGAAAACGTTCGACACGTCGAGATCTTCTTCGATCCGCAGACGCATACCGGGCGCGGCATCGCCCTGGAGACAGTGCTCGAAGGAATAGGCGGGGCGCTCGCGCAGGCCGAGCAGACGCTCGGCATCAGCTCTCGGCTCATTCTGAGTTTCTTGCGGGACCGCTCCGAAGCCGACGCGATGGAAACGCTCGAAGCGGCGCTTGCCTGGCGCGAGTCGATCGCCGGCGTGGGCCTCGACTCAGCGGAGGTCGGAAACCCGCCCGAAAAATTCATCGGGGCCTTCCGGCGGGCTCGCGAGCTGGGGCTTCAGCGCGTGGCGCACGCGGGTGAGGAGGGTCCCCCCGAATACGTCCGCCAGGCGCTCGACCTGCTCGGCGTGTGCCGGATCGACCACGGCGTGCGTTGCGCCGAGGACCCCGCGCTCGTGGAACGGCTGGTGCGCGAGCGCATCCCGCTCACGGTCTGTCCGCTTTCGAACGTACGCTTGCGTGTATTCGATTCCCTGGCCGACCACAACCTGAAGACGCTCCTGGAACGCGGCGTCTGCGTGACACTCAATTCCGACGACCCGGCCTACCTGGGCGGCTACCTGACCGAGAACTGGCTCGCCGTACGCAGCGCGCTCGACCTGAGCCGCGCCGACGTGCTGACCCTGGCCCGCAATGCAGTCGAAGCGAGTTTTCTAGAAGGCGACGCCGAGCGTGCGCTTCTCGGAGAAATCGAGGAGGTCGCGGCACGCAGATCAGAACCGGACCAGGCCGGTGCCGGGCCGCACACGGCGGCGAAAAACTCCGAAAGCGGTCATCGCGACTGACGCCAAACGAGAAAACAGGCTCGTCGGGGTCCCGGCCGCGCGCCTCAGCTCGCAACCGCGTCCAGCCGGCCTGGCGCTCGTCCTCTTCGATCCGCCGCAGGCGCCGGCTCTTTACGCAGACATCCGATCGCCTCGAAATCTCGAGGATGCCGGCGCGGCGCGCAATCGCCCGAAAGGGCGCAATGCTCCTGCGCTGGTATCAGTAGACGGGCGCTTCCCGGCGCACCAGATCCCGCTCCCGCCACGGGTAGCCGCGGCCGACGTAGAGATCCGCGCTGTGGATGTCGAGCCTGTCGAGACCGGGTTCCGGCATGCCCCGAAGTCAGTCGAACATGATCACTTGCCGCGCGGCCGAGCCCTTGCGCATGGCGTCGAAGGCTGCGTTGATCTCGTCCAGCGCGACGCGCGCCGAGATCATCTCATCGAGGTGCAGGCGCCCGTCCAGGTAGAAATCGATGTAGCGCGGCATGTCGACCCGGAACTCGTTCGAGCCCATGAAGGAGCCGGTGATGTTCTTCTCCTGCAGCGTCAGATCGGCTGCCGAGATGGGCACCATCTCGGTCACCGGCACAACACCGACGATGACAGCCGTTCCGCCACGGCCCGTCATGCCAATGGCCTGCTGCACCGTTGCCACCGTGCCGAGGCACTCGAATACGAAGTCTGCACCTCCACCAGTGAGCCCGTGCACGGCCGCAACCGGGTCGCCGTCGGTGACGTCGACGCAATCGGTGGCGCCGAGGGTTCTCGCGAGATCGAACTTCCACGCCTGGGAGTCGACCGCGATGATCTTGCCGGCACCCACGATGCGCGCGCCCTGCAGTGCGGCCAGGCCGACACCGCCGCAGCCGACGATCACCACCGTGCTGCCCGCCGGGATGCGCACGGTCTTGAGCGCTGCACCGAGCCCCGTCGTGACACCGCAGCCGATCAGGCACGCCCGGTCGAGGGGCATGTCGTCGCGGATCTTCACCAGCGAGCGCTCCGGGCACAGCATCTTCTCCGCGAAAGACGACAGGTCGCCGAGCTGTCCAACCGGGTCGCCAGCCTGCGTGGTGATGCGCGGCCCCGCTTCCGGCGGCCGGCTCGGCACGTAGGGCGAAGTGCAGAGATAGGGACGCCCGCCCGTGCAGAAATGACACGTGCCGCACCAACGGTTCAGGCAGCCGATCACGTGGTCGCCCTCCGCGACTTCGGTGACACCCTCCCCCACCGCCTCGACGACACCCGAGGGCTCGTGGCCGAGAATCACCGGGGGCGGCAAGGGAATGCCCCCCTCGATCATGTGGAGGTCGCTGTGGCAGATGCCGGACGCGGCAGTCTTGACCAGTACCTCGCCGGGACCGGGATCGTCGATGTTGAGATCCTCGATCGACAGCGGCTCGTTGTTGACTCGCATCACGGCAGCCTTCATGGCAGTCTCCCTTGTATCGTTTCGGCTCAAAAATTCTGAGGGCTGTACTCTACCACCGTCGGGGATTCCAGATCATTCCTCGTGGTGCTGAAGAATCTCGACCTGGTATCCGTCCGGATCCTCGATGAATGCGGCGGTAACGGGCCATCGGTCGAGGCGCTGGGGCTCCATGATCGACTTGGCTCCCGCATCGACTGCCCGCTGATACAGCCCCTCGCAGTCGTCGGTTTTGATGTAGAGCTTCCAGAAGGCGTTTCCGTGGTCGATGGGGCCCTCGTGATCGTGGTGCCAGGCGAGCTGGATCCGGTTGCCATCGGCACCCTTGAGAACGACCTCGCTCACGTTGGGGATCTCGATCCGGTGGGTGACCTCGAGTCCGAGCACATTTTCGTAGAAGGCGACAGATCGTCCGAGGTCGGTCACGTTGATGCAGTACTGGTCCAGGCTCGTTTCCACGGTGTTCTCCTTCGGGTCCTAGGGTTCTGTTCGCGTCAGGCGAAAAACACGGATGTTCCGATCGGTTCGATTCTCGTAAACGTAAATCTGCGGAATCGCCTGGCGGAGGGTGTCCCAGACCTCTTCCTTCTCCGCGTCCAGCAGCACCCGCGCCCGGGCCTTGAAACGCTCACCTTTGAGCTGCAGTTCCACTTCCGGATTGGCCTCGATGTTGTAGCTCCACGCCGGGTGCTTCTCCTGGCCCATGGCGCTCGCCACGACCAGGTAGTCGCCTTCGTGCTCGACGCATGCGAGATGGACGGAGCGCGGCTTTCCCGAGCGCCGGCCCGTCGCAGTCAAGGTCAGCATGGGCATATTCGGGACACCCATCGAGAAGAACTTCCCGTTGCTCGCCCTGAAGATCACGGGATCCAGGCGGGAAGCAACGTTCCGAATCATCCAGGTCGAGACCGGATTGGTTGTGATCCAGATGAGAAAACGGTCGGACCTGGCCTGGTTTCCGGAGGAACCCACCGTCGCGGTTACCGGGGCGCGGTCTCGTAGACCTCGGCGTCGGACTCGAGGGTGTGCTGTTCGAATTTGCTCATCGCGTGCGGCCACTGGGTCGCGACCCGGCTCGCCTGCCACACCTCGACGTTCTCGATCGCCTGTTGGATCTCCTCGTCGTAGCTCTCCAGCGGTTCGGGCCGGAAGCCGATCCACACGAGGTCATTCCACGAGATCCGCTCGATCTTCTGCAATACGTAGTTCGCCTGGGACTCGATCATCACGAGAATCGATCCGTTGTCTGTGTTCGGACCGTAGCGCATGAAGAGGTTCGCAAAGCCCTCCGTCATGCCCCACGCCACTGTCAAAACCGACTTCTGGCAGATCACATCTGACACAATTGTCAAAATTGGCGGCTCGGAGGTACTCTGGCCGCGTGCGACCCGCGAGGGCACCGATCCCGACAACTGCCTGCCGCGAGCCTCGTCGCGCTATCGCGCTGCTGGGCGGAGCGCCCCTGAACGCGTTCTCGGTGGCCATCGCGACACCGACCGCGCTCTGCGACCGCCTATTCGAAACCTAGGAAGCTCCGGTGAGCCGGTCCGGGCCCTGGCAGAATCCGGACCCGAGACGCTGGCCCCGAGCAAAACGATTGTCGCGGAGGAAACAAGCAATGGGTCGACTCGATGGCAAGGTGGCGCTGATCAGCGGCGGCGCACGGGGCATGGGGAAAGCCGAAGCGCGGCTCTTCGCCGCCGAGGGCGCAAAGGTGGCCGTCTGTGACGTGCGCGACGACCAGGGGAAAGCGGTCGCCGAAGCAATCGGAGCGGCTGCGATCTACCGCCACCTCGACGTAACCCGCGAAGACGAGTGGGCAGAAGCCGTGGCCGCCACCACCGGCGCGTTCGGAAGACTCGACGTCCTGGTGAACAACGCGGGCATCGCCGAAGCCGCACCGCTGGCCGAAATGACCCTCGAAAGCTACCGGCGAGTCACCGAGGTGAACCAGACCGGTGTCTTCCTCGGCATGCGCGCCGTCGTCGAGCCCATGACGCAAGCCGGGGGCGGCTCGATCCTGAACATCTCCTCCATCGACGGCTTGATCGGGATGAACAACATCATCTCTTACGTCGCGAGCAAGTGGGCCGTGCGCGGCATGACGAAGACGGCCGCGATGGAACTCGCGCCGCGCGGAATCCGCGTCAACTCCATCCACCCGGGCTTCATCCACACATCACTCGCGGTGGAGGACGAGAGCGGCCTGCCCGAGATCCACGCGCTCCTCGACGAATACACCGCGCGGATGACGCCCATGGGCCGCACCGGTGAGCCCGAAGAGATCGCGAAGCTCGCGCTCTTTCTCGCTTCGGACGAAAGCTCGTACTCGACGGGGTCCGAGTTCGTCGCCGACGGCGGGTTGATTGCGGGCCACCCGTCGCCGGGACCCGAGGAATAGGCCGATTCACCCAGCCACAGCAGCGAGCCCCAAGACGCCGGGGCCGCGCGCGTTTTGCGCCGAAAAGTGGCGAGGCTCGGTTGCGCACGTCGACGGGGCCGACGGCCGCGACAGCTGGCTGCCCGACGCGGACCCGTTCCTTCCCCACGCCGGCTTCAGCAACACCAGCCGCGGTTCAGGACGCCGCCTCGTCCGCCGCGGCGAAGACCTTTCGCGCCATGTGCATGCCGTCGATGGCGCGGGGGAAACCGCCGTAGATCACCAGCGTCAACATCACCTCTTCGATCTCTTCCCGCGTGACGCCGTGGTTGAGTGCTCCCTGCAGGTGGATTTCGAGTTCCTGCATCAGCGAGAGCGCCGCGAGCACGGAGATCACCACCAGGCTGCGGTCGCGACGCGAAAGCTGCGGCCGAGACCACACGTCGCCAAAGGCGAAGTCGAGCACGAGGCGGCCCATTTCACCCAGCTGATCGATCGTCGCCGCCTCGGCAAACTTCATGTCCATATCGGGCTGGCCGAGCAGGGTGTTCAGCACGTCGAGCCCGTCGGCGCGGCGCTTCTCGTCGTCCTTTAGCTCGCCGGCTGCCGGCGGGTTGCTGCGCTTCTCCGACCCGTCGACCTGGGCGAAGACCTGGCCCGCGATGCCCGCACCGGCCAGCGCAACCGGAACCCCCGCGTAGGCGCTGATCTGCACCATGATCTCGTCGATCTCCTCGCGGCTCAGACCGTGGTTGAGGCCGCCTCCGACGTGGTGGCGCAGCTCGACCTCGCGGCCGAGTGCGGTGAGAAAGCAAATCACCACCAGGCTGCGGTCGCGACGCGAGAGCTCGGTGCGGCTCCAGATTTCACCGGCTCCGGTGTGGAGCACGATGCTACCGAGAGCGCCCTGGGTACCGAAGAACTCGGCTAGCGTACGGCCGGCTGCCTCGGATCCGCCCAGGGTCGAAAGAACGTCGAGACCGCGTTCGTAGCGCGTGCGGGGGTCGGCCATGCTTCCTCCTCCTATGGCGCGCGAGTCTATCAGCGCCCAAGGCGGAATCGGGCGGGATCTGGCGGGATCTGGCGCTCGGACCTGCAGATTTTCCCCGTCCGCAGTCCTGAAACCCGGGCAGCTCCGGTACCCTCCCGGCGGCCGGCCGGGGGGGGCTATGCGAGTTCCCCGGCCATCCGGAGGCAGCATGGATCTCCTGGGTCTCGTCGTCGGTCTCCTGGTGGGCGCCGCGCTCGGCGGCTTCTTCGTCGCCACCCGCTACCGGGAGCGGCTCGCCGGCGAACAGGCACGGCGAGAAGCGCGCGAGGCGGGTGCGGAGCGGGAGAAGAAGATCTTCGAGAGCCAGCTCGCCGAGATGAAAACCATTTTCCAGGGCCTCGCCTCCGAGACGCTCGAGGCGTCGAACGAAAGTTTCCTGAGCCTCGCCACCGAGCGCATGAAGCCGCTTCGAGAAGAACTCGCGAAGCTCCAGACCGAAACCAAGGCCATGGAGACACGGCGCACCGAAGCCTACGGATCGCTGAAGACGGACCTGGCAGCCCTGCGCACGTCGACTGCCGCCCTCCAGGAACAGTCGACCGCGCTATCCACCGCGCTCCGGGGCAGCTCCAAGACCCGGGGAGTGATTGGAGAAATGATCCTGCGCAATGTCGTCGAAATGGCCGGCATGACGAAGCATTGCGACTTCGCCGAGCAGGTTCAGACTGCCGGTGGCGGCCGACCGGACATCGTGGTGAAGCTCCCCGGCGGCGGGCTCATCCCGGTCGACGCGAAGTTTCCCCTGGCGGCATTCCAGGATGCGATCGACGCCAAGGACCCGAAGGTCCGGGACGCGAAGCTCGTCCAGCATGCGAACGACCTGAAAGCCCACGTCGACACGCTGAAAAAGCGCGACTACACGGCCGGCCTCGAAGGCGAGGTGGACTTCACGGTTCTGTTCCTCCCGGGCGATCACCTGCTCGCTGCCGCGTACGAGCACAAACCAGAACTCCAGGAAAAGGCCCTCGCGGACCGCATCCTGATCGCAACACCCGTGACCCTCGTGGCGCTGCTGCGCACCGTCGGTCTCTACTGGAAGCAACACGATCTTGCCGAAGGGGCGCGCGACATCCAGATCCAGGCGCACGAGTTGCACAAGCGCGTCGCGACCTTCGTCACGCACTTCGCCGGAATCGGGAAGAACCTGGGCCAGGCACAGGAAGCCTTCAACAAGGCGGTCGGCAGCTATGAATCCCGCGTCCTGCCCGCAGGGCGCGAACTCGAAGCCCTGAACTCCGCCCAGGGAAAGCTGCCCGAGATTTCGCAGGTCGAAAAGGCTGTCCGCGAACTCCGAGTCGGATCTCCGGCCGAAGAACCCGACGAAGAAAGCTGAACAGCACCGCCTTGGCCCGAGTGATATCCTGCCCGCCAGCAAGGAACCCCGCCCGTGAATACAGGCGAACTCCACATCCACCCGATGATCCCGTCCCGCAAGAGCGAGGGGCAACTCAACCTTCCCGGCCAAGCTCATCGGAATGAAACCCGCCGAGAGCAAGGCGTTGCTCTCGTTCCCGGACACGCGCATTGCATCTCCCGAATTCCAGTGCCGCTTCCGGTGGCGGCAGAATTCCATGGTCATCTGGGACAACCGCTGCACGCAGCACTGCGCAGTGCCGGAAGACATCCGGGCCCACCGCCGCGTCGAGCGCGTGACGGTCATCGGAAACGATCCCTACTGGTTTCTGCGGCTCCCCGGCCTCGCTCGTCGCCTCACTGAGGCGCGGGGGACGGACCGAACGACGCGAGGAGGACTCTAACTTGGCCCGCTTCTTCCGCTGGATCGGAATCTTGATCCTGGCCGCGGTGGCGATATTCGTCCTCACGGCACTCGCCGCCCGCATGAGCGACGGCCCGATCGGGCTCTTCGCCGGGGGACCGCTCGACAGTGGCGAGCGCATGGACGAGGGCCTCTCGGACTGGAGCGCGTTCCGAGGCGTGAATGCAATCGACCTGCAGCTACTCGAACCTCCTCGGTCGCGCCGGGTCTGGATCATCGTGGACGACGACGGAAGCCTCTACATCCCGTCGGGCTTCGTTCGAAGCCTGCCGATGTGGAAGCACTGGCCTCACGAGGCCTTGGCGGACGGCCGTGCCATCATCCGGATCGAAGGACTTCTCTACCCCGTTCAGTTGGTGCGGACCGAAGACATGGGACTCCTTTCGAAGCTGGGTCGAGACCTCACCAAAAAATACGAACTCCCGGAACCGGAAGGCCAGCCCGACCCCGACGACTTCTGGGTATTTCGCGTCGACCCGCGAACTGCCCCATAGCAACAGGCGGCATCGGACAATGCAGGACTTCGACGACAAGATCGCAGTCATTACCGGGGGCGGCACCGGCATGGGGCGGGAACTGGCGCGCCAGCTAGCCGCCAGCGGCTGCCACGTGGCCATATGCGACCTCTCCGGTGAGGAGATGGAAAAGACCCGGTCCCTATGCGAATCCGATTCGCCGGAAGGCACGCGGCTTCTCACCTGCGTGGCGGACGTTTCCGACGAGTCGCAACTGGAGGACTTTCGCACCGCGATCTGCCGCGAGCTCGAAACCGATTGCGTGAACCTCGTATTCAACAACGCCGGGATCGGCGGGGCCGGCAGCATGATCGTGGACGAGCGCGATGAGTGGGAGCGCACATTCGACATCTGCTGGAAAGGCGTCTACTACGGCACTCGCACCTTCCTGCCCCTGCTCGTCGCGAGCGACGAGGGGCACCTCGTCAACACCTCGAGCGTCAATGGATTCTGGGCTTCTCTCGGCCCGGAGATCCCGCACACCGCCTACAGCGCCGCCAAGTTCGCCGTCAAGGGCTTCAGCGAAGCGCTCGTGAACGATTTCCGGCTGAACGCCCCGCACGTGAAGGTCTCCGTCGTCATGCCCGGACACATCGGAACGTCGATCTTGATCAACAGCGGAAAGATCCTGGGCCGCACTCCCAAGGACATGACGGACGAAGAACTCGAGGAGCTTCGCGAACGGATCGAGCGCATGGGCATCGAGCTGGGCAACGTTACACCCGAGCAGATGCGGGTCTTCCTGCAGATGCGCGCCGAGCAGTTCCGGGACGCCGCTCCCACGACGGCTGCCGAAGCGGCCACGACCATCCTCGACGGCGTCCGCGAAGAACGTTGGCGGATCCTGGTGGGAGCAGACGCAGAGATCATCGATCGCATGGTCCGAGAGGCACCAGAGGAGGCCTACGAAGAGGACTTCATGGAGCGTCTGCGCGCCCAGACCGGCTGGTCGCTCGGGGGCTGACGCTCGCGTCGCCCGCCGCGGGACTCTGTTTCTAGCGAAGCTCCGGATGGTGGCGCGTGTAGCGCCAGCGCTGCAAGGTCACCCCCAGGGCGATACCCGCGAGCCCGAGCAGCAGCGAGCCGAGCACGGAAAAGGCCGCCTCGAAAAGCCTCCCGCCTTCGATCAGGTGCACGGTATCGAGACTGACGGTGCTGAAAGTCGTGAGCCCGCCGAGCAGTCCGGTCATGGCGAAGGAGGCCAACAACTCCCGCTTCCGGGCAATATTCGGGAGATCGCCCGGAAGCACGCGCGCATCGACCGGGCGCGGAAAGCCCGCATCCAACGCCGCATAGAACGCGCCGATCAGCACGCTGCCCAAGAGGTTGCAGACCATCACGGCTTCCCAGCCCGGAAGGGCCGCCGCCTCGAAGCACTGCTCCGCAAACCCGCGGAGCGAGACGCCCACGGCTCCACCCATTGCCACCAGGACGCAGCGCAGGCCCAGATCCGGGATCCTCTCGGCCGTCGCTCTCACGCGAAAAGCCCCCATCCGAGCGCCGCGGCCGAAAACGCCAACAACGGGGTCCCGAGAAACTGGAGCAGGAACAATTGGTGTCGGCGCCCTCGCAGCAGGACGTATCCGTGGAGTTCGTAGCTGCTGAAGGTGGTGAAGCCGCCGCAGAGCCCCGTCAGGATCAGGGCCGAGAGCACGCTGCGAACACTCGCCGGATCCGCGGCGGCCAACTCGGCGAGCCGGGCCACCCAGGCCGAGCCAGGCGACGCAATTTCTGCGGCGGCACAACCGATCGCGAATGAGCCCAACACGTTGACCCCGATCAGAGTCGCCCACGCCGGCCATCCGAAACGGCGCGAGCACAACTCGAGCACGAGGAAGCGCGACAACGCCCCCACAGCCCCACCGACCACGAACCAGGGGAGCAGCCACACCCCGGAACGGTAGCCGAGCACCGGGATTGGCAAGTCCCTGAAACGGCGGCTGCCATGCCAACGCCGGCACCCGATCTCTGGTCGGTCGACGGGGACACCGAACTCGTGGCTTTCGGAGAAGTCGAGTTTCCCGCCTACTACCGCCAGCCCTTCCGCAGCATTCCCGGCGGGAACCTGTCCCGGGCGGCGGTCGCAGCGCAGCCCCAGAACGCCGGTATCGCGAAGCTGGAGTTTGAGCAGGGCTTTGCCGCAACGACGCGCTGCAAGAACGCGAGTGCGGACGCGGTGACGATTGTGGGCTCGTCTTCCGCGAGTGCCCCGACGAAATCAAGCGGCAGGTCCTCCTGGAGGCGAGCCAGATCCTCGCGGAGGCAAGCCGGATCCTGCGGCCGGGAGGGACCCCGATTCTTAGCGACGCGGCCTAGGCCGCCGCCCGGGCCTTGTGCGCGGCGAAGATTACCCGGGCAGCGCGCGTATCTCCGTCTCCGAGCATCCGGTTCATGACGTAGCTCACGGTCAAACGGTTCTCGACATCGACGATGCACATCGAGCCGCCCCACCCGGCCCACCACAGCGTCCGGTCGTTGATCCCGACGGGCGTATGTCTGCAGTGAAGGCCGTAGCCGAGCCCGAGCTTGAAATGGATCCCGGTCATCCGGTCGACCCCGTCGGCCTGAATTTCGAAAGCCCGCTCGATCGTCTCAGGAGACAACAGGCCGCGCCCGCCGTTGGCCAACGGCGCCATGGCCAGCGCGATCGACCGAGCATTGCCGTGTCCGTTCGAAGCTGGAAACTCGGCACACCGCCAGGCAGAGGTATTCACGAGCCCGGTGCTGCGGAAACCACTGGGTTGCTCCCGGGACTTGAGTTCGGGGGACACCGGCTCGGTCGCGACGGCGTGGAACGTTGCGACGTCCGCGGCGCGGGCGTGTTCGCTGAGGGGCAGCCCGATGTGCAGGTCGATACCGAGCGGCTCCGCCACCTCTTCTCGGAAGAAGGTGCCGAGCGTTCGGCCGTCCGTCCGCCGGACCAGCTCTCCGAGGAGCCAACCCTGGGTCTCGGAGTGATATCCGGAACCGTCGCCCGGGGTCCATCGCGGCGCCTGACCCGCGAGTCTCCGGCAGCAACCCTCCCAGTCGAACATCGAAAGGTCATCGAGCGGCTCGTCGAATACGGGCAGGCCCGCGGTGTGACCGAGCACGTGACGGACCAGGACCCCCTCCTTGCCCTCGGCCGCGAACTCGGGCCAGTACTCGGCCATCGGGGCATCGAACGAAACGAGACCGCGGTCGTGGAGCATCAACACGGTCAGCGCAGCCACCATTTTCGTCGTAGACCACAAGTTGACGATGGTGTCCCGCTCCCACGGCACGCGCCGCGCCAGGTCGCTATGCCCGCCCCAAAGGTCGACGACCAGCTCACCGTCAACCGTCACCGCACAGCTGGCCCCGAGATCCCCTTCGGCGAAGTTCTGCGCGAGGCTGTCTCGCACGCCAGAGAAGCCGGGCGCGCAGGTACCGTCGATTTCTGCCTCGGCGGGGGGAGTCGGGTTCACACGCAAGCTCCGGACAATGAGACGAGCAGTCTATTCCAATTTTCCGGCCGAAAACACGGTTTCTCCAGCCCCGGTCCGGGTGTGGGATACTCCTGACCCGGTTGGTCTGGGAGGAAATCAGCATGGCGGCATTCGAAGAGCGCACGACGTTGGGACGCACCGGCCTGCAGGTCTCGAGGCTCGGCCTCGGGTCCTCATTCAAGGCGCCCACCTCCGCGTACCGCGAGGCATTCGACCGGGGCGTGAACTACTTCTACTGGGGCAGCATTCGCCGCAAGTTCATGTGCGATGCCATCCGGGAAATCGGGAAAGATCGGCGCGAGCAACTCGTATTGGTGATCCAGAGCTACTCGCGCGTGGCCGCGCTGCTCGGACCCTCCGTAGAACGCGGGCTTCACAAGCTCGGTGTCGATCACGCCGACCTGCTGCTGCTCGGCTGGTTCAACAATCCGCCCTCACCGCGCCTGCTCGACGCGGCACGCGCGTTGCGCGAACGCGGCCGGGTAAACCATCTCGCGCTTTCGACCCATCGTCGCACGCTGCTTCCCACTCTGCTGGACGACGAAGATTTCGCGGTCTGGCACGTGCGCTACAACGCCGTGCACCGCGGCGCCGAACGCGAGGTATTTCCCTGCCTTCGGGGCCGCGAAGCGGAACAGCGGCCCGGGCTGGTCACGTACACCACCACGCGCTGGGGAAACCTGTGTGACCCACGCAAGACTCCGCCCGGAGAGCGAACCCCCCTCGGCACCGACTGTTACCGCTTTGCGCTCTCGCGCCCCGAGGTCGACCTCTGCCTCGCCGGCCCAGACGACAGCGAGCAGATGAAGCAGGCGCTCGCAGCCCTCGACGCGGGTCCCATGGAGCCCGAAGAGCAGGCCTGGATGCAGCGCGTGGGCGATCATATTTACGCGGGCAGCCGCAGCGCGTCACTATTCGATGGAGCAAAATGAGCTTGCACCCACCTCGCAGGTCACACCGGATCCAGGCGACCGGAACGCGACCGAACCCCGCCTCCCGACGGCGGGCCGATCTCCACGTAGACCCCGGTCCAGCCGTTGTCCGCCATCAACTGTGTCATGGCCGGACGCGAGTCCGGGTAACGAGCCTCGAGCGCCGACTCGGCCGCCGCAATCGCCGGGTCGCCGGGCGAGAGGATCCGGGCAACCGCCGGGAACGGGGCCCCGGTCACGTCTCCCGTTTCGGTGCACGGGGCGACGGTCACCCGGGGGGTTCTCGAAATCCGCTCGAGCTTCTTGAAGTGTGAAGCCGTTCGGACGTAGAGCCGCCCCCCCACCTCGGCGAACCAGATCGGTGTGGGGACCGGCTCGCCGGTGGCGCGAAACGTGGCGAGGCTCATGTGCCGCTCCCCATCAAGGGAAGCGAAGTAGCGGATTTTCTCTGCGTCCAATGCAGCCCCCGGCGTGTTCCGAGCCCGCCAAGACCGATCATGCCGCCCGGCGCGCTTCTCTGCTACGTCTCTAGCCATCCGTGATGAACGCGCGCAACGAACACACCCTGCGCTGGGAGCGCGACGTTGCGGCCTGGCACGAAGAAGCGGATGTCGTAATCGTCGGTCTCGGTTCCGCGGGTGCCTGCGCAGCCATCGAAGCCGCTGAGGTCGGTGCCGACGTCCGGGTCCTCGAACGGGCCGGCGGTGGCGGCGGAACCTCGGCGCTGTCCACGGGTCAGATCTATCTCGGAGGCGGCACCGCGATACAGACCGCATGCGGGTTCGAGGATTCTCCGGACGAGATGTTTCGCTACCTCATGGCAACTTGCGGTCCCGAGCCGGATGAAGCCAAGATCCGCCTCTTCTGCGACGAGTCCGTGGCCCACTGCGAATGGCTGGTGGCTCACGGTGTTCCCTTCAAGGCGTCCTACTACGGGGAAGGTTCCTACACCCCGACCGACGACTGCCTGTCCTACTCGGGAAGCGAACTGACGCACGCCTACCGGGACATCGCCAGACCCGCGCCCCGCGGACACACCGTCCAACAGGACGGAATCGAAGCCGGCGGCCAACTCATGCGCAGCCTGATCGAGGCCGTTGAAAAAACGCCCGCCCGGGTCGACGCCGACATCCGCTGCGAGAGCCTGGTCGTAAACCAGGCCGGCCGTGTCGTCGGAATCGCCGCGGTAATCGAGGGAAGGGAACGTCTCTACCGCGCGCACCGCGGCGTCATCCTGTGTGCCGGCGGTTTCATTCAGAATCGCGACATGGTGAAATACCACGCACCCTGGCTGGCACGCTGTAAATACCGCATGGGAACCGACGGGGACGACGGCCGGGGCATCCGCATGGGTGTGAGCGCCGGCGGGGAAGCCATCCGCATGCACACCGGTTGCATCGTGCTTCCCTTCACGGTGCCAAAGGGCCTGCTCCGCGGCGTGATGGTGAACCAGTACGGACAGCGATTCATCAACGAAGACGCCTACCAGACCGCAGTCGGCGAAGCGGCCCTCGTGCATCACGATGGCCAGGTCTATCTGATCGTCGACAACGCCATTTACGAGCGACCGTTCCCACCGACAGAATTTGCGGCCGTGGGGGAGACCATCGAGGAACTCGAGCGCGAGCTGGGCATGCCCGAAAAGTGTCTTCAGAACACGCTCGCCCTCTACAACGCGGGAGCGGAAAAGTCCGAGGACACCGTCTTCCACAAGAGTTCCGAGCACCTGCAGCCATTGGTCGAGCCGCCCTTCGGTGCCCTCGACTACCGCGTCGAACACTCGCTCTGGTCGGTCTTCACCATGGGCGGCCTGCACACGGACACCGAAGGTCACGTGCTCACGCCCGACGGCCAACCCGTCTCAGGCCTTTACGCGGCCGGCCGCACCACCTCGGGGCTCGCCGCTCAGGGGTACAGCAGTGGCCTCTCCATCGCCGACGCCACCTTCTTCGGCCGCCGCGCCGGCCGGGCCTGCGCGCTGCGCGAGGGATAGGAAACCCTGGGAAGCCGCCTCGCGCCGCTCGACGCCGGACCGACGGAAGCCGAAGAGCCCCCCTCGAACCGCGCCTGCGTCATCCAGGCCCTGAGTGCTGTGCAACGCGGATCGTGGCCCGCGGATCAGAGTGCGGATCGTGGCCCGCGGATCAGAGCGGGACTGCAGCTTTCCCTTTCGCGCCCCGTCAGTGCTCGGAACCGGCGAGGAGACGCTCGATCTGCACGAATAGCGCGGCATTCCGATACGGCTTCTGGATGAAGGCATCGCGCGATGGGTCCCCGTTTTCGAGCGTCGCGAGCGCTTCTTCGGGGTACCCGCTCGAAAGCAACACGGGAAGCTCCGGATGATCTGCCCGCAGGCGCGCATGCGTTTCGATCCCGCTGAGCCCCGGCATGGTGATGTCGAGGATGACGAGGTCTACTCCCGTTCCCGGCTCTTCCAGCCGCGATAGCGCGGCGTCTCCGCTCGACGCAGTCAGCACGTCGAATCCCGCCGCTTTGAGCCGCTTGGCCAGTACGGATCGCACCGAGGGCTCGTCGTCGACCACGAGGACCGTACGACCGGCAAATCGACCCGCCCCGGTCGTTGGAGCCATCGAATGCCTCTGTTGATCCACAGCCTGGTCTATCGGAAGCAGTACGCTGAAGGTGCTTCCCACGCCGAGGGCCGTCTCGATCTTCAGATACCCTTCGTGACTGTTGAGGATCCCGCGAGTCGCCGCCAGACCGAGTCCCCGTCCCGTGAACTTGGTCGTGAAGAATGGATCGAAGATCTTCTCGAGGGTTCTCTGGTCCATCCCGATACCGTCGTCCGTAACACGTAGGTACACGGCGGGATCGCAGATTTCTCCCTGCTCCACAGTCGCCTCCGCTCCGGGCATCGGGCCTGGTTTCCCCGCACCGGTTTCGATCGTGACCGTCCCGCCATCATCGCCGATGGCGTCGGCTGCATTGGTCACGAGGTTCATCACGACCTGCCGGAGTTCCGCAGCACCGCCTCGAACCGGCGGAATTTCCTCCTGCAGTCGATACGCGATCTCGATGTTCTTCGGAATCGAAACAGCGATCAGGCTAGTCACCTCCCGCACCATCGCTGAGAGATCCAGGTCTTCGCCCACGAAGGCAGTCTTGCCCGCGTACGCGAGCAGCTGCCGGGTGAGGTCGCTCGCACTGGCGGCAGCGGCTTCCACGTCCGCCAACGGCGCTTGAACGGGAGACTCCGGAGGCAAGTCCTCTCGCGCGATCTCTGCATTGCCCAGAATCGCAACGAGGAGGTTGTTGAAATCGTGCGCGATGCCGCCGGCCAGGACCCCGAGTCCCTCGAGCTTCTGAGACTGAATCATCGCCTGCGATTCGTGCCGCGCCTGGGTAACGTCTGCGAGCCGCCACGCTCGGCCCGCAAAGCCCTGATCGGTTGCGATCGGGAAGGTTTCCAGCTCGAGGATGCGGCCATCGATCAGGTCGAGATCGGAGAGCTCGCGGGAGGAGGCATCGGACTCGTCGGTGCCGAACTGCCACAACCGCTGCATCGCCTCCTGCAGCGGGGCCACCAGGTATCTCGCGAGTTCCCCGCGAAGCGAACTCCCCCATTCGAGGATCTCCTCGGTCGACAGATTCCAGAACCTGCTGAACGCGTCGTTGACGTAACGGATCTCGCCGTTCGCGTCCTGAACCAGGATTCCCTCGCCGGTGGCCAGATCGAGCGCCTTGAGAAGCGCCAGGTGCTCTTCGGCCTCGCGCCTCGCGGCTCGAAGCTCCCCTTGGTCTCGCAAACGCAGGCATAGCCCGGCGGGCACGCCGCGACTGCGCTGAACGTTCGACACCTCGATGGTGACCCAGGATACGGCGGCCGCCTGCGAAACGAATCGGTGCTCCTCAGACTTGGCTTTCAAAGGCTGGCGCGAAGCCTCGTCGGGCGAAAAACTCGGCACCGCGCGTCCGAGCAGCTCATCGATCGCCGAACCGGGAATGAGCTGCCCCGGGCCAAAGAGTGCCTGGGCCGCCGGATTGGCGAAAAGAAGCCGGTAGTAACTCGTAACGATGAGAATGGCATCGGCGTCATCGTTGAGCACGCCGGGAAGAGAGACCCGTTCCAGGACGAAGAGATCCCGCCGCTCCACCGCAAAGAGAAACAGGCTGCAGCTCAACGCAAAGCCCAGCGCCGTGGGGTCGTACGAAAAGGGCGACTCGCCGAGATCCAGGATTTTGTAGAGCAGCGGGCTGATCACGTAGACCATGTTCATGGCCAACGGAATCGCCACGGCCGCGACGAGGATACGGCACTGGGCGCGGATCACCGGATCGGGCATGTGCAGGCTGGCTTTCGCATGCACCCACAGGGTCGCCAATATTGCGGTGTAGTTGATGCTGGCGGTCGCGTACCACAGAGGGCCGTAGGTGCTCCGTGCAGCCGGATGAGCCTCCAGGAACTGTCCGTGCCAGGGATGTGTGATGAGGCCAATCCAGAGAAGTCCGTTGATCACCACCAGACCCTGCAGGCCGGACCGGAATGCGACCTTCTCGTAGCCGTACATCTGCGAGAAGTTTCGCGTGAACAGCCACCAGCCCGGGGCGATCGTCAGAAGACCCGTGTAGACCATGACCATTCCGGCCCACCGGATCGAGTCGTCGTGTGCCCAGACCATCGCGATCAGATCGCCGACGGAAAAGACCAGCCCGGATCCGAAGACCAATGGAAGCGCGGGCCAGAGAGCCGCGGGGGGGCGCCGATAGAAGACATGGGTCGTCAGCGCGACCAGGAGCATGATGCCGAGAGCGGTGGCGACTTGCCAGTTCGGCACGCATCACTCCGTGAAGGATCGCGACGGCGGAATGCCGTCAATTGCGAATGCTCGCACATCTCGTTACACGCCGCGAAATCCGGATCGGCCCGGGGCGCACTGCACGCCGCAAAATCCGGATCGGCCCGGGGCGCACTGCACGCCGCAAAATCCGGATCGGCCCGGGGCGCACTG
>PVBE010292778.1_pt1 | contig 21105 bp, 11 predicted proteins | sample 1631181 | NCBI WGS metagenome assembly PVBE01 (sample SAMN08397723, study PRJNA350692) | Marine metagenome, whole genome shotgun sequencing project. | isolation source: water | place: Pacific Ocean | collected 2012-04 | reverse complement strand
TATCCGTTTGTCTGTACGTTTCCTCGCCACTGGATGCGAATGTATGGGGTGATGGTCGTGGTCAAGGACCTGGATGCCTGGACCAAGAATCCCGTGGCCCCCAAGGATCCGCTGGGCAACAATCGAGCATTCGTACAATCGTGGAAGGTTGAGGACTTCAAGGAAGACCTGGTCAGTGGTTTGCGTGGCCGGTCGTTGCAGATTGGAGAAAAGATCTTCAAGGCGGCGACCTGTGCCCAGTGTCACAAGGTGCGCGGCGTGGGTGGCTCGGTCGGCCCCGAACTTACGGATATCCTGAAGCGGTGGAAGGGTGACCAATATGGAATCCTGCGTGAAGTGCTCGATCCGTCACATCGGATCGACCCAAAATATGCGGTCCAGATGATCGCCACGGATGATGGGAAAGTGTTTACCGGGATTGTTAAGGCCGAGGATAAACAGACTATTTCGTTGCTGGTCAACCCGGAATCACCGAAGCCGACGGTCATCAAAAGGTCAGACATCGACGAGATGTTCAAGACCAGTAAATCCATGATGCCCAAGGCCCTGCTGGATCGTTTTACGAAGGATGAGATTTTCGAACTGCTGGCGTTTCTCGTGTCGTTGAAGCCGGCGGCTCCCTGACGGGTGGCAGGAGCATAGCGTCGTGATGTGGTGTTGATGATTTATAGGGAGTGCCCTGATGAATAATAAGTTCCGTTTCTCACTGCTGATCCTGTTGCTCGTGACGATGATGCCTGGTCCCGAAGCGTCCAGCGCCACTCGGTATAACGTGCTGTTCATCATTTCTGACGATCTCACTTCGACGGCACTCTCGTGTTACGGCAACAAGGTGTGCCAGACTCCGAACATTGATCGCCTGGCAGCCCGAGGCACGCGGTTTACGCGAACTTATTGCCAGGGTACCTACTGTGGTCCGTCCCGAGCCTCGTTCATGTCCGGCTACTATCCCCATGCCACCGGCGTGCTGGGTTACAAGAGCCCGCGTCCCAATATCGGTAACCGGGCCACCTGGTCACAGCATTTTAAGAACAACGGCTACTACACGGCACGTGTCAGTAAGATCTATCACATGGGGGTTCCAGGTGGGATCGAGGCGGGCACTGATGGTGCCGATGACGCCCTGTCGTGGACGGAACGTTTCAATAGCAAGGGGCCTGAGTGGAAGGCTCCGGGGACAGGAGAAACTCTTGAGAATAATCCGGATGGCAAGAAGCCGGCGGTCGGTGGAAACACGTTCGTCGTCGTGGAGGCCGATGGGGATGACCTGGTCCATTCGGATGGCAGGACCGCTGCCAAGGCCGTGGAACTTCTCGGAAAACACAAGGACAAGCCGTTTTGGCTGGGAGTTGGATTTGTCAGGCCACACGTTCCCTTCGTGGCACCTCGTTCCTACTATCCTCCCTTCCTGCCTTACAGCAAGATGGTTCTGCCGGAAAAGGTCGTTGGTGACTGGGATGATATTCCCAAGCTGGGGATCAATTACAAGACCAGTCTTAATATGAAGATGGATGTCCGACGTCAGAAAAAAGCGGTAGGTGGCTATTATGCCTCGGTCGCTTACATGGACGCCCAGGTAGGCAAGGTGCTCGATGCGCTGGAAAAGTCAGGTGTGGCGGATAAAACCATCGTGATTTTTACGAGTGATCATGGCTACCACCTGGGAGAACACGATTTCTGGGCCAAGGTAAGCTTGCGAGATGAATCGTCCCAGGTTCCCCTGATCATCAGCGTGCCTGGTAAGAAGCCGGCGGTGTGTCATTCGCTTACCGAGTTGCTGGATCTTTATCCGACGATCGCCAGCCTCTGTGGCCTGGACGTTCCCCGCCGTATCCAGGGAAAGAATATCTCGCACTTGCTTGACGACCCCACCGCGCAGGTGCGGAAGGCCGCCTTTAGCGTGGCACCGGCTCGCCAGGGATTTCTGCTTCGCGAGGATAAGTGGGCTTTTATCCAGTACCGCGAGGATGGCTCGGGTGGCATGGAGCTCTTTGACATGGAAAAGGATCCACTGCAATACACCAACCTGGCAAAGAAACCGTCTGCCCAGGCCATGGTCAAGCAATTTCAGGCCAAGCTGGCCGCCAAGCTAACCGCGGTCCGTGACAATGACCTCCCCCCCCGACCCGCCAAGCGTAAATAGTGATGGCCATGGGCTCCTGTCGGCACTTGCCGGATGCGTTGCAGCTAGGGGAGCGAGTGGTTAGATGATTCTTAATTCCCTGGTAAGCACGGTTCGCGTTCAGGAGTGTTTCAACGATGCGTTTGTCCATTCTTGTCCTGATGGTGGTGCTGATCGGTTCCGCTGGAGGCGGTCTTTCCGTTCCGCTAGCGGAGGCGGCAGTTGCAGGGAAACCCGCCTACGCAGGTCGCTTTCGACAGCATCATCGTGGCTCCCAAAAGATTGGCCAGGGGTCGGTCGTGCTCGTGGCTCCGAGTTGGGCACTGACGGCAGGTCACGTGGTCAGCTTTAAGATCAAGAATCCTAATGGTGGTAAGTCGGAAGTGTTGTTCCAGGGCGGCAAGCTGGTACGTACCGTCAAGGAAATTCACAAGGCACGTGGTGTGGATGTGGCATTATTAAAGTTAGATCGGCCTGTTGGAAAGAAAAGCGTCCCACCGGCAGCCTGCATGGCACCAGGTTTTACAAAACGGGATGGTCGTGTGAAATTTACCAGTGTCGCTCGGTCGGGAGTTCATCGTAATCGTTTCGGAAAGGGGAGTGGTGCGAGTTTTTCACACACGGCAGATGAGGGAGGCAAACGGCCCGGTAAAGCAGGAGACAGTGGCGGAGCCTGGGTGATTGAGCGACAGGGAAAGCAAGATGTGCTTTTTGCGATTATTCACGGAGGAGGCAAGGGGCCTCAGGTGGCGCCTTTGAGGGGTTGGATGGATAAGAAGATCAAGGCAACTGGCCAACAGGTGACCTGGATTGCCAAGGCGCAGGTAAAATAGATAACGACCATCCGAGGGCAGGTGATTCGTGATTGAATTGAAGAATTGCAGTAATGGTGAATGGGTCACCATAAAAAGTTCCAGCCTGGATGTTATTAATCCGGCAACTTCTGAAGTCCTGGCCCAGGTCCCCATTTCCTCGGAGGACCATGTGGAGAGCGTGGTGCAACACGCTCGCGAGGCATTTGTCCGATGGCGTCGTACACCGGTTACGGACCGGATCCAGTACCTGTTTCGATACAAGCAGTTGCTGGAAGAGAACCTGGAGGAGCTGGCCAATACCATCTCGCTGGAGAGTGGGAAGACGCTCGCTGAAGCGAGTGGCGAAATCCGACGCGGCATCGAAAACGTCGAGGTAGCCTGTGGGATGCCGATCCTGATGCAGGGTTACAATAACGAGGATATTGCACCGGGGATCGACGAGCATCTTTTTCGTCAGCCCCTGGGCGTCGTGGCAGCCATCACGCCCTTTAACTTTCCAGCCATGATTCCGTTGTGGTTTCTGCCCTACGCGATTGCCTGCGGAAATTGTTTTATTCTCAAGCCGAGCGAAAAAACACCCTTGACGGGTGCCCGGCTTATCGAGTTGCTGCTGGAAACCGGCATCCCCGAGGGTGTCGTGAGCCTGGTCCACGGGACCGCTGATTCCGTGAGATGTATGATCCAGCATCCCGATGTGCGGGCCATTTCCTTTGTCGGATCGACGCCCGTTGCGCGTGCTGTTTATGCCGAAGCCAGCAGGCATGGGAAACGTGTGCAATGCCAGGGTGGAGCCAAGAACCCGCTGGTGATACTTCCGGATGCCGACCTGGAAATGACAACCCGAATCGTGGCAGACAGTGCTTTCGGGTGTGCTGGCCAGCGTTGCCTGGCCGCCTCACTGGCGATTACCGTTGGCGATGCAACGGGCCCCTTTCGGGAAGCGATCAGCGAGGCAGCCCAGTCACGGAACGTTGGCTGTGGCCAGCAGACCGGTGTCGAAATGGGCCCGGTCATTAATAACGCGAGCCGCGAGCGCTTGGCCTCAGCGATCGAAGCCGGAGTGGTGTCGGGAGCGAACTGTGTTGTAGATGGACGAGATCGTCAGGTCCCACAGTATGAAGAAGGGAGTTTCCTGTTTCCGACGGTACTGGACCAGGTTCCCCCTGGCAGTGACCTGCTGAAAACCGAGCTGTTTGGTCCGGTGCTCGGAATGATGGAAGTCCCGGACGTGGATGCTGCGATTCAGCTGGTCAATAGTGGCCAGTTCGGCAATATGGCCTGTCTGTTTACAACAGATGGGGCAGCGGCACGAAAGTTTCGGTACGATGCGAATGTTGGCAATATTGGTATTAACCTGGGCGTGGCGGCCCCGATGGCATTTTTCCCCTTTAGCGGCTGGCGTGACAGTTTCTTCGGAGATCTTCACGCCCAGGGACGCCACGGAGTAGAGTTTTACACGGAAACGAAAGTGGTCGTCGAACGATGGCCAGACAACTGGTCCCGAAAATTCTGACGCAGGAACGATTTTATGAATCACCGAGGTTTAAAACTTGCTGTGCTGCTCTTGCTGGGTGTTGTCTCTGCCTGGTGCGTTCGTCAGCAAGGGAATACCCAGGAAAAGAAACCAGCGGGTTTGAGTGGGGATTTCAGCAAGGAGTTGCCACGTCTTCCGGCATCGACCCCTGAAGAATCCCGGCAGAAGATGCAGCTGCACGCCGACTTTCGAGTTGAACTTGTGGCCAGCGAACCGCTCGTGCATGATCCGGTGGCGATTGCATTTGACGCTTTTGGGAAGATCTATGTGGTCCAGTTGCCAGGTTATAACGCGTATGCCCAGGAGGATACGATCCAGGGTGGTTCGGTTGCCCTGTTGGAGGATCGGGACAAGGACGGACGTTATGAGACCAGTACGCTGTTTGCCGAGAATCTCAAGTATCCGACGGCGGTATGCTGTTGGGATGGTGGCGTCTTTGTGGGTGATGCACCTGATCTTCTTTACCTCAAGGACCAGGATGGTGACGGGAAAGCGGATGAGAGAAAGGTGGTATTCCGGGGATTCGGTTCAGATAAGGCCGGCGAAGCACATCTCAACTCGTTTCGCTGGGGGCTCGATAATCGGTTGCATATTTCGACGAACCTTGCTGGTGGGGACGTCCAGGTGGGCTCGGGTGAGAAAGAAAAGACCGTTTCCGTACGGGGACGTGGGTTCATGTTTGATCCCCGCAACCTGGGCCGGTTCGAGTTGACATCCGGTGGCGGACAGCATGGTATGAGCATGGATGACTGGGGGCGAAAGTTCGTTTGCCAGAATAGCGTGCCGGCCCAGACGCTGATGTACGATGATCGCTACGCAGCACGGAATCCGCAACTCAAGGCAGTTGCTCCAGCCGTCAGTATCGCCCCGGATGGTAAATACACCAAGTTGTATCGAGTCAGTCCGCCGGAACCGTGGCGTGTGTTGCGGACGCGGTTAAGGAAAGAAGGGAAGTTTCGAGGTTCCGATGAGGGAGGGAAACCATTCGGATTCTTTACCGGTGCCACGGGGATCACGATTTTTCGAGGCGATGCCTGGCCTGAAAAGTACCACGGCAACATGATCGTCGGTGACGTGGCTAATAACCTTGTTTATCGGGCAAATCTCGAACAGCAAGGCCTGGGGCTCGTGGCTCGTCGTGCGGATGAAAATGCGGAGTTCCTGGCATCCACGGATATCTGGTTTCGGCCGGTGCAGTTCGCGAATGCCCCGGATGGTAACCTCTACATGTTGGATATGTGCCGAGAACTGATCGAGGGCGCAGCATTTCTGCCACCGGAGTTTTTCAAGTACCTGGATGCTGCCAGTGGCAATGATCGCGGTCGTATCTACCGCATCGTACCACGGGAATCACATCGGAAAAGCGATGCGCCGTTACGGTTGGGAGAACTTTCGTCGCAGGAACTGGTGCCGCTGGTAGCCCACCCAAACGGTTGGCACCGGGACGTGGCCAGTCGGCTGCTTTACCAGCGGCAGGATCGTCGCGTGGTTCCTGCGTTGGAAAAGCTGGCCAAGGAATCTACCTTTCCCCAGGGGCGTATGACGGCATTACACGTCCTCCAGGGAATGGCGAGCCTGAGGGAGGAGATAGTCTTGAAGGGATTAGCGGATGCCTCACCTCAAGTTCGCATTCAAGCACTGCGTCTGGCGGAACAGCATGTCGCGGGATCACCAGCGATCCGGGCGGCACTGGTCGCGATGCATACGGATGATGACCTGGAGATTCTCTACCAACTGGCTTTTAGCCTGGGGGCGTTCCGTAATAACGCATCCAGCAAGGCATTGGTAAGTATGGCCAAGCAACACGTGACTAATCCATGGATGCGATTGGCTATCCTCAGTTCACTGGAACGACGGTCGGACGTGGTCTTTCAGGCACTGGTGCGTGATGAGGGATTTCGGAAAACAGCCGCTGGACGACAATTCCTGGTCACGTTGGCGACCCAGGTGTCCGCCGCTGGGAGGGGCAGCGAGATCGCCGTTGTAGTCAACACGCTGCAGTCGTTGCCGGAGGGGGAAAAATCTCTCGGCGAGGCCCTGGTGCAGGCGCTCATTACGAATCAGAAAGGAGTCACGCGTGAACGGATCCTGGCCGCTGCCGGAGGTAAGGCGTCGGTGATCCTGGCAGAACTACTCGCAGAGGCTCGCGAACGGGCTGTTGACGAGAAGACAGGCATTGCCGAGCGGGCGGACGCCATCCGGAGCCTGCAACTGGGCACGTTCCAGGAACAGGCGAGCCTGCTGGAGAACCTGCTGCAACTAAAACAGCCCCAGCCGATTCAAGCTGCAGCCCTGGAAGTGGTCGGGGAATACTCGGACGTTGCCGCTGCGGGACTCGTGCTGGAAGTATGGCCAGGTTTAAGCCCAGGCTTGCGGACCCGCGCGGCCGAGACGCTGTTGTCTCGACCAGCCTGGGTCAGTCTTTTCCTGGATGCCATCGAGGAAGGGAAGGTCGCCCGCAGTGATATTGATCCTTCCCGCGTTCAGCTGCTGTTGAAACATCCCCAGCCGGAGGTTGTCCAGCGAGTACAGAAGCTGTTCGATGGAACCGGTTTGGCGGGACGAGCCGATGTGGTTAAGTCCTACCAGCGAGCCCTTGATCTCGAGGGAGATGCGCAACGTGGAAAAATGGTGTTCAAGAAGAATTGTTCAGCCTGTCACCGACTGGAAGATGTCGGAAATGAGATCGGTGCTGAGCTGCGAGGTATTCGGCAGCGGGGCCTGGCCTCGGTCATGCTGAACGTACTCGACCCGAACAGGGAGGTGAAACCGAAATACCTGACCTATGTACTGGAAACCACTGCCGGGAAAGTGCTGACAGGTATGATTGCCGTGGAATCGGCCAACAGTGTCACGATTCGTCGGGTGGATGGAACCTCGGAAAGTGTTCAACGCGTGCAGATTGATCAGTTGCGCAGTACCGGGCTCTCGTTCATGCCAGAAGGTTTGGAAAAACAGATCAATGTCGAGGCGATGGCAGACCTGTTGAGTTACCTGGATTCAATCGATTAGCGTGGGGTTGAATCACGGGCGTTCCCAAACGGCTTTCAGTCGTTTGGCATCCTCGCCGCAAACAGCGGACATCTCCAGCCCACTGGCCTGGGAGATATAGAAAATGCGGCCATTGGAGACAGCGGATCCCAGGCACTCCCGGGAATCGACTGCTGGGCCAGTTGCCACAAGCTTGTGTCCGTTGCTTAGATCCAGCATGTCCATGTTGGGGCCCATGAGGAACGGCTCGGAAAATGTGAAGCGAGCACAGTTGTAATCCAGGTCGAATCGGTAAGTGATTTTGCCAGTGGCCTTGTCGAAGACGTGGCATTGAGCACGAATGGCATTCGAGAAGATAAACTTTTCTCCCACGGTCACGACGTTGACCGCAGAGGGAACCGGGTCGGATCGCCAGACAACGGAAGCATCCTTGGCGTTAAGGCACATGATGTAGCGGTCCTTGGTGGTTTCATTAGCCGGGTTGTAACCGCCAAGGTAAATCCGGCCGTCCTTGGCCGTGACGGTGCAACCGGCGGTGACGTGGTACTTGGTGGTCAGCCAGTCGACTTTTCCAGTAGCCGGGTCCATGGCGGCTGTGATTCCATTGACACCACCCTCGATGCCGCGACGACGGCGCTTGTCTGCCTGGTAACCAAAGAAGGTTGAGTAGTAGAGCTTGCCGTCCATCATGGCTAACCCACAGTCATTGCCACCAGATCCGTACTTGGAGAAATCTTTTTTCCAGACAAGCTTGCCGGTGTCGAGGTCCCAGGCCCAGATGAGGGGATGTTGGTCCTTGGGGTAGTAGGGGTTGTTGTGGCTGTAAATAAAGCTCATCACCTCCTGGTTGTTCATTGTCTTAGTGAGATTGCGCCAGGCAAACGCTTTTTCGGAACCGCTCGGAGCGTGCTTGCCGGAACCTGACGCGTAGATAGCAAGGTTTCCATGCAGGACGGGCGGGAACTGCCGACTCCAGCTGGGTGACCCGGTAAAGGGAGTTTCCCAGAGTAGTTTTCCAGTAGCCGCATCCAGGCAACGTAAGCGGGACTTGAGCAGTCCCGCCTGGGGGACCAGCAGTTTCCCCTTATAGTAAAGCGGTGAGGTAAAAGAGAGATAGACGTCCGGCCAGTAACGCCGCCACAGGAGCCGACCCGTTTCCTGTTCGACAGCGATGATCTGCCCTTCGGCTGTGTGTGTGTACATGCGACCACCGCCACAGACGGGAATGTGTTTGACGGAGCCCTCCACGCGGCGTACCCAGCGCATCCGCAGTGGCGGTTTGAGTCCCTGGTTGTTGGCATTGGTGCATCCCATGTCGCCGTAATTGGTATACCAATCAAACTTGGGGTCGGTGAAAGCACCGGTGAGCGGACTGCGGATTTTGTGGACTCCGAGGTCCTGTTTCGGTAGCGTGGCCGCTCCGTCCGGTGAAAGCACGTAAAGATAACCATCCTCGCACCCGAAGTAGACACGCCCGTCCGAGACGGCAACAGGAGAAGTGATCGGGCTGTCAAAAGGCGTGGTAAAAGACCAGGGCTTCTTCTCGCCCTTCAGCGAAACCACGTATAGTTTTCCATCGAGGCCGCCATAAACGGCCTTGTCCTTCAGTAGCACGGGAGAACAAATGGAGGGATAACCACCCAGCGAGCGAGGTTCCTTTTGCCCTGGGCGATGAAGACAGAGACCGTAGCCGCGTTCGGGACGGACACGATAGATATCCTCTCCGCGGATACTCACTGAGCTAAAACTCATGAGCCCCGGGGTATCGATGTAGGTTTCTGTTCCGGGTACAGGTTCGGCTTTGACCTGGTCACCCTGGAGCGTGAATTTCTCGACGCGTCCAGCGTTGTCACGCCGATGCCACTGGACATAGACGGAACCATCGGGACCCATGCTTTGTCCAAAGCAGGCCGGGTATTCACTGCCGTGGAAACTGGGGGTCTCATTGACGATCCGTAGTTTCGGTTTTGCACCCTGGTCCTCAAGGAACACTGTGCGTCCGCCGGCAGGGATGACGATCATCTTGCCATGAGCGGAAAGATTACGTGAACTGACGAAATGGTCTTTCCAGCTGACACGCCCCTTTTTATGAGCATGCCACTGCTCGCCGCTCCAACGGTTGCCCTCGAAGCCAAGTACTTCCTTGACAAAATCCCATTTCCAGGCAGTTTTGCCATTAGGCTCCAGGGCATAAACCTGGGATCCGAGTGTGACCACGTAAACACGGCCATTGGTAACAACCGGGGCACTGAAGATCGGATCCTGGCAGTCGATCTCGCGGATCACAGCTCCGGTGTGTCGGTTCAGGACGTAGTAAAAGCCGGCCATGGTTCCGAAGTGCAGGTAATCTCCACTCAGGGCAGGAGAACTGACGTTATTGCAGTTGTCTTTGCCGCCACGAGATTCTTTCTGCCAGACAACCTGGAACGTTCGCGTGTCGATGCAAGTAGCCCGGCCCCCACCATCCACCACGTAAACATGATTGTCGGCAACGACGGGTGAGGTGTAGATGCCATCGGCAAGAGGGATGGCAGCAGCTAAGCGAAGGGGCGTTTCAACGTTTCGTTGTGGAGCATCGCCGGAATGACGGGAGTCAAACTTGTATTGCAACCACGGTTCTGCCGCAGAACTGTCGCTAATCAACAGCAGGATTGAAAACACGGAGGTGGCCAGGCATGAGAAGAGTCGGTTGTAAGGCATTGCGTGGAGCTCCGGTCCTGGTGAGTTTCGGTAGGGTAGCTGTTCTTGGAAGGTTTAATTTAGCGAACTCCTGGCGGCTCCGCAAATCTGGTCTATGGCCAGTTCGGTAGCAAAAAGAAGAATTGCCGATGTCAGAGGCAGGGTGAAAATAGTGATTTCTTTGATATCATATTAGAAATGGTGTGTGGTGACGTTCAGACGCCCCGAAAAGTCCCAGTCGTGTCAAAGTTTCGCGGAGAGGAAGGTTTCTAATTGCTGCCCGGTTGCTTTCACCGATCCTGACAGTTGCGGCTCTTGCCGTGATGGTGACGCCCTCGAAGGCCGCGCCCGTGGATTACCTTGAATCGGTCAAGCCGCTATTCCAGGCACGCTGTTATACCTGTCATGGGGCTGTGAATCAGGAGAATGGTTTGCGACTGGACACGGTGGCTGCGATTCGTACTGGTGGCGAGTCCGGAGCAGCCGTCGTCCCTGGAAAGGCCGCTGAGAGCCTTTTAATCAAGGCTGTTACCACGGGCCTGGCGAGTGGACGGATGCCTCCCCGTGGTAAAGGACTCAGTAAAGCGCAGGTGGCGTTGTTGCGAGACTGGATTAACGAGGGGGCAGCAATCGTCCCGGGGGAGCAGCCCGAGGTAATGCCGACGCAGCACTGGGCCTTTCAGCGTCCAAGCCGTCCGTCCCTACCGGAAACGCAAAGTGACCCCTGGGTTAACAATGCCATCGATGCGTTTGTCCTCAGTCGATTGCAAGCAAAAGATCTTCGTCCGGCCGCAGCGGCCAGTCCCGCAACTTTGCACCGTCGCTTGGCCCTGGATCTGGGTGGTTTACCGCCTTCGTTGATCGCGATGAGAACCTTGGAGGCGGATAAGTTGCCAGGGAGTGTCGAACGCCTCGTGGACCAATACCTGGCATCGCCGCGATTCGGGGAGCAGATGGCCCAATCGTGGTTGGACGCGGCACGCTATGCCGATACGACGGGCCATGCGGCAGACAAACCGCGGACAATGTGGTTGTATCGTGATTGGGTGATCGATGCGTTTAACAGTGGCATGACGTTTGACCAGTTTACGGTGGAGCAACTGGCTGGTGATATGCTGCCTGGGGCCACGCAGGATCAGCGTGTGGCTACGGGGTTCCATCGGAATTCCTTGCAAGCGTTGGGTAATAATCCCCGCAAGGAGGAATTTCGTATAAAGGGCATCGTCGATCGTATCGAAACGACAGGCAAAACATGGTTGGGGCTGACCGTGGCATGTGCAGAGTGTCATGACCACAAGTACGATCCGCTTAGCCAGGAAGAGTACTACAAGCTGTTTGCGGTGTTTAATAACATTCCTCACTATGGCAATAAGTTCGATGTGCATGGGCCCCGGATTAAGGTTCTGCCACGGAAAACAAAGACGCAGATCCGTCGCCTGCAACAGGAACTGGACGTGCTGGCCCAGAAACATAAAGAGGGCGTTGAACGACAGGATCCGCCGCAAACCCAAAGTGAGCTGCGGAAATGGGCGGGCGACCCGGGGGCAACCGCGCGGCAGCAACAGGCGCTTTTTCAGGTTCGGTTTCCTGGCGAACTCGTGGCAGAGTTGCAGGATGGTAAGCGTTTACCGGCGCTCACAGGATGGTTGCCAACCAAGGCCGATCGTTGGGCCGCCGAGGGTCCGTTTCCGAGTACGGGCGTCATCCGCCTGGGCGAAAACGAGGCGTTAGTCTTTGAGGCATCACAGGTTCCCAGGGTCGACGGTGACTTTTCCTTCGCAATGTGGGTGAAAACACGGCAGGGGCTGGCTGACCTTGTAAGTAAGTATGACTGGAAGTCGGGGCGTCGTTCCTATGTGTTCGGAATTGGTGGGCAGGGTGAGCAAGGGAGTGAACCAGGGCGTCTTTACGCCTGGGTTTCAGATAAGCCGAACCCTTTCAGGGGGCCTATCGCCTATGGGTCAATTTCGGTCAACGATGGACAGTGGCATCATGTTGCCATGTCTTATACAGCTGGAACGTCGTTGCAGCTGTATGTGGATGGGCAACTGGATGAAAAGGCGCGTGTAAAGGGCCCTTTCCCGAAGCGGGTAGCAGATTCCGTATTGCCACTGGTGATCGGTGGTGGTTTCAATAATAGCAGTAAGCCAAATGACTTCTTTGTACGCGGGGAAATCGCGGATGTGCGAATGTTGGGGCGGCCCTTGACGGGTCGCCAGCTTGGGGGGTTCCTGGCGTCGGAGCGGAAAGTTCTGCAGGAGTTTGCCAGGGGGACTGGTGATCCCGTGCCAGCAGCGGTTGCGCAATGGTTTTCGGAGGTGCGGTCCTCGTATCCAGGAGCAGCAGATGTTGCCCAGGCGATTCGGACAAGGATCACCACGTTGCAGCAACAAACCGTGACGGCACAGGTGATGACGGAACTCGAGAAACCAAGGGACACGTTTGTTCACTTGCGTGGTGATTTTGAAAACCCAGGGGGGAAGGTGGTAGCAGGGATTCCCCGAGTTCTCAAGAGCGTGAACGCCGGAGGCGATCGATCGATCGACTGGATTTTGCACGTTCGTTGGTTGATGGGTCCAATCCATTGGTGGCTCGCGTGGCAGTTAATCGTGTCTGGGCACATTATTTCGGAGTGGGATTAGTCAGGACGCCGGCTGATTTCGGTACCAGGGGGGAACGACCGACTCATCCAGAACTGCTTGATTGGCTGGCTGTTGAGCTCATGGAAAGCGGCTGGGATCTGAAACATATTCATCGGTTGATTGCGACCTCTGCAACCTACCAGCAATCGTCCTCGGTGAGCAAGGAAATGCGACAGCAAGATCCCGGCAATCGAATGCTTGCGCGGGGCCCGCGTGTGCGGTTGGGCGCAGAAGCAATTCGCGACCTGGCGTTGGTCGCCAGTGGCCATTTCGAAGGCCAGGTGGGGGGGCCAAGTGTGTACCCGGAGCAACCGCTCAACGTTGGGCAGTACCGTGATGATACGGCCGGCAAGTGGCAGAATAGTCCGGGTGCAGGTCAGTACCGGCGATCAATCTATACATTCTGGCAACGGATGTCTCCCTACCCGTCGCTGGTTTTACTCGATGCGCCCAGTCGAGAACGCTGTGAAGTGCAGCGGTCGCGGTCGAATACACCGCTACAAGCGTTGGCGTTACTTAATGATCCGCACCTCGTAACGCTGGCCCGTGGATTTGGTACGCGGATCGAGCAGGTGAGTCATGATTTCCAGGGGAGGTTGGAGTTTGCCTTTCTGACCGTCCTTGCGCGTCGTCCTACAAGGCACGAGTTGGAGGGTTTCCGGAGTTTTGTCGGTGAGAAACCGGATAGTGACACCTGGTTCCGGTTGGCCCAGGTGTTGTTAAACCTTGACGAGGCGATCACCAAGGAATGAGGTGGCCATGAATTTAATACAGAACCGGCGTGCGTTCCTTGGGAATGCGTCCGGCGTCATGACGGCGGCGGCATTGCATGGCCTGGGTGGCCCCAGCCAGGCGCTGGAGCAACGCGTTGCGAGCGCGCGACACGTTATCTACCTGTTTATGTCGGGCGGACCCTCCCACGTGGATACGCTCGATCATAAACCGGAACTGACAAGACGCCATGGTCAGCCCATTCCGACATCCTTCGTTAAGGATGTCAAGTTTGCCATGATTCCGGACGCCACGCGGCAGCCAAAACTACAAGGGTCACCCTACCGCTTTACGAGGCACGGTGAGTCTGGACTGGAAGTGTCGGAGCTTCTTCCGCACCTCGCGACGGTCGCAGACCGCTTAACGGTTGTGAGATCCTTGCACAGCGACGTCTTTAATCACGACCCGGCCGTCAACCTGCTCAATACGGGAGACCCCCGTGTCGGGCGTCCAACGATGGGGGCCTGGCTCAGTTATGGCCTGGGTAACCTCAGCGAGGAAATGCCCGCCTATCTCGTGTTGACCTCAGGGGTCAAGCAGCAACCTTTACTGACTAGTTACTGGTCCAGTGGATTTCTGCCGACACAGCACCAGGGGGTCGAGTTGCGTCATAGTGGTAGCCCGGTGCTGTATCTCTCCAATCCTGCCGGGGTGAGTCGGGCGCAGCGACGGGCGCAACTGGATGTGCTGCGGGAAATGAACCAACGGAAATATGATCAGTCTTTCGATCCCGAGGTGCTGACGCGAATTCGACAATACGAGTTGGCCTTCCGCATGCAAGCCCAGGCACCCCGTCTGCTGGACCTCTCCAGTGAAACCGCAGCGACCCTGGAACAATATGGTGCCCAGCAGGATCAACCTTCGTTTGCCAGGAATTGCCTGCTGGCTCGGCGGATGGTGGAGTCGGGCGTGCGTTTCGTGCAACTGTACGACATGGGATGGGATTCGCATGGGTCATTGGAATCGTTGCATCGCCGTCAGTGCCAGGCGGTCGATCAACCGATCGCCGCACTGATCAAGGATCTGGAACAACGCGGGTTACTGGAAGACACCCTGGTGGTGTGGGGTGGGGAATTCGGACGCACCCCGGTGGTCCAGGGCGCAGGTCCCAAGTGGGGACGAGATCATCATCCCCATGGATTTACGATGTGGATGGCCGGGGGGGGAATGAAACCAGGGGTCGCCTATGGGAAAACCGATGACATCGGGTTTCATGCGACTGAGAAGAAAATGGATGTGCACGACCTCCACGCTACGTTGTTACACACGCTCGGTATTGATCATGAGCGGTTGACCTACCGAGAGCAGGGACGTGATTTTCGCCTGACGGATGTCTCGGGTCGTGTGGTCAGGGAACTGCTAGCCTGACCGGTCCTGCCCTATAACTGGGGGAATCGTGACAACTGGATGGACTTTGAAGCTTATTTGTCCCTCGGCGTAGCCCCTGTTCGATAGCGGGTGAAAAAATGGCCCGCCTGTCCTATGATGGACCGCTGGACAGGTACCTAGGGTTTAATGATCAAGCTGCCCTGCCTGTGATCCCGCCAAATTTCGAAAAGAGGCTCTTGGAAGTGACACGGACTGCCTACGTTCTGATTGCTGCTGGTACGCTGGCGGCCCTGCTGATGGCAATGCTCGTGGGATCGGGTGTGATTGACCGACTCTCGAATGATGGCAACGTGGATCGAGCAGTTGCCTTACAGGCACTGGTCCTTTACTGGCTGCTGGGTGTGCTGGTGGTGCTGGCCATGACCTTTCGGGATCGCTACTGGAAACATTACTTGTTGGCTGTCGGCGCGGCCGTATTTGCTTGTGGAGTCCTGGAAGGGGGCTTGCGGTTGCTCTACCCGGCACTGTCCCTTCCCAAATTTCGTCACTTGCGATCGGCCCACCAACATCATGTGGCCGAAGCTAATCGAGATTTTCATCTCGGGTATTTCGAGGGTGAACATGTTTTCGTGCATACCAACGAGGATGGTCTGCGAAGCCATTACGACCGCGCAGGTTTCAAATCCCTGGGAACACGTATTGCGTGCCTGGGTGATTCGTTTACGTTTGGCGCGTGGGTTCAGGATGACGAAACCTTTTCCATGCAACTCGAGAAACGTTTGCGAAAACAACTCGGTCATGAGGACGTCGGTGTGCTGAATGCAGGTGTCTTGAGTTATTCGCCCCTGCTGCAAGAGAAAATGTTGGATCGCGTGGTTCAGTACTACGATCCACAGGTCGTTCTGCTCATGCTGGACTGTACGGACATCGGAGATGATTACGACTATGGACTGGAGTATGATCCTGGTCGAACATATCCGGGGCCGTTTGAGGGGCCAGAGCTCTCCAGGCCCTACCCGTACTATGGAGCGCTCTGGCGACTATTGAACCCCTACCATGACGCGATTATGGCGCCGATGAGACTGCTCGGTCGACTGGGGTCCAGCTATCAGCCGTTCGATCCGCATGCCTACAATAAATTCCACCTGGAGATTAACGGGACTGTTGAAACGGAGCGGTTTTTCATCTACCGACACCCGTTGGAGGTGACGCGTCCGTACTTTGATGCGAGCTGGGAGAATATTCGCCGTATCGAGGCAAAATGTCGTGAAATCGACGCCCAGTTTGTCCTGGTCGTATCACCGCGTTTTCATCACTGGAATCCCAGGGAATGCCCGCAGAACTGGGAGGCCTTCGCTTATTCACTGGACGAACCTCACCAGGATGTAATTTTTAATTATTTCGATGAGCAGGCCCGCACGTCCCCGTTTCCGGTGTACACGATGTTAAAGGATTTTCAGGCCACTAGTGAGTTCCCGCTCGTTTTTGAGACAGATCCTCACTGGAACCCGCAGGGACATCGGTTCGTGGCGGATCGATTGCTCGAGCTCTTAAACCGCGAGACTCCGGGAGTGGTGGGGGAGCGACCGTAGCGTATGAGCGTTTCAAAAAATACCGTCGTTCTTCCCGGGCAGGACTCCGAACTGAACTTGATCGCCACCACGGCCTTTGGCCTGGAGGCAATCACAAAGCGTGAACTGATGAACCTCGGCTATCCCGCTGAAATCATCGCGCCGGGATGGATACGGTTCGTCGGAGATCAATCAGCTATTTGTAGAGCGAATCTCTGGTTGCGCAGCGCTGATCGGGTCTTGATCCAGGTAGCGTCGTTCGAGGCGAAGGACTTTGATACGCTTTTCGAAACCAGTAAGGCGCTCCCGTGGGAACAATGGATTACGGCCGATGGCCGTTTTCCCGTGGATGGTCGATCTATTAAATCGCAGCTGTCGAGTGTGCCTGCCTTGCAGAGGTCGGTCAAGAAGTCGATCGTGGAGAGTTTACTGACGAGTTACCAGGTGCCGACGTTGCCAGAAACGGGTCCAGAGTATCGTTGCCAGGTGGCCCTGTTGAAAGACCAGGTCACGCTGACGATTGATACGACCGGGCCGAGCCTGCATAAGCGCGGGTACCGTCAATATTCAACGGTGGCACCCTTGAAAGAGACGATGGCGGCAGCGCTCGTGCAGCTTAGTTTCTGGAACCGCGATCGCCCGTTGCTCGACCCTTTTTGTGGAAGTGGAACGATCCCGATCGAGGCAGCACTGATCGGTAGGAATATTGCGCCGGGATCGAAACGGGAATTTTCGGCTGAGAAATGGCCCCAGATTCCCGCCAGTCGCTGGCAGGAAGCCAGGGCCGAAGCTTCTGACCTGGTACAACCCGCCTTCGAAGAAAAACTTGTTGGCACCGATGTGGATGCGAGTGCCCTGCAAACGGCTCGCTATAACGCTCAACTAGCTGGTGTTGAAGAACAGATTCACTTTCAACAACGGGCCTTTGAGGATGCAACCAGTAAACGGCAGCATGGTTGCGTGATTACGAATCCGCCCTATGGAGAACGCCTGGATGATGATGAGCAGTTGATCCAGACCTACGAGTCGATGCCGGAAGTGCTTGGCCGGTTGTCGACCTGGTCGCACTTCATCCTCACCGCCTACCCGCGCTTCGAGGATCTTTTGCAAAAGCAGGCTGACCGTCGTCGAAAACTTTATAATGGACGAATCGAGTGTACCTATTTCCAGTTTCACGGTCCCTCGCCCACGGATCCGCGGAAGGTGGTGGCGGAAGACGGTAGCGTGGAAAAGATGGTCCCGGTGCCGGTGTTCGGTGGGGTTCATCCACGGGCCGAGGAGCAGGCTGCGCTATTTACCAGTCGCCTTCAAAAGCGTGCTCGGCACCTGCGGCGCTGGCCAACGCGTCGGGGCATCAGCTGCTACCGAATCTATGATCGTGATATTCCGGAGATCCCGCTGGTGGTCGATCGGTATGAAGATCATCTGCATATTTCCGAATACGAGCGGCCCCATGACCGGGACCGCGCGCAGCATGTGGACTGGCTTGAACTGATGAAGAAAACAGCCGCGGCGGCACTGGAGGTCGACGTGCGCAATGTCTTCCTGAAACGGCGTGAGCCGCAACGCGGCAACCTTCAGCACCAGCACGTTTCTCGAGACCAATACGAGGTGACTGTCGGGGAAGGTGGATTGAAGTTCCTCGTGAACCTTTCTGATTACGTGGATACGGGACTGTTCCTGGATCATCGCATTACGCGTGGAATGGTCCGTGAACAGGCAGCCGGGGGATCGTTTTTAAATCTCTTCGGCTACACCGGGAGTTTCTCGGCCTATGCCGCGGCGGGTGGCGCGGAGCAGACGACCACGGTCGATCTCTCAGGCACTTACCTGGACTGGGCCCGCCGAAATATGGCGTTGAATGGTTTCTCTGGTAAAAAACATGCGTTCGTCAAGGCGGACGGGCGTGAGTTCGTGAAGGGGACCCCGGTCGGACCTCGCTATGACCTGGCGATGGTCGATCCGCCGACCTTTTCCAATAGCAAGGAACTGGACAATGACTGGATCCTGCAGGATCATTGGGCCGACCTTTTGAAGGACCTTGTGCTGCGAATGAAACCAGGCGGTGTTATCTATTTTTCGACCAACTATCGGCGATTCAAGTTTGACGCTAGTTTTCTGCCAGGATGCGAGGTGCGCGAGGTGAGCAAGCAGACAGTGCCCGAAGACTTTCGTAACCAACGTATTCACCGGTGCTGGCGAATCACGTGTCCATAAGGGAATCCTAGATGAAAATCCTGGGGATAGGGTGGAAAGAGGGAGACTCCCTGCCGCTGATCGGCTGGATTCTGTTTGGTACGATCAGCGGCTTGATTGCCGTGACCGTCGGTGCGTTTGTTTCATTGGCCTTCTATTACTTTCGAGGTGTCATCGCATCCCTCTTGTATTATGTTTACCCGGACTGGGTGGGCTACCACGCGGAGATCGCGTGGACGTTGGGGTTCACCACCGGCGTGACTATTACATTAATGAAACAGCGTCGGATACAGCGTGTCAGTAAGCGGTCCGGGCCTAACTCGGAAGAGAACGATCCTCAAGATGCGTCGCCTGTGTCGACGCTGTCGTTGAATGATGTCGTCAAACGGACGCTCGTGGGAAGTGGGGTAGGTCTGGTGTTGGGACTTCTGCTCGCCTTGTGGTTGGAAATGCTTTTCTTTTCGGCGTCCCTGTCTCCGGTCGGACCGACATCCTGGAAGGCAGCGGTCAGTACGCAACGGCGACGTGAGCGACGCTCAATACATGAGCAAAAAAAAGATCAGATGGTCATATCCAGTAGCCATCCGTTGTTCAAGTACCTTTTCGTGGTACCGGTGGGCGCGATGCCCGTGGTGGGGGCGACCGTAGGCGGTGGTGCCGCACTGCGTAGTTGGTTGAAACGCTAGGCAACCTGCAACCTTCGCTACTTGGCCAGGTATTCGAGTCGGCGCTGGACAAGTGGTTCCTGGGACTTGATCCTGGTCGCATCGACCTGGAACGTGTAGCCATGATGATCCCGTAGGAAGATCAGGGTATTCATGGTCATGGCAGCGGCGGCGTTGGAATCGGTGCGAGCCAGCACGTCCAGGAGCGTGGGCCCAGGATCATGATGCTTGACGATACCAAGGAACTCAGCTGCACGTACGCGGACCATGTCATCCGGGTCCCTTAACAGCGGCTTGATGTCGGTTGCCAGTGTTCCAGCAGTCGTGCCAAAACAACTGCTGGCTGTGACCGCCCAGAAGCGAACACGAGGGTTCCTCGATGCCAGGGCAGTACGAATTCGAGGCTGAGCCCTGGCGAAGGGTAGCAGCGCTAGGTCCGCGGTTTCAATGAGCGTGGCGATTTCGGCGGCATGTTGTTTTCCGAAAGTGGCCCCGTCGGCGAGTGCCAGGTCGATCATCTGGTTCTCGGGGTAGAAACTCAGGTCGTTGATCGATCGGAGTTTGGTTTGCAGCCTGGATCGCAACTCAAGCAGCGTGTCCTCGAATGCCGGGTCGGCGGCCAGGTCGTTAACTTCGTGGGGATCCGTTTCGATGTCGTAGAGAAGTTCGGCTGGCTTGGCTTTGAAAAAATGCGACTGCGAGTGATTCAGTTTTCCCTGCCGATAGAGGTCTCGCCATTCACTAAAAGCCAGCATGCGATAGCGATAATTGTTCTGGAGTGAATCCGGGTAATAGCCCTCGTAGTTGCGGATGTACTTGTATCTGCCCTTGCGCAGGCTGCGGACGAGCTCATATTTCTCGTCGAAGCGATCTGCATAGCCGAGCGTTTCATCGCGAGCAGCCAGTTCAGCAGCGGACACTGTTTTGCCAAGGAATGCTTTGCCATCCATGCTGTCGGGGCATTCTACGCCAGCCAGCTTAAGTACGGTGGGAGCGAAATCAATAAAGCTGACAAAACCAGCTTGCCGGCTGCCCGGTTTTAGCGTGACCAGGTGTTGCCATTTCTCGGGTACACGCACGACCAGGGGTACGTGGAGGCCGGACTCGTAGAGGTAGCCCTTGCTGCGAGGCAGTACACCCCCATGGTCACCGAAATAGAAAATGATCGTGTTGTCGTAGAGTCCCTGTTTCTTGAGCTGGGAAACGATCTTGGTAACCTCCCGGTCGATCGCATGCATGCGATCGTAGTAGCGGGCGTAGGTGTAACGGAAGGTGGGCGTGTCCGGGTGGTAGGGAAACGGGAAGACGTCGGATGTCTTGGTCGTGAGTCCGCCCTGTTGCATGGTTTGGCGGTTGAAGTGGAGCGAACTTTCGTGGGAAACGGCCGTTGATTGCATGTGGAAAAAAGGAGTTGTGGGAGTAGGTCGGTTCTGCCAACTGGCCTTGCGGGATGATTCATTCCAGACCTTCTGGACCCGCACGTTGTAGTCGGTTTTGACCCGGTTCGTGCAGTAGTAACCCGCACGGCGAAGGTAGGTCGGGAACATGTGTGCGCCTGTAGGAAGGTTCGCCGGGGTGATCTTGCGATGGTAATGGAAGCCGATGCGCGGACCGAGCATTCCTGTCATCAGTGTGGTGCGGGCCACGGAGCAGACCGGGCTGCAGGAAAAGGCGTGATCAAACGTGATGCCAGTGCGAGCCAGTTCCTCGATCTGGGGCGCCGCTCCTTGCGGATCGCCGTAGAGGCGCAGGTAATGTTTCGAGTTGTCCTCGGACAGGATCCAGACAAT
>PVBE011798722.1_pt1 | contig 21106 bp, 18 predicted proteins | sample 1631181 | NCBI WGS metagenome assembly PVBE01 (sample SAMN08397723, study PRJNA350692) | Marine metagenome, whole genome shotgun sequencing project. | isolation source: water | place: Pacific Ocean | collected 2012-04 | reverse complement strand
CGACGGCAAGACGGTGAACAGTTGTCTGATGTACGCGGTCGACTGTGACGGCCGCGAAGTCGTGACGATCGAAGGACTGAAATCCGCAACGGAACTGCATCCCATGCAACAGGCCTTTGTCGATCACGGCGCCGTTCAATGCGGGTTTTGCACGCCGGGCATGATCGTGCAGGCAGTGTCCCTGGCGCAGAATAATCCCGAACTGAGCGTCGAAGAGGCGCGCCGCGGTCTCGAGGGGAATATCTGCCGTTGCACCGGCTATGCGAAAGTGTTGGACGCCGTCGTAGCCGCGGCCGGGCCGGCCGACTGAGGTAGTAGCCTATGGATCAGCAAAGCACCGATACGCACGTAGAAAAGACCTCTCTGATCGGTCGCCGGATCAAGAAGCCCGACGCGCCCGACAAGGCGACGGGTAAAACTCGCTACGTCAACGATTTGGTATTGCCGCAGATGCTGATCGGCAAAATTCTCCACGCCGGCCGACCACATGCGGAAATCGTCCGCATCGATGTTTCGGCGGCGGAGAAATTGCCGGGGGTTCACGGCGTGCTGACCGGGAAAGACGTGAGCGGGCTCAAGTTCGGGTTTGTACGCGATAACGTCGCCCTGAAAACCAAGGTTCGCTGCGAACACGATGAGGTCGCGGCGGTGGCCGCCGAAACGGAAGAGATCGCGGTGGAGGCATTGCGCTTGATCGAGATCGAATATGCGGATCTGCCGGGCGTCTTTTCGCCGGAAGACGGGCGCGAGCAAGACGCCCCTCAGATCCATGACAACTTTCCCGAAAACAAGAGCCTTCATTTCGAATTCGAGCACGGTGCGCTCGCGGCCGCCGAAGCTGCTTCGGATCTTATCGTCGACAACGTCTTCAGGGTCCATCACGTGACCCATTGTTGTATGGGAACGTCCTGCGCGATCGCCGATTTCGACAGCAACGGTAAACTCACTATCTGGTCGCAAACCCAATACCCGTACAACTACAAAATGGATCTGGCGCCGGCGTTGGGTATTCATCCCGGTGACATCAGGGTGATCCAACCGCCAGTCGGCGGTGCCTTCGGTTCGAAACTGGACGTCTACCCGTTTGAGCCGATCGCTGCGCTGCTGGCCAGGAAAACGGGCCGCCCCGTCAAGGTCATGTACTCACGCGAAGAGGAGTTCAAGAGTTCACCGACCCGCCAGGCGGCCGTGATCCACCTCCGTACCGGCTGTACGAAGGATGGAACATTGACGTTCCGCGACGCCGACGTCTTATTGGACAACGGTGCCTACACGTCGTGGGGACCGACCATTCCGGTTGTCATGATGCGGACCACATCCGGCCATTACCGGGTCCCCGTCGTCAAATTCAATGCCCAGGCGATCTATACGAACAACCCCTATGCCGGCTCGTTCCGTGGTTACGGTAACGTCCAGGCAACTTTTGCCACCGCCCAGCAAATGGATATGCTCGCAGAGCGCGTAGCGATGGACCCGCTGGAATTTCATCTCAAAAATGCACAGAAATCCGGTGAGACGACGCCGCAAAAGGCGTATCTCAGGGAATGCGCGCTCGATGAATGTCTGCGAGCGGCGGCGAACGCCTGCGGGTATTCCGAGAAGCAAAAGCGGTATGCGCTCGCGAGGGAACAGCAAGGCCGTTACAAAAAGGGTATTGGACTCGCTTCCTCGATCCACAACGCGGGTGGTGCGAAGATCCACAAATCGGACGGCTGCGGCACGATATTGAAAGTCGACGACTACGCCCGAGTGACCGTGATCACCGGGGCTTCGGAAATCGGTCAAGGCATCGATGCGGTCATCAACCTGATCGTAGCCGAAGAACTCGGCGTTCCGCTCGAACACGTAACGATTGTCAATAACGATTCGGATATCGCCCCCTGGGACGTCGGTGTCCACGCTTCACGGACGACCTTTATCGCCGGTAATGGTGCCCGCCGTGCAGCGAGGCAGGCAAGACAGCAAATATTGAACGCGGCAGCGAGGGCATTCGAGATGCCCGCAGCGGACCTCGATCTGCGTGCTGGTTTCGTCGTTAAGGATCAATGCGGAACGAAACTCATTAAGTTGGAGAAGTTGCTGCGTCAAATGCATTTCCAGACGGTACCGGAACTCGTGATGGTGACCGACTATTACGAACCGAATAGCGAACCCGAAGGCGCCGATCATAGTTCCGATCACTCGGCCGCTTATGCCCATGCGGTGCATATCGCCGAGGTGACGGTCGACACCTATACCGGGGAGGTACAAGTCGACAAAATCACCTCCGCCCAGGATGTCGGCAGAGTGATCAATCGCATGGGGCTCGAAGCACAAACCGAGGGCGGTATCGCGATTGGCCTCGGTTATGCGCTGAGCGAGGAAATGCGGCTCGAAAAGGGCGTATTGCAAAATGCCTGCTTTCGGGATTACAAGGTATTAACGGCGCCGGAAATGCCGCCGCTGGATCTCCACTTCATCGAAAGCGATTGTGCCGAAGGCCCCTACGGCGCTAAGGGTGTGTCCGAACTGCCGACGATCGTCGTTGCGCCGGCCGTCGTCAATGCCGTTTACAACGCCACCGGCATTCGTTTTTTCGATCCGCCGCTGACACCGGAGAAAGTCGCCCGTGCGATTTGCGAAGGAAGGGGAGAAAGCGGTCGGATCTGAGTCCGTCTTGCGAAAATCATGAACATCGCGCATTGGATCGAACAATGGGCCATTGCCGCCCCGCAGAAAACCGCCATCCGGTTCGAGGGGCGGGACATCAGCTACGCCGATTTCAACGACCAAATAAAGGCCAGCGCCCGGGTCTTGAAGAACGATCTCGGCGTGGCGCCCGGCGAACGCATTGCCTATCTGGGCCAGAACGATCCGCAAATGCTGGCATTGGCATTTGCCGCGGCGCGCCTAGGCGCGCTATTTGTCCCGCTGAATTGGCGCTTGGCGCCGAGAGAACATCTGCACATGCTGCGAGACAGCGGCGCCGCGATACTGTTTATCGACGAGCGTTACTGCGAGCAATGCGCGGATTTCGAAGCAGAGCTTCCGGATTGTCGCCTGGTTGCGGTGGGAGACACGAAGCGCAATTGGCCGTCATTGGCTACGCTGCTGCAAGACGCGAAAGGATCCGACTGCAACCCGGGCATCGGGCTCAGTGAACACTTTCTGATCATTTACACTTCGGGGACGACCGGTTTGCCGAAAGGCGCGGTATTGAGCCAAGAGGCCGTACAGTACAACGCGCTCAATAGCGTCATCATGCACGACATGAGTAGCTCGGATCGGATCCTCACGTTCCTGCCGTTGTTCCATGTTGGTGGTTTGAATGCCCAGACCACGGCCGGCTTCTACGCCGGTGCGACAATCGTTCTTCACCGCGTGTTCGATCCCGAACTGGTATTGGATTCGATTATCGACGACAAACCCACGTTAACGATCGTGCTACCCGCGCATATGCCGGCGCTACGCGCGGTATCAGGCTGGGAAACGACTGATTTTTCGAGCCTGCGCTGTGTGTTGACCGGTTCTACCACGATTCCGCAACAGATGATCCGCTATTGGCACGATAGAGGCATTCCGCTCGTTCAGATGTATGGCGCCAGTGAAACCTGCCCGATCGCAATACACCAGATGGTTGGCAATGCGTATACAACGGCAGGCTCGATGGGATTCCCGGCGATGCACTGCGACATTCGTGTCGTCGACGAGGCGGGAAATGACCTCGCGCCGGACGAACCCGGCGAGCTGATGATACGTGGCAAGAATGTGATGGCGGCTTACTGGAATAACGAACAAGCGACGAAAAAGAGTCTCGTCGACGGCTGGTTTTACAGCGGCGACATCGCATACGTGGACGATGCCGGGTGCTATCATTTTGTCGATCGGAAAAAGGACGTGATTATTTCCGGTGGCGAAAATATTTATCCGGCCGAGATCGAGCAGGTGCTGATAGACCATCCTGATATCGCCGAAGCGGCGGTCGTCGGACGCAAAGACCCGCGGTGGGGAGAAGTTCCTATCGCCGTGGTTGCCAACACCGGCAACCGTGATATGGAAAAGGAGCAAGTGATCGACTGGTTCGACGGTAAGCTCGCAAAATACAAACATCCCCGGGACGTGTTGTTCGTCGACGCCCTGCCGCGTAATGAGATGCGTAAGGTGATGAAGAACAATTTGCGCGAAATGGTCAACCGCAACGCGAACCAATGAAAATCGTCTATCACGCCAGGATCAAAGAAGAGGTCGGCTGCGCGGAAGAAGAAGTCACGCTGCCTGCTGAAGTCGCCAACGTCGGCATGTTGATCGGTTGGTTATCAAAGCGCGGAGCGCGCTATGAAGCGGCGTTCGAATTTATCGAAGTCAGCAAGGTGGCCGTGAATCAAGCCTACGCCACGAACGACGAGGCCATTAGCGATGACGATGAAGTGGCTTTTTTCCCGCCCATTGCCGGAGGCTGAGATAGGCCGCCTCAGGTGGCAACCAGAATGCCGACCTCAGCGCCCGTTTTCATCATGAGTACGATGCCGACGATAAGCGTAATCAGCGCCGCCGCTCCCCGGATGGATCGGTTCATGCCGGCAGAGAAATACCGGGACCGCCGTATTGGAACAGCGATCACCAACGACAACGCGATCATTCCGATCATCGAGCCCAACCCGAACAGTGCGATATAGCTAAGACTCACTGCGGCGGAAGTCGAAGATTGCAGCACGAGCAACACGAGGAACGCCGTGCCCGCCATTCCGTGCAGGAAGCCGACTAACAAGGCCCGCAATAGTGAACCGTCCGGATGAGTGTGGTTGTGTGCTGGGTGCACGCCAGAGCCATCTCTCAGGTGTGCATGAAAATGCATGTGTGTCGGGCTGTCGGCGTGGTGGTGCGGGTGTTTGTGGACGATGATCCGCCCCAATCGGCGGAAGATGTCCAGCGCCAACACCACCAGCGTTACGCCGACGGTAAATTCGATGACCGTAAGCAGATCGGCCGAGAGTTGTAGTTCGAAGAGCAAAACGGCGACACACAGCAACAACAGTGCCGTCGCGTGCCCGATCCCCCAGACGCCACCGAGGACCATCGATCTGCGCAGTGAGGCATTTTCGCCGGCGGTAAACGCCAGGATCGCGGCAATGTGATCGATGTCCAACGCATGCCGCAACCCGAGGAGAAGCCCGAGGAGAAGACTGGAGACCATATCGTCTCAGGCCGCGAGGCAGCGCCTGACGGCCGAAGGGACTTCGTTCAACTCGCGCACCGGGACCACTACACCGTTCCCGATCCGAGCTATCCGCGCACACAACTCGTGATCCCCGCCGGGCAGTTCAACGACATGCAGGCGCGAAAACTGTCGTACCAATGGTAGCGGATCTTTGCCGGTATTGAGCCAGCCGTCGGACACCAGGATCCCGACGTTATGTAAAGCGTTGGCCCGTCGCGATTCGGACAATCCGATTTTGAGGCCTTCGGCTACATCGGTGCATCCTTCCGGTTTCATTTCCAAAATATCCTGGATGATCTGCTCATGGACTCTCCGCTGGCCGGTCCGTCGTATCACGCGCGCCTCGTTGGCGAAAGCGGTAACCGCGTATTCGTCGTCGGGCTCGAGATTGAGCAATAGAACGGCCGCCGCTAAAGCTGCCGCGATGGCCTTCGATCCTCTCATCGATCGGCTTTCGTCCAGGATAATGACGTAACTGCTAGGTCGGCGGACTCTTTCGGTCACGCGAAAATCGGCATAGTTCGTCACGACCAGCCGGCCGTTGACGGCGGTGGAATCGCTAACCAGTTTTTCGAGCGACGCATCCATTTCCAATTCGTCGCCATGAAATCGAAAAGGTGCCGTCTTCAAGGGACCGTCCCGTCTCGACGCTCCGGACGGCACTTGCCGGGCCATCTTTAGCACCATCTTCAACATCCGCTTGAAATTCCGGCGGCGTGTTTCGGCGTCGAGCGAATCCCAGGTCAGCGCCAGGAGTTTGTCGTGGGCGCCGTGCCCGGCAAGCCGCTCCAAAACGAGCCGGTGCCGGCCCATCGCCTCGGCTACTCTCGTCGGCGCGAGTTCCGCCAGGGAAATCACATCATCGAGGGCGCCGTCGCGTAGCAGGCGGTCTGTTTTGCGGTCTAGCGGTGCGTTCAGATTATGTTGATGGTCTTCCGGCGTACCCGGGTGATGTGACAACAGGCGCTGTTCGCGCTCCGTCAATATCCGTCGCGGAGATTGGTTGGCTTTGACCGGAGAGTCGGTGTTCTCGTGAAAATGCAGATGCTCTCCCCTCAGGACCTTAGATTTTCCCCGGTCTTTTTTTTTTGGCGCTCCGGCGAACCGAGTTCCCAGAATTCTTTATCGTCACCGCGCCACTCGGCGGCGAGGCCCTGGGCGATTTCATCGACCACTTCATCTGCGGTTCGTTGGCTTACTTCGTTCAGATGGATTTTGTCCCGCAAAGCGGTACGGGCGGCGAGATGGATGAATCTGGTCCGTTCCTCTCGAGGCATGTTGCCCGAGACTCCGTTCAGCAGTTGGCAGGCAATCAAAGTCATGTCGATCGCGCCTCTCACTGAAGCGCCGAGACGGATGTCCTCGTGGTCGCGCGTTCGGCGGCACAGTTCCACACTCACGTCGACTACGGCGTCGATATCGAGCGAACTGGCGATCTCTTCATCAGCGATTTGGCGGTCAACGATTTCGACTTCCTCGTCGCGATTCTGATAGGCCATCCAGATGGAACAGAACCGATCTCGTAATGCGCGGCTTATTCGAAGTGTTCCCGCGTCGTCCTGCGGGTTCAATGACGCGACGACGCAGAATTCGGGTTTCGCCTGGATCGTCCCGAGGCGCGGTACCGGAACCGCGCGTTCGGACATCGCAGTAATAAACACGTTCGTCGTGTCATCGGGCAGCCGATTAAATTCCTCGATGTACAAGATACCGCCGTCTTCCATCGCCCGGGTCAGCGCGCCGTATTCAAAATGCTCTGGCCGGTAGCCGTCGGACATTACCAACGCCGGATCAAAATAACCGAGGAGTTTTGTCGCGGTGAGGTCGCTATTCCCGGCTACCCAGTGGAAAGGGCGGCCCATTTCCTCGACGACCGCTTTCAGTATGGTGGATTTCGACGTCCCCGGCGGTCCCTCGAGGAACACGTTGCGGCCGCTCTGTAGCGCCGCGAGCATCACCCGCGCTTCTTCGCGCCGACCGACGAAGTGTCGCACGACGGAATCATAAACGTTCTGCATGTCTGTTCCCGTCGCGTTCGTATTCGTACCGACCTCTCAGGCGCGAGCGGACTGGTGTCCGGTTCCTCGCACCGGCAGTCCGATGAGTTCCCGATACTCGTCGCCGGTCGCGACTTCGCGGCCCATCAGTTCGGCGATCGCCTTGAACTTGCTGAAATGCGCCGCATTGGAGTCGATGAGATCGTTCTTGTGCGGATGCTGCCAGATCGTATCTTCCATCCCCACGCGCACATGCAACCCCAGCAGCATCGCCTGCATGGCGAGATAACTCGATGCCCGACCTGATGCACAGACGACGATGATCGAGTCTTTATCGATATTGTAAATAGAATCGACAAGGTGCATCAGCGTACTGACCATCTGCCGTGGATTGTGCATCGGGCTGCCGCCCGGCAGGGTGGCGACGATGATCCAGAAATACGGTTTTTCCAGCAGCCCGGTCTTGATCAGATAACGGTCCGCGTTGTCGATATCACCGTCGGAATAGACGGCCACCTGCGGTTTGACTCCCAATTCCTGACACAAGCGGGTTTTCTCGATCGCTACGTGCGGCGGTTTGGCGAATAGGGTGTCGCCGCAATAAGACGCGGTCGGATTTATCGGCGTCACTTCGAGCAGACGGTCGCTCAAGACCGATACCATGTTGTCCCACTCGCCTTCCGCGAACGGCACCATGCAACCGTCGTACACGGGATCGGGAAATTCCTCGCGCACCGGGTCGATGACGCGATGGAACAGTTCCGGATCCAGCACGTTGTATCCGTCCTCGTCGCGTACGTGGACATGGACGGTTGTAGGGTTGAGTTCCGCACACTCGCGCGCGGACTTGATGATATCCTCCGGTGCGATCGGCAAATTCGGATTCGATTTCTTGCTGTAAAACGCGCCGTTGATGGTTTGCGAGATCACGACCTTTTCGGGAACGTTCCACTTGGGTTGAACCTCGATATCACCGTATTTCGAGGTAAACGGATCGACGATTTCCGGCAGCCCGTAAGGTATCCAGTGGGTCTTGAACTCTTCGGTCTTTTTTAGCTCTTCGATGTACTTCCAGTTAACCTTGTCACCTTTTGTCATCTAAGTTCTCCCCGTGCTTATTCCCGCGTCCCGGCATCATAATTGTTCGTCGCGAAATTTCGCAACCCCGTGAAGGAGGCCGCGTCACTTCAAAAGCTGCGCCTTTGCGATCGCTTCGTCGATCACGGCCGCCTGGTGCGACTGCAGATCCTGACCTGCAAACCCGCCCATCATTTCCATGAACGGATCTTCGATTCCGGTGTCGGTGCCCGATAGGGTTTCCATGACTGCGAGCCCGTAAAACGGTACCGTCGCCCGCGAATAACCGCCTTCGTGGCACAGCACCAGCCGACCGTCGCAGGCCTTGTCGGCGACGCCCATCATCAAGCGCGTAAGTTCTCGATAACCTTCGCTGTGCATCATGTTTCTGCCCAGCGGGTCCATCGCACCGGCATCGAAACCGGAGGGGATGAAGATCAACTCCGGTTGGAACGCCTGTAACGCCGGTACGACCACGCGTTCATAAGCGCTGATGTAGGCGCCGACGCCCGAACCCGGCGGTAACGGAACGTTGATGTTGTAACCTTCACCCGCGCCCTCGCCGATGTCCTCGAGCATGCCGCGGTCGGGCGGGAAAAACCGGTCCTGGTGGAGCGAGATCGTAAACGCCCGTGGGTCGTCGTAAAACGCCGTTTCGGTACCGTTTCCGTGATGGACATCCCAGTCGACGAACGCGATGCGGGCAAGGCCGCGTTTTTCCATCACATACCTGCCGGCAATGGCCGCGTTCGAGAAGATGCAGAAACCCTGGGCTTCGTCGGGCATGGCGTGATGGCCCGGTGGCCGTACGAGAGCGTAGATATTGCGGACCGAACCGTCCAGAACCGCATCGGCCGCGGCCATGACGCCGCCCGCGGCCAGCATCGAAATTTCGTAGCTGCCCGCGGCGCAGACTGTCACGACTCCGGTGTCACCGCCGCCCGATCGACTGAGTTCCTGGATATGGCGCAGATGCGCCTCGGTGTGGACGCGCAGAATGTCCTCTTCTGCGGCCATCCGGGGCTTGACGTGTACGAGCTGCTCCCACAACCCGCTCATTTCGAGCAGGTTCCTGAAGCGCCGCTTGGTTTCAGGATCTTCGGCATGCGTATCCGGTTGGATAGATTTTCCGTCGGCGGCGACGTACATCGCGTGCGAACCGGTGTTATGCCAGGCGTAACTTTCGTCCCAAAGGAATCCCGTAGCCATCGTCGTGTTTCTCCTGTTCAGTAGGCGCAATTCAGATGCGTCAGTTTTTGCTTTTTACTATCCCGAGCCGCACGGAATAGTATTTTGCCAATTTCCCCCCGCAACCAGGATCTTCCGTTGCAGGGTCGTACGTTAACATGGGATCCGGACCCGCCGCACGGAACGCAGACCGAGCGAGCGAGAAAAGCAATTGAGGGAAGCCGTTATCGACGTTACACAACCGCTTCGCGAGGACCACCGCTTGATCCTTCGCGTATTGGACTGTCTCGGGCACGCTCTCGACGGGATCCGGGCAGGGCAGCCGGCGGCTATCGTTTACGGGCCAGCGTCAGACCGTCGGCGATCGTGAGCAGGCTGATCTCGACGCGTTCGTCGGTTCTAATCTTCTCGTTCAGCGCGCGGATGGCATCGATGTCTTCGTCCGATATGAACCCGCGCAGCGTTTCATCGAGCACGCTGGGGTCCTGTACCGATCCGAACAACAGTACGTTGTCGATCGCGATCAATCCGCCGGGTCGCAGCAGGCTCAGCGATTTTTCGTAGTAACCGTCGTACCCTTGCTTGTCGGCATCGATGAACGCGAAGTCGTAAGTTCCCGCCTGACCGTCTTCCAACAGCCCGCTGAGCGTATCCTGGGCGGGCCCGATCCTGAGGTCGATCTTGTTTTCGACGCCAGCGGCCTTCCAGTATTTTTGTCCGATGGCCGTCCATTCCGCACTGATATCGCAGGCGACGGTCAGACTGTCCGCCGGCATGGCTAGTGCCACGCACAGCGCGCTGTAACCCGTGTAGGTGCCGACTTCGAGTGTTCTGCGCGCACCGATCAGTTTCATCAGCAGCGCCATGAACTGGCCCTGCTCGGGCGGGATCTGGAGCAGGGCGTGCGAATGTTTGGCGGTTTCCTCGCGCAGTGCGCGCAGTGCTTCGTGCTCGCGCAGCGACACCGCGCGGATGTATTCGTACAGTTCTTTCGTGATCCGGATGTCGCTTTTTTCCATTGACGCTTCCTTATCTGGATGATTGTTCCGAAAGATCGATCACTTTAGTCATGCCGGCCCCGGATCGAGTCCGGGGTGACGGCCCCCGGGGCCTACTAACAAGGTGAAGCTCTTTTCGGATCAATTGTCTAAATAAGCATTCCAAAAGATGCATCACTATCGTAGTTACACCAACCGCCGTCACCCCGGACTTGATCCGGGGTCCAGTCAAAAAATGTCCCGCCTGCGGCGGGCTTTTTCTACTGGATACCGGGTCCGTCATCCCGGACTCGATCCGGGGCCGGTATGACGGTGACGCCGAACGGCCGTCGGCCCTTATTCCGAAACTGATCGATATTTTGGAACACCCATTTAGCCCGACCCGCTTTCCTCGGCTTTCCGGATCAACGCGCGCAATCGGTTCGGCGTGATTGGCAGTTCGTCTATCTTGACGCCAAGGGGCCGTAGCGCATCTTCCACTGCCTGGGTGACGGCAGACGGCGCACCCATGCGCCCGCCTTCGCCGGCACCCTTGATGCCGTATTCGGTGTAGGGCGATGGTGTCTCCACATGACCGACGCGGATCTCGACCGGCCCTTCCATCACGCCCGGCAGCAAATAGTCCGCGAAGGTCGCGTTGACCAGCTGGCCGTTCTCGTCGTAATGGAAATGCTCGTATAAGGCCGTGCCGATACCGTTGACCGTGCCCCCGCGGATCTGACCGTCGACCGACTTGGGGTTGACCATGGTGCCGCAATCGTGCACCGCGGTGTAATCGAGGAAGTGGACTTCGCCGGTCTCGATATCCACTTCGACTACGGGTATGTGGACCATGTGGCCCATGAACGGATAGAAGATCCCCAGGTCGGAACGATCTTCCGACGGCAGCGTCGTGAACGGGTGGTCATAGACGCAGATCGCGTCGAGACCGCTGTCGAATGCCGGATCGTCAGGCATCGACAGGCGAAAGTAATGCACGAAGGTCGCGACTTCTTCGAGGGTTCGCTCCTCGCCCCCGGAGTCGTCCTTGACGCCGACCCGGCCGTCCCTCAGTTCCAGCTCCTGCGGGTCGCGCGACATCATGTGGCCCGCCACGCGTAACAATTTCTCGCGCAGTTGGGTAGCGGCCCCGACCACCGCGCCGGCCGTCATCACCGTGACCCGGCTGCCGGAGGGGCCGACGCTCGCAAGACAACCGTCGCTATTGCCGTAATTCACGACGATATCCGCCGGGTCCATCTGCAATTGTTCCGCCGCTACCTGGGTCGCCACGGTCTCCGGGCTGTTGCCGGTGAATGGCGCGTACAGGGTGATGAACAGCGTCCCGGTCGGGTCCATGCTCATCGCTACGCTTTCGGGCGTGCTTGAGAGATTAAAACCGGGTTCGAGATTGAACATCCACCACTCGGTCGAGTTGTAGACGCTGCGTTCCTGGCAGGTCGTGATCCCGATCCCGACATAGCGTCCTTCTTTGCTGGCTTCGGCCTGTTTCTTACGCCAACCATAGTAGTCGGACATCTCGAGCGCTTTTTCGAGCACCGCCTGATAGTTTCCGCTGTCGTAACAATTGCCGGTCGGGATGATGTAGGGAAACTGATCGGGCTGGATCAGATTCTGCCGCCGGAACTCGACCGGGTCCGCGCCGAGTTCGTCGACCGCCGCGTCGACCATTCGTTCCATGACCCAATTGGTTACTTCCGAGCCGAACCCGCGGTAGGCGCCGATCTGGCATTTATTCGTCAGCACGGCGATGAGGTCGATGCCGAAGCTGTTGAGCCGATAGGGACCGGTCGCTTGCGCCATCGCGTTGCCGTGATGGCCGACGCCGTATTGGAAATAGGCGCCGTAGTCGTCGACGACGCGAAAGCGCAGACTCGTCATCGTGCCGTCGCTTTGCAATGCGAGTTCAGCGTCATAAATCCGATCGGAACCGTGCGAATCGCAACTCGTCGTATCGTCGATCCGGTCTTCGAGAAACTTGACCGGACGTCCGCTGGCACGCGCGAGCGCAGCCGCCAGCACGATGATTTTGTGGGTGAAGACCTTGGCGCCGAAGCTACCGCCTGAAAGCGTCGGGATGATATTGACTTGCTTCGAGGGGACACCGAGAGCGCGCGCTACTGTCCAGCCGATGTAGGTATACATCTGCGTGTTGGCGTAGATCTCATACTTGCCCGTCCCCGGGTCGAAGGTGGCGAGCGCGCCGGCCGTTTCCAGCGGCTGACCGCCCCCGCGCGGCCATCGCAGATGCCGTTTAACGATGAGCGAGGCTGCGGCGAAATCCGCTTCCACGGGGCCAAAATCGAGTTTGCGCGCGAGTCCCACGTTGGTGTCGCCACGATCCGGATGGAGCACGGCATCGCCCGTCATCGTGATAGCCGCCTCGGGATCGACGACGACCGGCAGCTCTTCGTACTCGACCTCGATCAAATCGCAGGCGTCCTCGGCGATGTAGCGATTCTCCGCCACTACCGCGCACACGGCTTCACCGACATGGCGAACGCGATGATGGGCGACGCAACGCTGCACCACGGGCGGGGAGGCGAAGCTCGGCAGCGCCTCGGTCACTTCGGCCATGTCGGCGCCCGACATCACCACGATAACCCCCGGCAGCGCTTGTGCCGCGCGCTTATCCACCGAGACGATCCGTGCGTGGGCATAGGGGCTGCGCAGCACGGCCGCGTGCGCCATATTCGGTACGTCGATGTCGTCGGCGAATTTGCCATAACCGGTCAAGAGCCGCGGATCCTCTACCCGGTTCATGCTCTTACCGATCCAGCGTAAGTTGTCCGCCGGCGGCGCCCGCCGTTTGCTCGGTGGAATGTAGTGCTTCACCGTTCGCCTCCGCGCATCTTTTCCGCCGCCGCCACCACCGATTCGACGATGCTCTGGTAACCCGTACAGCGGCACAGGTTGCTCGACACGGCCGAGCGGATGTCGTCGAGGTTGGCGTCCGGATTGTTTTCCAACAATTCGACCGCCGACAGCAACATGCCCGGGGTGCAGAAGCCGCATTGCAGACCTTGATTCTCCATGAACGCTTCCTGGACGGGGTGCATTTCGTCGATCGTCCCGAGACCCTCGATAGTGCGGACCTCGGCGCCGTCCAGTTGAACCGCGAACAGCAGGCACGAACGCACCGTTTCTCCGTTGAGGAGGATGTTGCAGCAACCGCAGGTACCGTGTTCGCAACCTACGTGCGTACCCGTCAGGAACAGATCGTGGCGGATGAAATCGCTCGCCAGACGTCGCGGTTCGACGACCCGTTCGTAGCGGGTGCCATTCACCGTGACCGTTACCTTTTCGTTCTGCATCGTCCTACTCCTTTACCCGCAACGCTCGTGCGCTTCGACCAGCGCCCGCCGCGTCAGCGTACGCACTAGGTCGCGCCGGTAGCTTGCGTCCGCGTGATAGTCGCTCTCCGGTTCGACCAGCTGGCTCGCGCGCTCACCGGTCGCCCGGAACAGCGCCTCGTCGGGTTTCTGGCCGAGCAAGGATTGTTCGGCCTCGGGAACCCGACGCGCGCGGTCACCGACCCCGCAATGTGCAATGCGCACCGTCTCGCAAACGTCGTTTTGAACGTTTACGGTGACACCAACGCCGACCAGGGCGAAGTCGCCCTTGCGCGGACTGACCTCAAGGAACGACCATCCTTGACCTGGCGGCCGTACCGGTATTCGGATCTCGACCAGCAATTCGTCAGGCTCGAGCTCGGGTTCGAGCATGCCGACAAAGAAATCCTCGGCGGCGATCGCGCGCTCACCAGAGGCGCTGCGCGCGACCATCGTCGCCTCGACCGCCAAGACGACGGCCGGCATTTCGGAAGCAGGGTAGGCGTGGCTGAGGTTGCCACCGATGGTGCCGCGATTACGCACGGGTTTGTGTCCTACGTACTGGTAGGCCGCATTCATCAGCGGGCAGTGTTCGGCGACGAGGTCGGAATCGCGCAAGGTTGTGTGCCGGGCGAGGGCGCCGATGTGCAGGATACCGTCTTCGACCCGAACATAATCGAGCGCCGTCAAGCCGTTGATATCGACCAGCCGCTCGGGATTCGTCATGCGCAGGTTCATCAACGGGACCAGGCTTTGGCCGCCGGCCAGAACTTTGCACCGCTCGCCGTGTGCGGCGAGCTCCGCCAGGGCGTCGTCTACCGTCGCGCACCGTGCATAGGTAAAAGGAGGTGGCTTCATGGTGATGTCCCGTTCGTTATTCGCTGTCGTCGCGGTTTCTTTATGCCTCGCCCGGTGCGTCCTCGTCGAAAATGGCGACGGCGCGCGTCCAGCCCGCCGACGCCGCACGGATCTTTACCGGGAAACAGCTCACCGTGAAGCCGGACGCCGGAAGGCTTTCTAAGTTGTGTAACTTTTCGAGATGGCAGTAACCGATGTCGCGTCCCGCCTTGTGTCCCTCCCAGATGATGTCGGGATCTTTGTCCGCCGCAAACCGCGCCGAGGTGTAAACGAAAGGAGTGTCCCAACTCCAGGCGTCGGTTCCCGTCACGCGGACGCCGCGCTCCAGCAGATACATCGTCGCCTCGCGGCCCATGCCACAGCCGGTTTGGACGAAATCGTCCTGGCCGTAGCAAGAGCCCGCGCGCGTATTGACGAGCACGATGTCGAGCGGCCGCAGTTCGTAAGAAAGGTTGTCCAACGCCTGCTCAACGTCGTCGGCTGTGACCACGTAACCGTCGTCGAAATGACGGAAATCGAGCTTTACCCCGGGTTTGAAACACCACTCCAACGGCACCTCGTCGATGGTGATAGCGCGTTCGCCTTTGTTCATCGTCGAATGGAAATGATACGGTGCGTCGAGATGCGTGCCGTTATGCGTCATGATCCGCAGCCATTCGATCGCCCAGCCTTCGCCGTCCGGCAGTTCGTCCTTTTGCAGCCCGTCGAAAAAGGACAGTACATCGGGCGCGGTGTCCTCGTGATCGAGGTATTCGATCTTGGGACTATAGAGCGGCGGGTCGGCGACCACGTCGTTTTCAATTGGTATCGAAATGTCGACGAAGGTAAGGGCCATGTTAACGATGCGCTCCTTGTCGCCTGGTGGGGGTCGGTCGGTCTGTCGTTTGCAGCATCGTGGCGCCGTTCTTTTAAGCGGGTTGCCTAAACGGTAAGAAAATAGGCGAGCAGGGCGACGGCCAGGACGCCGCCGAGCACCCAAACTAACGTACCGACCGAGAACGATTCGGGGCCACCTGGTGCATCTGTCTCCGCTGTCGTCGACGCCGCGCCGTCGGTCTTCGTGTCGCTGACCAGCGCCTCGAATCGACCGAAGAACTCGCCTGCCATTTTCTTCGCCGTGGTGTCGATCAATCGTCCCCCGAGCTGGGCTAGCTTGCCGCCGACGTCGGCCTTCACGGCGTAGGTCATGATGGTTCGATCACCGTCCTCGGCGAGATGAACGGTGGCCCGCATCTTTGCGAATCCGGCGGCGCCGCCGGTACCTTGGCCCGTCATCGTGTAGCTCGCGGGCGGGTCCAGGTCGCTCAAGGTCACGCTTCCTTTGAACTTTGCCTTGATGGGACCGACCTTCGATGCAACGGTCGCGGTGAATTCGGTATCGGAGACTTGGTCTATTTCCTCGCAGCCGGGTATCGCCTGGCGAAGGATCCCTACGTCGTTCAGAGCCGCGAACACGCGATCGCGGTCGGCGTCGATCAGGATCTCTTGTTCTAATTTCACCGAAGCCTACCGTCCTGTGTTCAGGTGATGCGCCGGGGTCGACGAACCGCTCGGCTGTCTCTAGGCGCGGTCCGCCTGGGCGATTACGCCGCTAACGTAGCCATCCTATCGATCAGAGTGCGATGGTCCGGAAAGTGCGGCACGATTTGTTCGCAATACCTACGCACCTCGTCCGGATCCACGGCGTTGGCTTTCTTCTTCACTTTCTTGGGGTTTTTGGGGAATCTGCCCATGCCGGCAAGAATGCAGAACCATGACGTGGGCGAGTAAGCCAGATGGTCGCTCTGGCTCATCAGTTCGCTCAGCAGATCACCGCCGTTATCCCAGACATCCAAAATGCGTGTAACCGAATCCGAAACGTTCTGGTTTTCCCTGTTTTCGATCCAATAGTCGGTATCGGAACGCGAATTCAGCTTGTAATGCATGAAAATGAAATCTTTGATGCTATCGAATATCAGATTGACCTTGGTGTTGAAATCGCGCTGATATTTGTCCGTAAAACCGCCGCGTTCGTACAGGCTGATAAAATTCTCAATAGTATCCTGCACGATCATCAACGCCGTCGCCTCCAGCGGCTCGATGAACCCTTGAGATAATCCGACTGCGAGGCAGTTTTGCTCCCAATGCCTTTCCAGGCGTCCGACGCGCATTTCCAAATGACGAGCCTCGACCGATTCGTCGGGTAGCTGGATGTGTTCGCGCAACTCCTTTTCGGCCGCATCGGCCGTGAGGTGCGATGACGAATACACATACCCGTTTCCGAATCGATTGGTCAACGGGATCTTCCAGACCCAACCGCACTTCAACGCGGTCGAAACGGTCTGCGAGGGCAGCGTTTCTTCGCTATCGAGCGGAGTCGGCAGCGCTACGGCGCGATCGTTGAATAAGACATCCCCATAGGATTTGAAAGGAACGTTCAGTTCTTCGCCGATCAGGAGACTCTTGAACCCGCTGCTGTCGACAAACAGGTCCGCTTCCATGACACCGTGTTGTTCTGTCTGGACGCTTTCGATCTCGCCCGTCGCTTTGCGATTGACGGCGGTCACGGTGTCAATGACGTGTTTGACACCCTGCTCTACGCATTTCTTCTTCAAAAAGTCGCCAATGAGTTTGGCGTCGAAGTGGTAACCATAATCGGTCTTGTACTGCGTCTTTTCGTCGGGCAGCGGTGCGCGCCGGCTTTTCGCCAGATAATTGGACACGAAAAACGCATCCGGATGCGCGTGTGCTTTGAAATTTTTGTTTCGAATTGCGACATTTTGTGCGAAAGCGCGGATGGTCGCGTCGTCGCTCATCGTAAAAAACGGGTGGTAGTAACTCTCGAAACCCTTGTGCGTGGACCATTTGGGGAAGCTGATCCCGCATTTATACGTCGCCTTGCACTCGGGGATCCATTCGGATTCGGGAACACCGATCTTATCGAAAAACATTCGCATCTTAGGCGTCGAGCCTTCGCCGACGGCGATGATGCCGATGTGCTGGGATTCCAATAACGTGATTTCGACACCCGAATCCTTCCACGCGTGCGCGAACAACATCGCGGCCATGCTGCCGGCGGTGCCGCCGCCCAATATGAGTATTTTCCCGGGGGGAGTGGGTTTACTTTGCATGAGACTTAACCTCTGAGATCCGTGTTCGCCAACATTGCCGATAAGGGCGACTCCAACGGCCATTATCCCACATCAATCGGGTGGCCGCTCACCCCGGAACAAACAGAAGGGAAGCGCCCGCAAATAGCGTGACCTGCACGGACTGGTCGGCCGTCTCGACGCCTGCCGGCAAATGCTGCCGTTGCGGTAGAACGACGTTAGTGACACGAGGTTCTGTAGCTATCAAACTCGTGCTGCGCAGGAATTGACGGAGACTAACTGACGCCTACGGTCCGAGCAGAGGATGCCGGACTATTTGGTCGTGTAAAGGCGGGTAGCCTTGTATTCGGGAGGGGGTCGGGACGCGCCCGCCTGCATCGGACCCCGGAAACCGGTGACTCCGATACCGTCTTTGAGCGCGCCCCCCGGCGCCCGGTTTACGGCCGTTGGGTAGCCGCTATTTTCCTTCTTCGCTGATAACCGAGCGCCGCCAGGCCGAGGCCGGCGAGTGCGAGCGAGGTCGGCTCGGGTAAGTTTTCGCAGGGCGGCTGGCCCGGCTCGCCGCAGGTGCCGAACGTGATGCTACCCATGGTCGAGGAGATCGCGGCATTGTCCCACGCATCGTTGACGGTGCCGTGAAAGGCGACCGGCGTCAGGGTCGTGCCGTTCGGTTGTAGACCGGCGGACGCGTAGCCCGGCGACGATCGGTCATAGACACACTGGAGGGTTAAGCCCGGGCCGCAGGCATAAGTGCCGGCGCCGCCGTTATAGAGCGGAGATAGCTGATCGACGACTGCATTCGACGTGCCGAGGGTCCCGTAGAAGAGGTCGATACCGATCAAGGCGTTGATCTCGTTGATGCCGCCGACGAACGCGTCGTGGTCGGTGCCCAGCACCAGCCCGCCCCCCAGTGCGTCGAGTTCGGTCGCATAACCCTGGGTCCAGATCGCCTCATTGTTCCAGGCCGAGGAAATGATCCGCCCGTCGGCGATCAGATTTTGTTTGTCCGCCGCGAGACCGTTATACCAGGCGCCGATGTTGGCGTAGTTCGCCATCTGGTTTGCGCCTGTATCGCCCACCCAGTAGAGGTCGTATACCCAGACCTGGTCGAAGTCCGCATAATCGGTGTAGACCGCGGTATTGAGATCCCGGATGGTGACGTTGTATCCGGCGAGCGCGTCGACGTAGCCCGCGAGTTCGTTACCATCCGCATGGTACGGCGCATAGTGGTTGTTCACATGCGCGAACAGGATCTCGGCAGCATACCCCGTCGTCGTGAAGGTGAAGGCTAGTGCCGCGACCGCGAGGGCCCAGTGTCTTTTCTGAGCCGCTAGGGCCCGTGCGTATGTGCTATGCATGTCGTCTCTCCCGGATCATCGAAAGCATTACCCAGTGGTCGGAATAACGACGCAGGATCCGGACCAGATCGTCACACGCATGCATTTCGCTATACTAGTCAATAGTTTAGGTGAATCAATAGAAACCGCTATCGGCCCATGTTGCGAGAAGTGTAAAGAATCTTGACAGTTTCAGCCCCCGCCGAGTGCATCGGTGGCGGATTACCGATACCGCCATCGACAAAAATCCGTTTGAAATCAGCTAGTTCGGTGGAGTTGATGTCCGCTGCGGGCTGTAAAGATCCTTGACAAATCGAGTCGGGCAGGGCGGCAGGGGCGGCGCGACAGGGCGCAGGCCGATCCTTACCGGCGCAAAAGCGGGCTGACTCCTATCGCGGTCTTATGCGCGAGCCGTTATTGCGCCGCTACCTTGGCCGCCCCGTTGAAGAAGCGTTGAAGGCTCTGGTTATATCGAAAGAAAGCATCGATCTGCAGCTGATCCGGACCATCTACCAGCATGGGAACGTCCGGGAACGTCAGGAAATTGAGCGTGTGTTCCAGATCCGGCTGCCCGTTGCTGATGATGTTATCGATCATCTCGCGCCAGGTTTCCAGCGTTGCCCCGATGCTAAAGTGATCGGGGCCCGCCTCCTCGAGGCTTGCCAGGCGGCGGACCGATTCCACCCCGTAGGATTTAAACTTCACTTCGAACAGATCCTGATCCGCCGAGTCGTCCACTTGGACGACCATGGTGCAGTCGATGGATCCAAGCGATTCGAACGAGCCGGGATCCCCATGCATCTCGTCCGCCAAAGCACGAAACCACTCTTCGGAGGGAAAAGTACTCGCATCCGTCATTTCGCAGTACTCCTCTCTGACTAGGCCGCTTCCCTGAGGTCCGGAATTTCCAGCGGGATCGTCAACCGGGAACTCCGGTCGAGCCCGGCGACTTTTAAGCGGCTGAGATATTCCGAGACCTGCTTCTTGTAGATAAACGCCATCCGCTCCATGCCGAGACCGATGTTTTCCAGTCCGCCGCCGGCAAGAATCGCGCGTGGCTCGGACGATTGCGGTTCGATGGTCAGAGCAAATATCGCCTGCTCTCCCAGGTCCAGGATCTTGTGGACTTCCGCCTCTCTCTCCGGGTGCCGCTCCAGCAGGTACTGCAAGTGTTTTACGCCGTAGGCGACATGCCGCGCCTCATCCTGCATACACATACGAAAGATCGTCTTTTCTACTTCGGTTGGCGCCAGAAACTCGCCTTGCCGAAAGAGCGTGAGTACAAATCCCTCGCCGAAGATGTGCATGAGGGCACTCGCGGTGGTGTAGTCGCTGGCCTTGAGTATCGCGCCCAGCAGGTCCTGGCTGGCCGGAGAAGCACTCAGCAAGCCCCCGCCGTTAGCCAGCGCCCGTTTACGAAATACGTCCAGATGACGCGCCTCGTCCATGATTTGGGTAGCGAGAAAAAGCTTTACCTCGTGGAAGTCGTGATTGATCCGGGCCAGCCATTGAGCGGGCATGTCACCGGCGACAAATTCGATTTCGGTTAGACCGGTGCAAAGTTGGCATACGGATCTTTCGATATCCTCCGGCAGCTTTTCCAGTTTGTCCCAGGGGATGTCGGTAACGGAGTTCCATTGGCGAACGACCGCGTCATCGTAGAGCGCGCCGGCGTTGACCGCCCAGACTTCCGCCATCTCGTTCAAGGTGTATTGATCGAGACCCGGGGTCTCCTCCGGAACGTAGCAGCCGCGCGGCGCCATACTGCCGTGTTTCGAGCCCTGTTCGGGGACGTTCGCATAGTGGCCTTGTTCGATGTTGCTAAGACGCAGGCCGTCGGCACTGCTGCCCCCACCCCTCGGGGTTCGACTGCATCCATGCGAGGTTGAAATTACCCTTGGCCATCTCGCGCATGGTGTCGAGACCTTCTTCTACTATCGCTGAATACTTAGGGAACGTCTGAATAAGGCATCGATTTGAGAGCTGCGGTCGCGATTCATGATGAAATTAGCTAACCATCTCTTCCAAGGGGG
>PVBE010069480.1_pt1 | contig 21108 bp, 14 predicted proteins | sample 1631181 | NCBI WGS metagenome assembly PVBE01 (sample SAMN08397723, study PRJNA350692) | Marine metagenome, whole genome shotgun sequencing project. | isolation source: water | place: Pacific Ocean | collected 2012-04 | reverse complement strand
TGATATACTCAGCGTGGACATCGCGTTGTTCCTTTCGTGCTCAAGTATTTGTGGTAAAGTGTCTTGACACACCAAGGATCACGCGATGTCCATTATTATGCAACCATTAACACCAACTTTTTGGGACTAGAACCTCTTTTTTGAGCAAAGCACAGGGCCTGAAACCACTGCAAAGTCCCTACCGAGCCTGAGCAATGCAAATTGAATCGAGCGGTGAGCGCGAGCGAAGCGACATCACCCTAGTTTTCCTTAATTACAACGTTTCGCATTGTACCCGACAATAGGGTCAAAGTCAAACTGAAAGGAAAATATTGGCGCATATATAGCGATATTCTTCTATTTAATATGGATTGCGGTAAAGCTAGGAATAAGCATAATATAGGAGATAAGCGGCCATCCGCTATAACCCTGTTGGCGGCGTCCGGGCCGTAGTGTAGCTACGAGCGGATACGTGGCGCATCGTCCGGGGCGAATATTCGATGTACATGTGCGTTCCATATGGGTTCTTGGATTGGATAACGTAGTTTTGTATCAAGTGTTATCGTGCTTCCAGGGATGCTTTCCAGGCCAATTGCCCCATCCGTTCCGGGGGCCTTGTTTGTGTTGGCCCCGCTTGCGGCCAAATAGCTTGCCGAAGAACCCGCAGGTAGGGGGGCGGTGTGGCAAGTCTTCTTGTCGTCATCGTCATCATCATCGTTCTTGCAGTTGTCAACCGGATACGGTTCTGGTACGAAGTAGTTGGCCGGGTCGCTGTCGCTCACATCTTCGCCGGGTCCCTGCTGGAACGACAGCGGCGTCGCGCGGACCGAAAGTTGATCGCCCGCCTCGGCGTACGCGACGGTGCCGGTATTGTCGAACGCCATGAGCGGATGCACGGGTTCTATCTCCAGAAGCGCAGCCGACAGGAGCAGCCTGGGCTCCATGGATTCGAATACGGGTGGAGAATACTGTTTTCGCCTGGCGCCGAGGCCCGGTGTCTTAACTGGTTTTCTTCTCCTACGAAATCTCATAGCAGCCTTTTTTCTGTTTTATCCCGAACTGATGTTTCGGGCTCCGCTCCGTAATTATTCCGCTTCGGGTTCATGCCGCATCATCGCCTTCGGCGAATAGCGATTACTGGTATGCAACTCAGCAACAGTATCAGCGACATTGGTTCGGGGATGGGGTTGTCTGGGATATAGAAAGTATCAATCGTGCCGCTCGATCCGCTGAAATCCACATCGAATGCGCCGGCGTAGTCAGTGACGCCCGGGTTAAGTATTACTCCCGCTCCCTTGGGGAACTCCGCGGCCAGGGTCCCGCCGATGGTGTCGCCGGTGAACTCGAAGATGGTAGACGGTCCGGCCCCGCTGAATCCGAAATCGGTCAGGTCCACAATAAGCAGATCGGCCGCAGGCGGAACCGGAGGCGGCGTGGTGAACAATACGAATCCACTGATTGTCAGCGTGCCGCTGAGGAGTGTTCCGGTGTTGTCGATAACAGCGTTCAGCGTGAACGTGCCGCTGGCCGGGTAGGAGCCAGTGTTGTCGGTGTACTGGTTTATGCCATCAGTTACACTGAAGGCTCCCGAACCGGCGTTGTAGGTTGTGGTCACCTCTGTCAGCGAGCTGAAGTCGGGAATTGCTTTCGGCAGGTTCAACGGGGCGGCGAAAACCGCTGTGGACATGCTTAGTGCGCCGAACGCGCAGATTAAACGAACGATGCGAGCCATGATGATTCTCCTCATATTTGTGAGCAATGTCGAGGTGTGAACACACTCCTTTGTCCCTATCAAGCCTGAGCACTGCAAATCTGACAGGCGGTGGTCTATAGAGCAGATGGGTTCCGTCCCGTTTCCTATATTTGAACGCTCCTAATTGTAGGCGCGGTTTTGGCCTAAAACCAAGTTTGTATGGACAAACGCCGCACGGCGGGCCAAAATCTCTATTTGTTATGTTTCTGTGCGTCGTAAGTCCTGAAATATCAGACGGATCAGTGCTATCATGTCTTTTCGCCGGCCTGATGTTGCGTTCAAGTCACTTGAATCGGTCTGCGTCGAGGTCGGCTCGGGGCAGTCGGCGGCGGATTGAGGTATTTCTGTAGATTCCGATGACGTTTTTTGCTGATTGTGCTAGACTTGTGGGGAGCGTGTCGGCGGCGGACGGTATTTATGCAAAAAGGTTCGAGACCTAATATCCTGTTTATCTACTGTGATCAGCACAGGCCCGACTGGCTTGGATGCGCGACCGGGCGCCGCGACGACATACCCGTCCGAACACCGAATCTCGATCGTCTCGCCGCTGGCGGCGTGCGGTTCACCAACGCGGTCTGCCCCTCTCCGCTCTGCTCACCTTCGCGGGTATCTCTTGCGGTGGGAAAGGAATACCACAATAACGGCGGAGTGCTCGATAATCTGCAGTGTCACGTATTCAGCAACGAAACGTTTTACACCCGCCTGCGTAATGCGGGGTACTATACATTCCAGGCAGGCAAGCTTGACTTGTCCAAGGGGCTCGATATTCCGTTTTCACTTCCCAGCGTCGCCCTCAAGCACGGCCGGTTGAGTATGGACGAACTTGGCTTCTGCGATATGGTCGGCGTAATCGGAAAATGGGCCGAGCGATACGACCACTACGCTTTTCCTATGGACCCGTACGAAGAGCACTTAGAGCGGTTTGGACTGTTCAATACGCACCTGAGCGATATGGACTCCCGCAAGCACCCGCGTTGCCCACGGTTTTTTACCGAGCCGACGAAGCTGACCGACGAACACTACAAGGACAATTGGGTGACGAAACGCGCGGTGGATATGTTTAACTCCGTACCGCCGGGACGTCCGTGGTTCCTGCAACTGAACTTCGACAATCCTCACGATCCGAGCGATATTACAGACTCAATGGCCCGCGGATGTCGCGATCGGTACGTTCCCGGTCCGCACAGGCCCGGGACCAAGTTCGCCGCCTCCGATCATCTTGCGATGCGACAGAACTACACCGCACAAGTCGAGAACAACGATCGCCTTATAGGCCTGGTGCTGGACGAACTCATCCGACGCGGCGAGATGGACAATACGCTGATTGTCTACACCAGCGATCACGGCGAGATGATGGGGGACCACGGCTTGTTCGGCAAGTGCAGGTGGCGGTGGGAGTCGACCGGCGTTCCGCTGATCGTAAGCGGACCGGGCGTGACGACCGATACGGTGAACTCCGATCCAGTGACGAATCTTGACCTGGCGGCGACATTCCTTGACTACGCATCTGCGGGCGTTCCCGACGATTACGATTCGATCTCGCTCAGGGGCGTTCTGGAAGGTTCGTCCGGACCGATGAGAGACTACGTTGTATCGGGCATGTTAAACGGTCCGGCCGGCAGTTGGCGTATGGTGTTCGACGGGCGGTACAAGCTTGTTCGCAGCGACCGGACCGACGGCGACATGCTCTTCGACCTGTCAGACGATCCGTACGAGAATGTCGACGTAGCGGGGGAGAACTCCGACGTAGTTGCTCGACTGTCGGCGTTTGTCCCGGAGTACGAACCGATGGAGCCCGAGCCGTACGTGATCGTCCGGCTCGATCCGAGGTGTCCCGGGGCGTATAACGTTCACGCCGGCGCCGCGGCTTCGGTCGCCAGTCCCGTTTACTCGCTCGATCTGTACCATAACTCCCTCAGGATCAGCCAGGCCCGCACGAACCTGGCGATCGCAAAGATTCCGCGCCTGGAACCGGGGACGCATACGTTCAAAGCGGTCCTGCCCGGCGGACAAACCGCCGAAATCCGGATCGTCGTCAACTGATTATCCGCCAATGGTGGGCTATTTCATCCAGAACGACATTGGCGGTGAGAAGTAGATGTAGATTCCGACGATTGTCGCCAGCACCAGCACCGTTACGAGCACATCGAAGAAGTTCCAGCTTTCCCGCAGCTCCTTGCGGTCGGCGTCGGTCATCGAACTGTAGGTAAGTCCGCTGATCTTCTCTTCAGACTGCCTGGGCGTTATCAGCGAGATGAGCACAATTGTCGTCACACTCACGCCGAACAGCAGCAGCGAGAAGTACAGCCAGTTCATACCGCCCAGCGCCGCCACCAGCCAGCCCATCGTGTTCATGAACTGTCCGAGCGATGCATCGGTCCACAGCTGGGGCAGTTGGTCGTGGGCTATGTCGCAGCCGAGTTTCGTCATCGCCAGCGCGAAGCCCAGCATCAGGCCGGCGACCGCTCCGGCCCCGTTTATTCGGCGCGAGAACAGGCCCAGCAGGAACACCGCGGTTATCGGCGGTCCGAGATAGGCCTGCACGGTTTGCAGGTATCCGTAGAGCCCGAACTTCGAGACCATCGGCATGATCGGGATCCAGAGTATGCCCAAAGCCACCACAACGCCGGTGGCCATCCGTCCTACGGTGACCAGATGTCTTTCGGACGCTTCGGGGTGCAGCTTCTCGTAGATGTCGATCGTGAACAGCGACGAACACGAGTTGAACAGCGAACTGAGCGAGCTCATAAGCGCCGCCAGCAGACCGCCTACGACCATGCCGCGAATACCGGTCGGAAGCAGTTCGGTCACCAGCGTCGGGAACACCTTGCCCTCGACGATCTTCCCGGTCTCTGCGTCCATAGGAAGGGTGATCTGCCCGTTGGCCTGCAGGGCCCATGCGATCATGCCCGGTACGAGGAATATCAGCACCGGCGATATCTTCAGGACCGATCCCCAGATCGTCGCTCGTCGTGCGGTCTTTATATTCTTGGCCGCCAGTGCTCGCTGGACAATGTACTGGTCAGTGCACCAGTACCAAATGCCCACGATCGGCGCTCCGAACAGCACGCCGACCCACGGGAAGTCCGGATCGTCCCACGGGCGCCACAGGCTGAAGTGCTTTTCGTTGCGGGACACCGTTTCGCGAAGCGACTCCCATCCGTTGGCGATGTCATGTCCGTTGGGCAGGTTAGACAGCTCCCATCCGCCTTCCCATCCGCCGAGCGTCGCCAGGCCAATCAGCGTTAGTGTGGTCGCTCCGACCAGCAGAATTATCGCCTGGAACGCGTCGGTCCACACCACCGCCCTCAGGCCGCCGAAGATCGTGTAGACGCCGGTGAGCACAACCGTAAGCAGAGCCCCGGTCCAGAACGCGCTGAGCCCGAATACTGCAAGTTCCGGCAGGATGGTCGCGATAACCATTCCGCCGGCGTAGACGGTGACTGAGACCTTGGTGAACACGTACGCCAGCAGCGATACGACGGTCAGAATACCGCGTGCGGTCGCGTTGAATCGCTTCTCGAGGAACTCGGGCATGGTGTAGACGCCGGAGCGTTTGTAGAACGGGATGAACACCCACCCGAGCATCAGCAGGCACCAGGCGTGCAGTTCGTAGTGCGCCATCATCATGCCGCTGGTCGACCCCGAGCCGGCCAGGCCGACAACGTGTTCCGAGCCGATGTTCGATGCGAACAGCGATCCGCCGATGGCGAACCACCCGATGTTCCGCCCGGCCAGGAAGTAGTCTTCCGAAGTGTTCTGCTTGCGGCTTGAAAGCCACGCCACTACCGCGATTATCGCAAAGTAAACGCCGATAACTGTCCAGTCCTGCCAGGCCAGCTTGTCGACCTGTTCGGTGATCGCTGCGATCATGTCTTCACCTTTATGTCTGATTTACGCGTGGATTGTTTGCATGGCTTATACCGGTAATTCGCCGTAACTACAAGCCCGCATAACTCCAGATCGGCCCCAGGCCCCCAACCCGCCGGGTCGCAGGAAAGTTTGCTGAGTACAACAAGGGAGCCATTTTCTCCCGGCCTGGCCATTTCAGTGGACCAGGCGACAGCGTTTGTGTCCCATCCCAATCCACCCGCCAATTTCGGCAAGTACGCCGCAACGCTTTCTGCTCGCCTTGAGCCTCCACGTCAGGTTCACAATAGGTTCACAGTTTTCAATGTGTGACATATAAGTACGATAAGAAACCCCGCTTTTCAGTGTATGTGCGGGGCAAAATCGCAACCTGTTGTATACGCATGCGTTAGTTTTTGTATTAGGACAAGCCCCAAGGCGTTTCCGCTTGGCGGCGCGTGCTTGGCGGTTATATACGGAGTTCACAGCCAACGGGCCTGTGAGATACCTGCCGATCGCCGCCAACGGCTGCGGTCACGACTTGTTTCCACCATGGAATACGCTGAAATGAACAGCCGCCAGCACGAAATCTGAGCTGTAATTTGGAGGTAAGAGATGTGTCCCCGAAAGTAAATATCTTGTTTTTTTCTTGGTCATATCCGAGTACAGCGGTATGATATGGAACGGCCAGGTAGTTCCGCAGTGGAACGACAGGCCGCATTCGACCTGAGCCGGTCGAATCTGAAATGAGGCAGGAGCGGTTTCCGTTCGCACGTTTCCTTTCCTGCGCAAAAGCGTATCTGAGTAGTTTAAGAATCGGACAATGCATCTTCGCATACCATCGGCTTGAATTTTTGCCGTTTTGGGCGATTCGTCGATGGGGTATCGGCAGCGTCTCCAGGCCGAGACACAGAAGGAAACACTATTATGTGTATGCCAAAGAGCCCGATGATATCCTTCACGACGCTGTTACTTATCGTTGCAGTTGCCGTGGTGCTAAGCCTGCCCGCTGCGACGGAGGCATATACCTTCGGCGAGTGGGCGACCGCCGAGGGCTACAACCCTTTAGTTAGCCTGCCCAAAATTATGACCGCCCATAATTCCGGACTCACTAGTCTGCTCGGTGTCGGTAATTACAATTGGACTGCCACGCCGACCACATATCTGGGTCTGGGTCGCAATCAGCTTTCGAGCATCGAATCGGGCGACTTCACCGGCCTGACGCGTTTGGTAGATCTGTATCTGGACAACAATCAGATTGAGAGTATTGAATCTGGCGACTTCAGCGACCTGACGAATCTGAAAAAGCTGGATCTGGAATACAACAGTATTGAGAACATCGAATCGGGCGGCTTCAGCGGCCTGCCGAGTCTGGTATCTCTGTTTCTGGCGGACAACCAGATGTTGAGTATCAACTCTAGCGCATTCGCCGGCCTGACGAATCTGATAGAGATGCATCTGGAGGACAACCATATTTCGAGCATCGAATCGGGCGACTTCACCGGTCTGACGAGTTTGACATTTCTGGATCTGGAGAACAACCATATTTCGAGCATTGAATCGAGCGATTTCACCGGCCTGACGAGTTTGACATCTCTGCATCTGGAAGAAAACCAGATTTCGAGTATCGAATCGGGCGCATTCAGCGGCCTGCCGACTCTGAATTGGGTGAATCTGGATTACAACAGTATTTCGAGCATCGAACCGGGCTCATTCAGTGGTCCGACGAATCTGAGCAATATATATCTGAATGACAACCAGATTACGAGCATCGAATCAGGCGTGTTCAGCGGTCTGACGGATCTGAGATATCTGTATCTGAATGACAATCAGATTTCGAGCATCGAATCGGGCGCATTCAGCGGTCTGACGGCTCTGTGGATGTTGCTTCTGGGCGACAATACATCCATGACAACGCTGAATATGGAAGGGGCTGAGTTTTCCGAGCTGGACTATTTTGACATCGGCGGAAATACGAACTTGACCAGTGTCTCGCTGAAAAACGCGGTGTTGAACCAGAGGGCGATGGAGGGGCTGTCGCACGGCACGGTATCTCCGTTCATCGGTATCGCTGAGCTTCCGGGGATCTACGAGTTGGACATGAGCGGCGTGGACTTCTCGCTAATCACCGACCTGTCGTCGCTGTACACTATGGACGATCTCGAAGAACTGTTGCTGGCCGGGGCGAGTAATCTTGACGGCGCTCAGGTATCAGCACTGACCGGCGAACTCGATTCGCTGAACTGGCTGGATGTGACCGGTCCGTGGGACACCTTTGGCGCCGGAGTGCAAAGTTCTCTCAACGCATGGGACGCCATCGAAGGCAATACGCTCGTCACCCCCGAACCGGCGACGATGGCGCTCTTGGCCCTCGGCGGTCTGACCGTACTGAAACGCCGGCGCAGAGTTTAGCGGCGGGGCATCGCCCCGCGTCTGTCGTTTTTCGCGTTCGTCGTTTCGATCTGCGGAGTAACGCCGTTCGTCGCAGAACGTCGAGCGTCGAGCGATGCTCGACCGCTAAACAGCGTAGCGCATGTAGCGCAGCGACGTATACCACAGAACGGCGCATGTTATAGCAGCGGAACCACAAATGACCACTTTTGCGGCGGTTTGTCTTCCTTGACGGGGTTTTGTTCAACGTACCGGATAGCGCGACGGATCGCCTCGTCGCTATCGAGAAACACGTTCCATCCGCGGCGAATCCATGGCGACGGCGGATCGGCGAGGTGTCCGAACGGATACATACCGTCCCGTTTGAGTTGCTTGGTCGCTTCGCCCTTGAGTTGTCCGACGACCTTCCTGATGTCCTGGTCGCAACGAGCAATCACCGCGTGCACGTGATCAGGCAGTATCGCGCAAGCGCCGAAACGATACCCCGATCGGGCTATCGCATTGCGGAACCCGTCGGCCACCGAGAGCGCCTGCCGACCGGTGAACGTCACCGGCGGATAGTGAAGAGCTTGCTTTGCCGCCAGTCGCTTGTGGTGGTCATGTTCATCTCGCCCATGGGAGCGTCGCGAAACCGTCTTCGTCGCCGGACCGTAGCGAAAGATCTCCCAGCTGCGGACATAGTCAGACCACGATCCGCGAGGATCGTTGGGCAACCAGAACCCGTATGTGCTGAAGATAACATGATACGCCCGAACCATGAGTGCGAAGCATACGCGCAGAAAGTTGCGATGTCACGCATCTGTTTAGCGGCGGGGCATCGCCCCGCGTTCGCCGTTTTCCGCGTTGGTTGTTTCGATCTGCGGAGTAACGCCGTGCGCCGCCGAACGTCGAGCGTCGAGCGATGCTCGACCGCTAAACTCTTGCCTGTCGGGCTCTGGACGGGGTATCCTGTCGCGACTGAAGCCAGGGAGAACGCTATGCGACTCGAACGAACTATACAAGCTGTCGACGCACACGCCTGCGGTGAGCCCGGGCGCGTAATTGTCGGCGGAGTCTCCGACGTGCCGGGCAATACGATGTACGAAAAGATGGAGCATCTCCGCGATCACGGAGACAATCTCCGCAAACTCATGCTCCGCGAGCCGCGCGGGTACCCGGCGGCGAACTGCAATCTCATCCTCCCGCCGACATGCCTCGACGCCGATGCGGGCTATGTGATAATGGAGCAGGTCGAATATCCCGGGATGTCGGGCACCAATACGATCTGCGTGACAACGGTCCTGCTGGAAACGGGCGTTATCGAGATGTGCGAGCCGGTGACTGAACTGACTCTCGAATCGCCGGCCGGGTTGATTCGCGTGCGGGCCGAATGCCAGGACGGAAGGGTCCGCGGCGTAACGTTCCGCAACGTACCGTCGTTCGCGGTCCATCTCGATGCTGTCGTCGAAGTGCCGCAACTCGGTGCGGTGACCGTGGACGTAACCTACGGGGGTATGTTCTACGTTATCGCCGACGCTCCATCACTCGGGTTGGAGATCGCACCAGAGCACGGCCGCGACATCGTGCGAATCGGCGAAATGGTCAAAGCCGCCGCCCAGGAACAGCTCCCCGTCTCGCACCCCGACCAGCCCGGCTTCGAGGGCATAACGATAGCAGTTATGTCGGCGCCGCCGAGCAGTCCCGAAACCCACATGAAAAACGCGGTGGTGGTCTCGACCGGAAAGCTCGACTGGAACCGCCCGGCGACCTGGACCGGAGCGATCGACCGCTCACCGTGCGGGACCGGGACAAGCGCCAAGATGGCCGCCCTACACGCCAAGGGAAAACTACAGCTAAACGAAGACTTCCACCACGAGGGCGTATTGGGCACGATCTTTACCGGACGCCTGATCGAAGAAACCCAGGTCGGACCGTACAAAGCCGTCATTCCAACAATCACCGGACGGGCCTGGATCACCGGAACTGCTGACTACCAACTACAGGAAGACGATCCGTTCCCCGAAGGCTTCAAAGTCGGCGACATATGGTGACCGCGGGCCAATTGGGGACGCGTTAATTGAATACCAAAAGGGGGCTTGGCTATTGAAATATTCGTAGCAACAGCGTGTTAGCGGCGTTTGCCTGAAACGTCTCCCCTCGGGATTCTTTGGTTCGGCCTGCCCGTCGGCTTCGGCGTGAGCTTTGGAGACGGCGGAACCGACTGGGATCCTACATATACGGGACCCGAAGGCGCATTCCTTACAGGCATGGAGTTCAATTCACTCACGACGTCGCTGGGCCCTCTCGTCGCGTCGTCGGTTCTCAGCCCCGATCTGTTCGTCGGGCCGCGATCGGCGGTGAAACTGCTGCACGACACATTCTTCGACCTCGACGAGGATTCGCTCGACGAGAATTCCATTTTCGATCCCCAGCCGCTGCCGCTGACAACAATTCCGCTGCCCAACACGCTTCCCCCCGCCGATCCCTTCGCCGGCTTGGATTTGTCGGCCGACGTGGTGATCGTTGAGGAAGCGAGCATCGATATGTTCTTCGATCCGGAGTCAGGCGATCCGCTTGGTCCCGAATCCGATTACTACTCGGTTGACGCGGCCGCAGGCGACGTCTTCACGGTCGAGGTGATTTCCACCAAGCTTGGTTCCGGCGATTCTGTGGACACCGTCGTGGCGTTCCTGGACCCGACGACTGGGTATTCGCCTGTCGCGTGGTGGCCCGATGCGATCAACAACGACGAGCGGGAATCAACCGATTCGCTGATCCAGGACGTGATCATCCCCGCCGACGGCGTCTACGTGATCGAAGTTTACACCCCTCCCGGAAGCCTCGATAAGTTTGGCGACTACGAGATGCTCGTATATCGACTAAACGCCACTCCCGAACCCGGCACGATGGCCCTCCTCAGCCTGGGCGCTTTAGCCCTGCTTCGTCGTCGCAGGAAGGGGGGCATTGAGTCTGCCCGCCGCCGCCGGGCGAGATAGTGGATGCGTAGAGAGTGTAGAACAGGCAGGCGGGGGCAATATCCAATATCCGACAAGAAATGTCTGATTTTCAAGTGAACAGCGGACGGCGGACGGCTTGCTGTCTGGCGGGGGAGATTTTCTTGTTCCGGCGCAGGCGGCGTGGTCTAATCATTTGTAGAAAGAAAAAGGAGATCTCTAATGAACAGACTGGTTTCCCGTATTGGTTTTGTGGTCGCTTTGTCGCTGGTGTTCGGCCTGGTCGCCTCAGAGGCGTCGGGCGAGTGGATATCGAGAGGCGCCAAGGTTGAAGTAAGCTCCTCTTCGCGGTGGAACAAGTATCCCGCTGAGTTGGTCACGCAGAAAACGCCGATCTCCAAGTTTATCTGGGCGTTCCACACCGATCAAGAGCAGAATCCCTGGGCGATCATCACTTTACCTAAGCCCGGTGCGATCGCGGCGTTCGAGATTATCAACCGCATCCAGGACGATGTGAACAACTGGCGTAACCTGGCGCGAGATCTGACGATGTGGGTCTCTGACGACAAGAAGGCCTGGAAGCAGGTCTGGCAAACCAAGAAGGGCCAGGACGTCTGGGCGGTGAACCTCGACAAACCCGTAAAGGCTCGCTACATCAAGCTTGGTCTGCCCGGCAAGCTGGGCAGGCGGTACTTCCATCTCAAGAGCGTAAAGCTCTTCGATGCGAAGATTGACACAAAAGCAAACGTGGTCGACACCAAGGGCAAGGGTCTGCCCGGCTGGCCGAGTTTTAGCGATTCGGGGTCCGTTGGCGGAAATCGTCGGCGCCGCAGGGCTCCGGCCGGTCCGCCGGTAGAAGCGCCTGCAACGCTGAAGTTCGCCGAGATGCGCAAAAGCGAATCGGTGCTCGACTTCGACAAGATCGTGTTCGTCAAACGGATCACGTACACCGCCAATCACTACTACACCGAGTTCATCAACTCACGCTGGCTGCCCGGCGGGAACCTGTGCGTGCTGGACCTGAAGACCGGCAAGGTCACCGATATCGTCAAGCAGCTCAAGGGCGGCGTGTTCGGGCGGTTCGATCTGTCTTACGACGCCAAGAAACTCGTATTCGCCTGGAAGAAGGCGCACCAGGAAGGCTACCGCATCTACGAGGTCAATATCGACGGGACCGGGCTGCGTCAGATCACGTTCCCGCAGAAGAATGAAGCCGAACTGGTCAAGCTGTATCGAGCCCGGCCTCACTACCACCATGGGACTGACGACATGCACCCGTGCTACATGCCCGACGGGAAGATATGTTTCATCTCGACCCGCTGTCAGTACGGGATCCTGTGCGACTCGCCGGACGACTTCACCACTACCGTGCTCTACAAGATCGACGCCGACGGGAAGAACATGATCAAACTGTCGAACAGTTCGGTTTCTGAGCAGGCCCCGGTGGTGATGCCCGACGGTCGAATCCTCTACACACGCTGGGAGTACTGGACCAAGGGCGCGGTAAGCGTCAAATGCCTCTGGGCGATGCGCCCCGACGGAAGCGGATCGGCGGAAATCTACGCCGCGGACATCTCCCTGCCGCCCACGTTCATCTACGGACGTCCGATCCCCGAGACCGAGAACAAATACGTTGTTATGGGCACGCCTCACTGCCCGCAGAACGGTATTGGAACGATCATCCGCCTGGACATGCGAAAGAACATTCGCACGCGCGACCCGATGACGTACATGACCCCGTACACCGACATCCAGGCCGAGGGCGGGTTCTCGTTCAAGACCAAAGAAGGGCACTGGCGCCGCGACGGGCGCGGCAACGGCCCGCTGTTCAAGGATCCCTATCCGCTGTCTGAAAAGCTGTTCCTCGTGTCCCACAAACCCAATGGCTCGGGCTGGACTGATCCTACGGGATACGGGCTCTACATCCTGGACGAAGAGGGCAATGTCGGGCTCATCCACAAGGAAGACGACATCTCATGCTGGCTGCCGTATCCGCTGAAGGCCCGCAAGAAACCGCCGGTGTTGATCACCGATTTCGATCAGAAGACGGCGAAAAAGAATCTGGCGACCTGCGTGGTTACCGACATTTATCACGGCATGGAAGAGACCAGACGCGGGACGATCAAGTACATCCGCGTGATGGAGCAGATCCCGCGCCCCTGGGCCACTCGCAGACGCTGGGGCGGCGATGCATACGATCAGCAGCACGCGTGCATAACAAAAGACACCCACCTGGGTCTGAAAGTTCAGCACGGCGTCGTGCCGGTCGAGGCCGACGGTTCGGCGCACTTCGTTGTGCCCGCCAATGCGAATATCGCCTTCCACGCGCTTGATGAAAACTACATGGCCGTGCAGATCGAACGCACGTACGTGAACTACATGCCCGGCGAGACGCGAGCGTGCATCGGCTGTCACGAGACGCCGAACGATGCGGCCGCGGCCAAAAGTGGCGGGGCGGTTATGGCCCTCAAGCGTCCGGCGTCTGTTCCCGGTCCGCAGATCGGTGAGAAGTCAGGTCAGCGTCCGCTGCATTACGCATCAGACGTTCAGCCCGTGCTCGACAAGCATTGCGTAAAGTGCCACTCCGGCGAAAAGCCCAAAGCTGATCTCGTGCTGACCGGCGAGATGACCAGGATGTTCAGCGTTTCGTACGAATCGCTGCTGAAGGAGCGGCGCCGCGGTAAGGGCCGGCGGCGGTTCGAACTGTTCCCGACAGTCGGCGAGAATCATCCCAAGACCGGCAACGTGCACTATGAAGGCACGCGGTCGTACGGTTCGCACAACAGCATACTTGTCGCGATGCACTCCAAGGGCAAGGTCAAACTCAAGGACCCCAAGAAAGCTGAAATCGTCGCAAAACTCGCCAAGGTCCACGAGAAAGTGAACCTCAAGCCCGAAGAGCTGCTGAAGATTTCCAACTGGGTCGACACCAACGCCCAGTATTACGGGGCCTATTGGGGCCGCAAGAATCTCCAGTACAAGGACCACCCTAACTTCCGACCGGTCCCGAGCTTCAAAGACGCATCAAGCTACGTATCGCCGATACCGGAAGATAAACGGTAGCGTCGGCAACTCCGGCCGCGCGGAGCTTGGATAACGATCAGGCATGATCCTTGGAATCCTCATTGGAATGAAACGAAGACACAAGTTCAAACTCGTGACTAAGGGAGCGTGCGTTCTTGTTGTGCTGACGAGCATTGCGTCTCTGGCTCTGGCCATTGAAGACGCCGAGTGCCTCAAATGCCACGCTGATCCCGCGCTGAAGCGTAATGTTTCCGACGGGATGAAGGACTGTCTGTTCCTTGACCACAAGAAGTTCAAGCTTTCCGTGCATGGCGACTTCGCCGTGACGTGCACCGATTGCCACGAGGGCGTGAAGAAGCTGGACCCTTCGGTCAAGGGGAAGAAAGTCCCGCACTCTACGGACCTGCCGCCAGTCAAGTGCGTCGCCTGTCATTCCGACGAGCACGACGCTTTCATCAAGAGCGATCACTACAAGATCAGGCGAAAAGGCATAACCCTGACGTGCTACTCCTGTCACAAGTATCACCAGGTGAAGCCTCTTTCGGGATACTCGGCGCCTGAAAGAAACAGCGCGTTCTGCACGAAGTGCCATAAGCCTGAAGACGCACACGATTGGCTCCCCCAGAAGAAAAGGCACTTTGCCCGCGTAGATTGTTCGGTCTGTCACGCGCCGAAGGTCAAGAGGTACGTGAATCTGCGGATATTCGACAAGACGCGAAACGCCTTCCCGACAGACAAGGAACTCCTGGCGTCATTGAAAACGAAGAAAGACGAATTCATGGCCCTGGCGGATCTCGATGAAGACCAGAAGATCAACGCCGCTGAACTCCAGGCCGTGTTCGACATCCTGCGGAAGGGCGGCATCAACCCGGTTCTCCGCGGCGAGCTTCTGTCGGAACTCGTCCCGTCTGTCCACGAGATCAACGCCGACAACGCCATCAGAGATTGCGACAAATGCCACAAGCCCTCGGCGGAGTATTACCAGAATATGTCGCTGTCTCTCGTCAGCGGAGACAACACCGCCAATCGCCACGCGGTTTCCGGCGACGTGTTGGGCTCATTTGGCCTGCTCCCGGATTTCTACGCCATGAGCGCGACCAGAGCGGATATTGTCGATCGTTACGGGCTGTTGTTGATTCTGGTCACGGTCTCGGCCGTTGGCCTGCATTTCCTTGTGAGGTTGGCGACCGTTTCAAAGAGAAGACGCAAATCACTGGAAACGTCCCGCCCCGAGCAGGCCGGCGCGGTGCTAATACATTCGGCCGCGACAAGACTATGGCACTGGATGCGTTCTGTGAGCATTCTGGCGCTGCTCATTACCGGCGCTCAGATCCGTTATAACGACCAGTTGCACTTCATGTCGCTGTCGGCGGCCGTCGTTTGGCACGGGATAGCGGCGATGCTGCTGATCGTCGCGTTTGTTTTCTGGTTGGCCCACAGTCTTATCAGGGGGAAGATCAGGGACTACATCGCCCATCCGCGGACATTCGCCAGCGGCGTGCGACAGGCGATATATTATATGGGCGGTTATTTCCGGGGTAAGCCCGACCCGCACCAGCCGACTCCCGAAGACAAGTTCGACACTTTGCAGAAGATGACTTACGGTGCGACGATGATCCTCATGCTGCCGGCGCATATACTCACCGGCCTGTTGCTTTCTGATCGAGCCGAATACGGCCAATGGGTCGATATGCTCGGCGGCGCCAAGACCGTCGCGGCCGCACACGCGGCGATGTTCTTCATGGTCATCGCGTTCCTGATGGTCCACCTTTATATGTCAACCATGGGGAAAACGCCGCTTCAGCACATCCGAACAATGATAACCGGCTATCGGCGGGACTGATCGCTGATCAACGCCGATCGGACCGAGCAGCTACTGTCCCGATTCACGCCTGGCCACAGCGGCGACCAGCGCCAGCAGGGCGTCGCGATTACCGGGCCAGACTTTCTGGGGGCGGGCCTTGTTGGGCAGTTCCAGCGTGATCGTCGGAATCTTGCGTTCTACTCCAGCCCAGGTCCCGAAGCTGCCCGGTGTGGGGTAGCCCACCGAACCCTTGGCGGGGTAACCGTTAAACGGCGTCATGAGTTCCGCCAGCTCTTTGGCCGGTCCGTCGTAGTTGTTGCACGGCTTGAACGTGTCTGTCGAGTGGATCGAGACGATCGCATCGGGCTTGAATATCCGCACCGCTTCGATTATCGCCTTGGTTTCAGGTTCACTTCCCGGGGCTGTTCCCGGCGAATAGCGGGCGCCCTTGGCCTGCGGTTTCCAGTTAGCCGCCGGGAAGTTCCGATTGCAGTCGACCGCGTTTGCATTTACTCGCGTACCGGCCAGCAGCCCGTCGGGATTCGCCGCCGGGATCACCGCGATCTGTCGCGATTCGTAAACGTCGCTGTCGCTGAGCAAGTGTTCGATCAGGTTCAGGCCCACGAACTCGGTAATGCCTTCATCTCCGTGTATGCCGGAGAAGATGAGCGTCGCCGGTCCTTTTTCGCCGAAAATGTGCATCCGTATCGGAGCCCCGCCCGCGGAGTTTCCGACTTGAACGGTGCGGTGCGGCTGGGGTGCCAGAACAACCGGCTTGCTCGTGCCGAAAAGTCCGCCGTTGCAGCCGCCCAGTGAAACCGCCAGAGCGACGATCAGAATCGCGGCGATTGATGAAACTTTTCCATGTCTTAGCGTCATTTTGCAGTACTCCCGTTATTTCGCTATCCGTGCGATGCGTAGTCTAGCGTCGATTGCTCCGGCGGGAAAGCAGAAACGCCGCCGCTCGGCATTTTCAGAATAGTTGGAAAATCGTGATTTGGGGTATATAGTGAAAAAAAGCGTATCTTACGGTTCGGCGGACTACTATACGGAGATCAGAGAATATGCGTCTTAGGATTGCAATCGTCGCGCTAATGTCAGCGGTTTTGTGTTCGATAAGTCTGGGGGTGGAGTTTGATGAAACGGAAGCAAAGAAACTGTTCGAGGACAAGTGCTCCAAGTGCCACGGTATCCGGGACTACGACTTAGGCGACCGATCTCTGAAGGAGTGGCAGCTCGTGGTCGAACGGATGGCTACTTACGGCGGAGAAGACCCTTACACCGACGAAGAGGCCGACGAGATTATCGCGTTTCTGTATCTTGGGAAGCACGAACCCCTGGAACCGGGGGAGCTGTACGAATACGAGAAGCCGAAGGTTGTGGAGGTCGCCGCCACCCAGCCGACCACGGCGCCGGTAACAGCTCCGGTTGTGGCCGGCAGCATGCTTGCGGCCAAGCCGCGAATCTCCTGGAAGAAGTCCCGATCGCTCGGTGTCGCCAAGTTCATGGGATACGCCGCCACGGCGATTATGACGCTGATGGTCGTAACCGGTCTGAATCGCAAGACGCTCAAACGCAACTTCAGCAGCATACACATGGTGCTTGCGATAGCATTGTTCGGCGCGCTGGCGATACACGTGTCGGTTTACCTGTGCGAATACGGCGCCCCTAACGTCTTATGGTTGTGGTTCGGAATAATCTCTTCGGTCCTTATAGGGGTTGTGGAGTTCGGCGGTCTGTGGCGACGCAAGCTGGGCGTGAAGTTCATCCAGATACATTCGATCTGCGGCGTAGTCGGATTCGCGCTGGTCATGCTGCACTGGTTCTGGATTTATATTTGATAGCTTCTAGCTGTTAGCTGTCAGCTACTGCTAACGGCAAATGACTTTGACGGCCCTGACGGCTCTGTACTGAGCACCGTCAGGGCCGTTGCTTTTCTTGAGTTGACAGCGGGTAGATGAAACCTGTCTTTAGGACAATAGAACGTTCCCTCGGGCGTTTGTCCTGTTATAATCCGATCAAGGCAAGCGGTGTATCAATCGCTTCAGGTGGATATTAGGAGTCGGGAGAATGAAGCATACTGTAATACTAGCTATCGTAGCAGCATCTGTTCTTGTGTCGATTGGCGCCGCGCCGGTTTCGGGCGACCAGGCGGTGGAGCAGCTGATCAAGCAGGTCCTCGGAAACGCCAGGAACAACACAGAGCGGGCTGAGAAGCTGTACGCCGCGGCTGAGCTGGCCAAAGACACTCCCGAAATCCAGGTCCAATTCCTGACCAGGTCCGTTGAATACGGGATGAAGGGCATCGCCTCTCCCAAGGCCAGAACCACCGTCCAAAGCGCAGTTGTCCTGCTGAACAAGGTTGCGCCCGAGCAGGCCGACAAGTGGCTGGCGATGGATCTCGACCTGAACAGGCGATTGTTCCGGTCGGCCAGGACCAAAGCCGACAAGGAGGCCGTAGGGGCCAGACTCATCGAACTCCAGACCGCCCGGGGAGAGTCCTGTCGAGCCAAAGGTGATTGGGCGGGCGCCGCCGCTGCGTATCGCGAGGCGTATTCCGTAGCCACCCTGCTGAGACTTGACAGTAAGCTTGAACTCGCTCGCCAGCTTCGCATTGCGACCCACCGCCTCAACGTGTCCAGGAAGGTCGCCCAGTACAAGACCGCCCTGAAAGCCAAACCCGATCACGCGGCGACCAGGACTTCGCTGCTGACAGCGCTCGTGGTCGATCTGGACGCGCCGGGCCAGGCGGTTGAATATCTTAACGACGACGTGGACCAGTCATATCGAACCTACGTTCCGCTGGCGTCGAAAGAGGTCTCCGAGGTGCAGGGCGACGTATGTCGCGAAATGGGCGACTGGTACTACAAGGCTCTGACCCCCAGGTCCGCCCAGCTCAGCAGGCCGGCGATGCTCGCCCGGGCGCAGACCTATTACCAGAAATTCCTCGACGACGGTGACGCAAAGGGCGTGGCGTTGATCTCGGTGAAAATGGCGATGGCGAAGATCGACAAGGAGCTGGAGAAGCTCGCCTCGTCGGGCGTGCCGACCCCGAAACGCGACCGGATAATATTCCATGCCAAGAAGAGCATGTCCCCGTTCAAGTCGGGCGCAAAACAGGGTAAGTTCCCCGTCCAGAAGGGCGCCGACGCGCGGAGTCCGTTTCTCGGAAGCGGTGTGTACTTCGACCAGAAGACAGGCAATGAAGTCGTTTACGAAATATTCTCCTCCAGCAGCATAAAGTCGATCTACTACAAGGGCGCGGCGATATTCAACACGCGTATCAAGGCCTACAGCGCCAAGGGCAAGCTCCTGGCGACTCTCGGACCGCTAAAGGGCGGAAACAGTTGGTACGAATACACGCTCGATCTGCCCAAGGGTTACCATAACCACGTGTTCCTGACCTTCCGCAACGACGCCAGCACCTGGTTCTAGATCAACACGATAAAGCTGAACAAGTAACGCTTCCGACTCGCCTGCCGAACTGTCGTGCTGGACAATAACTCTGTGGCGACTTTTGCCGCGGCCGAAGCGGCCTGGGCGTATCTATCAGGTTCCGAGTTGCGTTGTTGTCAGTCCATTCTTGAGTATCGCGGATTTGGGTTTTGTCTTGAGGGCCGAAGGCCCGACGCGATCTTAGCCGGGGCCGGGAGGCCCGGAAAGTATGCGCAAATATCCCAGAGCCCCGGCGGGGCGACAGAGTTGGTCGATTGCCATCGCGTTTCTGTCGCCCCGCTGGGGCTCTGTTCCTAACGGGATCGGGTTCCGGGGCCTCCCGGCCCCGGCTAAGATCGCAACGGGCCTTCGGCCCTCGAACCTTGACCTCGCGTCGGGCCTTCGGCCCTCGAATCTTGACGGTTCCGGCCGCAGAATGCGGCCGGCGTTGTGCGCCTGTGATCCTGTACAGCGGTTGACTTAGTCGGCGGTTAATCCGTCAGGGCTTTGGCGGGTTTGCGACTATCTTGCTGATGTCGATCAGGTGGAGTTGTCTGCCGGTTCCGGTATGGGCGCTGTCTATGCAGACTGTTTTCCCGTCGCTGCTTACTCTGGGGTGCGTGTCTACTCGCCACTCGCCGGCGTATTTCTTCGGCCTATGGAACTTGCCAAGCGAGATGCGTTTGCCTGTGGCGATATGGTAGAGGTAGACGTGTTGCATTCTTTCCCGACCTTGCGGGTAGGTGTCGTTGAGTATCCACTTGCCGCACGGCAGATAGGTGCAGTGTCCGTTTGCTGTCATCACGCCTTTACCGATCTGCGTGACCTTCCCGCCGTCGGGCTTGTCCTCGAACAGGAAGAAACCGCTGGACTTCTTGTGGCGCGCCCATGCAAGTATCTTGTCGGTCCCGCACCAGATGAAGTGCGACGTCCAACCCGACGGGTCGATCGTGCGAATGTCCGAACCGTCGAGCCCGCAGGTCAGCATTCGCGTTATGAACCCGCCGCGCCCGCCGTTGGGCCGGTAGCGATGCAGGAACTCCAGCCGTGTACCGTCTGTGTTGAACAGCAGATGATTGAAGTAGTGTTTGGCGCCGGTAGTGTTCCGCCCGGCAAACGGGATCTTTGCGATCTGGTCAAGCGTGACAATCAGCTTGCTCTTGCCAGTGGCCAGATCAACGACCCAAATCCCCGAATCCTTCGGCGCCATGACTTTCTTGTTCGGGTCGGACAGCCCGGCGTATCCGTAGCCCGGGCGCAGGTCCTGAATGCGACGGAAGTCCACCGAAGCGCCGAACCGACCATCCGGCGTTACGGTGTAGATCGGGTGGAGGATAGTGCGTTTCTTCCGCGTTACGACGTCCATGATATGGCACACGAATTTGTCGTCCTGGCGATCGTTCCAGAGGATCGTGCTCTTGGTCTTCGGGACCCATTGCAGCATGCATCCCTGCTGCCAGCCCCAGGCCCGGCTGGAGCCCAACTCGATCCACTTGTCGCCGCCGGCCAGATCAATCATGCCGATCTTGATAACATCATCGCCGCGCGGGCTGCGATGCTCAAAGTCAACCTGCATGCTCAAAACGTACCGCCCGCTCGGATCGAACTGCTGCTTATCGTAGTAACCGAACCAATGAAACTTCGGCCCGCTCGTGATAGTGCGCACCGGCGGAAGCTCCGCCCCGGCGATCGCAACAAGGCAGAGAACCGCCAGAATCAGAGCCGTAATTTGGAGTGAATATATGAAAGGCGCGATTCCAAGCCGCCAGCGGTATGCTGACGGTGATCTTTAACAAAAAGATTCTAGTCCCAAAAAGTTGGTGTTAATGGTTGCATAATAATGGACATCGCGTGATCCTTGGTGTGTCAAGACACTTTACCACAAATACTTGAGCACGAAAGGAACAACGCGATGTCCACGCTGAGTATATCACATTACT
>PVBE011140758.1_pt1 | contig 21114 bp, 19 predicted proteins | sample 1631181 | NCBI WGS metagenome assembly PVBE01 (sample SAMN08397723, study PRJNA350692) | Marine metagenome, whole genome shotgun sequencing project. | isolation source: water | place: Pacific Ocean | collected 2012-04 | reverse complement strand
GTAGCACAGGCAACCGGGCCAGGCCTGGTACCACAGTTGGTACTGGCCCGTCTCCACATCACGGTGGACGCTGCAGTAAGCGATCGTCCCCTCCCAAGGTCTGTCCCGAGGGATCATCGGATTGCCCGCGTGGCGTGTCAGGGGATGAAGGACGCGCTTCGTCCCGGGGCGGTAGAGCACGTGGTGGTCATCCACCAGCAAGACGGTCCGACTTCCTTCCTCGGCCGCCTGGGACTGTGCCCACGACGCGCTGCCCGCGAGCAAGATTGCCAGGATCCCTGGCACCAGGAGCGAACCGATCGGCGTGGTCATGGGATGCCCCGCTAGATGACTCAGGATGGACCGTCAGGCCAGAGTTGAGTCCGGCGTCGTAGAGGTCCTCCATGCCTGACCCCGAAGAGTCTCGGCAGCACTCGCCCAGTGGCGCACAACGCCTCACTCCTCCCGGGCAGGTCCCCGTCCCGCTGCCCATCCGGCGTGAATGGAGTGGTCTAAGAGACACTCTCTCTCAGCAGGCTTTCTCCCGCAATTGCAGAATGCCACCTACTGGTAACCTCTAGTCTACCGAGCCATCGAATAGGAAGCCCGCATGCGTGACCATCACGACAAGAGTGGCAAGCCGGAGAACAGAAGACAGTTCATCCGCCGCGTCGCGATGGCCGGGGTCGGGGCAGCGATCGGCTCGACCGCGGGGGCGCAGATGAGGTCTGATAGGATGAGAGCAGCACACCGGCGGCGCCGGATCATCTTCAACAGTGACGGAGGCGAGGCTCTTGAGGCCGCCTCTGCAACGCCCGAGGGTCTTCTAGGCACCAGGTATTCCGGCCTACTGGGCTCGCATGTGGACACGATCTTCCACTGCACACACTGGTCCTTCAATCTATGCTTGCACAACACCCAGGTTGGCGATGTACTCACTCTCAAGGAAGGGCGCTACGCCGACAACAACGTCCAGACACTCATTGCAGGCGGGCGTGATTGCCTGCAGGTCGTCCTTGACTTTGGCCGCGAAAACGGCCTCGAAGTCTTCTGGTCCATGCGGATGAACGACGTGCATGACGTGTGGTTCCCCGAGATGCGTTCCCAGTGGAAGAAGCGCCATCCGGAATGTCTGATGGGAAAAGAAGGCGAGGCGGAATTCTGGAGCGCCGTCAACTACGAACACCCAGACGTTCGGGGCCAGGCGTTTCTCCTCATCAAAGATGTCTGCGAACGGTACGATGTTGACGGAATTGAGCTGGATTTCTGCCGGGCCCCCTTGCTGTTCAAGCCCCAGATGCAGGGGCTCCCTGTGGAACGGAAGCACCTTGCGATGATGTCCGAGTTCGTTCGCCGGGTCAGGACGATGACAGAGTCAGTCAGCGAGAGACGCAAGCGCCCCCTTCTCATAGCAGTTCGTGTGCCCGACTCACCTGTTGTCTGCCGGAGGATTGGCCTGGATGTGGAGGATTGGCTGGGAGAAGAGCTGATCGACATCCTGGTACCTGGCGGCGACTGGCATCTGGTGCCGCATGCCGTGCCTGTCAGTCTGGGGCACAAGTACAATGTGCCAGTTTATCCTTGCATCAGCCCCTACACAGGCACTCCGCCGGCCTACATGCGAGGGAGCCTGACGGCTGAAGACCGCAAAGCTGTTCTCTCGGCGTGGCGGGGTGAAGCTGCGAGCATCTGGCACTCGGGTGCTGATGGCGTGTATTTCTTCAACGTCTTTTCGCCCGAGGATCAGCGATGGCGGGAGCTGGGAGATCCGGCGTTGCTTGCGGGGCTGGACAAGACCTATGTTGCGTACAGTGCGAAGACTCTCGATTCCTACCTGGGTGAAGGCCAGGAGGCTGCTCTGGGAATGCCCCCGGTGCTACTCAGGGAGGGCGAAACCCAGGTGGTGAGGTTTCACGTGGGGGAGAACGTGCGCCAGGAAGCTGCCGAGGAGGCTCTGTCGGAGCTCAAGCTCAGCCTGTATCTCGGGCAACTCACGAGCCAGGACGACATCTCCTTCCGGTTAAACGGGACCGCTCTAAGTGGTCTGAAACCGCCCAACCCGCTCTCCGCGACAGCGGCCGATCATTGGCTTGAATGCGCACCCAATCCAACACAGATCAATCAGGGAGAGAACAGGGTCGAGGCCACACTGAACAGGCGGAGCAAAGATGCGCAGGAGCCGCTTCTCCTTTCTGACGTGTGGCTGAGCATTGGGTACGGTGACGTCTGACCCCACCCCCATACCGATACCTGTCCATCCGACTTATTCCATCCGAGCCACCCCACGCACGATTAGGTCGCATGTGACCCAGCGACGCCCGACGGTTCGTCGACACACGCGGTGATGCCGCGATGGGCCGGAATCGCGACACCAGCGCGGAGGCCGCGGGCTCACGACCAGACAGGTGCTGGGCCAGAAGCTCTTCCGTGGTGCGGGCCATGCCCCGAATTCAGGGCCGGATGGAGTTCTTGCGAGCGACAGCGCCTGCGGTCATTGTCAACAGCCATAGGGCGGGGGCCATAGTCATCCTCCGGGTGGGCTTGTTCGCGCTCCTCTTCGACCAGATGAGCTCAAGGACCTATTGCAGGACCAATTTGAGGGCACCCATCGCTCGCGAATAAGGCCGTCATCGTCGCGTGCCCGGGAAGGGCGGGGCGAAGGAGGTACGGGCGGCCACGGCCTCTTCCTCGGCGCAGAGATGGACCGCATGCGGGCCCTGGGGTACGTGCACTACCTCATAGGCGATCCACGCCAGCCAACGGTCATCGCTCTGGAGTCGCATCGCTTCCAGCGTCTGGCGTCCGCGCGGCCCGAAGGCCAGCATCGCGTTCCCGACCGCGCGCCACCCCCAGCTTCGGTCGGCGCGAGTTGATCTGTCCCCGTATTCGCGGAACATCGTCTCGAGCGCCGCCAGAGCCTCGTCCTGCACACCGGGCTCCAGCGCCTCGGCGACGGCTCCGAGCGTCTGCACGGCCGCCGTACGGACGGCGGCGCTCTCGTCATCGAGCGTATCGAGCAGCGCTGGTCCCGAGGCCTCGACCTTGACACTCCCCATGCCATTGGCCGCCCAGTATCGCACCCCCTCAGCCGGATCGCGCAGGGCGGACAGGAGCGGCTCCCGGGCCGCGTCTCCGCCAATCGCGGCCAGTGTCCGGACGGCCACTTCGCGAACCGCGACCTCGTCGCAGGCAAGGCCCTCGAGCACCTGCGGCAGCGCCTGGGCACCGAGCGCCGACAGGGCTGCGAGGCACGCTTCTTTCATCTGGAAGCGGGCGTCACGCTCCAGCGCATCGAGGATGTGGCGGGGCGTAGTCGGGCCGTTGACTTCAGCGAGTGCACTCGCCGCGGCAATGCGTACGCTGGACTCGGCGTCCGTCAGCGCTGACTCCAACACGCCTACATGGGCCGTCGCGCCCGTTGCCGCCAAGGCTCGCAAGGCCTCACGGCGCACGAGTACGTGCGGGTCGTGGACCATGGCCGCGATCTGTGTTGGCGATAGCTCGAGCTCCCCGGTCGCAGCGTCGACCAGAGCCTGCGCCCGGATTCGCCACTCCGGGCTGTCGGCACTCGCCGGCGTAGTCGTCCCGAGGGCCCACGGGTCGATGCCGTATCCGGGCGCGGCGACGGAGCAGATGCCCACTCCTCGCTCGCGATACGGTGCCCAATCGTCGTGCTGAGGCGAGCTTGAGTATGTGACCACCTCAACCGGGTTGTCGCGGCGCACCTCCATGATGCGGTCAAGCAGCGCCTGCGCGCCCGGTCCGAGCCACACGAAGACCTCATCAACGATCCCCTCAGCCACCCACCCCTCCCAGTCCATGTAGATCATGCCGGCACCGGGCAGATCCACGCCGTTCCCGAACCATCGCTGGGGGACATTGGGCTGATCCGGGCGGATCGTCACCGACAGCTTCTTCCCCTCAGCCGCGAGAGACGCGTGGAGCTCTCGGATGAACTGCGTCAGGTACTCCCCCCGCAGCCGGTGCCAGGCCTCACGGTCGAAGGGCTGAGTGCGGATGTCGACGCCATGACGACGCTTGAACTCCGCGACGATGGGCGCGTTGAAGCCAAACTCGTCCGCGTAGCGAACGGCCATGTTCTCCACGTAGGTGTAGAAGCACAGCCCGTCATAGTCGTGCTCCACAACGCCCCTGACGTACTCGTCGACCAGCGCTCGCCTTGCCTTCGGGTAGCAGAACTCGATGGGGCCGGCGCAGGTGCGTTCCCCCCAGCGGTCCACGGGGCGCCACTTCGGGTGCTTGATCCGCAGCCTGTCCTCGCTCGCATAGGGGAACCTGCCGCACCCGCCCACGTCCCCGGGAGATCCATGGTCGAAGAGGCTGTCGAACACGTAGATCTGCATTCCCCGGCGTCGCGCCGCATCGACCGCCAGTTCGTCCGTTCGGACCTCATCGGTGAGATGCCGGATCCAGTTTGTCCACCAGTCGTAATACAGCATGTTCTCTCGCCGGAACCGGTGAGAGCGCAGCCATCGCCGGTCCTGCTCGCCGCGCCAGTAGACGCGCTGGGCGCTGTGCGTGTCGGAAAGCCAATCGAAGAGCCCGTCGACGGTGGCGGGGCTGTCAATGGGTGGCCAGTCACTCACCCACTGGTTGTCGCCGACGCTCACGTATACGTAGATGGGGTCCTGTGCACTTGCGGTCAGCGATGTCATCAACAGGAACAGAACGGCGCCCAGGAGGTAGTTCATGTGTCGCTCACTCTCAATGGTGGCGCGCCCGTCGGCCGTTCTTGAGCGCACGCGTTGGGCCAGGTTCGGTCCGTCCGCCCGAAAGGCCTGCGTGTGGGCGGCCTGCAGAAGGGCCAATGGCTCGTAGTGTCCAGGAACTCATCGTCCCTGAACTTGGGCAAATCTGGGACTTCGACTACTCCCCGTACAACGAATGGATGCAGCAGCAGGTCCGGAATGTCCTCTGGGAGTGCGATGAGCTGGGGATCAGGCCCCGGCTCTTCATCCACGACAACGACTCATGTTTCAGCAAGGCCTTCGACGCCGTCCTGAGGCACACGGGCGTGAGACCGCTGAACACGCCTCTTCAGGCGCCGAACGCGAAAGCCTATGCTTCATGATGCACCTCATGGGTACGATCTGGCATGACCTCGGGTAGTTGTCGTCTCTCGCACAGCTTCTGGCCCTGGGCCTTGGCTGGTGGATTGTCGCCGGGCGCTTCATAGAGACATTCGCCCCGGCTGTTGTACGGGTAGGCTTGGAGCAGGCCGTGATCTCTCCAGATCTTGACGGTGTCGGTGCAGACGCTCAGCTTCTCGGTCATTTCGTCCAGCGTTAGCATCCCCCTCTGGCGTAGGCGGTCGTATCGTGTTTTGATGCCGTATGTCCGACGGATGCGTTCGATGGCCCGTACCGTAAACTTGCTGCCCGTTCCGGAGCGATAGCCGCGTCGGTTGAGTTCCATTGCGGTGTCCGCTTCGGTGTGGGTCTCCAGCAATTGGTCGACGGCGACGACTTCGGGGCGGGTCTTCCGAGCTTTGCTTGCGGGCAGCGGCCTGGGAAGCCTGAGCGTTTGGGTGGCTCCGCCCTTGAAGCGGGCATGGGCCGTGATTTGGTCCCCTTTGATGAGCGTCACGTCTTCGATGAGTAGGCGCACCATGCGCTTGCGCTCCCGATGGGAGGTGTCCGGATCGGACCAGAGCTTTGGGAAGTCGGCGGCCAAAGACATGACCTTACTTTTGGTCTTCTCATCGAAGAGGGCCTCGTCGGCTTGGCGTTGCTGCTCATACTCCTCCTGGGCTTGGGCGAGGTCCCTGAGCTTGGCGTTCCAGTCGGCTTCGAGTTTGTCGGCGACAAGACGGTGGTTGGGGTCGACCTTCATGAAGCGATGCTGTGCGACTTCGGCCTCATAGCGTGCGCGTTCCACCTGCTGGCGCCGGAGTGCATCCGCCTCCTCAATGCGTGACTTCACTTCCTGCTGCACGGCCCAGGCGAGTTCGAGCGCTTCCGGCTGGACCATCTTCAGCATCAGCTCACCGACCGCTGTATCGATGCCGTGCCCAGAGATATCCTGGCAGATCCGCTGGGATCGCTGAATGCCCTCTCGCTGGCAGACGTAGTTGGGTTGCAGAGAGCCTCTACGACTATGGTGGCGTATCGTCATGCGCTGACCGCAGACGCCGCACATGACCAAGCCCTGGAGCAAAGCCGGCCCCTCGCCGGGCGGGCTTTTCCGGCGATCCAAACCGCGGGCCTGCGCGTAGGCGCGCAAGCGCCGCTGATGCTCTTGGAATTGCTCCCACGTGATGTAGCCCGGATGGGCTGAGGGGATCAGCGTGTGCCATTCTTCCTGAGGGAGCTTCTGACAGCTGATGCGGCCTTCACCCGTCTTGCGTACTCGCGTTCGGCCGAAAGCGTAGGCCCCGGCATAGCGCGGGTTGTGCAATACCTGCAGCGCTCGGCAATGAGTGAGCGGCCCCCAGACCACCTCTCCTTTGCGGAGTTCGCCCCGTAAGCGACGTGGGAAGAGCAGGCCTTGCTCGCCGAAGTGACGCACGACGCCTGACGCGGAACCGACGCGCCCGTAGGCGGCGAAGAAAGCGCGGATCGCCTGCTGGATCTGGCGATCCGGATCCAGCACCACGCGGTCTTGTGGATCGTAGACAAGACCGATCGGCAGGGGCATCCGCAGTTCACCGCGCCGGGCCTTGTTACGAAGGCCGCCTTGGAGCCGGGCGCGCAGTAGATGCAACTCCGCTTCGCTCATGGTACCTTTGAGTCCCAGCAACAGCCGGTCGTTGAAGTCGGCGGGATCGGACAGACCGTCTTCGTCCAGGATCAGCGTATCGCTCAGCGCGCAGATCTCCAGCAGGCGATGCCAATCGGTGCAGTTGCGAGCGAGGCGAGATACTTCCAGGCCTAAGACGATGCCCGCCCGTCCCATGCCGACTTCGGCCACCAGCTTGCGGAAGCCTTCGCGGTCCACCGTCGAAGCGCCCGACTGCCCTAGATCACTGTCGATGACGATGACCCGATTCTGGGGCCAGCCCAAGGCGACGGCCCGCTGCTTCAGCGCATACTGGCGTTTCGTGCTCTCCGTATTCTCCACGACTTGACGGAGACTCGACTGGCGGACGTAGAGATAAGCGTCTCGCTTGAGATGGTCGGCGCTGACTTTCTGGTGAGTGTGGGAGCTCATGCGCGCGCCTCCCGCCGACCCGCGAGGATCATGCCGGCCAGGAGCATGGTCATTTGAGCGCCCATCCGTACCGGCGGGGGACGGTCGACCTGTCGAATTCGCGGTTGGGCACAGGGGGGCTGGTCTTCTTCTCGACGAGTCAGCGCATGAAGCCATGCCGCCACTCCACGATGGATGACCAACGCCAGCCCCCAACTGCCGCTGCCCAGCGTCTCGCCTGACAGCACTTCCCGGCGGAGGTCCTCGTAGGCTGTCATCCCGCACGCTTTGCTGCCCGCCGGGGTCAAGCGCCCCCTTTTTGCCGCCGAGACAGAGCGCGCTCGATGCTCCTGGGATGCACCGAGAGACCGAACCGCTCCTCGACCATCGCCACCAATGCCGGCATGCGGAGCGTCCGGTCTCGCCGCTGCTGCCGACGGATGAAGGCCATGATCGGCTCCGTCAGCTTGAAAGCGCTCTTCGGACCGCGTTGCTTCGGCAGGAGGCCTGTCATACCGTCTCGCTCGAAGGCTTGCTGGGCTTCGTAGAAGGCCACACGTGAAAGCCCGACAGCCGCCGATGCCTCCGTGATCGACCAGCCGTCCACCCGGACGCGTCGCAGCATCTCGTACTTCACCTGCACCATGTCGTGCGGATCGAAGAAATCGCTCGCCGCAAACAGCTCGTCGGTCACCTCCTGAAATCGATGATTGAGGGCGCCGTGCGATCGGAGTGCCTGTGCTTTCGCGTCCTGGGACTCTTCCATGATGGCCTCCCGTGCCGGTCGGCATCGCCGTCAAGCCCATTATGGCCCGGAGGTATGATGTGTCAAGATAATAATTATGCATCTTACCACCCGCCAAGGCTCCTAAAACACTGCTAAGTGAGCCTAAAGTAGTATTATGCGAAGACACATACGACATGATATAGCTTACGATTGTGGCGCGGTTGGCTTTACACATCCTGAAGGTGTGTGGCGAAGTCATCGCTTATCACCTCCTTGCTTAAGCTCCTCGATCAGCCGGGCGAGGTCCATCAGGTCCTGTACCCGAAACGCGCTCTGGCCCGCCGACAACACCACCACCGGATCCGGCGCGCAGACACTCGTCCACGCTCCAGGGAGCGAAACCAGTTGCCCGTTGTCGTCGTGATAGTAGGCGCGATCCTCGCCCCAGTTACGACGGCACGTCACTAACGGGTATTCACGGCCTGACTGAGGATGGAACGGATGCGTGATGCGAACAGTTTGCCTCACATCGTCGCAATCGGATGTAGTCGACGGTACACGCCAACCCCCACGCCGAGAGATGGGTCAGATCAGCAAGGCGCGAGTGTCTCAACCATCTGGTCTTCCTGGGCCTCGGCAGTCTGCAGCGCGCTCTGGGTCAGTACCGGGTCTTCTTCAACGAGCACCGACCGCATCAGGGCATCGGCAATCGCATTCCCGACGCGGTCCGCAGCGGCGGTGGAGAGCCGGGCACCTTGCCCCGGCACGAGGCCATCCAACCAGATGACGTGCAAGTCGAGGAGCTTCTGGGAGGGCTGCTCCAATCGCACCCGCGGAAAGCGGCGTAGCGGCCTTCGGTAGCCGGTAGATGAAGACACTCCGTACCGTGGACAGCCCGCCTTCGCTGCTCGTCGGCCCCGTCTTTCTCCTAACCGTCCTCCACAGCTGCCACCGTGCTCTCTCGCCGGTCGAGTAGCCGCTCAATGGGCGGGAGCTTTGGGCTTTACATCGCGGATGAGTTCGCGGACCCTACGGGCGGGCTTATTGCGTTCTTGGGCCCGACACCGCGGGTCCAGCACCGTCTGCTCGACGCGCTTCCCCAGTTGGCGCTGCAGGATGAGCACCTGCTGCCGAGGGGCCAGGATCTGACGATTACGGTCACCACGTAGCAGGCGAGCGATCATCATGGGCAGCGGAGGCAGGAGGTTGAGAAGCGAGTGCCAGAGCGTGGCGGGGAGGATGACCCGGACTCAAGACGAAATCAAGAGCGGCTGTTAGGGCTCACCGACTGCCGCTGGTTACGCCCGGGGATCACACAGATCAGTCCCGGGGGCCCTACGCGAGGCGGTGCTGGCGGCGGCAACGATCACTCCGGACATCATCATCCGGCATCCGGGCACCGGTGGCGCGCCCGACCAGCACAGGGGCGCACTGCAGGCCCTGGCCGCGCAAGTGCGCTCGCAACTGGCACCGCTGTACAGCTCGCGCGCCGACTCCTCGGACTCGGAGGTCATCGTCCGGCGGCGGCAGTTCGCCGATACCGAGTACCTCTTCGCCATCAATGACAGGCTCACGTATGGCGGCTGCGTTGGGCACCGCGGCATCGTCATGGAGCAGGGCATGCCCTACCGGGCCACCGTGTCCCCGGACCGAGGCGGCGGCGCCGTCCACGACCTGTTGACCAGCCGGGCAGTCGCCGCTATGAGTGAGGCCGGGCGGCTGCAATGGCCGGGAGCCCCGGGGCCCGGTGAAGGCCGCGTCTACGTGGTCACCCCCGCCCGGTGGCGAGAGTGAAGGTGAGCTTCGCCCCGCGCCAGCCTCGTGATCGCGTGGCCACCGTGCCGACTATCATCGTGGACGCGGCGGACCAGCCGCTGCCGGCGGCGATCCCGGTGCGGGTGGATGTCCTCGACGCCCGGGGCAACCCGGCCGAGTTCAGCGGCCACTACGGCGCTCCCGGAGGAACCCTCTCGGTGCGCCTGGATCTCGCTTTCAATGACGCGTCGGGCATGTGGACGGTGCGCGCGCGTCGGCCTCCGGCGAGACGGCGGAGGCGAAGTTCGTGTACCAACCCTTACCCCGGCGAGGAGCCTCCGCATGGCCATCGACATCCACAACCACCTGCATTTCCCGGCCGGGGAGCCCTATACCCTGGAACCGGAGCGGTTGCTGGACTCTGGCGTATTCCAACGCGTGTGCCTGCTATCAGTGGGAAACTGCTGGACCACCTACACGGCAGACGAGGACGAAGAACTGTTGCGCCTGGCCAAGGAGCATCCGGGCTTCCTCGTGCCTTTTGCCCACCTGGATTTCACGCGCCCACCCGAGAGCGTAGACGACTTCCACCGTCGGGGTTTCGCCGGGCTCAAGGCCATCTTCCCGCCCTTTGCCTATGATGATGAGCGGTGCTTCCCGTTCTACGAGCGGGCGGAGCGCTACCGTATGCCCGTTCTCTTCCACCTCGGCGGTAGCGGCTACTTCCCGCCCGAACAGGTTACCCTCCCACCGCAGCGCTTCGCCAGCAAGCACATGCTGCTGATCACCGTGGACCTGGTGGCCAAGCTCTTCCCGCGTCTGCCGATCATCTGCGGGCACTTCGGCGGCGGGATTGACGACTACCAGAGGGCGCTATACGCTGCCAAAGGCCATCCCAGCGTCTACCTCGAGACCAGTTGCTCGGCGGTCGAGCGGGGCGAGCCCTGGCTGATCAAGGAAGCCCTGGAGGTGCTGGGGCCGGACAAGATCCTCTACGGCTCAGACAGTCGCCTCGACGGGCCGGTCACCAAAGTCGCGTTCTGGCGGGACCGGCTGGCGGAGGTGCAGGCCGGGCCTGTCGCCACGGAGAAGATCCTGCGGCAGAACGCAGAGCAGCTCATCGTCGCATCCGGCTTCGACCCCGGGCGCATCATCCTTGGTGCCGGTTAGGACCGTCCGTCCATGGTGGCCTTCGGGGTCTACCGCCAGCAAGCTGTTGACTTCATCCGGCTGCAGGCGTGGTATGTCTGGCACCTGCATGTGCAGCGCGGACTGCCCGGCGAGCGGATTTTCGGGGCCCGGGTGGTGCGCTTCCTTTACGAGCATGCCGGGGCGGCCGAGGAACCGGCGTGGCAGGCGCTGCAGCAGCACGTCCTGAGCGAGTGCCGCCGGCACGGTGAGAACCCTGACACCGGCGCCCTCGAAGACAGACTCCTCGCGGACGTGCGAGCCTTCGTGGACGATCGTTACCTGCTCGCGGGCCCGTATGCTCGCTACCAGGAGAACGTCCGGCAGGCCGCGCCCTACTACGGCTTCACCCATGACGTGGACGGAGCACGGCTGGCCCTGCACTTCACCAACACGGTGGCCCCGGACTCGCCCCTGCGACACCCCGAGGAGTTGCAGAAGGGGTTGGCCAGACTGGTGTCTTTGGCCTGGAAGCAGCATCCGCAACTGACCACAACCTACTGCGGCTCGTGGCTCAACAGCGTCTCACGCTTCACCGACCTGTTCCCGGAGTCATGGCTGGGTTCGGCCGAGGACAGCCCGCCGGCTGGCCATGGCGGGTGGTGGGGGCAGTTCACTGACCGCACGGGCGCGCTGCACCGCGGCAACGCCCGGCATCTGCGCGAGACCGGCGAATTCCGGTTCCCGTTCCGGCGGTGTACCTGCCCGCAGGGGGAACTCGTTGCCCACCTGGCTGCGCCTTGAGGATTCAGCCATTCCGAGGATGATCGCGCAGCCGCGTGGGGTTGTCACTCGCATTACTCCGTCCGGGCCGTGGGCGTTGACTTCCGGGGCTCGCGGTGGTAGTCCTCGTTGCCATGAGAACCCTGTGTCGTCTGCTCTGGTTGCCCTTCTTCGGCCGTCGAGACGCACCGCACCTCGTACTCGAGAACCTCGCCCTGGATCCATTCGTAGGAGAGGCCACATGCCGAAGGATGCCGCCACCCTTCAGACGCACGACGGTCGGGCCGCCCTGGCAAATGGGCTCATGCGCTTCGAGTTCGACTTGCGGGACCACGGTGCTTTGGCCTCCATTCTGGACCGGACGACTGGTGCCGAGCTGGTGCGCGACCCGGATGCGCCCCGGTTGTTGTGGCGGATCGGGTCGCGGCGGCGGGCCGATGGGGAGATCGAGTGGTTGACGAGCGCGGAGGCGGGCCACACCGAGTGCCATGCGCGCCGGGACGGCAACGCGACCACACTCACGTTGATCAGCTCCCGCCTGCCCGGCAACACCATCGAGGTCACTGTGGAGGTCACCTTGCCCGATGGCTCGGCGCTGACGTCATGGCGCGTGGCAGTGCGTGGCATCGGCGACGAGGCCGCCGTCGCGCAGTTAGTCTGTCCTATCCTGTCGGGACTCGTGAAGCTCGGACAGCCCGCCCCCGGGGAAGCGCTGCTGGCTCCCGTGCAGGGCGAGGCCTACCTGTATCGCGATCCATTCCCCGTGCGGGACGGCCTGCCGCTATGCGCCGGTGCCGGCCCGGAGAGCGCCGATGTCGGTGTGGGTAGCGTGGGCGGGCGCTATCCCGGCTCCATCGCCGTGCAGATGATGGCACTCTACAACGACCACGCGGGCCTGTACTTCGCGGCCCACGACGCCGGCCAGCATCCCAAGGACCTGCACATGGGCCCGCGTGCCGACCTTGGCCCGGCGCCAGTGTTGTCGGTGACCCACCTTGTCGGCGAGCGGCCGGGCGAGGATGTCGAACTCCCCTACGACACCATCGTCGGCATATTCCACGGCGACTGGGCGGGCGCCGGCTCGTGCGTTCGACCCCCGGCGGTTAGATGCATACGTTGCGATCAGGACGCCCTAACGTGACGCGAGTGGCTCTGAGACCCATTTACATGCTTGGGACTTGTGTCGCGGTGAGGGCTACCCGATCTGGAGGCAGTCGCCCATTGCTCTCACGTCCACCTTGCCCACCACTTCCGGGCCCAACGCCTTGAGGTGTCCCTTCGAGAAGCTCCATATACGTCGGGGTCTGGGGTCTTCCGGGACGCGTTGATGGCGACTACTCTGTGGTCTCCAGGCGAGGCATTGCTCCCGCTCCTTTCCTGCGGGCATGATAGCCCGCCTCGTGAGCGAGTCAACCGCCAGACGACCTCGGGGCCGACGCCCGTAGCCTGCGTCGGGCTACGCCCTCCTACGGCTACGGGCGAACACCAACACCCCGACAACTGCACCTTAACTCCAGGGGGCTATCTGTCCAAGTAGCGCTGAGGGGGAACAGGTCGGCTTCATCGTGACCAACCGCACTGATCCAGCCAAAGGCATCGTCCGGTTCTACAACGGACGAGGGACCTGCGAGCAGTGGATCAAGGAAGGGAAGCACGCCGTCGAGTGGATGCGCCTGTCGTGTCATGCATTCGAGCGCAACGCTGTGAGACTTGCTCTGTTCGTGCTGGCTTACAACCTGGGCAACTTCCTGCGGAGGTTGGTGCTCCCGAAGGAGATGGCACGGTGGAGCCTGACGAGTCTTCGCGAGAGACTGGTGAAGATCGGGGCCCGGCTGGTCCGTCACGCCCGTCGGCTCGTCGTGCAGATGGCAGAGGTCGCCGTGACGCGAGAGCTGTTCGCGCAGATCCTCGACCGCATCAGGTCGCTGTCGCCGGTGCCTACATGACGGGCCGCCAGGGATCTCGCCATCACTTCAGAGCTGATGCGGATGCCGGCGATACCGAGGCGGCGTCACGCCTGCTGCCCAACTTCTCAGCGGATGCGAAGTCCACAAACCCCCAAGACGCGCGGCAGACCCCGCCGATCTCGGGCCCCACAACCAGATGTGCAGGTCTCTGGAGCCCGGCTGCCGAACGACTGGAACCAATGGCTGACTATTCAGCCAACGCCTGGGCGCCCAGATCCATATGGGCAATCCCGGGTAAGGAACGCTAACGGGTACATGCCTATTCCTCCCTTGTCTGACGCGCATTCTGGGGCCTTAGGTGGCGCTGCGGAAGCCGTCGTTCCTGACGAAGGGGACTGCCGCTTCCTCATGCCCATGCAGGAGAGCAGCAGGGCCCGTCGGTCACCGCGACTGAGCCGAGGACGCTTCCCCAGTTGGCGACGCAACACAAGCACCTGCTGTCGCAGAGCGAGTATCCCGCGGTGCCGCCCGCCCTTGACGAGACGCAGCACAGGCGAGCAGATGGCGGAGACGAGCAGAAGGGCCAGACACCAGAGCATTCCGGGAGGATCGACCGACATCCTCACGAAGTCAAGTCTCGCTGTAGCGCCGTCTCGGGCGCCCGCAGAGGGGCGTCCACCGCGGTGTGATTATCTTTGGTACCCCACGGGCCCGCGTGGCGCCGAGGGGGCCACTGTCCCGGCGGGGGAGAGTGCCCGTCCTTCGCAGGGCGCCGTGCGCGCCCAGTGGTCCCGGGCGCATCCCGCCACTACGGGGGCACCGCGCGGCATTCGCCGGTAGGCACGGTCGCTCCAGCTTTCGTGACCGTCGTCAGACGATCGGGGGATCAACATCAACCGTACCCACAGACTCCATCGAGTGGGGGCGGCAGTCCTGCTCTCGCTCACGCTCCGCGGGGCCGTCGCCGCGCCTCGAGAGCAACTGCCGGCGTTCCCTGGCGCGGAGGGCTTCGGCGCGTACACGCCAGGCGGACGCGGAGGGCGTGTGGTGGAAGTGACCAACCTGGATTCCAGCGGCCCCGGCAGCTTGCAGGCCGCGTGCGACACCAAGGGTCCACGGATCATCGTGTTCCGGGTCAGCGGCATGATCCAGGGGCCGGTATACGTCAGGGAGCCATTCGTCACCATTGCGGGCCAGTCCTCTCCCGGCGACGGCATCTGCATCAAGCGCGGCGGACTGTCCATCGGGACCAATGACGTGGTCGTTCGGTACCTCCGGGTGCGGCCGGGCGATCACCCATTCGGCGTGAGTCCGGCGGACCGCGATGCCATCGGCCTGTCAGGGGCCGGGGCGAAGAACGTCATCGTCGACCATTGCTCGGCCAGTTGGGGTATTGACGAGAACGTGCAGACCTGGGGTGGACCGCGCAACGTCACCTTCCAATGGCTGATTACCAGTGAGGCACTCGGTGACAGCCTGCACCCTAAGGGGCCGCACAGCATGGGCATGATCCTGGGAAGCGACTCCAACACGGTCTCCGTGCACCACTGCCTCTTCGCGCACAACAACGGCAGACATCCCTACACGAATATGGGCAAGAGCAAGCAGCGGTCCCTCGTTGATCTCCGCAACAACGTGGTCTACTGCTTCGAGCGTGGCGTGAGCGCCACGGGTGGGGGCAACGTGACATTCAACTACGTCGGCAACCTGATCCTTGCCGGCTCCGACGCGCCCCAGTACGCCTATGCGTTCTGGCTGATGCCATACGGACATGACACGACGATCTATGCCGAAGACAACATCTGGCCTGGCATGCCCACCGACCCGGACGCGCGGCGGCGCATGATGGTCCATGCCGGCAGCAGTTCCCCGACCCCGCTCCCCAACACCATGCGTCTGCCCGGACCCGCCGCGACCCCGCCGATCACCGCCCTGCCGGCTGCCGAGATCCTGGAGCCCGTGCTCGCATTCGCTGGCTGCACGCGTCCGGTGCGCGACGTCGTGGACGCCCGCATCGTCGAGGAATTGCGGACGCGGACGGGGCGTCTGATCGACAGCCAGGATGAGGTGGGCGGATGGCCGACCTACGCAGCCACAGAACCGCCCCCGGATACGGACCACGACGGCATGACCGATGCCTGGGAGCAGGGCCACGGCCTCAACGCCACAGACCCAGCCGATGGCCCCATGGACCGGGACGGTGACGGATACACAAACGTCGAGGAGTTCCTCAACCTGACCGACCCCTCACGCCCCGACGGCGGCGAGCCTCTCCCGCCTCCGCCAGTGGACCTCCAGGCCGGCAATGCCCGTATCCGTGGGCCCGCAGCTCGGAAGCTGGGTGAGGAGCGCCTTGCCCGGTCTGAGACACCCGATGTCACGGAAGGCTCCCTGGAGGCCTTCTTGGGGGGTGTCCGCGAGGCCGGGAAGGGGCCGGCCGAGACGCTGGGGATGCGATTCGTCAGGGTCCCGGCCGGCAAGGTGACCGTACGCGAGGTGAGCGTGACACTGACGAAGCCCTACGAACTGGGGATGCATGAGGTCACTCAGGCTCAATGGGTCACAGTGATGGGCACGCGTCCATGGGCCGGCCAGGTGGGGGCCCGGGATGGCCCGCAGCACCCGGCCACCTACGTGAGCTACATCTCGGCCCAGGAGTTCATCAGACGCCTGAACCTTGCAGGGAGGAGACGGTACCGCCTGCCGACCCAATGCGAGTGGTTCCACGCCGCCGAGGCCGGGACCGGCACCCCCTACGGCATGGGTGATGACCCCGAGGAGGTGCCCGAGTACGCGTGGTGCTCTTACCTCGTCATGAAGGGCGAGCGCATGGTGGCGAAGCACTCTCGCCGCCTGCCACAGAGCGTCGGCAAGTTGGAGCCGAATCCATGGGGACTCCACGACATGGCAGGCAACGCACAGGAGTGGGCGAATGACCGGTCGCGGTACTCCAGCTGGAAACCCGTTCCGGTAGATCCGAAGGGCGAAAGCGAAGGACCCTATCGGGTGGTCTGCGGCGGGAACTTCCTGTGGCAGAACACGGAGCTGCTGCGCCACCGGCGCTCTCGTCATCGCCCGCACTACCACGGCGTGGGTGTTGGCTTCCGGCTGGCCCGCGACCTCCCCTGAGAGCGGGCGCGTCCCGTCATTCACGGACCAGGGAGGACGCGTAGCTCGTGACCCGTATGTCAGTCAGCTGTCCTGCCGCCATAGCGCGTCTCACCTCTGGAGAAGGGGAAACGGAATGGAGGTCCGCAGGAGCGTGGCCATCCCGGCTCCCCCGGGGTGTGCCATCGTCAGCGTGAACACGGCCTACGCCCAGGAACAGGGCCCCGTTCTCATCCGCCACTACGGAGAGCTGTTCGCGTCCGACACCATCAGCTCCCAGTATGAGGTACGCAGCGGGGACAACGGGGCCACCTGGTCTGCGCCCCGGCCCATCCATGAGCAGGAGCGGACCCGGAACGGCACGCGTCTCTGGGGGGAGAGCTGTCTGTTCCACGACGACGCCTGCAACCGGGTCCTCCATCTCTACAACGACCAACTCTACCCGGCGGGCACCTACACGGGCGAGGCGAACCGGTACACGCGCATCTTCATGCGCGTGCTCGATGAGTCGGGGGAGTCGTTCGGCGAGCCGGTCCAGCTCATCCAGGAGGGGTACGACGCCACGCATTGGGCGCGCGACACCGAGTACGGCAGGAACAGCATGATGATCTCGTTCTGCGCTCCCGTGCGGACCAGCGAGGGGCGCGTGCTCCTGCCCGTGGCCCTCTTGCCCAGCACAATGGACTTCAGCGTCAAGCCCGTCCTGGGCTCCCATGCCGGGTGCTTCCTCGGCTCGTGGCGAGGCGAGCGCCTCATCTGGGATCTGAGCTCCATGATCACGGTCGATCCAAAGGTGTCGACAGCAGGCCTTGAGGAACCGACCATCGCCGAACTCGTCGACGGTTCACTTCTGATGGTCTGCCGCGCCGGCAACCGGAACACCCCTGACGTGTCCGTCCACAAATGGCGGAGCTCGTCCACTGACGGCGGGCTGACCTGGTCGCCAGCGGAACCTCTCCCTTACGACACGCGCGAGCCCCTGTTCTCCTTTGCATCCGGCAGCGTACTGATACGGCATAGTCGGACCGGCAAGCTCTACTGGATCGGGAACATCTCCCCTCGTCCGACCAGGATCGAGGACCCGCGACGCCCGCTCCACCTTGCCGAGATCGATGAAGAGAAACGTGCCGTTATCGGGCGGTCGCTGCAGGTCATCGACACACGCCGCGAGGGGGATTCCGACCATGTGGGGCTATCCAACTTTCGCGTCTATGAAGACCGGGAGACGCACGACTTCGTCCTGGTGATGCCTCGCATCCGCGAGCGTGGCGAGGCCGACATCACCTCTCCCGCGTACGAGTATCGTTTCGCCCCCGGATAGTGGGTCGTCGACAGCCTGTCCATCCGACTTATTCCATCCGAGCCGCCACGAACCCGGTCTGAGCGGGTGTGATCCGGCGGTGACGCCCCACGGTTCGTCGGCGCACATGACGATGCCTCGCCGGACCTGACCGAGCCGTCACGTGTGCGCTGATTGGCTGTCGGTCGTGGTCAGGCAGCGGCTCGAACGTACCGGTGGTGCAGTCCTCCGAGGACGGGGATGGCGACGAGTCTCGTGGGGCCGTCGATTTCAGGCGGGCTTTCGGTGGGTGTCGGCGTGTCGCCACCCAGACCTTGGTGTGGTCGGGCGACGTGGTAGTACTCTTCGATGAACTCCCTTAGCAGTCGCTCGAGGTGCGCCTCGCTTAGCACGATCACGTGGTTCAGCAACTCACGTCTGAGTGTGCCGATGAACCGTTCGACGTAGGGCGACTGCCAGGGGCTTTGGGGTGCTGTCCGCACTTCATCGATGCCCCAGCTCTCGAGAAACAGCGCCACCCCGTGGCCATAGATGCCATCATTGTCGCGGAAGAGGTACCTGAGTTGCTCTCCGAATGGCATGGCGTTCCTGAGTTGTTGGATCACCCACTCCATCGTCGTGTTGCGAGTCGTGGCGAGATGGACCACCCGCCTGCGGCCGTGCTCGAAGACCAGGAAGACGTAGACCGTGGCGAAGTTGATCGTCGTTACGGTGAAGAAGTCGATCGCCCACGAGACATCCAGATGGTTGCGTAGGAACGGGAGCCAAGTCGTCGATGGTTCTCGCGGCTTCCTTCGCTTTACCATGTACTTGCTGACCGTGTCATCGCAGATCGGAGGATAGCCCAGAATCACCAGCGTATCGCGAATTCGCTCTGCCGACCAAAGCGGGTTCTGACGGCTCAGTTGGCGGATCAGAGCTCGCATCTCCTGCTCGAGCGACGGGCGACCGGGCTTCCGCGACTTCCAGCGCCACCACAGCCGGTAGCCCTCCCTATGCCAGCGTGACCGTGGCGGGCTTCATCAGCTGAGCCAGGTGTTCCCAGCCGTCGAGGAACCGAGAGAGCACGACCCAGACGACTCGGAACGCTGGGGTGAATCGAGGCTTCGGCTCCTTCTTCTGCTTGACTCGGTCGATGCGGTGAGCCAACTGACTGCGCAACGCGACGACGGTCGCCGCCGTCTTCGCTCTCGACGACACGAAGGCGTACGCGAACACGACGGCATACGAAGTCAGCTGACCGATGAGACGGACGAGGTCGGCTAGGTTTCGGCAGATGATCTTGAGCGTTGGCATGGTCACGAGCGTGCGTTTCTCAAGTCAGCTACGCGCGGCCTGCAAAGCCCCAGATTCCGGCGTGGATGGAGTTTTTCGGGTGGACAGGTTCCGTGAAGCTCTTCGGTATCTGCGCGGTACTGATGCCCATCGCGACATGACGAACTTCAGGAGCGCCCGCGCTTGCGGACGCGCGGAGCTGGTGCTGGAGGTGCGAGTCGGGGCGGGAAGTGAAGGCCAACTCCCCAAGTTGCGCGGGTGCGGGCGGCGGGGATGGGCGGGAGCGAGCGGTGGGACGCGCACATCGCTCACCCATTGCACGGGAGACACGGCCGTAGGGAGCGCCCCAGTGGACGCGCCGTGACACACCTCTGCGAACGCCTCGCGCTCCGATCGTCCGATGGTCAGCTTCGGTCTGTGACGTGTCCTCTTGCCATCGTCCGAGCTGGGCCAGGGGACTGCAGCGGGCGGCCATAGTAGTTCGACCCAAGGAGCCGTACGTCCAGTGGGCGTGTGCTGTTGGTGAAGGCGCCTCGTCCAGGCGATGAGGTCAAGCGTCACCAGGGCGATGCGCGTTTCATCGTTGCCGAGAACCATCGTCTTGCACAGCAGCGGGTCATCAACGCCGACCGACGCGCGCGGCTGCAAGCTGCTGGCCATGGGTGTGCCCGCGGGCGGCGTGATGTCAATGGATGCGGTGCCTAACTGCATGAGGAGAGTTCTCACCTTTCACGCCGGGCCGCCGTCACTGGGTCTCTTGGCTTCCCCAGATCTCAATCTCCGACAGTTCCATCGTCACGCCGGGCAGCCGAGCCGCAAGGTCTATTCGTACGAAGCGCGCGGTGCCCCGCAGCGGCACGGTCGCCTCCTCAACATCCGCCGTCACTACGTTCCCCGACTTGGAGCCGATGGTAGACCACTCGGCGCCGTCGGCGCTGCCCATCACGGTAACGCCCGGCAGCATGCCCGAGTAGATGAACCGGACGGCATCGACCGACACGGGCTGCTTGAAGTCGAAGGTGATGTTCACGGGCTCAGCATCGGTCCAACTAGCGATCCACTTCTCCAGCGCCGGCGGGTTGAGGTCGCCCCCGCGCTTGCGCCCGGCGAAGGCGGCCTTGCGGTTGGTCAGATGCCCATCCGCAAACGCAATGTCGCCTGTGGTCGCTGAATCGGCCAGACCGGTGGGGAAGTGGCTGTAGGTGTACGTGCCGTCGCACTGGACGTTGGTGGCGGGCGTGATCTCACCATCGGGACTGAGCACAACCTCGTTATTCGTGAGGCACTGACGACCCGGTGCGGGCGGCGTGTTGGTCTCAGCGAAGGGAGGCAGCTTGAAGCGCCAGATGGGGCGGTCGAGCTTGGCTCCCGCAGCCTTCTGGATGGCCCTCACCAACTCGACCACCGTGCTGTTCTTGTCTGGGGACGCGAAGGGATTGGCCGCGAAGCAGACCACCCAGCCCTGACCATACCGACGTGCCGTCGCGGCCAGGTCACCATCCGCGAACACCGCGAGCGGGTCGACCGAGGCGTCGAGCGGTTCGAGAGATACGCCGGATCCGGGCAGGCGCAGCGGCACCCCTGTTCGGCCCTTGACGAAGCCGTTAGGCACCGTCTGAGCCAAGCTCGTGCCGGCACGGACCTCCCGCCGCTTGACGCCTGTGAGATCCTCCCAGCGACCAGAAAGATCATCGCCGCTGATGTCCCATGTGAACGCGGTCTCATCGCCGCAGACGATGATACCTCCTTGCCGGGCGTATTGCGCCAGCTTGTCCAGCACCGCCGCGCGCTGGTAGGTGGCGAGGGCAACGTAGACGACCTCGTACTCGGACAGATCCCGCATCCCGCGCGCGATCTGTCGGTCGCTGACAAAGCTGAACCAACTGCCGGCACCGGGGCCGAGCGCCGCGTAGGCGGCGTATGTCTCAGGGTGATCCGTGTTGGCCATCTTCGGGCTATCGAAGGTGAGGTAGGTGTCCGAGGCATAGAGCAGCGCGGTGTCG
>PVBE011995888.1_pt1 | contig 21122 bp, 14 predicted proteins | sample 1631181 | NCBI WGS metagenome assembly PVBE01 (sample SAMN08397723, study PRJNA350692) | Marine metagenome, whole genome shotgun sequencing project. | isolation source: water | place: Pacific Ocean | collected 2012-04 | reverse complement strand
TTCCCGTTGATTCATTCCATAAAGAAATCAATTGAGATTCAACTTTTCGAATGGCAAATTCCTCTGGTAAAGTTCTATTGGTAATTCGATTTTTCAATTGGGATTCTTCATCCGGAGAAAGGTCCCTCCAATTTGGAATTTCACCATAGTGTGAAGCAGCGATAAGATGGAACAAATCTTCTTCCAGATTGGCGCCCGTACAACAAATCGCGTGAATCTTCCCTTCACGAATCACTGGTGCTAAACTTCGACCAATTTCAGCTGTACTCATCGCACCTGCTAGCGTAATCATCAACCGCCCATCATTATTGACGAAATCACACAGAGATTCTGAACATCGTCGTAATTCTCCAGCATTGAAATGACGGAAATGGCGGTCGACGAAATCTCTCATATCATCCCTCCATTACGAATCGTTCTAATTCAGTCCGCTGAACAAGGTTGATTGTTGGAATTGTATTTTCCAAATGAGAATGAATATAGTCAGCAATTTGATTGGGATCAACACTACCGCATGTAAAACAATCAACTGCAAGAATGCCTTCATCTGCATAACAATGCGCACTTACATGACTCTCGTCAATCAGCACAACTGCTGCGAACCCAACAGGACTTTCACGGCCATCAAATTGTGATACATGTGCATGGACCTCTCGAGCATCTGAGCGTGAAACAGCTGAACGCATTACTGATAGCATCCATTCACCATCTCCGGTGAATCCAGAGTAATCCAACGTAATGTGCCGTCCTTTGGCGTTCATTTCCCCCCCTCCAATTTCCGTGCAAGATGGGCGGCGACAATCTTTGTAGCAAGCATTGCTGCAGTGAATTCGGTTACGTGGTTACTCAGATCAGGTGCGATTTCATTTACATCAGCCCCAATCCAATGAGCGTTAGGTGCAGTTGCAATCATTTCTATTGTTTCAACCACTTGCCAAAATGCCAATCCACCCGGAACGGGTGTTCCTGTGGTTGGAACATAAGCAGGATCTAAGCCATCAATATCCAGTGTCAACCATACAGGACCCTCAATTTCGTTGATTGTTTTCAACCAATTTTTCCAATTAGCCTCACCTCCACATGGATTCAAAATATCCCGTGCAAGCCATGAGTCAACTCGTGCATCATCTCGGGAAAATTCAGCTTCTTCCCTAGCGAATGCCCTGATACCAATTTGAAGAATTTTCCCCACCCCTAAATCCAATGTACGACGAACAGCACAAGCATGGCTGTGTGGGTCTCCTTCAAGTTCATCTCGCAAATCAGCATGTGCATCAATCTGAACCACAGTCAAATTGGTTAAATCTACTTGTTTTGAAATTGCATCCATGATGGCAGGTAACATTCCATGTTCACCACCTAGGATTACTGGAAATGAAGTAAGGTAATGTGAAACATAATCAGTTATGCCAGACAATTGTTCCTGTAATGTTGCTCCTTCTCCATCCCATGGTTTAGCGGTGTGTAGGGTGAATCCACAAGGTAAATCCTCTGGCAAAAGTGGGTCATACAATTCCACTTGGGCAGACGCAATAATTGTGGCTTCAGGTCCCGCGTGAGTCCCTTGTCCGTACGAGGTTGTCAATTCATAGGGCACTGATAGAATTGAAACATCAGCCTCTCCCTCACCCTCGGGCAATCCGAGGAAGGTCCCTTCTACTAACTCGGTCACATTCTCGACGCGAGGAATCAACCGTTTAACCGTGACGAAACAGCAAGATGTACGCCCCTTCGGGGCGAAAACCGCCAACCGTTGAAATAGGTCCGCCTGCTCCCATGTATCATCCGGCGACATCCACGTTCGCCGTTCGGGGGCTATTAGATGGGAATGAGTCTAGCATCATTGACGGAAGCCATTCAAACCCATATTGACCCTGATATGGAGAAAATGACCGCTGAAGGAATGGCTGAGCATGCGCTTGGGTTCTTCGGTTTTTACGATAGAATCATCGACAATGCACTAGAGCCTACAGATCGAAACCTGTTCTATATGTTCCAAGATTATGACCTACTCACAACTGAATCTGAGGAAACCACACTTTGGGATGGTCGTGAATGGCGAATTCACTATTGGAAGTTCAAGCCAGAAGCACTGAATGCACTTGTGAAACCCAAGAAAGTGCTTTCCAACGACGATCCATATGCCGGAGTCTACGACGATGTGCCCGATGGACTATGGCGCACTCTTTCAGATGACGATTACGAAGAACCGCTATTTTGAGTGCGCACGCCGAGATTTGAACTCGGGTGGCATGGTTGGGAACCATACATCATAACCGCTAGATCACGTGCGCATCAGTAACGGCGTTTTCGGTGTTGCCGTGTACAATCCACGCCAGGGAACTGGTCTTCAGATTCACGGTAAACAGTTTTCAAATTCTTAACGAAATTTTCGTCGTTCACAAGTAGGACAAAATCACCAACACCAGGGTCTTCTTCTCCATCTAGCCAACCGAGGAGGATTTCCATTGTCATTCGAGCACCTTCTCGATGAGGATACGCATAGATTCCCATTGAAAGAGGTGGACAGACTATGGATTCAACTTTTCCGAGTTTTGCAACTTGTTCAAACATTGCTTCATAGGATTGAACGATAAGTTCACGGCGCCCCTCATCTTGACTTGGTCTTCGACAATCGGGGCCCACAACATGAATCAAATGTTCTTGGGGTAGATCAAAACCAGAAGTTGTCACAGCAGTACCTACTGGACAAGGTTGCAAATTTTGTGCACGTTGTACCTTCCCAATTTCGATACAAGCCTCGCGCAATTTTTCGCCGGCAGCTGTATGCACTTTTGCATCCAATCCCTCACGCCCAGCGAGGCGATTGTTTGCACAAGTTACAGCGACCTGTGACTCGTAACGAGTGATGTCTCCAGCAATGACTCGTAGTAGAGAATGTTGACATTGCCTAGCGATGATGGCGTCGGTCATACATCGGCAGGGGGGGGCGGTGGGATTTATGCCCATCGACGATTTTCATTGGATTTGGCCGTTCGGCACCTATGGTGCCGTGCGTCACGATGCCGACACGGTGAAAAGTTCGGGGTTTGGGTGACATTTCGTGCACCCGCGATTGGCCATCACCTTCGTCTGCCTACTCTTCCTCCAGAGTTGGGCCGCAGTGTCGCTTCCAGAGGAAGCGAGAGAACGCGCTAGCGCGTGGGAGGAAGCGCCATTTCGCGATGTTGCGGTCCTTGAGCCATTTTCACATCAGACATTTGCCGATTACAGCGATGTTGCGGTCATAATCAACAATCAAAGTGAGGTGAGCAAAACAATTGGAACGGCATTTGCGTTGGCTCGAAACATCCCTCCAGAAAGAGTTTTGTTATTGACCAATGAAAGTACTCCAACTAGTGAAATTATCAATTCGAATCAATTCACTACATATTTCGCTGACCCTATTTCAGAGATGATTTTTGATCGGAATTTGACAGGAATAAACGTTCTAGTAACCACAAAGGGAGTGCCGCTGGGTGTCAATGGTGGTACCAATTCCCGTGCATCTTTTGATTCAGAATTAGCTCTAATCGATGGACCCTATGCCTCTTCCATCTTCGGTGATTGGTATGCAAATTCAAATTATGGATTGGCAGCGGGGAATGAGATGAAGGCATTTGATAGAAGTGAACAGGGATACTACCTTGTCAGTCGTTTGACAGGTTTTGATGTCGAAACTGCATTGAGTTTGATTTCAAAGACAAACAACAGTTTGGGGCAGCATGGACAGACCGTTCTGGACTTAGCAACCAATCGAAATGGGTCGGGATACAAATGGTGGAATGACTTGTTATACACAACCAATGAAACACTGACGAATATGGGATTCCCAGTCCATTTCAATCAAAATAGTACTTATGTCACCAATATGGAAAATGTCTCGATGTATGCTGCCTGGGGGAGTAATGATGGTTCTTGGGGCGACAATCAATTGGCGAATTCTGGTTATGATACATCAGATGGAAGTTGGTCGACAGGGTCACGATATTGGGATGGAGTTGGGCCATCACTTTCACCGGGAGAACAATGGTGGTGGGCGCGGCAAACTGAAACGAAACGAAATGGAAATGCTGCCATGGAAGGCCATCTTGAGGATGCTGCTTGTGGTGCCAATGATGCGGCGACAACAAATGGCTTACTCGCTGAATATTTTGACAATAATGGAATCACATACAATTCTAGCACAATGGTAAACCTCTCTGGACGAACTCCTGACTTCGTTCGACACGAGCCGAATCTCGATTGGCCGTCCACCCAAAGTGCTTGGACGGGCCTGGACAGTCGCTTCCTCGAGTATTGGAGTGCAAGGCACAGTGGAATCATTCACGTACCGACAGACGGTAATTGGACGTTCTATCTACGCAGTGACGATGGTTCAAAATTGTGGATTGATGATGTAGAAATTGTAGATAACCAAGGACATCATGCCATGCAAGAAAGATCGGGGACCGTTTGGTTGGAGGCTGGCGAACATATCATTCGTACCGAATTTTTTGAACACGGTGGTTATGCCGGTTTGGAACTCAAATGGGCAGGTCCAGGGATATCCAAACAAACAGTTCCAACCAATGTCTTGACCCGTGGCAGTAGTTTTCCAGTTCGTGAATCGAATTTGATACATTATTGGGATTTTGATGAAAATAATGGAGATATTGCGAACGATTCGGTGGGTTCGGCACACCTAAACTTCACCGGTACCAATGGAAGCCAATGGCGTACCTGCGTGCTGGGCAATTGTGCATTCTTTGATGGTATAGATGACCAAGCTCGAGTCGATGTTGAAGATTCTGTAACAGACTTCACCGTCAGTCTCTGGGTCCAGGCGAATCACAGTGGACAATCACGATATTCCTCTGCAATCGCCGTTAACGATGTTGCTGGTGATGATGATTCATTCCAAATTATGACAGGAGGGGGTAATCCAGGAGACTGGGAATTGTATCACAACACATCTTATTCCTTCGGCGAAGTTGACCCAACAGTTTGGCAACACCTAGTGACCACATTCTTCAATGACACAGTCACCCTCTATCTTGATGGTGTGGAAATTCTCAATCAGAGTGTTCCTAATGGAACTGTAAATAGTATTGAAATCTACAAATTCGGGGTCAATCGTGCCGGCAATAGCCATTTCACAGGAGTCATTGATGAAGTCCAAATTTGGGATGTTGCATTGTCAAGTGAAGAAGTAGGGGACATCCATGATGAAATTGTATGGATTTGTCCTAGTTTCAATTCAACTAACAATTCTGTAACTTATGTTGAACAAACTGCCAACCTAGTGGGGTCCGGCGACCCACTTGATGGAAACCACGCTTGGGTTCTCGATGGATATTCGATGAGAGAAGGCTGGGTCGAAGGTGACTGGTGGTTAGAGGTAGAAACATATGATGCAAATGGCACCACACTTTCCACCAATAGGTCCGAACCTCGTTCATTTTCAGATGATTGGCAAAATAGGCAACTTCGATTCCGCCCGAGTATACAAGCAACGAGTTTCGCAGTACGCCAAGTTGCAGAATTTTCTGACGGAACATACAACGGTTCAATTTTCTTTGATACATTGAAACTTTATCCAATAATGCCTCATTTCACATGGTTAGATGGGAGTATTGCTGAAACTGCTGTTAGTACTGGTGGACGCACATTTGTTTTCAATTCCAGTTATGGGCAAAGTTTGGTTGCTGACTTGCTAGATGACGGGGCATCCGCTGTCAAAGGATACGTGTATGAGCCATATCTTGATGCTATTTCAAATCCCGAACAACTGTTATCGTGTTATGCAGAAGGTTACACGATGGTCGAATGTTATGCAGCCTCCAATGTCCTTCTTTCATGGATGGGCACGGTCGTAGGTGATCCAAAGATGGCTGCTTATAGCGACCGATTACACGATGTAAATGTCTCAGAAGTTCGTGCAACTGACCGTTTATCAATTGGTGAAAATGGGACACTTGAGGTGCTCTTGGAGAACCTCGCCCCAGGTGTTGCTGAAGGTTTCCTCGAAGTCAGAGATCGTCAGAACAACCTCCTCTTGGCGAATCATTCGATGATCATTCCAGGGGGCAATGATGCTGGGAGTCGCCTTATTTTACCGATAAACGTCACACCTGTCCGGACTGGATTTGTAGAATTCTTAGTTCGCTGGATTCCAGCGACAGCACATCCTGAACGCATTGTCGACAACAATCTTGCGTTACTGAATATCGAAATCAACTCGCCTCCGACAATAGATGAAATGACTTGTTCAACTACTACCGCATCACGAGGTGGCGTGGTCATCTGTAGAATAGAAGTGATAGATGATTTTGGTATCGAAGGAGCCACCCTATCTTGGCATTACAATAATTCTGAAGAAACATCATTCTACCAAATTAATGCATCTTCACAGAATAATGGATTGATTTGGACCGCTGCAATTTCCTTACCACCCGATGCCCCTCTAGACAGTGTGGATTTACATTGGGTGGTTTACGATGTCCATGGGTTGAGTGTAGAGTTATCATGGGATAATGCATTCAACGTTACAGATGCTACTGCATCATGGTATGGTGTTCATGTTGAAGGTGCAGATTTAGCACCTTGGTTAGGCATTGATCCACCCGTACATGGTTCATCTGGATGGATTAGGGGGAGAGAACACACTATGACTGCATGTGTGATTGATTTGGATCATAATCCACAAACTGAAATTCCAATGATTCAAGTTGATGGTGTGGAATTGACTACTCCTTCAGTATCGAGCACCAGCGGAATCCAAACCTGTTACCAGACACTGTGGATGCCAGATGCTGGAGGATTACTTGAACCGGTTTCAATTGCCCTCCATGTTGATGGTATTGAATGGTCAAATCGCAGTATTTCACCTGTCGATTTGGCCCCTATTGCCGAATTGAGGATGGAACAATCCTATTTGGATGGGGCTCAAGATCTCATCGAGGTTGTAATTATTGACGAAGATGACCCCAATGCAAGTTATTCGGTTGAAACGAGTATTGCTTGGCCTGGAGCAGGGTTCCAAATCTTGGAAGGTGAAATTGTCACAGCCCCTTCAGGTCTTGAATCGGGTGATGCGTACATTTCAACTCGAATCATAAATGGAATTTGGACCGATTTGGAATGGTCTTGGATCCAACCAGTATTCCTGACCCCTCCTCAAATTTCCACACCTACATTATGTTTGAATGACATGTTGGTGGATACAATAAATCGGGGTGCCGAAGGCACGGATATTTGGGTTGGAATAACAAGTGGGAGGCCCATTCAGTTTGCAGGGATTCGATTTGGCCCTAACGGGCCTACATCTAGTGCATTCAGCTCAATTTTCTTTGAGCAGGGAGTCCCACCCGCTTCCTGTGCACCTGGAACCGGACAACACACTCAATATTATCGAATGGAACTCAACCCTGATTATCTCGTAACATGGCAATTGGGAATTGTAGAATTGGTCGTGAATCTAAGGGATATTGATGGGATCACCGGGCTTTCAGAAACATTGAATTTTGAGTTGAAAGGATCTCAACCAGTATTGGATTTCTCCCAACTACCAATAGAAATTGTGTCTGGTAATGAAACCATGTTGATTGTTCAAATCTCTGATGATGATGGTTTACTGAATATGGAATGTTCGATATTATTGAAAGATCTGGACGAGATTACATTATTTTCCGAAATATTTCACCCCGGTTCAGATGGTGTTTGGTCGAAAAAATGGACACCTCCAGGAACTGTTGATGCGAATCACACACTCTACTTTGCTTGCCTAGATGAAACCTCATTATCAGTATCTGAAATAGTTCTCCTACGCGCGCGCGAGGCAACCACACTTCCAATAAGCGAAGATAATACAACCCAACAAGGTGAGGAAGCTCCGACTTCAATGATGACAATTATACTGTTTTCAACCGTACTCATATTGCTCATTGGAATCACATCAATTCTCTATGATCGCCGTGAAGAAATTTCCTTGGATGAAGATGATGAACTACCAGATGATGTTTGGGCCAAGCGTGATCAAAGCAATTCGGATGATGCTCTTGCAGAGATGGCGGGTATTCAGTCGAATGAAACCAAAGAATGGAGTGATGACGAGTTAAGGGATGCTGGGTGGACCACAGAACAGATTGCCACCTACCGATTAGAGAAACTATCACACCCTTCTGAAGAAGAAATTCTACAGGAAATAAAGGAAGAAGAATAGGAAGTTAATTATTGATTATTGTTGGAAATATTGATTGTTGAGTCACACAAATTTTTCTCTGAAATGAATCCGGTGATTCCACATTGATATTTTTTCAGAACTGTACATTGATATGTCCAACGAGCAGTGGGGAAAAAATTCAAAATATTGCAAATTCATTAGATTACATGGAAATATATCACCTCCCTCATTTTTCTATTCGATGAATATTACAACACATTCACAATGTAATTTTTTTCACGAAAAATACTAACCGTGGCACTGCAAAGCCAATATGCAAAATAGTTCGTTAAATTCGGTTTCACCAAGAGAATTCTACAGATTATCGGGCACCTGCGCCTATAATTAGAGTGGTCTCGAAAAAACGAAAAACCCCTATTTGGGGCGCAGTATAGCGTTTAGGCAGGGTAATCCTTAAGGAGGTTCTAGATTGCGTACCAATCGAGGTGAAACTCATGGGAGAAAAGAAGTATTTCGTTCTGATGAAGGGCGGAAAAGACACAAGCCAGGTCTTCGCAAGTCGCCAGCCACGTGGCGCGGCTTTGAAGGCAGCCACTCGTGGCGCAACCGACATACACCTGAGAGAGCGTGGAACCAAGCGTGTTCACGTCTTCAAAGGCTGGACCACAATGGTGACCCCGCCGGCATCAGCGCCGGCATGGCTGAAGGCGAAGGGCCAGATCAAGAAGGCCAACGTCAAGAAGCAGCGCGTTGACCATCTGTGAACAGAAAAAATAGATTCTGAGTTGGTAATAACAAGATAACACACAGGCCCGTCAGAGGCGCTTCGGTGCCTCTGGCGGGTTTTTTTAATTTTTAATTATTATTCAATTAGTGTGCGATTATTTCCGCAACCCTAATTTCTTTGCAAAAATTGCAATTGGGTCATAATATTCTGTAACAAGTCGTTCCTTTAGTGGGATGATTGCATTGTCGGTAATGTTGATTCCAGCAGGGCAAACCTCGGTACAACATCGAGTGATGTTACAATAACCCAATCCGAAATCATCCTTGATCATCTCCAATCGACCACCTTCATCCATTGGGTGCATTTCCAGATTGGCCAGCCTAACGAAGAATCTGGGTCCTGCAAATTCGTCGAAGAGTTGGTGTTCCCTCATGACGTGACAGGTGTTGACACACAACATACATTCGATACAGGATCGGAACTCCTGGATTCGGTCAGCTTCTATCTGTTCAAATTTCCAATCCATTTCATCTGGGCCCTTGAGGGGCGGAATGGTCTTGTTTAGGTCATAGGCCCACTGTACATCGGTCACGAGATCCTTTGTGAGAGGGAATGCTTGCATTGGTTTGACAACGACGGGCGAATCCTCAGGCGTTTCTTCCATGATTTCTTCCATTCGCGTCATACACATCAATCGTGGTTTACCATTGACTTCGGCACTACATGAACCACATTTTCCTGCCTTGCAGTTCCATCTACAGGACATATCTGCTGCATGTTCAGCCTGGATCCGATGGATGACATCTAGAACAACCATGCCTTCATCCATCTCAACCGTATAGTCAACCATTTCTCCAACGGGTACACCGTCTCTATCGGGTTCTCCTCGGAAGACTCGGAATGTCACATCATCTGCCATTTCATTCCCCCTCCTCGTGTAAATCATCAGCATCTAGCAATGCCTTGAGTTCATCAGGAATAGGTGGGTATTTCACGTGACTCAAATCCATCTGGCCAGAATCATCCATGACGATGACGCTGTTGATTTTACCCCAATGCGAATAATCGGGTATTGGGAAATCCAATCGAGTGTGACCTCCACGACTTTCTTCGCGTGCAAGCGCAGCCATGGCACACATCTTGCTGATGTCAATCATTGCTCCAATTTCCAAAGCTTGATGCCAACCTGGATTGTAGATTCGTGTTCCACCTGGGGATGTCAGAGCCTCTCGCGCACGGAAGGCTTCCAATTCTTCGAGTGCCTCTTCTAATTGGTGACCTTGACGAATGATTCCGACCTTATCTTGCATCAAGTTTCGCAAATCATCAACCACTTTAGCAGGATTTTCCCCACCCTCGCGGGATAGAGGTGCCAATGTTTCGGAGATTACTCGATCAATTTCTGCTTGATCTAATTCAGCGTATTCATCAATTTCTGCTGCGGCTTCCGCCGCATATTGTCCGGCCCGCTTACCAAATGTGATAAGGTCAGATAGTGAATTACCTCCCAGTCTATTCGCTCCATGTAAACCTGTAGCCGCCTCACCAGCAGCAAATAGACCAGGCACTGTAGATTCCTGTGTAATTGGGTCAACCTTGACACCACCCATAACGTAGTGTGCGGTTGGGCCTACTTCCATCGGTTCTTTCGTGATGTCAACAGCTGCGAGTTCCTTGAATTGGTGATACATACCTGGTAACTTCTTCTTGACCTGTTCCTCAGGTCGCCATGAGATGTTGAGATAGGCACCACCATGTTCGGATGCTCGCCCAGCTTCACGCTCTGAATTGATGGCCTTGGCAACAACGTCTCGCGTTAGAAGTTCGGGGGGTCGTCGAGCAGTAGGTGTTTCATCAGCCACAATGGAATTCACCCAATCCATGGCTTCTGATTCAGTATCTGCAAATTCTTCTCGATACATTTCTGGAACATAGTTGAACATGAATCGCTCACCTTCTGAATTGGTGAGCATCCCCCCTTCTCCTCGAACACCTTCAGTGACGAGAATCCCACGAACGCTGGGTGGCCAAATCATTCCAGTAGGATGGAATTGGACGAATTCCATGTCTCCCATTTCGGCTCCAGCCCAATATGCAAGGGCATGTCCTTCTCCAGTATATTCCCAAGAACCAGAGCAAACCGCCCAACACCGAGTAATCCCCCCTGTTGCCAATACGGTTGTCTTTGCCTTGAAGACGTGGAGTGTACCATCAACTCGATTGTACGCAAAGCATCCCGATACGCGACCATCACTCTTGAATAAATGACGAACAGTGTATTCCATGAATACCTCCATCCCTGTGTGAATACCGCGTTCTTGGAGGGTGCGAATGAGTTCCAAACCGGTGGCATCACCAATGTGAGCCAACCGCGGGTAAGTGTGCCCTCCGAAGTTTCGTTGATTGGTCAAACCCTCGGGAGTTCGGTCAAAGATTGCACCCCACTGCTCAAGTTCGCGAATTCGGTCAGGACTTTCCTTGGCATGAATCTCAGCCATTCGCCAATCTCCAAGGTACTTTCCACCTTTCATGGTGTCGCGGAAATGGGTTTGCCATGAATCACGGGGGTCTTTGTTAGCCAAGGCTGCCGCAGCACCACCTTCTGCCATGACAGTGTGTGCCTTTCCTAACATTGATTTGCAAATGACTGCAACAGATGCGCCTTGTCGTGTCGCTTCAATCGCTGCGCGAAGACCGGCACCGCCCGCTCCAATAATGACAACATCGTATTCATGGATGGTGTAATGGTCTGGTTCTTGCCTCTGAACAATTTCATTGTGATAACGTAAAAGTGATTCATACGACATTTCAGACACCTCCCCACAGAACGTAATCAGTCCAACCAAACAATGGGTCTGTACACGCATAGACATAGAAATCTGCAAACATTACCACGAACAATGAATACAATGCCCAATCTTTGTGATGCTCATTCAGTTTCGTGCTAAATTTCCACAATTTGAACTTGAGGCGAGCAAAGGGCGAAGATGTCCAATCATTGGATCCACCTCCAACGATATGGCGGAATGCATGACATCCAAGTGTATACCCTGTGAGCATGATCACGTTGAGTAACAAGATGAGACTGCCTACAGAAATTCCGAAAGTATGTGCATGGGTCACCGGGTCATGGAAATTGACTGACAACCAAACATCATATGATAAAATTGGTAAATAGGCCAATGCTGCATACATGAAATAACGGTGTAGATTTTGTACAATCAGGAGGCCGGTTTCACCCTTGTAAGAATTCCAAGGTTTGCTCACTGCACAAGCAGTAGGGTGCTGGAAGAAAGTGCGATAGTAGGCCTTTCGATAATAGTAACATGTCCCTCGGAACCCTGCTGGGAAAATGAGAATGAACATGGCAGGAGAAAGCCACCAGAGGGCTTCAGGAATCCAACTATGTTCATCAGGGATAATCAGAGGACTGAACAATGGACTCAAAACATGGCTACCCTTACTTTCAATGGCCATTGTTTGATTTCCAGCACTCCTTCCAAAGTCCTCGAAAATCCAGAAATCAGCTTCCATGAATCCTCGCCAAGTCGCGTAAACAACCATGATTCCTAGGTAGAAGGCCATCGCAGTAGGGCCCTTCCACCATGCATCGATGCGGTCGGTTGCACCGAAGCCCTTCTTCATAGGAAGTGGAATCTTGTCCCCCATCTATCTGTGCCCCGCAACCATCGTCGAATGCCTACCCACCATATACTTCGCTGCGAACCCCGTAGGGGTTCATAGTCCGTGACGATATGCGCCTATTGTGTACGAAGATGTACTCTCGATATGCACTGAGTGTGGATTCATGCCTGGGGCATTCTTTCCTGGAATGAAGTGTCCAGAGTGCGGTTCAGTTATTCTTTGATTGCCATAGTGGGAATCATTGTAGTCGATGGAATTGGCAAATCAGTCGAACTGGTATCTGATTTTTGGAAGGAACAACATTGTACCCGTCACGCCCAACATTGTAATCCATAAAATGGTTGCAAAAATAGGAAATGATGGGGCACCCCATTCGGTACACATTTCCATTGGGGATCCATTCACGAAGACAGTATCATCGCTGCCCCATGCTTTACATTCTTCAGATTTATCTGTAAGGTGTGAAATTATCGTAAACGCTAAATTTATCCCAGAAATTTCTGTAGATGCAATCAATCCATATAATCTGCCTTTAGCCATTTGTATTCCAAAAAATATACCAGAAGAATGGACTAATAACATCACGAATCCTAACAGAATAACGAAACCTCCAGCATTAGATTCAACACCGAATGTGTCCTCCAACCCTGCTTCGATTGATGAAAACACCATACCAGAGTAAATAACGAATATTGATGATATTGCAAACAGTACCATTAGAATTGTAAAAATCACCCCCACTGTGATTCTTAATGCAGGGTTATCTGGATATTCAAATGAACTATCCGTGCCTGCACTTACTTTTTCATTTGTGGGCTCCAAATCAAAATCGACTAAATCTAACTCATCGAATTCGTCTTCATCATCAGTACCCCACTCGAATTCTTGGTCACAATATGGGCAATCAAAAAGTCCAACTGCATCATCATCCATTTCGATGTCTTCGTCACAATGAGGGCATTCGATTTCGACCATGTTCATACGGCCAACAGGTCGTTGTTTAGTTCCTTTCCCTGCATGATATTCAATAGTCAGAGGCTGACGTCCGTGTCAGAGTCATTGATAATCCGAGCCTATGTCGCGGTGCTATGAATCGTCGCCTCATTGCCACCCTTCTCATTGCCATGCTGCTTCTACCTGGTTGTTTAGATTCATCTGGAAATCCAGTAACAACTAATGATGATGTTGACAATTCGAACGATACCCCTGAGCCAGAAACTGACCTCACTGTTGCAGTCCCACATACAGATGGTTGTGACAATCTCAATGCTCTACACTGTTTGCTTCCTTTCCCATCAGATGCATTCTTGATTGAAGATGAAACGACAGTGACAGGTCTTCGTGTGAACTATGCAGAGAATACTTTACCTGTGTCTGGAACACTTTCCAATTCTGGTGGGAGTGTTCAGATTGAATCACTAAATTTGTTGGATGGTATGAGCATCTCGACCCAGATAATGACGGCGTTTACTACGCTACCGAATCTCACAGGTGTCGCCAATCAATATTCGATTGGCCTATCGATTGAACCCGGACATGCAACTACCATTCTAAACCTAGATACGGGTGAGAAAGTCCCTCATTGGGTTGAGATTGATGCTAGGGCAGACGATGCATCATCTGCCATTGTTTTCATTCGAACTCTCCGTTCTTTGGAACCCAACACAGCGTATGGAATCGGAATTTCAGGATTGGATGTGACACCATCTACTGCATTCCAAGCAATTCTTGATGGGTATCAGACCGATGCTCCTGATGTAGAGGCGCGACAAGAATCAATGTATACCCTGATTCAAGCTCTGAATACATCTGGTCACGACGTCGAGAATCTCAAGGAGGCTTGGCAGTTCCACACAGCATCACTAGACTCGATAGTGGGTCCAATGCTTTCTATGCGCGCTGATGCGTTAGGGCGATTGGGTGATGATGGAATTAATTGTACAGTAGAAAGCGTTGAAACCGATTGGATGGATGATACTGACACAGATTTTCGTCTCATCAAAGGAACTTATACTGTCCCGCAATATCTTGAGTGGCAAAATCCCCCAAGTAAGATTAGTACTGATGCCAATGGAACACCACAATTTGTAGAAAATGCAGAGGTCCCCTTCACCCTCGTTATACCTCAAGTTCTAGCTGACAACGATGAGAGCGGTCCCCTTGTTGTATTCGGGCACGGTTTCCTTGGGAATGGTCGTTCTGCTGTCTCAAATTGGGCGATTGGATGGATGGAGGAATACAAAGTAGCGATGATCGCCACCGACATCTCAGGTTGGTCTGAGTCCGATTTAGACACTGTCTTCCTCGGATTGGGTAATCCTGAATATTTCGAGCATCAATCCGATCGTCTTCAACAGATGCTCGTCAACCAAATGGCACTCGCGCGCACGTTCAAGGGCGTTTGTAGTGACATCACAGAATTGTATCACAATGGAACCAATTTAGTGGACAGTTCAGATGTACATTACATGGGTTATTCATTGGGTGGCATCTATGGTGCTAGCATCACAGGATTCTCTCCAGATATTGATAGAGCAGCACTATGGGTGGGTGGCTCAGGATTCTCTACATTCATTGAGCGAAGTACAAACTATGCTACATTCTCTGATGGATTCATTCTTCCTCAAGCATATCCACTTCGCAATGATAGAGCGGTCCTCATCGCCGTTTGTCAGCAGATGTGGGACGCCACTGATGCAGAAACATGGTTACGATTTGCAGAGAGTGGTTATGGTGATGAAATTCAACCGTTCAATATCCTTTCAACCATTTCTGTGAATGATGCACAAGTTCCAGGGCTCTCGTCAGACAGGGCTGCTAGAACTGCTGGTATCTCTATGCTCAACGGGTCGATGAGAAGTCCCTACGGAATCGATGTTGTTGATGGTCCAATTACAGGTTCTGCAATCGTCTACTGGGATGGAAATTACGATGCAATGCCCGATACTAATGCAGCACCCCCACTTGGAGATGCAGGTGCGGCGCACAACGAAATTGCACCTATTATTCAGGTGAATACGATGGTTGAGGATTTCCTATTGACAGGTATCATCAACGATACATGTGGGGGCAGTTGCACCTTTGATTACAATACCGATCAAATCGATTGGGATTGAGAAAATTACTTGCGAATTGCTTTTGGTTTCTTCCAATCAGAGAACCATGTTTCTTCGCCATTCCAATCCGGAACGATTCCCAAATCTGCACAAATGAGTTTTGCTGTGATTCGACCACTCTCAAAAATAGTTGGCAATCCACTTCCTGGGTGAGTACCCCCTCCAACGAGGTAGAGTTTCTTCAATTCCTCAAATTTATTTTGAGGTCGACGCCATAGCATTTGATCCAGTCCATGGGCTAGATTGAATACTGCGCCTTTGTATATGTCTCTAGACGCCCAATCATCTGGTGTGACAATGGTCTGAGAAACGATGTGTTCCTCTAAGTTATCAAATCCGAGATGGGCCATTTGTTTTACAATCACATCACGGAAATTCAGCTTAATATCATCCCAATGAATATCTGGGTGTGTATTGCTTACAGGAACGAGGACATACAATGTCGAGTGGCCTTCCGGTGCCATTGATGGGTCTGTAATGCAAGCATTCTGAACATAGATTGAAGGGTCATCCCAAGTCACTTTGTGTTCAGTCACATCACGCAGATTTTGTTCATAATCACCTGATGCATAGATTTGGTGATGTGGTTCATCATAGAGTTTGTTTACGCCGAGATACAACATGAAAGTCGAACATGAGTATGATTTCTGTTCCAATTTTTTATTCGACCACCGCTTGCGTAGTTTGTCTGGAATCAAACCTTTCATCCCGGTTGCAAAATCTACATTCATCACATATTTTTCAGCCTGATAAGTTCCCTTCGCGGTCTTGACGCCAGTTACTGTTTTTCCTTCGAATAAGAATTCCTCAACGGGTTCATTGAGACGAATTTCCACACCCATGTTACGCGCAATTTTCCCCATTCGCTGAGTAATCTCACCTAGTCCACCCTTGGCATGGAAAATTCCGTATTCATATTCAAGATAGGCTAGGATTGTGAACAAACTTGGTGCCATAAATGGACTCATTCCAAGATATTTTGTTTGAAACGACATGGCCAACTGCATCCTTTCATCAGGGAACATTTTTGCAAGGTCGGTCGCTACTGAACGCCAAGGCCGCAATACTCTAGAAACACGGAATGCCCTTCTGCTGAATAGGTCCAATGGTCCCTTCCATGGAGAGTTAAGGCAATTTTTTGAGAAGTTAAGTTTCCGTCGATTGTCAAGAACATATTTTTCAAAACCCTTGGCGTTTTTCTCACCACATAATGCACCGATTTGTTCGGTCATGCTCTCCAAATTTGTTGTTGCATCAAGACTACCACCGGCACCGAAAACAAGGCGATAGTTTGGCTCCAATCGAATGAGTTCCAATTCTTCATGAACATCCTTGCCCAAAGCTCTGAATATTTCCTCAGAAATTTCTGGATAATGAAAAAATGTCGGTCCATTGTCAAACTTGTATCCATCTTTCTCAATAATTCGTGTCCTTCCACCGACGTCATCAGATTTTTCGAGAATGGTGACTTTCACTCCTGCTTTTGCAAGCATCATTGCTGATGTGAGACCTCCTGGTCCAGCCCCTACAATCAGGACATCAGGGTTTGATTTGTCATTCATAAGATCACTTCAATTTTCTACCAAGGATACTTCAGGTTCCACAGAATACCATCGTTCAAGATTACTTGAATGCTCAGCATTACGGAACCAATTACCGGCCAAATAGTGCCTGAGGCAATTCCTTGTTGATGGGCCCCCCATGCAAATAGTCCAAGGAGAATGTTTCCGAGGCAAACCAACCAGAGATTTCCGATTACCAACCACTGAGTCCACCCCACATCTGTTCGGATGTGTAGGGATGTCAATTCCAACCAAAGCATAGAGGGTATTGTCACGAGAAGGAAGCCAAGCATAAGCCGCGAATGTCCACCACCTTCACCATCACCCCATGGCCATTGCACATTTTCAACTGCGGTAACATCCCACTTGTAGAGGAAGTACCACCACATGATAAGGAATCCAGTGGCTGACACAAACATACAGCTGACATTCACTGTGCGCCATGATTCAGGAATCCCTCCCCACAAATCGGTTGGGCTTTCCATTCGAGATATTCCAAAAACATAGGATGCCAATACGAGCGGGCCCGTGATGTAAATCGCGAGCCGGATGGTCTCGCGGGTCATTTCCATTTGAATCCCTCAAGCTAGAGATGTCCAATCAACTTCGGCTTCTTCGATTTCAATCTCATCGACATCCATCTGAGCCAACTGTAATTTTCCACTGAGTTCATCATTGACTGCATGCCAATAGGAATAGGCCTCAATAACCCAAATACCGGATTCACGGGTTCCGTTTCCAGAGCCCTTCACACCACCGAATGGTAGGTGGGCCTCAGCACCCGTTGTCGAATTGTTGATTCCAGTCATTCCGGCTTTGATTCCAGTCTTGTAACGATACGCTTCAAGGCGATCATTTGTGTAGATGGCACTCGACAATCCATACGGGCTAGCATTTGCTAGGTGCAGTGCGTGTTCGAAATCCTTTGCCTTCACGACGGTTATGACTGGACCGAAGATTTCCTCATGGAAGCATTCCATGTCCTCAGTCACATTCTCGTAGACATGTGGCCACATGTAGACTCCTTCAGAGGCATCACCTAGGAAGCCCGATGGTTTGTTGTCATTGGTTATTCTACCATTCCCATGGATTTTGGTTGCGCCACTAGCGTCACACATCTCAAGACCCTTTAGGAAATCAGTAGCATATTTCTCAGAAAGCATCGGACCATAGAGAACCCCTTCGTGACGCAACGAATCGCCAATTACAGTACTCTGTACCTTGGACATGAGTTTGGACATGAATTCATCATAGATATCTTCGTGGATAATCAAGTTGCCCAAGCTTGTGCAGCGTTGTCCAGCAGTTCCGAATCCAGCCCAGTAGGCTCCTTCGACAGCATTGTCAAGATTGGCACTTGGCATGATAACAAGTGGATTTTTCCCACCCAATTCCAAACTGGCTGAGACCAAGTTACGGCCACAGACCTCTCCAATCATCTTTCCAACAGCAGTGCTGCCCGTGAAGGAAATTTTGTTGACCATGCCCTTGTCGACCGCATCGACCAAATGTTGTCCAGCGCCACTGCCTTTACCATGAACGAGATTGATGACTCCATTGGGGATTCCCGCTTCGTGCATGATACGCGCGAGCGCGAACGAGAGCAAAGGGGCATCTTGTGGTGATTTCCACACACAGGTGTTTCCACACATGATTGCAGGGATCATTTTCCAGAAGGGTACTGCTGCAGGGAAGTTACAGGCATTGATGATTCCACAAACTCCTAGTGGACGCCGATAAGTGAACAATTCCTTGTCCGGCAATTCACTGTTGACTGTCTGTCCGTATAGTCGACGGCCTTCCGATTGGAAGAACAAGCAGGTATCAATTGCTTCTTGTACTGAACCAGCCGATTCTTTGAGAGTTTTACCAATTTCACGAGTTTCAATTGCAACAATTGCATCCTTGTGTTCCATCAATAAACGGCCCATGTTACCGATAATTTGCCCTCGCGTGGGTGCGGGTGTAGATGACCATCCAGTGAATGCTGCTCGGGCAGCACGGAGTGCTTCGTGAACATCCGCTTCAGTTGAAAGTGGGAATTCACCAAGGCAATCGTCCAACCATGCAGGGGTTGGTTGATTTGAATGTCGAACCATCACTGGCTTGTTTGAGTTCACCATTGATGATATTGTATCCCTTTACACAGGGGTTGCCGTTCGGGTTGCTGTGCTCTAGGAATTCCAGACCTGTCGAGAGTACGTGCGCCATATCCCGTCGAGTGTCATCACCATCATGAATGCTCGCCTCCCGGCGCTTGAACACAACCCTTCAGACTAACCTCTAACCAGAATAAGAATTGAACAGGTTTTAGGAGGGGAAGTGAATCCACGCTTTGCTCTGGAGGCTATGACATGGCTGATGATGAAGACAAGACACTATCTTTGCGCGTTGCAAAAGCGATACCTAGCGATGTAGGTCACGGCCGAGCCCGTGTGCCTTTTGACAATGATTTAGGCCTGAAACCTGGCGATGTTATCGAAATTAGTGGTGAACGAAATACGGCTGCAATTGTTTGGCGGTGCCGACCGGAGGATGCCAACCTCGGTGTCATTCGAATTGATGGTATCATTCGCAAGAATGCAGGAGTCAGTTTAGGTGACCGTGTTACGATTAAGAAAGTTGAAACCAATGAGTGTGAGAGACTAGTCCTAAGCCCGGTAATGGCCAAGCAACAGAAAGTAAAGTTTGGTTCAGGAATCGAAGGGTTTGCCCGTCGTGGCCTCAACAAGCGCCCAGTCGTTGCCGGTGACCGTATTTTCATTCCCGGAATGACACTATTTGCTGAAGCATTACCATTCGCCATTGTTTCTACCAAGCCAAAAGGCATCGTCAGAGTTCTTCCCGATACTGAAATTGTCATCAAAGAAGAAATGGTTGAGGATGAAGAATCAGGAGAAGTTTCATCCATCATGTACGAAGACATTGGTGGGCTTGGAGATCAATTACAAAAAGTACGTGAAATGATTGAACTCCCCCTCAAACATCCAATTCTCTTCCGCCGACTCGGAATAGACCCTCCAAAGGGTGTACTGCTACACGGCCCACCCGGGACTGGGAAAACAATGATTGCAAAGGCGGTAGCCAATGAAACAAATGCGCATTTTACAAGTATCAACGGCCCTGAAATAATTTCAAAATATTATGGTGAATCTGAGAAGCAATTACGTGAGATTTTCGATGATGCCGCTTCGAATGCTCCCGCAATTATCTTCGTTGATGAGTTAGATTCAATCGCTCCAAAACGAGAGGATGTTTCTGGAGAAGTTGAACGTCGAGTTGTTGCACAATTACTGACTCTGATGGATGGAATGCAGGGCCGTGACAATGTGGTTGTCATCGGTGCTACAAATCGACCTGATGCTATTGACCAAGCCCTTCGAAGACCGGGGCGATTCGACCGTGAATTGGAGATTGGCGTTCCCGACAAGAATGGACGTCGTGAAATTGTGAATATTCACACAAGAGGTATGCCAATTGCGGATGATTTTGACATGGATTGGATTTTGGAAAATTCATATGGATTCGTGGGTGCAGATATCATGAGCCTGACACGTGAAGCCGCGATGAAGGCTCTTCGACGTTATTTACCTGAAATCGATTTGGATCAAGATGAAATTCCACCAGAAGTATTGGAAAAAATGGAAGTCCAAATGAATGATTTCCGGATTGCAATTAGAGAAATTGAACCAAGTGCATTGCGTGAAATCTATGTCGAGATTCCCGAAGTCTCTTGGGATGATGTTGGTGGCCTTGACGAGGTTAAGGAACGCCTCAAGGAAAGTGTCGAATGGCCATTGACGATGCCTGACCGATTTGAGCACTTCGGCATCAAACCACCACGTGGCATCGTCCTTTTTGGAGCCCCTGGAACTGGCAAGACTCTGATTGCCAAAGCAATTGCTCAT
>PVBE012958615.1_pt1 | contig 21128 bp, 17 predicted proteins | sample 1631181 | NCBI WGS metagenome assembly PVBE01 (sample SAMN08397723, study PRJNA350692) | Marine metagenome, whole genome shotgun sequencing project. | isolation source: water | place: Pacific Ocean | collected 2012-04 | reverse complement strand
CTTCTGGTGCCTGTTCGCCTTTATTGCCAGTGGTTTTGAACACTCTGTTGCTAATATGACCCTGTTTTTCATCGCCCTTCTCGGTGAACACCCTGCAACTGTCAGCTTGTACGGAATGGCCTATAATTTGTTTTGGGTGACGCTTGGTAATCTGCTTGCGGGCAGTGTGTTTATGGCTCTCGGTTACTGGTTATATTCTAAAGCGGAAGACACTAAATTATAAGATGCAGATAACGGTGTTCATAATGCCTCTAAGCCTAAGATATTGATGGTCATGTATTACCCCGTAAGCTTAGTGGCGGAGGGGGTGGGATTCGAACCCACGGTCCCCTTGCGGAGACAACGGTTTTCAAGACCGTCACCATCGGCCACTCGGTCACCCCTCCGGAAGTCTAGTAATTTAGCTTATCTTAGGCTGATACTGACGGCTGTGTAGGTAATGGGGTAGTATTTGTTGTCCTGGATTATCTCCGAAAGTACCTCGGCTTCAACCAGTGCAAGTGTGCGCATAATACTTTTAACTGGTGAGGGCGGATCAACTAATTCTACGAGGTTAAGTGAACTCAGCCTCTGGCTCTTGTCTCCAGCCTAAAGGAGTGGTTGTTTGTTTTACATCCGTGGCACGGATTATCATTGACTTATCTGTATATCTCCAGCCTTCTCCAGGGTCGTAATAATTGTCAACATCGTTTGCGCTTGGTTCGAGTCTACCAATCACTGTAATAAAATCACCGACCTTAGGGGGGAAGTTAATATTTTGTTCTTTTACCATAATAATTATAGGTTGATAGTCTGCTGTTCCGTCCCAAATAGCAAACTCCCATTGATTCTGGGCCTCGTTGTGGTAAACGCCGCCCAAAAATGGTGAAACTTTGGCTGCATCAATAGATACATTATCGAAAGGCCAACCTTGATTTTTTATTTCTGCGACTGAATCGATTACATAAGGTGTTTGTGTTTCGGTGGAGCAACCTGCGAGAGCTAGAACCAATAGTAAAACTAAGCTAAGTAGTGGAATTAATAATCGTTTCATTTTGCGTACCTCTGTGTTACTTACTCCGCTTGCATAACCGTAAGCTAACTGACGGGAACTGTCAAGATATTCCCCTTTTCTGTCACAGCCTCACGCTTAAATTAAATTTATAAACGAGCGTTATTTCTCTGAGACACCCCTGTGGGTCATACTTCGTCCAGTAATGTCATAGTATTTTCTTACATCCCTTCGATTGTAAGGGCTATAGGTATGATGATATAATAAGCGCAGGTAATATTCACCGAGCTATTTCTGCTCGGAACAATAAAAGGAGGGTAAATGGAAAGGACAAAGTTTCTTCTTGATGGAAAAGATATGCCAACTTCCTGGTACAATATTTTACCTGATTTACCCGAGCCACTACCACCGGTTCTTCACCCGGGTACTGGTAGTCCGGTGACACCCGATGACTTGGCTCCTCTTTTTCCCATGGGCTTGATTATGCAAGAGTTTAGTCCGGAGCAGTACATTGATATTCCGGAAGAGGTACAGGAGATATACCGTACTTGGCGACCTACCACTCTGCATCGGGCACATCGGTTGGAGAAAGCCCTAGATACCCCAGCTAAAATTTTCTATAAATACGAGGGGACTAGTCAGCCGGGTAGCCATAAACCTAACACTGCTGTTGCCCAGGCATACTACAATAAAAAAGAAGGAATAAAACGTATTGCCAGCGAGACTGGGGCCGGTCAATGGGGCAGTTCTATCGCCTTTGCCTGTGCTCTCTTCGGGCTGGAATTAAAGGTTTACATGGTCAAGGTTAGCTACAACCAGAAGCCCTACCGCCGTATTATGATGGAGACCTGGGGTGCTAATTGTGTTCCTAGTCCCAGTCCGGACACTAAGGCTGGCCGCGATATGCTGGCGATAGATCCCGACTGCCCCGGTAGTCTTGGGTTAGCTATCAGCGAAGCTGTTGAGGACGCCGCCACCCGGGAAGATACACACTACTCCCTGGGCAGCGTGCTTAATCACGTTCTGCTTCACCAGACCATCATTGGTCAGGAGGCAATGAAGCAGATGGAGATGGCAAATGCCTACCCGGATATAATCGTTGGCTGTATCGGCGGTGGTTCCAACTTTGCCGGTATGTTCTTACCCTTTGTCAAAGATAAAATTGGAGGCAGGAAACCGGACCTGCGCATTATCAATGTAGAACCCACCAGTTGCCCTACTCTGACCAAGGGACTGTATGCTTATGACTTCGGTGATGCAGCCGGGATGACCCCATTGCTCAAAATGCACACTTTGGGGCATGAATTTATACCGCCAGCGGTCCACGCTGGCGGGCTGCGTTACCACGGTATGGCCCCCATTATTTGCCACTTGCACAAGCTGGGGCTGGTTGAAGCTAGGGCGGTCCCTCAGGTGGCTACTTTTGAAGCTGGAGTTACCTTTGCTCGTACCGAAGGCATTATCAGCGCCCCGGAGACTAATCACGCTATCCGGGCAACCATCGATGAAGCCCTTAAATGTAAAGAATCAGGGGAATCAAAAACTATCTTGCTTGCCCATAGCGGACACGGTCACTTTGACATGGCTGCCTACGAATCTTATCTTTCGGGTAAACTTACTGATTACGAGTATCCTGAAGAAAAGGTTAAGGAGGCGCTGGCTCATTTGCCCGGGACCCCGACGGTATAAATGTACCAAATGAACGGCTGGGACTGATGCCTTGTCTTAGAGACGTTTAGTTGTTTTGTATTTTAATGATCCCCGCTCTATTAAGAAGCGGGGATCATTATTTAAGATAGCTTTGCCTCAGCTTCTGAAGTTCTCCCATTTACTTAGTAATATCTATTTAATTACCTTCTGTCCGACGAAAGGCTGGAGTACTTCAGGGACGAGAACACTGCCATCGGCTTGCTGATAGTTTTCTAGGATGGCAATCATTATGCGGGGAAGGGCCAGCCCGGAACCGTTTATGGTGTGGACGAATTGGGGGTGGGCGTCCGGGGTGGGGCGGTAGCGGATGTTGGCTCGCCGGGCCTGAAAATCACCGCAATCGGAGCAAGAACTGGCCTCCAGCCATTCTTCGTACCCTGGTGCCCAGACTTCAATATCGTAGGACTTCATTGAGGCAAAGCCTAGGTCGGCGGTGCAGAGTGTTTTCAGCCGATAGGGAAGCCCTAGTTCTTGACAGACCTCTTCGGCATCGTGGGTGAGTTTTTCCAGTTCGTCGAGGGAAGTCTCGGGCGTGGTGAATTTATAAAGTTCTACCTTGTCAAATTGATGTCCGCGTTTAATGCCACGGACATCCTTGCCGGCGGACATTTTTTCTCGACGGAAACAGGCAGTGTAGGCGGCATAATAGATAGGTAAAATTCCTGGGGATATGATTTCATTACGGTGGAGGCTGGTCAGGGGTACCTCCGCCGTGGGTACAAACCAGAAGTCGTCTGTCTCATCATGGTACAGGTTATCGGCGAATTTGGGTAGGTTACCGGAAGCAACCATACACTCCTTCTTGACCATAAAGGGCGGGTAGATTTCCTGATAGCTGTGCCTACGGGTGTGAAGGTCGAGCATGAAGGTAATCAGGGCTCTCTGTAAGCGGGCTCCCAGGCCTTTGAGCACATAGAAGCGGCTGCCGGAGAGCTTGGCTCCTCGCTCGAAGTCAATGATGTCTAGGGATTCCCCAATCTGCCAGTGAAGAGCTGGCTTAAAATCAAATTTCCTTGGTTCTTGCCACGACCGGATGATGATGTTCTCGCTCTCGTCCTTGCCGATTGGCACTGAGGCGTGGGGGATATTGGGTATTTGGAGAAGTAGTTCCAGCAGTTGCTTATCTAAACAACTGACTTTTTCTTCCATGTCTTTTAGCATGACGCGGAGGTCGCGACCCTCTTCGACGGTCTCCTCGTCCCGTTTCCGCTCGCGAGCTATTTCTTTTCTCTGGTGCCTCAGATCTTCCAGTTCAATGATTTTCTGGCGGCGCTCTCGGTCAATCTCCAGGATTTCATCCAGCGGGGCGGTCGTTCCCCGTTTTTTGAAGGCCTCCCGCACCAGGTTGGCATTTTCCCGGATAAATCTCAGGTCGAGCATGGTTTCTCTCTTAGTTGAGGGAATAGTATAACTTCGCGGATAGATTTCTGGTTGGTGAGGAGCATGACCAGGCGGTCGATGCCTATCCCCAACCCGCCGGTGGGGGGCATGCCGTACTCCAGTGCCTGCAAGAAATCTTCATCAACGGTCTCCTTCTCATCTTCGATTGAACTCTGAGTAAGGGTCTCCGCATTGCGCTCCTTCTGCTGCTGAACGAAGCGCTCTCTCTGCTCCACTGGGTCGTTGAGTTCGGTGAAGGCGTTGGCAATCTCCATGCCGCCAGCAAAGGCTTCAAAGCGCTCCACCACACGGTCGTTATTTGGCTTGGTCTTTGCTAATGGCGACATCGAAACCGGGTAGTCGATAAGGAATGTCGGCGACATCAGTTTAGGCTCGACAAAGGTGGAAATAAGCTCATCCACCAGCCGGGCCTGGTTCTTCTGCGGGTCAACTTCTATTCCCAGCTTTTGCATTGCTATCCGAAGAGAGTCGGTGGAGGGATGTGTCACGAAATCGAGACCGCTGTATTCTTTAACCGCTTCTCGCAGGTTAAGGCGGCGCCATGGGGGTGTTAAGTCGAGTGTTTCCGTGCCGAATTTGATTTTGGTTGTTCCCAGAATCTGCTGGCTGACCTGGGAGACCATCTCCTCTACCATTTTCATGACATCATTGTAGTCGGCATAGGCTTCATAGCTTTCCAGTGTGGTAAACTCGGGGTTGTGGGTGGTATCAATTCCTTCGTTACGAAAAATGCGGCCAAGCTCGTAGACCTTATCGAAGCCACCAATAATCAGTCGTTTTAGGTGAAGCTCGGTAGCAATACGTAGATAGAAGTTTTGGTTGAGGGCATGGTGGTGGGTAACAAATGGTCGAGCCAGAGCTCCGCCAGCTGAGGGTTGAAGCACCGGCGTCTCTACCTCCAGAAAGCCACACTGGTTGAGGAACTGGCGTACGGCAGCAATAACCTGACTGCGTACTTTAAAGGTTTGCTGGGCATCGGGATTACTGATTAAGTCCAGGTAGCGTTGGCGGTACCTGGTTTCTACATCACTCAGCCCATGCCATTTTTCCGGCAGAGGTTGCAGTGATTTTGCCAGTAGGGTGAAATTGCCTACGGCGACGGTCGGCTCGTTGGTCTTGGTGCGGAAAAGCTGGCCATTTGCTCCTACAATATCGCCGATATCAATCTCTTTGAGTAACTCGGTTTGGGTGGTATTGAGTAAATCACCGAGTAAAAGCTGAATTTTTCCTGTCCCGTCGCGTAGATCCATAAAGGATAGTTTACCCATTTTCCGACGAGCGGTAATACGGCCGGCAACCGTTACTAGTGGATTATCTTCTGAGAGGCTTCTATTTGGAAAACCTGGCGGCGTATTTACTTCCTCACTTGTTCCATATTGTTGAAGTAAAGCGATGGCTTGTTCGGTGGTGTGAGTGCGGCGATAGTGGTTGGGGTAGGGATTCGTGCCCGCAGCACGAATCCGCTCTAGTTTTTCCAATCGCTGCTGACTGATACGATCTAAGCGTGATGTCATCAGTGTTGCCGGCTCCTAGGATATGAAACTACGAATGTTCGACTCTCAACAAATATAGCATAAACTTGGGGGAGTGGGAAGTGGGTTCAGGCCTAGATCAGTTGTGTTGACTGTTTTAAAGAATCTAGCCAAGCGACTGATTTTACCTCGCGTTCCAAGAGATATTTAATGTAATTCCGGCTGACTCTCTCAAGTTCGTGAGATAGTTTTGGCTCTATTTTCAGTCGGCTGATGGTGATAAAGTCGTTGTCTTGTAGCCAGCGGAGCACCTTTAGGGCGTCGACGGAAAGTGGATAAACTATTGTTTGAGTCAATCGGCAATCGGGGCAGAGCATCCCGCCGGTATCGGAGGAGAAGTAATTGAGGACGGGCTGAAGCGGCTGGCGGCAGACGACGCATTCCCGGAGTTGTGGCCGGTAGCCAATTTCCTTGAACAGGTGCAGTTCGAAATGCCGCAGGAGGAGTTCACGATTGCCCGTTAGGCATAGCTGATGTAGGGTTTCAAGGAGTAGTTGAAACAGTGGACGGTTCTCGATGTATTCGGCGGTGAATTGGTTGATCAGCTCAGTGGTATATAGGGCATAGGCCGTCAGGCTGAGGTCGCTTTTCAGCGGGAGGAAGCTGTCGATGGTTTGGCTGCCGATGATGGTGTCTAGATTACGGCCGCGAGCAAATGACACCGTGCTATGGGTTAGGAGTTCAAGATGCCCGGCGAGCTTACTTTTGGGGCGGCGGATACCTTTGGCGACGGCTTGAATTTTGCCTAAGATGGGGGTATAGAGGGTAAGAATCCGGTCGGCTTCCCCTAACTTAATCTTCTTAATGATGATGGCTTCGGTTTGGTAGGTTCGTGGTCTGGACATTTGAGTTACTTTTATCTATGAAATTTTAATGCATTGGGCGGTCTGCATCCCCTTTGGAGTAAAATATCCCTTTCTTTTAAAAGGCAGGCTCTATTGTGGGCGATGGCTTTATCAAATTGTCTATTTTCCCACGCTTTCATACACAATAATCCATTATCATAGAAGGGGTCGTCATAGTTGGAAATACCTAAGTTTCTGATAGCCTCCGCTTTTGGTTCGTATTTTTCTCTATTTAGTTCTCCGTCGAAGATCACTTTATGGTTGAGCTGGTGAAACCAGACGCCGCTCTCGAAATCCGTATTGAAAGCGTAAAAAGGTCTTTCTAACTGGTTAATGAATCCTGTTATCTTTTTACTTAGCTCAGGTATCTCTTTTCTTTCCTTCACGTAGAATATATGAAGGCCTTGTTTACTTATAAACCCGAAAATTACTTGCTTTATATGTTCGTATCGTCTTGAGTCATTGGTCTTTCGATACAAGCCATTAAATTCTCCGATAGTTTCGGTGTCAATAATTGTGCCTTCAAAATTCGAGCTTGTCTTTTCCTCGTACTCTTTTATCATTGTCGTCTTCTTCAATAAAAGATTTTAAAAACTAAAACCCCTGTCTTCCTTCAAAGGCCCGGGTGATGGTAATATCATCGGCATATTCCAGTTCGGTGCCGAAGGGGAGTCCCTGTGCTAAACGTGTAAGCTTGATGCAGAGTGGGGAAATGAGGTGGTTTAGGTAGAGTGCGGTTTGCTCTCCTTCTAGATTGGTGTTGGTTGCCAGGATAACCTCAGTGATAAGCTTGTTTTTGAGCCGTTCCAGCAGCTCTGTAATCCGAATATCGTTAGCTCCGACGCCTTCGGTGGGTGAAATGGCACCGTGGAGGACATGATAGAGTCCCTTATAAATCCGGGTGTGCTCTAGGGCTAGAATATCCTGTGGCTGTTCAACAATACAAACCTTAGTTTGGTCACGTTCTGGGTTACGGCAGATAAGACAGTGGTCGGTGGCAGTTACATTGAAACAAATGGGGCACAGAGTTGTCTGTCGCTTGATGGACGCGATGGTTTCGGCCAAGAGTTGGGTTTGCTCTTCGGGGGCACGCAGGAGATAATAGGCTAGACGCTGTGCATTTTTCGGGCCAATACCGGGTAGTTTATTTAATTCCTGGACAAGCCTCTGTATTGGCTCGGCGGTAGATGGAAGACTCTGATTCGATATTACTTTCTCTTTCAATTTTATTCCTCTGCCCGTGCGTTTGCATATGTTTTCTGGTTTGAAGCCCGTCAGTCATTGCAAGCGATAGAGATTACCACACCTCGATCCTATCGGAATTCGTAACGATAATAGAGGGTGGAGTTTAGGTAAGTCCGGGGATTTTTAAGCCGCCGGTTAGTCCAGATAGTTGTTTGGCCGCCATTTTCCGCGATTTTCCGATAGCGTCGTTGGCCGCTTTCACCACTAATTCTTCGAGGTGTTGTGGCTTAGTCGGGTTGATTACCTCAGGTGCTATTTTGACGGATAGTACTTTTTGCTGACCGTTGACACTTACCTTAACCGTGCCTCGACCGGCGTCGCCTTCGACCACAGTGTTATCTAACTCCTTCTGAGCTTTATCCAGCTTTGCTTTAAGTTCCTGGGCCTGTTTTAACATCGAGAAATTCATTTTTCCTCCATAATTTGAGCTCCAACTTTCAGTGCGGCTTTGACCAGGTGATTATTTTCCAGAATACAGCGGACACGACAAGGATGGCCCAAGAAAGTGCTGATAATTCTCTCCGTTACCCGCTGATTTTCTATTTTCTCTATCTGTTCCTTAAGGGCAGGATGTTTAAAAGCTAAGGAAACGATATCATTCTCGATTGTCGTCGGTTTGACGCCGCCGCTTCGCAGAATGGCGATAGCGTGCGTTTTTTTCGTGTCCAGTGGAGACTGTTCTATCATTAGTTTCCAGTTTAGTCTCAGTCGTTCAATTTCAGTGCTACCCTGCGGTAGTGAGACGATCGGCGCCGCCGTGACTGGCGTTGTTGGTGGGGACGCGGCCTGAAGGTTCGGTTCGAAGGTAACGGCGGCTGGCTCAGGTTTAGTGATGGCTGGTTTTTTGGGGGGTGTGGTTGGTTTGTTTGCGGACGGGATGAACTCTGCTTCGGCTTGAATAGCTGGAGTCTTTTTGGCTTCTTCAGTACTCAAGATGCAATCAAGCAGCGCCAGTTCCAGTGGTAGGGTGGAGTAACTATCTAAGGAAAACTGGAGTTGACCAAAGAGCTTAGTAGCTCTTAGTATTTGCTCAAGAGAAGTCCCGAAAGCTAAGGCTTCTAGCTCGGTAAGGTCTTCCGTAGTGAGGTCAAGGGATTCACCGGTGCTCGTCTTTATGAGGAGGAGCGCGCGGAGATATTCTACTAGTTCCCGATTGAATTGCCTTAAATCTAGGCCATCGCTATTAACACTATTGATGGTGGCGAGCCCGGCGGAGACGTTGTTATTGGTGATATGTTTGACCAGTTCTTTGGTGCGCGAGTCGCCGGTAATACCGAGGATAGCCTGAACGTGTGGGAAGCTAATCTTAGTACCGTAGTAGGTTGTGAGCTGTTCTAGGATATTTTCGGCGTCTCGTAAACTGCCGGTGGCACTTTTGGCAATGAGGTGTAGTGTCTTGGGCTCGATGTGGATGCTCTCGGTCTGGCAAATGTGGGATAGTTTGGTGGCGATATCAGTCGTAGAGAGGCGCCGGAAATCGAAGCGCTGGCATCGTGAGAGAATAGTGGGTAGGATTTTATGCAATTCGGTGGTGGCCAGAATAAAAATAATGTGGGGTGGTGGTTCCTCTAGAGTTTTGAGTAGGGCATTCGAGGCGCTATTACTTAGCATATGGACCTCATCGATGATATAGACTTTGTAACAGGCTTGGTTCGGGGCGTAATTGGCTTTTTCTCGTAGGTCGCGGATATCTTCAACGCCGGTATTACTAGCGGCATCGATTTCGATGACATCTAAAGCCCTAGCCTCAGTGATTGCCTGGCACATGGCACAGGTATTGCATGGCTCATCCTTACCCGAGGTCAGGCAGTTGACGGCTTTAGCTAGAATCCGCGCGGTGCTGGTCTTGCCGGTACCGCGTGGGCCACAGAAGAGATAGGCATGAGAGACGCGGCCCTGACGTAGTGCGTTGAGTAGCGTTTGGGTGGTGGGTTCCTGACCAACCACATCGGCTAGGGTTTGGGGACGCCATTTGCGATAGAATACTTGAGGAGACATATTTTGATCTATTATACTCTAGAATTGGCTGGTTGCGAAAGGGATTTCGAGAAAATTCTTTAGTAATTGAGAAATTATTAAAAAGTTAGTTTTACCTAGCTAAGTATACAATAAACGGCTTATCTAAAGCAGTGAATTTGGTAAGACCGAGGTAGTTTAGAAAGAACCGTTAACATACTATCGCTACCTCTCTATAGTCTTAGTATGCTAGGTTACTGGGTAGCGATAATGTTTGCTGTTGGCTATAGTCCCTTATGGGCGACATAAGCCGCTAGATCAGCTAAGCGGCAGCTATAGCCCCATTCATTATCGTACCAGGCAATTACCTTGACCATATTACCAGCGATAATCATGGTGCTGGGGGCATCGAAGATAGCGCTGGCCGGGTTACCTTTAAAGTCCGTACTGACCAGTTCGTCCTCGCAGTATTCGATGATTCCGGATAAGTCTCCGTTGGCAGCTGTTTTAAAAACATGGTTGACCTGTGATACGGTAATTTCTTTATTTAGGTTGGCGACAAAGTCAATCACGGAAACGGCTGGTACGGGGACTCTGAAGGCTAACCCGTGGATTCTACCCTTGAGTTCAGGTATAATCTCGCCGACCATCTGGGCCGCGCCAGTGGTCGTCGGGATTATGTTCGTGCCGGCGTTCCGTGCTCGGCGCAGGTCACGGTGAGCGGTGTCGAGAATCCTTTGGTCATTGGTATAGGCGTGGATGGTGGTCATCAGTCCTTGGCTGATACCGAAGTTCTTGTGTAATACCTTAATTACTGGAGCCACGCAATTGGTAGTGCAGGAAGCATTAGAGATAATATTGTGCTTTTTTGGGTCGTATTTGTCTTCATTAACTCCGAGGACGATGGTGATATCTTCCTTAGTGGTGGGGGCGGAAATGATAATCTTTTTGGGGCTACCCTTAAAATGAGCCGCAGCTTTGGTGGCGTCGGTAAACAGGCCGGTCGATTCGATGACAATGTCGACACCATATTTCTGCCAAGGAATGTTTGCTGGGTCGCGTTCCGCTAGTACTTTGATTTCTTTACCATCAACGGTAATAGTAGCATCACCGGCTTTGATTGTGCCCGGGTAGGGACTGTAGGTACTGTCCCACCTGAGTAGATGGGCATTGGTCTTGGCGTCAGTTAGATCGTTAATCGCCACTACCTGCAGTTCGCCGGGATGGTATTGGTTAATCGAACGGAAAGTCAGCCGTCCGATGCGTCCGAAGCCATTAATGCCGATTTTGGTTGCCATTTTTACACCTTCTCTTGGTTATTATTTATTGATTAAGATTACTACGTCCCGATATATCGGGACGTAGTAATGATACTTTTGGGAAATGCTTTGATGTCAGAAAAATTTGCCTTTGATCCTAACTCCTCTTCGATGCTGAGGAGTCGGTTATATTTGGCGGTGCGTTCAGAACGGCAGGGGGCTCCGGCTTTAATCAGACTGGTATTCAAGCCGACGGCTAGGTCAGCGATAGTAGTATCTTCGGTCTCACCTGAGCGGTGGCTGACGATAGCTGTCCAGCCGGACTGCTGCGCCATCTGAATAGCGGCGATGGTCTCGGTCAGAGTGCCAATCTGATTTGGTTTGATGAGGATGGCATTGGAAGCTTTGAACTGCAGTCCTTTGGTTAAACGGCTGACATTAGTCGTGTAGAGGTCGTCACCGACCAGCCAAATTTTGTTGCCTAATTTTTGCGTTAATAACTGCCAGCCGGTCCAATCGTCTTCGGCTAATCCATCCTCAATGCTGATGATAGGGTAGTTGGCGACCAACTTGACATAATAATCAATCATTTCATTGGTGGTTAGGGAAGCGCCCTCTCGCGGTAGGATATATTTACCGTTATCATAGAATTCGCTGGCGGCAGGGTCCAGGGCGATGGAGCAGTCCTTTCCGGGCTGATAGCCGGCTTTTTCGATAGCCAATAAAATGGCCTCGATAGCCTGTTTATTTGAAGATAAAGAAGGAGCGAAACCACCCTCGTCGCCGACATTAGTGTTCAGCCCTCGGTCCTTGAGTACCTTTTTCAGGGCGTGGTAGATTTCGGTACCCATTTGTAAGGCGTGACGGAAACTATGGGCACCGGCGGGTACGACCATAAATTCTTGAAAATCGGTAGAATTGGCAGCATGTTTGCCGCCGTTGAGGATGTTCATCATCGGTACTGGTAGGGCGTTCCGATTAAAGTCGGGATTGGTTTTGTTTAAGTATCGGTAGAGAGGGGTAGGGCTTGAATTGGCCGCGGCGTGAGCGACTGCCAGCGAGACCCCTAAAATAGCATTGGCACCTAGGTATGATTTGTTGGCGGTACCGTCGAGTTCAATTAATTTTTGGTCGATAGCGGTCTGCTCTGTGGCTGACATGCCGATTATGGCGGAAGCAATCGGCTGATTAACATTGTCGACTGCCTTTAAGACGCCCAACCCATTGAAACGGGAAGGTTCTCCATCGCGGAGTTCAACCGCCTCATATTTGCCGGTGCTGGCTCCCGAGGGTACCGCCGCATGGCCCAGCATATCATTTGACAGCTTGACTTCTACTTCGACTGTCGGGTTACCACGGGAATCTAGAATTTCTTTAGCTCTAATCTGACTGATGTTTGGCATATCATCAAACTCGCCTGCTATCGTGAGATCATCTCGACTCGCCGAGATGCGAAGTCATATCTCCTCCGTCAACGGTATTGTATTTTCAAGAGGCTTTTGTTCTCCTTATGGCGCTGCCAGCGTCATAGCTTTCTCTACTGCCTCGAGTGGATTCCGGGCCTGAATAATTGAATTTTCAGGTTGACCGTTTCGGGATAGTTCCCAGGTATTCAAACCGATAACCGGGATACTACTTCCTAGGGCATAGGCGATTTCGGAGAGGGTGCCGTAGCTACCGCCGATGGCGATCACTGCTTGAGCTGACTTGACGACGATTACGTTGCGGGCATAGCCCAAGCTGGTAACTATGGGAATATGGACATAGGGGTTGGCCGTCTGGGGATTATCGCCGGGGAGTATGCCGATGGTCGTGCCGCCAGCGAGACTGCTGCCCCGGCAAACGGCTTCCATCACTCCGGTCAAACCGCCGCAGACGACAAAGACGTGGTGGTTCGCCAATTCACGGCCGACCTCTTCCGCCCATTCTGCTTCTTGGGCTGAACACTGGCTGGCACCGATAACGGCGATGATTTTCTTCCTTTTCTCTAGCAATTTCGAGAATCCTTGTCGCTTGTCAGTAAGATGGCTTGAATGACCAGTGTTATTATAGCATTCTGTTGAATACTTAGGGAAGTGCATGGTTATTAGGTGAGCAGTCAGCTTTTAGCGGTGTGGGTTCTCTATCCAGGATAGGTTGCTTGACGGTGAGAGTTGTGAATAATACAATGAGACATACGGTAATGCATAGTATTGGTGTCGATATTATTGAGATATGTCGTATCGAGAAGGCGGTCGAACGTTGGGGTCTGCGGTTTCTGCGGCGGACATATACTGAGACCGAACTCCATCTGAGTCGCCAAAAACCGTCTTCACTGGCGGCCCGTTTTGCTGCTAAAGAAGCGGTCATGAAAGCTTTGGGAACCGGAGTTAGGGGTGTCGGCTGGCGCGAGATTGAAATTTTAGCCGACTGTCGTGGTAAACCGCTGGTTGAGCTTTATGGTAAAGCTCAGAACCGCGCTGAGGAATTGGGCCTAGGTAAACTAGCCGTTAGTCTTTCTGATTCAAGGGAATACGCTGTCGCATTTGTCGTCGGGGAGATAGGATAGCCTGTTGCCATAAATAGTTAGCTCCCATACTTTAGCTTGGCAAAGAGTAGAGCTCCAGCCAATATCGCAGCAATAGCGTTCCAGAAGATGACCGGCGGGAGACGGAAAGAAATTCCGTAAGCAATCCAGACAAAGAAACCGAGTAGCATCAGGGTGGTGAAAAGCAGACTGATTTCGCGGGCGCTTTTTAGTTTGAAGACGCGAATTATCTGTGGGATAAGACTCGCGGTGCATATTGCCCCGGCGATAAAACCGAGGAGCTCCCCAGTGGGCATGATTAGTACCTCCTTTCTTCTTTGATACCGTTCAATGACGGTCCTATCCAGCCTGACCATAGCACAGTTGATGGCTTTGGCGAGTATGGTTCTGCTCTTATGTTGTCGTGACGTTGGTTCAATACCAATGAAATTTGGCTTGTTACCCGTTAAGCTCTAATGCTACAATAATGAGGTAATTGGTTAGGAGAAATATGCCAGTAGATAGCATTATTGTCAAGGGTACCCGCGAGCATAATCTCAAGAATATCGATGTCGTCATCCCACGCGATAAACTGGTGGTTATCACCGGTGTTTCCGGCTCCGGTAAGAGTTCGCTCGCCTTCGATACCATCTATGCTGAGGGACAGCGCCGCTATGTCGAGTCTCTTTCCGCTTACGCCCGTCAGTTCCTCGGTCGGATGGAGAAACCGGACGTCGATTATATCGAGGGATTGAGCCCGGCGATTTCTATCGATCAGAAGGGTCCGAGCCGCAATCCGCGCTCGACGGTGGGTACGATGACCGAAATCTATGATTACCTGCGCCTGCTTTTTGCGCGCGTGGGTCACCCACATTGTCCGGATTGCGGACGGGAGATATCCAGCCAAACCGTCCAACAGATCGCTGATTGTGTTCAAGGTCTTCCGCAAGATAGTCGCATTATGATTCTGGCGCCGCTGGTCAAAGGCCGTAAGGGTGAGTATCAGGCGGTATTCGATGATTTGCGTAAGGCCGGCTATGCCCGGGTGCGGGTTGACGGACAGACCCATGACCTGTCTGATGATTTACGTCTGGCTAAAAATAAAAAACATACTATCGAAGTTGTCGTTGACCGTTTGGTCATCGGGCAGAGTAATAGCCAGGGGCGTATTGTCGATTCGGTGGAAACGGCTCTTAAGTTGGGTTCTGGGGTAGTGCTGGTGTCTCGATATAATCAGGATGGCGGGGAATTACTTTTCTCGGAGCATTTCGCCTGTATCCCCTGTGGGATTAGCTTAGGTGAGATTGCTCCCCGAACCTTCAGCTTTAATACTCCTCACGGTGCCTGTTTGGCTTGTACCGGTCTGGGTTTTAAGCTTAAAATCGACCCCGATCTGGTTATGCCGAATAAAGAACTCTCTCTGGCTAATGGCGCCATTCGTCCATGGCAGTTTCAGACCTGGTATTTTGGGCATATTGAGGATTTAGGCCGACGCCATCGTTTTTCTATCAATACTCCGGTCAAGAATTTGAGTGAAGAGGAACTCAACCTTATCCTTTACGGCGAAGGCGGAGGTTCCCACCACCAGCGTAACCGCTTCGGTCGAGTTCGAGAACATTATGATGGTTTCGAGGGGGTGATTCCCCGGATGGAACGGTTACATCGGGATACCCAATCGGAGTATTCCCGGATGGATATCGAACGCTACATGATGTCAAATCCTTGCCCTGTCTGCCAGGGTAAACGACTGAAGCCAGAGGCTCTATCAGTAATGATTAGCGGCAAAAATATAATGAATGTCACTGCTATGTCCGTGACTCAGACGATGGATTGGGTAGCCAGTCTGGCTGGCTCTAGTAATCCCGACCTTAGCGGGGGGTGGGATAATCCTATTCTTTCCGAACGTGAGCAGATGATTGCCCACCAGATCATCAAGGAGATTCAGTCGCGTTTGGGTTTTCTCCAGAATGTGGGGTTGGGTTATCTGACGGTTGACCGTGCCTCGGCTACTTTGAGTGGTGGTGAAGCTCAACGTATTCGTTTGGCAACGCAGATCGGTAGCGGGCTGATGGGTGTTCTCTATATTTGCGATGAGCCGACAGTAGGTTTACATCCGGCCGATGGTTCCCGTTTGATTGAGACACTGAAAAAGTTGCGAGATTTGGGTAATACCATACTGCTTGTCGAACATGATGAAGCTGTGATGCGCGCCGCCGACTATATTATCGATATGGGGCCGGGGGCTGGGGAGTACGGTGGTCGGGTTGTGGCTACGGGGACGTTGTCTGATCTTGTGCATTCGCCGGAGTCGGTTACTGGACAGTATCTGAGTGGGGCGAAACAGATTCCGGTGCCATTACGGCGCCGTTCTGGTTCGGGCGACGCCATCGTCATTAAGGGGGCAAGACAGAATAACTTAAAGAATATCGATGTCCGTATTCCGCTTGGTATGTTTGTTTGTGTTGCTGGGGTTTCTGGTAGCGGGAAGAGTACCCTGATTGATGAGGTGCTTCGTAAGAAGCTGGCTCAGATCTTCTACCGTGCCCGTGAGAGAGCGGGTGATTGTGATGAGATCACCGGCGTGGAGTATATTGATAAAGTGGTTAATATCGATCAGTCGCCCATCGGGCGTACTCCACGGAGTAATCCGGCGACTTACACTGGGCTCTTTACCCCCGTCCGCGAGCTCTTTGCTACCATACCCGAGGCCCGGATGCGGGGTTATAGCCCCGGCCGTTTTTCCTTCAACGTTAAAGGCGGGCGCTGTGAAGCTTGTAGAGGCGAAGGGTTTATTGAGATTGAGATGCAGTTCCTGCCGGATGTTATCATGCCTTGCGAGGTGTGTAAGGGGAAACGTTACAACCGTGAAGCCTTGGAGATTAAGTTCCGTGGTCAGAATATCGCTGAAGTTTTGGATATGACCGTCGAGCAAGCGCGAGCTTTCTTCGAACACTTCCCGCGGGTCAAGAATAAGCTCGAAACCTTGCATGATGTCGGCTTGGGTTATATTCATCTAGGTCAGCCGGCTCCGACCCTTTCTGGCGGTGAGGCACAGCGGGTGAAACTGGCGACCGAGCTATCGAGACATTCAACTGGCCGGACACTTTATATACTTGATGAACCGACCACTGGCCTCTCCTTTGATGATGTGGCCGCTTTGCTTCGGGTGTTACAGCGGTTGGTTGATTTGGGTAATACGGTGGTTGTTATCGAGCATCACCTCGATGTCATTAAGAATGCTGATTGTATTATTGATTTGGGTCCGGGTGCTGGTGACGAGGGTGGTTATATGGTGGCGATGGGTACGCCGGAGAAAGTGATGAAAAATCAGTCTTCGGCTACCGGTAGGTATTTGCGTCGGGTGTTGACTTCAGCCAGAAGGCTTAGTCAGCAAGCTAAAGGTAAAGAGTATGCTACCGTTGGCGGTACCCCGACATACCGGGATACCAGCCAGTAAGGAGGGATAATGGATCGAGAGGAAGCACTGGATTCTGTCATGGCTAATGTGGAGAACGAGAATCTGGTGAAACATATGTTAGCTACCGAGGCGGTGATGAAGGCTTTGGCAAAGCGGCTGGGTGAGAATGAGGAGGAATGGGGGCTTACCGGTCTTCTGCATGATGTCGATGTCGAGCTTACCGAGGGGGATATAAACAGTCACAGCCAGCTTGGAGCTGACCTAGTCAAAGAGATGGGTGGCAGTGAGGCGATGGTTCGTGCTATTCTCAGCCATAATCAGGAGCATGGTGTCCCGCCGCAGACTAGGCTGGATAAGGCGTTGATTTGTGCTGACCCACTAACCGGCTTAATTACGGCCGCGACTCTGGTTCGACCCGATAGGAAGCTTGCTAGTGTTCAGGCAAGTTCGGTAAAGAAAAGATTTAAGGAGAAGAGCTTCGCCGCTGGGGCTAATCGAGAACAAATTGCCGGGTGTACTCAGATGCTGCAAATTGAGCTTGAGGAGTTTATTGAGTTGGGACTGAAGGCGATGAAGGGCGTTGCCGAAGAATTGGGATTATAGGTTTAAAACTTGGTAGGGCAAGTTGGACTTGAACCAACGATATTCGGGTGACGAGTCTGGTTCTGGATGTCTCAATGGGTGTTTTACTTTCAGCCTAGTGTTTTTGTGTTAGTAGTAAGAACCTCACACGCTTATCTCTAGCGTTGAGCCTTCGGCGGTTCTGACGATATCGATACGGGTGGGGAAGGCATCACGTAGTTCCTCCACATGAGTGATTACCAGTATTTTCTCAAAGTCATCCTGAATCGAGGTGATAGCCTCTTTCAGCTTTTCCAGCCCGGTGTTGTCTTGAGTGCCGAAACCCTCATCGATAATTAACGTTGGTAATGGCGCGCCGGCGCGTCTTGCCAGTAATTTGGAGAGGGCGATGCGGATGGCAAAGTTGATGCGGAAGGCTTCACCGCCGCTGAACATTTCGTACCTGCGTGTCCCCAGCTCATCAGCGATTTGGATCTCTAGGGTTTCCGACACATCACCCTTCTTTGTCTCCCGCTGGGTCTCGAATTTGACATGCATTCGGTTATCGGTCATGTGCGCCAATAACTGGTTGGTTTCATTTTGAAGTTCGGGGAGAGCCATTTCAATGAGTAAAGCCTGAATGCCGTTTTTGCCGAAGGCTTTTGCTAGGTCATAGTATGTTTTCTCTTCCGTAGCCGCTTGGCTCATGGCTTTCTCTTTTTCTTTCCTTATGAAGTCGAGTTGTCCGAGGTGCTCCAGTCTTCCCCTGATACTGCCTATAGTCTCTTGAACCTGTCTTAGATCTAAGCCCCATCTCTGGTGTGCAGCTTCGGCTTGGGCCAAGTTGGTGGTTACCTGGGGAAGGACGCTGAGTTCCGCGGTTAATTCCTGGCGCTTTTGACCGTTACTTTCCAGGTTACGGTGCAATTCCTGAGTTTCCTGTTCGTCTTTGGTAACTGCCTCTTTTTCCTGGTTGATGAGGCGGTCGGCTTCTGCTAGTTTCCGCCAGGGGCTTTCCCACTGTTCCAGGTCGGCTAATTGGTGGCGCACCTGTTCGTGCTGTTGTGAATCGTAGTCTAGTTTGGTAAGTTCGTCTTCAAGCTGTATCAATGCTGTCTGTTCGCTAGCGGCGAAATTCTTACACACTAATCGCTCCTCAATTTCTAAGAGGCGGCCTTTCTCTTCTGCTATCTTGTTAACAGCTTGGTAAGCCGAAAGAATCTCCTGTTCGAGCCGGGTAGCAATGGCTTGGTATGATGGTTTAGTCTTATTTATCCTCTGGTCCGACTCAAGTGTTTCTGAGGACGTCGTCTCTAGCTCAGTTTGTTTTTCGGTTAACTCGGTTTGTTTTGCCTCGATAGTTTCGGCTTTCCGGCGCTTATCGATGGTATACTTGATTTCAATTAGACGGCGATGGTCTTTACCTAGTTCCCTTTCGCACAGAGGGCATACCGCCTCGGTTTGGGTGGCCAGTAGAGTAAGTTTTTCACTGATTTCGGCTATCTCCTGGTCTAGTCGGGTTTTGTCTGATTCCATACTATGGATGAAGGTTCTTAGCTGCTGCTCGGTCTGTCTTTTGCTCTTGATGAGTTCTTCTTCTTCTGCTAACTGGTTTAACATTGTCTGCATCTGTTCTAATTCTGTTTTGAGCCGGGGGAGTTTCTGGCTGGCAGTCTCTAGTTTGCCGATTTCGGCTTCGGCTAATTTATGATCGGTGACTATAGTCGCCTGTACTCGGTCTATCGCCCTGTTCAGCTCATACTTTCGCTGATTTAGCCTGCTGACCAGCGCTAACTTACGGTTTAGTTCTTCGCTTAACTTTCTAGTTGTAATGAGTTGAGCATAGCTCTCTTCTATATCCGCCCGTCGGGATATCAGTGTCTCATAGTCTTTGATTCGGGTGAGATGTTGTTTAACTCGGTCATGCCAGTGTTCTAGGGCCCGGGTGGTTTCTGCTATATGTTTCTCCAGTTGGGTTAGTTGCTGTTGCTTACTTTCCAGTTGCTCTCTTTTTTGTCGTAGGTCGTTCAGTTGGGCTTCTTGGTCCATGTTTGCTTTTTCCATGGTGAAACGCTGGTTCTCGGCTTCTTTAAGGCTATCTTCACGGGCCGGTTTTTCGGTGAGTTGAGTGTCGATATCCTTAATGGCACTTTCTGCCAATGTCTTTTTATTCTCCCATTGTCTGGCTAATCCCTTAGCTTGCCCTTCGAGTTCATCGTAGCGGGAAAGCCCGAGGATATTAGCCAGCACTTTTTTGCGGTCGGCGGAGTCGGCAATAGTGAATTGGTCAGCGTGACCTTGGCGGAGGTAGGCGCTGTTAACGAAGGTATCGTAGTCCATATGGAGAATATCGGTGATTTTGAGCTGTGTCTCGGTGATACGGTCGCCGGAGATTAGGTTGAAGCTACCCTGACTAAAGTCGGAACTAGTGACGAACAGATCAAGACTACTCTGGCCTGAGGCTTGTCGTTGCTTCGGTTTGGCGTGCTTACGGATGACGCGACAGAGTTGTTCTCCGACCTTGAAATCGAATTCTACCTGCATTTCATTTTCTTGGGAATGAATGAGGCTGTCATGGTTCCGGGCGCCGGCCCTGGTCTGCCCCCATAGCGCCCATGTGATGGCGTCAATCAGGGCTGACTTGCCGCTGCCGTTATCGCCGCAAATACTGGCGAGACGGATGCCGTTAAAATCCAGTGGCGGCACATTATTGCGGTAGGGCATAAAGTTACGTAGAGTGAGCTTTTGCGGTATCATCTGTACAGGCTATTTTAGCATAATTAGGGGGGGGAGGACGGAAGATGTAGAGTCTGGAACTCAGTCGATGGTATTTTATCGAGGTGTTAGCTGCCATCGGTTAGTATGGTTGGGAAGATGCTGTCCTGATTCATGACTCAAAGAGGGTGAGACTTATAGTAACCTTTAATGATAGAGGCGTCTTTACGTTTCATTACCATAACCATAACCTTGAGCATGAAGATACAGGTATAGTGTTGTAGTATGCAGCCAAGTAGGTTTACTCTAGGCCGGACCCTATCTCACGTAGGCGGGAACATTGACGGTAACTGTTATGGGGATCTTACCTTCAGCTGCAGCGGTAAGGTTGGCTGAACCGGGAATCGCCGTATAAGAGACGGTGATGTTAGCTGCACCGGAGGCCACCGCCTGAATGAGCCCGTCTGCAGTAACCGTAACCACCGCGGTATTACTGCTCTGGAAGACGGCTTTGTCAGTAACATCCTCAAAGCGCCCGGCACTTGCTGTAGCAGTATTACGTGAAGGAAATTTCCCCTGTGTGGTAGGTTTCTTGTAGACAGCATAGATAGTGAGCTGATCGATAGTATTTACAGGCATACCTAAAAAGAATGTGTGACCCGGAATTACGTATGTAGGAGGTAGCGCGGGTGGTGAAGCTATTATGGAGTCTAAGGGAATTGCCGTGTAACCTACGGATGCCACAACCAAATTAGACGCTGCAGTTACTACAGGTTCAACTGCTGCAGGGGGTGAAGCCAAAAAAAGGTATGTGGAAACAAAAACCACAGCTATTATTATATTAAATCCGATACTGATTGAGCGAAGACCTCGCCCTTTTTTACCGGGTCCTGCGGTTGCCTCAAGTGCGGCGCCACACTTGGGACATGCTATTGCCCGGACATGTGTTCCGCTCCCGCAGGATGGACAGGGGTTTGGTTCGGGTTCAG
>PVBE012957538.1_pt1 | contig 21131 bp, 16 predicted proteins | sample 1631181 | NCBI WGS metagenome assembly PVBE01 (sample SAMN08397723, study PRJNA350692) | Marine metagenome, whole genome shotgun sequencing project. | isolation source: water | place: Pacific Ocean | collected 2012-04 | reverse complement strand
GGGGGGGGGGGCCTCGCCGGTGCCCGGATTGCAGGCCCAGCAGGGGCGCTCGGACGGAAGACCTTCGGGGTTGGCGCAGAAGATGACGCTCACGTCGGCAACTGCCGTGCAAGCGAAGGGAACCGCGCCGGGGGCCGCATTTTGCCCGTCTTGGGTTCCAGGGAGGGCCGCCTGGAAGGCAACAACGTCGCCGTTGCTGCCTTCCACGGTCATCGCGAAGCCGTCTGTGTCCTCGACATCCTCGGACTCCACAAAAACCGTAGTGCGGCCCTCGTCGACCGGACCGGACATCGAAATTGCGAACGTCCACTCCGGATCGGGGTCCTCGTCACACGAATACGACGCGGAGACAGGGTGAATGGGATCAGGCTCCGGAGGCTCTGAGCCACAGGCGCACAGCAGGACCACTGAAAACAGCAGGGGACATGTCGACCGCATGCTGCGATCCTAACGTCTCGAGGGGGGTGATCCGCCCCCCCGAACGTGCTAGACCGCCAATCCTCGTCACACAAGGTGGCTGAGGAACCGCAAATCGGCCCCAGGAGGCGATCATTCGTCGCAGGCAGAGAAGACCCCCCGAGCTCCCAAAAAACCGAGGACCTCGGCGCAACCGAATGATCCGCATCAGCCCCGTCCGGCTGATCGACGAGAACGGCGAACAGGTCGGCATCATCGAGACGGGCGAAGCCCTTCGGATGGCCGAAGAGCGTGGTTTGGACTTGGTGGAGGTGTCCCCCGAGGCGCGTCCCCCCGTGTGCAAGCTCATGGATTACGGACGGCACAAGTACGAGCAGGCTCGGTCCGATCGCGCCAAGAAGCGCAACTCGGCTGACAGCGCGCCCAAGGAGATTCGGTTCCGGCCGAACACCGGCAAGCGTGACCTGGAGGTCAAGGTGGCCCGGGCCCGCAAGTTCCTCGAGGACGGACATCGCGTCCGCATGACCGTGCGCCTCCGCGGCGCGGAGATGCGTCGCCAGGATGTCGGTCGGGAGACGCTCGCCAAGGCGACCTCCCCGCTCGAGGACATCGGCAAGCTCGACAGCGCCATCCCTGAGATGCAGGGCCGGATGCTGTCGGTGACGATGTCGCCGCAGAAGGCGACCAAGTAGCGAAGCTCGTCAGTCAGGCGATCCAAACCGTCTTGACGTTGACGAACTCGCGAATCCCAAAGCTCCCCAACTCGCGGCCGTAGCCCGATTCCTTGACCCCTCCAAAGGGGACACGAGGGTCGGATGCGGTCATGCGGTTGACGAAGACGGCGCCCACTTCCAGCTGGGCGGCGACGTCCCGTGCGCGCTCCAGATCCGCGGTGAACAGCGACGCCCCGAGGCCATAGCGGCTGTCGTTGGCGAGGCCGACGGCTTCCTCGACGGAGCCGATGCGGTGCACGGCAGCGACCGGACCGAACGTCTCCTCGCGCCACACCGGCATGTCGACGGTGAGATCGGTCAGCACCGTCGCGGGGAAGAACCAGCCGGGCCGCTCCGCAGTCATGCCCCCGCAGCGAATGCGGGCGCCGGCGAAGGCCGATGCGTGAACCTGGCGCTGCAACTCGTCCCGGAGGTCCTCGCGGGCGAGGGGGCCCAGTTCGATGCCTCGGTCGGTGGGGTCGCCCATCGCCATCGTGCCCATGGTCGCGACGATGCGTTCGACGAACTCGTCGTAGACGCCGTCCTGCACCAGGAAGCGCTTCGCGGCGATGCAGCTCTGGCCGTTGTTGAGGCAGCGGGAGCGCACACCCTCGCGCACCGCGGCTTCGACGTCGGCGTCGTCCAGGACAATGAAGGGGTCGCTGCCGCCGAGTTCCAGCACCGCCTTCTTGAGGTGCTGGCCGGCGAGGGAGGCGACCGCGCGCCCGGCGCGGTCCGATCCCGTGAGGGTGACGGCGGCGACGGCGGGGTCGGCGAGCACCTGCCCGGTGCCGTCGTTGTCGGTCACCAGCATCTGGAGCAAGCCCTCGGGGAGCCCGGCGGCGAGGCAGAGGCGCTCGATGCGGGCAGCCTGATCCTGGGTGTTGGGCGCGTGCTTCATGAGCATCGCGTTGCCGGCCATCAGGGCGGGGGCGCCGAAGCGGAAGACCTGCCACCAGGGGAAGTTCCAAGGCATGACCGCGAGCACGACACCGAGGGGGTCGAAGCGCACGAACGTGTCCGTGGACTCGACGTCCGCGGGGGCGGCCTCGGGGGCGAGGAAGGTGCCGGCGTGCTCGGCGTAGTAGCGGCAGACCCAGGCGCACTTGCGCAGCTCGCCCTCGGATTCGGCGATGGGCTTGCCCATCTCGCGGGTCATGGCGGGGGCGTGGTCGTCGACGGAGGCTTCGAGGGCGTCGGCGATGGAGTTCAGGATGCCGGCGCGATGCGAGAAGGAGGTCTGGGACCAGTCCTTCTGGGCGCCGGTGGCGAGGGTGAGGCGGCGGCGGACTTCGGCTTCGGAGTGGAGCTCGTGGTCGAGGTAGGGGGTGCCGGTGGCGGGGTTGGTGGATTGCATCGGGGGGAGGCTAACTGGGCCGGGATCGGCTGGGAAACTGGGAAACTGGGAAAGGGCTCAGTCGGGTTGGGCCAGCCGGGCGCTTGCGAGCATGCCGCAGCCGGCGTCGCGCCCCTGCCCTCCGGAGTACCTGCGCACCACGGGCCTCTTGAGCACCTGCAGCGCATCCATCAGCTCGTTGATCTCCCGCTCATCCGCGCGTCGGAATCCGTCGTCCCGGCTGTCGTTGATGTCGATCAGGTTGATGCGCGCGGGCAGGTCGCCCAGCAACTCCTTGAGGGTGTCCACTTCCGCCTGATCGTGGTTCACGCCCCCCATCACCACCCACGCGATGGTCTGCAGCGCGAACTTGCTGGAGGCGGCGTGCTCCCGGATGGCATCGATCACATCGTCCATCCCGAACTTCCCCGCGACCGGCAGCAAGCGCTCCCGCCTCTCCGGCAGCGATGACGTCAGCGACAGGATGAGCCGGAAGGGGTGCCCCTCGCGGGTGTACCGACGGATCGCGGGGACGAGGCCGACCGTGGAGATCGTGATGTTCTTCGCCCCGATGCGGCCCCCGTTGGGGTGGGCGAGCATGCGGGCGGCGCGGACCACCTCGTCGTAGTTGTGGAACGGCTCCCCCTGGCCCTGGAACACGGCGCCGGTGACCCGCCCGGGGGCCTCGTCCCGGACCGTGAGGAAGGCCGAGAGCATCTCCCAGGCTTCCAGGTTCCGGCTCAGGCCCAGGCGTCCCGTGGCACAGAACACGCAGCCCATCGCGCAGCCAACCTGGGAGCTGAGGCAGACCGTGAAGGTGTCGGGCTTGGCCAGGGGGATGCGGACCGCCTCGGTGAGGGCGCCGTCGGGGGACTCGAACAGGTACTTCGTGAAGCCGTCGGCTGGATCCTCGACCCGCTCGACGACCGTCAGCCGCTGCCACGTCAGCCCCTCGTTGATCGCCGCGACCATCGCCTTGGGCATCGGCCGCTTGGTCGGCGTCAGCGTGTCTCGGCCCAACGCCACGACCTGGGCGACCGCGCGACGGCAGTGCTCAGGGCGGGTCGGAACCCCCTGCTCGGCGAGCCAGGCTTCGAGTTCCTCCGGAAACATCGAAAGGAGGGAGGGTCGCACCGGGGATCCATAGCGGATCTCCGCTATCGTTGCGGACCCTCATGCCGGCCAACATGGACATCGTGAAGGCGGAGTGGCGCGCGCGCGCAATCGCCGAGTACCGCTCCGCTTCCGTCGCCTCGGAGTTCCTCAGCTGGCTGCTGCGGCTCACGTTCAGCAGCGACATCCTCCAGGCCAGCTTCTCCGTCGTCGGCAACGAGCTCGACCACGCGGACATGACGTGGGAGGTCTACCAGGCCCTCGGCGCCACCGAAGAGGACCCGCTGGCGGAGATCACCGAAGGCGCGCTGGTGCTCCCGCAGGCCTTCGGCAAGCCGACCTTCGAGCGCGTGGTGCTCGCCTGCCTCGACGTCTACTGCATCGGCGAGACCCTGGCCGCCGCGCTGTTCCGGGCGATGCAGCAGGGGGTCGCGGAGAACGCGCCCAAGCAGTTGCTGGACCGCCTCGTCGAGGACGCCGATCAACACGTGCAGTTCGGCTGGGCCGTGATCGACGAGTGCCTCGATCGCGACGCCAAGAAGGTCGCGTCGTTGGCCAAGAAGCACCTGCCGGAGTACTTCAGCCGCGCCGAGCGCGCGTGGGGGCTGCTGCCGGACACCTGGATCGAGCCGGTCGGTCCGCACGAGCAGCGCTTCGGCCTCATCGCCCGCGCCCGCTACAAGCGGGAGTTCTATCAAGCGATCGCCGAGCAGGTGATCCCCTTCCTGGAGGACCGAAACCTCCAGGGCCGCGCCGCGTGGGGCCGTCGACCCAAGCCCAAGAAGAAGTAGGTCCCCTCCATGTCCGTGCCCGCCGAAACCGCCGACCTCCTCGCCTACATCGAAGCCTCCCCCACCCCCTGGCACTGCGTCGCCGAGACCGCCGCGCGGTTGGAAGCGGCCGGCTACACCTCCGTCGACGAGACCGCCAAGGACTGGCCCGGGGACGCCGGCGCCAAGCTCTACGTGACGCGCGGCGACGGCTCGATCATCGCCTGGAGGATGGGCAGCGCCCCGCCCGCGGACGCCGGCTTCCGCGTCATCGGCGCACACACCGACTCCCCCAACCTGCGGGTCAAGCCGAAGCCCGACCGCCACAACGTCGGCTACCACACGCTCGGCCTCGAGACGTACGGCGGCGTGCTCCTGGCGACGTGGCCGGACCGCGATCTCGGCCTCGCCGGCCGGGTGACCGTCACCGACGGCGACGCGATGCGAACCGAGCTCATCCGCGTCGACCGCCCCATCTGCCGCATCCCCAACCTGTCGATCCACCTCAACCGCGGGGTGAACAAGGACGGGCTGATCCTGAACAAGCAGACCCACCTCCCCGCGGTCTGGGCGATCGGCGACACCGAGACCCCCGGCGCGTTCGCGGCGTGGCTCGCCGGTGAGGCGGAGGTCGCTACCGACGACGTGCTCGGCTGGGACCTGTGCCTGTACGACGTGCAGCCGCCGGCGTTCGGCGGCCGGGACGACGCATTCATCTTCGCGCCGCGGTTGGACAACCAGCACAGCTGCCACAGCGGCCTGTCGGCCCTGCTCGCCTCCGATGAGGACGACGCCCCGAAGGCGACGAGCGTGCTGGCCCTGTTCGACCACGAGGAGATCGGCTCGCGCTCCAGCCGGGGCGCCCAGGGCAGCTTCCTTCGGGACGTGCTCACCCGGGTCGCCGGCGGCACCGCGTCGGACATGGCCCGGGCGACCGCCAGCAGCTTCCTCGTGTCGGCCGACATGAGCCACGGCGTGCACCCCAACTACGCCGACAAGCACGACCCCCAGCATCGCCCGATGATGAACGGCGGGCCGGTGCTGAAGACCCACAACGAGTGGCGCTACGCCACCGACGTCGAGTCCTCCGCGACGTGGCGGGCGATCTGCCGCGACGCCGGCGTGCCCTGCCAGGAGTTCGTCAACCGCACCGACCTGGCCTGCGGTTCGACCATCGGCCCGATCGTGGCGAGCAGCCTCGGCATGAAGGGCGTGGACGTCGGCTGCGCGCAGTGGTCGATGCACTCCATCCGCGAGACCGGCGGCGCCGAAGACCCGCCGCTGATGATCGCGGCGATGCGGCGCTTCTTCGGCTGGGGATGAGCTACAGCCTCAAGGAGATCTTCTTCACGCTGCAGGGCGAAGGCCGGCAGGCGGGGCGGGCGGCCGTGTTCGCGCGGTTCGCGGGCTGCAACCTGTGGAGCGGCCGCGAACAGGACCGCGCCTCAGCCCCGTGCTGGTTCTGCGACACCGACTTCATCGGCACCGACGGCCCCGGCGGGGGCAAGTTCACCACCGCGACCGACCTCGCCGCGGCGGTCCGCACCTGCTGGGACGAGGGCGGGGGCCCCGGCGGTGTGCCGCTGGTCGTCTTCACCGGCGGCGAACCGATGCTCCAACTGGACGACGCTGCGATCGACGCGGTGCACGCCGCGGGGGTCTCGATCGCCATCGAGACCAACGGCACGATCCCGGTGCCTCGATCGATCGACTGGATCTGTGTCTCCCCGAAGCCCAACTCCGAGGTCGTGCAGCGCTCGGGGGACGAGTTGAAGCTGGTGTACCCGCACCAGGTCACCCCGGACGAGGTCGCCGATTGGGACTTCACGCACTTCTACCTGCAGCCCCTGGATGGTCCCGAGCGGACCGCCCACACCGACGCTTGCGTGGCGTATTGCAGGGCGCATCCGAAGTGGCGGCTGTCGCTGCAGACCCACAAGCTGATCGGCATCCCGTAGCGCTGAACCGGAAGCTCAGGGGCCAGATGACCCATCTGGACCACGGGAGTGCACCGCAACCGGAAGCTCAGGGGCCAGATGACCCATCTGGACCACGGGATGCACCTCAACCGGAAGCTCAGGGGCCAGATAGCGCATCTGGACCACGGGAGTGCACCGCAACCGGAAGCTCAGCGGCCAGATGACCCATCTGGACCACCCCTCAAGCGACCTGCACCCGCTGGTACGCCTTCCACGCCGAACGCAGCCGAAGCTGCCCATCGACCGCACGTACCAGCACGGGCTCAGGGGTCTCACCGGCGAGGACCGAGACGGTCCGGGCCGTCAACCCCAGCTCGGCGGCTATCGCGCCCCGCGCGGCGTTCGGCATCGCATGAACCGCCGCTCGCAACGCCCTACGGCCCCATCCCCGCTGCAGGCGTGACGGCGACCGCTTCTTCACCCGCCGGGCATGAACCCCACCGCCGCCTCGGCCGCATCACGCAGACACGACAACGAACGGTCGACGCCCTCGACCCGCACGGGAAGCAACTCGAGCAGGCGGTCACGCTGGAGCCGGGGGTAGCGCCGCTGCGCGATGCGAGCGGACCACTGCCCCAACACCCGCCAGCCGAGCAGGTCCGGAAGGTTGCTCGCTTCGAAGAGGCGATCGAAGTCGGCCGCGTGGCGCTCGGCGTTGCGGAGGTCGTACCAAAAGGTGCTGACCAGATGCCCCTGGCTGTTCAGCGGGACGCGATGGACCTCCGAGAAGTGAACCCCCGGCCACAGCCGCCGATGCATCGAGATCTCCACCCGTCGGGCGAACTCGCCCGCCGTCTCCCAATCTCCGGCCACGATGGCGTGGATGTGTGTATCCGCGGCACGGAACACGACAACGGGAACGGCCTACCGACCGTCAACATCGACACCGCCAGCGTTCGCAACGCCCGGGTCGTAGGCGCGATCACCCGGGAGTCGGCCAGTCGCATCATCACGTGATGTCCCAGCGGCGACGTGCCCGCCCCCTCCCTCGTTCCTGAGTCTCTCATCGTTGCTCCAGACGGGCGCCGCAACGGCGAGATGCCGCATCTCGGCCGCCCCGAGCACCCATCAGCAGATCCCGTGCCAGCAGATAACCCACTGAAATCAATTGGTTCTGCGATCGAAACGTCCAACGTTGTCCGTCCGGGATCGTCCGAAACCGTCCGGGATCGTCCGCCCCGGCTGCCGCCTCCACAATCTCTCAACACTACTTACCAAGTGGTAGGTAGCATCCTGATCACGATGCTCCGCCACCTCCTCGTCCTCGTGCTCCTGGCCGGGTGCGCCCGCCCCGTCGAGATCCTCATCGACAGCGACGGCGTCGCCCACGTCTACGGCGCCACTGACGCCGACGCCTGGTACGGGGCCGGGTACCAGCTCGCCACCGACCGCCTCTTCCAGATGGAGATGCTCCGCCGGTTCGCCCGCGGCGAGTTGTCCGCGGTGCTCGGCGAGCCGGGGCTGCTGCGCGACAAGCAGGCCCGCATCTTCGACTTCGGCCGGTGGGGTGAGGCGGACCGCGTCGCCACCGAAGACGCCGATCCCGAGCGCGCCGAGCTCATCTCTTCGTGGGTCGCGGGCATCAACGCACGCATCGCCGAAGTCGAGTCCGGCGACGCCCCCCTGCCCTTCGGCTTCCGCCCCGACGAGTACGACTTCGTGCCCGCACCCTGGAACGAGGACGACCCATACGTGGTGCTCAAGGGGGCCGGCTTCGCGCTCGACAAGACCGTCGAGTTCGAGATCGCCATGAGCCTCGTCTACTCGCTGTACCCCGGCGCCCTGGACTCGGTCCGGCCCTTCCAGCCGGCCCACGAGGCATGGGGCGTGCCGCCCGAGGATCAGCCCCACCACTCCGTCGCCCGCTTCTACGGCCCCGACCAGCCCCGCGACGCCGCCCCCCTGGACCTCGCCGGCCCCCTCGACCGCACGCTCCTGGACTGGCCCCGCCCCGTCGGCTCGAACAACTGGGCCGTCGACGGCCGGTTCACCGACAACGGCAAGCCGCTGATCGCGGGCGATCCGCACCTCGGCTTCGACTTCTTCGGCGCCCCCTACCCCCTCCACGTCAACAGCAAGGACGGCCGCGGCACCTACGACGTGGCCGGCTTCGCGTTCCCCGGCACGCCCGGCATCGCCCTGGGCCACAACGACTCGCTGGCCTGGACCGTCACCTCCGCCTTCGCCGATGTCATGGACGTCTGGACCGTCACCCGCGTGGGCGAGGGCGTGCAGTTCGGCGACGACGCGCTCCCGCTGCTGTCCCGCACCGAAGCGATCCTCGTGCGCGAAGACGGCGATCCCGTCGGCGAGGGCGCCACCGTGGTGGAGACCTTCGAGGAGGTCGAAGGCGTGGGCGTGCTGCTGCCGCCGGAGCTGCTGCCGCTGCCCGTGGGCGACTACCTCGTCGGCTGGACCGGCTTCGAAGCCCGCCCCGCGCGCTGGTTCATGGAGCTCAACCGGGCCGAGTCGTTGGACGACTTCGAAGCCGCGGTCGGCCGCATGGAGGAGATGAACTACAGCTTCGTCGCCGCGGACGCCGAGGGCATCGCCTACCGGGTCGGCGTGTCCGTGCCCAACCGGCCCGACGTCGCCGGACCCCGCGCCCCCTGGAAGGCGATGGACGGCAACGACGCCGGCTCGGTATGGACCGGCGAGCGGCTCGATGACGACCGCATGCCCCACGGGCGCGCCCCCGAGCGGGGCTGGATCTCCACCGCCAACAACGACCCGTTCGGCTTCACCGACGACGGCGATGTGGCCAACGATCCCTGGTACTACGGCGCCTTCTTCGCCCCCGGCTACCGCGCCCACCGGATCGAGTCGGAGCTGGCCCGCATCACCGCCGACGGCGGCCTCGGCCTCGACGATATGCAGGCGCTCCAGAAGGACCTGCACAGCCCGCTGGCGGACACCCTCGTGCCCCTGCTGCTGGAGGCCCACGCCGGCGTCGGGGACGACCCCGCCCTCGCCGCGTTCGAGTCCCGGGACGACATCGACGCCCTCGTCGCGCTGCTCGCCGAGTGGGACCGCACGATGGCCCGCGACAGCGCCGGCGCCCTCGCCTTCCACTCGCTGTCCCGCCACGTCGCCGAGGAGGTGCTGGCGGACGACATCGGCCTGGCGTGGGACTTCGCCGTCGAGCTCAAGCCGCTGTTCATGGTCAAGATCGCGGTGATGGCGCTGGACGGCGCCTTCCCCGACGCCTCCCCCGTGCTGCAGGAGGGACGCAACGCGCTGATCCTCGCGGGCGCGGGCCGCACCGCGGCGTGGCTGACGGAACGCTTCGGGGCCGTCGACGCCGACTTCGCCTGGTCCGACCTGAAGGTCACGAGCCTGGATCACGCCTACGGCTACGGGCTGGAGCTCTTCGAGGTGGAGACCGACGGCGGCGAGGACACCATCAACGTCGCCCAGGACATCACCTTCGCCCCCGACGCCGAGCGTTGGGTCACCAGCTACGTGTCCGTCGAGCGCACCGTCGCCCGCATCGGCGACGACGGCACCCCCGAAGCCTGGATCAACTACCCCCTCGGCCCCCACGCCGACCCCGCCTCCCCCGCCACGGAAGCCGCGCTCGAGGACTACGTCGAGGGCAACTACCGCCGGCTGCGCTTTGACCGCGCCGAGATCGAGGCCGACGCGGCCCACCGCATCGAGGTCGAACCGACGCGCCCCTGAGTGGACGTTCGGCGGCCCTCGGTGCAACGATGCCCGAGGTGAGCAAGTCCAACCCCGCTGCGACGCTCCCTCCGGAGCTCGACCCCGCGACCACGCTCCCGTCGGAGCCGGACGCGATCGGCCTGCCCACCCAACCCGACCCCGCGGCCACGCTGCCGTCCCGACCCGAGCCGGAGGACGACGTCGCTACGGGGGCCTCGGTCCGCGCCATCACCTCGTTCGACATCGCCGACACGATCAGCCAGCGCGCGCTCCCGTCGGTCGATCTCGCCCCCGACGGGGTGTGGGAAGGCGGGTCGGTGTCAGTCGCCGATGTCGACCCCAGCAACATCGACATCTCGGCGGACTGGGACGCGGGCACCGGGGAGCTCAAGAAGTCCGGGCTCGGCCCCACCATGGAGGAGCCGCCCCCTCCGCCCCCCAAGGCGAAGTACTACACGCGGCCCGCCGAGCCCCTGCCGACGCCCCAGGAAGTGAACCGCCGGCGGTTCCTGCAGTTCGGCGCGGTCAGCGCCGTCGTCGGCATCGTCGGCTGGAACGTCGCCCGTCGGCGCCCCGCCCCCGCGCCGGAGATGAACCTGAAGCCGGCCTCGCTCGCTCCGGCCGACTTCGTGACGCTGCGCCACGCCCTGCGCGCCCTCCTCGGAAGCGACCTCGCCGGCGACCGGGCCGCGTCCATGGCCGACCTCCGCTACCAGCGCCTGGGACCGGGGCCCAGCGAGCAGCTCGCCGCCGACCTGCGCCTGCTGGATCTCGCGTCCGCTGGCTTGCTCGACGGTCGGCGCTTCACGCGGCTGTCGCTCGGGGAAGCCCGCGACCTGTTGGACGGCTGGGCCGCTTCTCCGATCTCCGCCCGCCGACGGATCCGGTCCGAGCTCGAGCACCTCGCCCGCTGGTGCTGGGCCGAGCATCCGGCGACCCGCGAAGAGCTGGGGCGGGGTTAGCCATGCCGATCGTCTAGGACTGCATCGTCGGCTCGGGGAGCGCGTCTGCCTCCCTCGTGCTCCGACTGGCGCGCGCCGGCCGCTCCGTCGTGTTGATCGAAGAGGGGCCGAGCCGGGTCGACCCCGGCTTCGGCTGGACCGACGTCGACATCAGCCGTGACCTGCTCCGGCAAGGGGGCCGGGTCCCGACCACCGACGGCTCGGTCTCCATCGTTCAGGGACGCTGCCTCGGCGGCTCCGCAACCGTCAGCGCGGGCATCGCCGCGGCCGCCAACCCACGTGCGCTGGAGCAGTGGCAGTCCCAGGGATGGAGCGCCGACACCATCCGCCGCTTCGGAGCAGCCTGCGACGAACGCCTCGAGGCCCTCGGCGCAACGCTCGACGGCGAACAGGCCCGTCCCCCCGCCGACTCCGTGCTCGCACGGGGCGCCGTCGCCATCCGCCACGACGGGCGGTGGCTCGAGCGCGTCGCGGTCCGAACGCCCGGCGGCGCCCTCGCCGGCCCGATGGTCTCGGCCCTGGAGGAGGCGCGGAGCAAGTTCGGCGCGAGATCCTCGACAACACCCGCGTGGAGGCGTTCCTCATCGAGGAAGGTCGCGCGACCGAGGCCCGGGGCCCCGGCGTGGGCGTCGTGGCGGAGCGCTACATCGTCTGCACCGGCGCGATCCACACCTCCGCGCTCCTGCAGCGCTCGGGCCTGGGCGGCGGCCGCGTCGGCAGCGGGCTGACCCTGCCGCACCGCATCCTCGTGCTCGGCCGCATGCCGGACCGCCTCCCGCCGGGGCACGCACCGGGCTCGTACCTCGTCGAGGGGACGGACTGGACCATCAGCGCGGCAGACGTGGGGCCGGCCTTCTACGCCGCCCACAGCCGCGGGGATGCGGCCACGCTCGCGGGCGTGCTCGGCGACTGGAACCGCATGGTGCCGCTGTGGGTGACCGTGCCGGAGGGCGGCGGCTCCGTCGGTCTCGATCGCTTCAACCGGATCAAGGTCAAGCGCGACGAGCACCCCGACACGCTCAGCGCGCTGCAGAGCGGCGCCACGATGGCGGCGAAGATGCTGCTGGCGGCCGGAGCCGTCGAAGTGATGCTCCCGTGCGACGGACCCGCCACGCTCGAGTCGGACCGAGACGCGGACGCGTTCGCCTCCCGCACGCTCACCCCGGCCGAGCTGCCGATGGTCTGCCAGACGCCCCAGGGGGGCTGCGCCATCGGGCCCGACGGCGTCGTCGACGAGACCTTCAAGGTGCACGGCGTCGAAAACGTCTACGTCGCCGACGCCTCGCTGTTCCCGTCCTCAGCGGGGCCGAACCCGATGGTCCCGGTGATGGCCCTGGGCGAGCTCCTCGGAGACCAGCTCCTCTACTGAGGGTCGCAGGGGCCGTCGCACACCTGAACGATGGAGCCGTCCTCCAGGAAGCGGCCGACGTGCTCGACGTACACGGGCAGGTCGCGCACCGCGCCGTGGCTCCCGCCGTCGGTCTCGGGGGGGACGTTGCCGTCGGGCGGCGGCTCGACGTGCAGGTCGTAGACGTACATCGCGGAAGGACCGTCGAAGCCGTCGGGCTCGGCCGCAGTCACCTCCTCCAGGCCCCAGGCGACCTCGGGGCTGGGCGTGATGACGGGGACGTCGGCGCTGCGGGCGACCCACTCGGTGACCATGTTGGACACCTGCGCGTCGTCGATCGCCTCGTGCAGGGTGACGGCGACGTTGGTGCGGCCGTCCCAGCGGTCGGTGGTGAGGTGCTCGACGTAGTTCAGCGAGTCCGCCCGATCGAGGATGTTCTGCATCATCGACATCGCCAGCTGCAGATCCAGCGGCTCGTAGGTCTCCTCCAGCACGGTCGCCATCAGCGTCCACTGCACGGCCCGCTGGAGCATGTGGGACCAGCCGCCGCCCGGCACGACGAGCACGCCTCGCTCGAAGAACGACGAGGTCGTCATGATCGTCAGCCCCTGGGTGCCGCCGTTGCTGATGCCCATGTAGTGGATGGCGTCGGGGTCGATGGGGGCGAACGTGCCCTCGCCACGATCCAGCTCGATCAGCCCGGCCAGCTGCTCGCGCACAAGTCGGGCCATCAGCGTGAAGTTGGCGACGTTCTGGTTCTGGCGGTTCGTGATCGTGGGAACGGCGTCCAGGTCGCCCGACAGGATGGGGACCGTGTCGGCGATGTCCTGCTCGGCGAAGCCCCGGAAGTCCAGCGCGATGCCGGAGAACTCCCGCTCCTGGAGGAGGTCGTTAAACGAGCCCCCCGCCACCTGCTCCTTGTTCGAGAAGAAGCCGTGGCCGTAGCAGATGAGGGGGCGGGTCTCCTCGACGGTGTCGGGCACGGCGAGCACGAACTCGATACCCCGGGTGCCCTGCTGGACGGGGAGCCCGTCGGCGTCCAGGACGAGCGCGTGATCGTCCGTGAGGAAGTACGGCGTCTCGAAGGTGCCCCGCACGACCCAGTTGTCGTCGTCCTGGGCCTGCGAGGTGATGACCGCGGGCGGCAGGTCCACCGCCGCCATCACCTCCTGCATCGCCAGCAGCGGCCGAGTGACCTGCTCCTCGCTGCGGGTGTGGAAGGTCCATCCGAGGATGAGCTCGGCGGGGTCCAGCCCGAGGGCGTCGATCGCCCCCTGCCCGATGGCATCCCAGTCGGCCCGCTGCGCCTCGACGGCGTCCGAGTCGGTGGCGACGCCGTCGCGCAACGCGCGGAACGCTTCGACGGTGCGGATGTCGGCGCCGTCGGTCCCCTTGATGCCGTCGCGGATGAGGACCGCGTAGCCGGTGTCGGGCGCGAGCACGTGGTTGGGACGGAGGATGAGGGCCTGCTCGAAGGGGCCGCGGGCGTTGAGGTCCGGCTCCACCAGCAGCGGGATGCGCCGCCAGGTGCCCTCCTCGACGAGGAAGATGGGGGAGTCATCGCGGGTCGTCGCGCCCGCATCGGCGGCGTCGGGCAGGGAGGCGGGATCGACGCCTTCCCGGAACCAGGCGAGCATCGCGGGGATGCGGGTGAAGCCGTCGTCGTCCGCGAACGTGGACGTGCTCAGGCCCGGAGGCATCGGCTCCTCCGGCAGCACCACGCGGCGCCCGGTCCGCGTGCTCGCGTCGGCCTCCAGGTAGAGGTCCGACGGCCAGGGGTACATGGCCACGTCGGGGACCAGCGGATTGCCGCCGGCGACGTTGGGCAGGTCGGTGATGGTCTCGACCTCGGGCTCGCAGCCGACCAGGAGCAGCCCCCCCAGCAGCACGATCAGGGTTCGCGTCATCGTCTTCATGGCTCGACCAGGGTGGCGAGGTCGTACACATCCGCCTCGACGCCGGGCCCCTCGCCCTTGAGCACGTCGTCGAAGAACACGGTGGCGTAGTGCCGAATCGGGGGAGCGGTCTCGTCGAAGGGGCGGAAGCCGTCGCCGCAGCCCTCCAGCGCCGGGGACGGGGCCCAGCCTTCGCAGCCGTCCGTCGCCAGCGTCATCAACTGGCCGAGGAATGCCTCGTTGACGTCGTCCCGGCCGACGAGCACGTCCTCGGCGATGCCCCCCACGTCGGCCGCGCAGATGTCGGTGAAGGCGAGGTGGCCGGCTCGGTCCAGCTCCACGACGGTGCCGTTGGGGACCGCGGCGGCTCCGACGAGCACCTCGTCCGGGGGGATGATCCCGTCGCAGGAACCTTCGATCGTGAGGGTGGGCACGTCGGTGGTGACGCCCGGCGTAGCCGCGAGCACCAGGACCGCGTCGAAGCGGTCGTCCAGGTTGGCGACGTGGGAGATGGAGCCGCCGCCGGCGGAGTGGCCGGACAGCGCCATGGTGTCGACGTCGACGGCGCCTCGGAGGAACTCGGCAGAGCCGACCCAACCGGCCGCGGCCCAGATTCCAGCCGGTCCGGGGTCCTCCTCGGAGAAGACGTTGCAGCCCTCCAACGGCGGGTCGAAGAGGCAGGGGAGCAGGTCCTGGAAGCGGCGACCGGGGTGGTCGGCGGCGACCACGACGTAGCCGCGGGAGGCGAGGTGGGCGGCGTGGTCGACGGATTGGGCGCGCCAGCCGCCGAAGCCGTGGGAGAAGACGACGACCGGGAACGGCTCCTCGGTCACCCGCAGCGGCGCGTCACGCACCGCCTGCTGGGGGATGACCGGCACGTCGACGTCGCCTACCCGTTCGAAGAACTCATCGGTCAGCAGATCGGCGAGGTCGACGCCCTCGGCCGCCTCGTCGGCGGTGGCGTCGGTCGCGGGGTACCAGACCTCGAGCTGGACGCCGTCCCGTTCGGCGGACTGAACGCCTACGGGCACGCCCCAGGCGGCGGGATCGGCGGGGAGATCGAGGGGCTCGTAGGGTGAGCCGCAGCCGATCAGGAGGACGATCCAAAACGCTGCGCTGCGAACCATCGGCGGAGGCTACTTGAATGGAATCGGCCGGTGCACTATCTTCCGCCCGCTTGCGCAGGAGGCGTGGCCGAGTGGTCGAAGGCAACGGTCTTGAAAACCGTCGGGTGAAAGCCCCGTGGGTTCGAATCCTACCGCCTCCGCCAACCGTCCAGACCCCCCTGAGCTCACCTGACGGAGAGGTGACCGAGAGGCCGATGGTGCTCGCCTGCTAAGCGAGTGTCGTGCAAGCGACCGAGGGTTCGAATCCCTCCCTCTCCGCCATCCTGACTGCGTCGCCTGCCCGGCACCGGGAGTACACCGTCCCTTCACCCGACACAGATCAGCAGCCCAGTCAGCCTGCCGGGGCTCCATCCCCTGAAAAGGAGCGCGTCGACTGGAGGCGTAGGTCCTGGCTGCTGGTCCTTCTCGCTCTCTCGCTCTCTTTCTTCCTCCGGCCCATCCCCTGGGCAGACTCAACGGGCTCCGTGTACGGACCCATCTCGTTCCTCTGCGAAGGTGACTGGGATCTGGACGAGTTCCCCTTCCTGTACGAACGCGAGCCGAAGGGAGAGCACGTGCCCTGGTCCGGCTCGCCGGCTCGTCCAGATGCCAGCGGCCAGCAGCTGCGCTCGTTCACCGGACTGGGCGCCCCCCTCCTGGCTCTGCCAGGCGCAGCTCTCCTGCTGCTGTGGAACGGAGCACATACCGAGACCGCCGTGCTCCGTTCACACCAGATCGTCGTCGTCCTCAGTGTCCTGATCATCCTCTGGCTCACCCTCGCCGCACTGCGCAGTTGGATGGGCGAGCATCCGCCCTTCTGGGTACTGCCCGCGCTGTTCTTCGGTACGGTGCTCTGGCCGCAAACGAGACAGACGCTATGGAGCAACCAGAGCGCCATGCTGGGCACAGGGATGATTCTCTGGCTGGCCATCGCCCGACGCGACGAAAACCACCCCCCGAGTCCTGCCATCGGTGCTCTCCTCGGCCTTGGGCTTAGCCAGGCCCTGCTCTCTCGGCCGTCCTCGTTGTTACTCACCCTGCCCGTCCTCGCTGTCCTGGCCTGGCAACATCGGGCCTCCCTTCGCCGTTGGGTTCCTGCTCTGGTTTGCTGCTCCCTCCCTTTTGCTGCTCTCTGGCTCCTCGACAACCAGGTGCACAGCGGTAGCCCATGGACACCCCCTTTCGCAGTAATCGCCGCAGATATCGCGCGAGTTCACGGCATCGGCGACTCAGCCCTCTCTGGCAACCCTGGCGTCGGCCTCATGGGCCTACTCGTCTCGCCAGCGAGGGGACTGCTCGTCTTCAGTCCCTGGATTCTCGTCCTCCTTCCGGGGCTCTGGCAATCGGGTCGGAGCCGCGAGCCCTTCCGCATAGCCCTTCTCATTGGCGTCCTCTCCACCCTCGCCCTGAACGCTGCTTACGTAGACTGGTGGGGCGGCGATAGCTGGGGACCACGGCGCCTCCAGGAGTTGTTGCCGGCGCTTCTCCTCCTCGGCCTTCCCTCGCGACTCGACCAGAAATCCAGCTTCTCACTCCCTGACCTCCGCATCGTCGCTCCTCTGCTCGTTCTCAGCGTCGCGCTCCAGAGCCTGGGGACCTTCGCCTACGATTCGCGCTGGGATCTCGCACACAGCGCAACCATGGCCGAAGACTCAGCGCATCTACAGGTCTCTCCGAGCGAGCCACGCATGTGGGCTCTAGGCGAAGGCGTGCTCGCCGATTCCCTGAGGAAGATGGCCAGAGGAAAGCTACAGTTCGGCTGGGATAACGAAATCACCCTGGCAATGGGCTGGCGCTACCAACCGGATCTGCCTTCCTGCGCGGTGCTACGAGAGACGGACCGTTTTCCCCGCGAGGAAAGCGCCGCCACGAAATAGGTTGCGATTGTTACTCTTGTCCCGAGCTACCCGGTCAGTCCACTCCAATGGCGGGAGGGCTGAAACCGCCAGTTCGTGAGGAAGCATGCTCCGTCTCCGCCCGCAGTTACCCAGCGCTCTCCTCCTGGCCACGCTGCTGAGCGGCTGCAACTACTTACCTGGCGAGGACCCGAGTCTGCCCCCCGAGGAGCCTCCCCAGCTGGAGTTCCTCAGCCCCACCGACCACCTCAATCGCGCCTCTATCGCTCTCCGAGCGAGGAGGGCGTCGCCCGAGGAGATGCGCGCAGTACAGCAGGACCCCAGCCTGCTGGAGGCCATCATCGATGCCTACCTCGAGACCGATGACTTTGGGCTCATGATTCGAGACATGCATGCTGAGTTCCTCCTCATGCGCAGCGAGCGCATCGGGTTGCCAGCTGTGGGGCCGCTGTTCGGAACGGAGATGGGCGAGATCTATCGCTCCCTGGCCGAGGCGCCGCTGCGGTTGATCGAGGACATCGTCCTGTCGAACAGGCCGTACACAGACATCGTCCAGGCCGACTACACGATGGGCAACGCAGTCAGCGCGACGATCTGGGGACTGGACTACGACGCCGCCGGCCCCGAGTGGCAGCGCCTATCCTGGCCCCTGGACCCCTCCCCTGCAGTCATGAATCCCCCAGGTGCCCCAGAGGCGCGCCCGGCGGCTGGGATTCTCAGCAGCTCCGAGTTGTGGCTGCGGCACTATTCCAACGGCAGCAACTATCACCGTAGGCGCGGGAACCTCATCGCCAATGCGCTGCTGTGCTCGGACTTCCTCGGACGGGATGTGCCAATCAGCGGCACCATTGATCTCAGCGACGATGCCGCAGTCGCGGCTGCAGTCAACACGCAAAAAGAGTGCGTCGGTTGCCATCAGAGCCTGGACCCTCTGTCCGGCTACCTCTGGCCCTTCCGGCAGCGAATCGGCAACGTCGTCGTCAGCAGGATCTACACCGAGCAAGACTCGATCTGCGATGAAGACCCAAACAGCGTAGAGGCTCAGCTCAACTGCTACCCACTTCTCGACTACACCAAGAGCACTTCGAATGGCTGGCAACCTCGCGGTCTGCGCCCACCGGGTTACTACGGCCTGGTAGCCAACGACCTCAGCGACCTGGGCGAACTGATCGCCACCGACCCACGCTTCTCACTGTGCGCAGCCAGGCGCTTTTATGGCTATCTGGGCCAGGTCGACGTCGAGTCGGTACCCCTGGATGTGGCAGCCCCCCTACAGCAGGCCTTCGCGGACAGCGGCTACGACGCAAAAGCACTAGCCCGTGCCGTGGTGCTCTCCGACGCCTTCCGAGCCTCACACCTCACCGATGCCGAGGAGACGGAGCACATCGCTGGTCTACAGGTAGTGCGGCCCCGCCACTACGGTCGCATGCTCGAGGAGCTCACCGACTTCGCGTGGCGGATCAACCCCGACAGCGCGACCTGCGGTCTGGGCGAGGTCTATCGCTGCTGGGGAGAAGACGATCTGAGCGCAGGATCTGCCTTTGGCTTCACGGCCATGGCCGGCGGAATCGACTCCCACCTGGTCACCATCCCCACCCATACGATGACCCCTGTGCGCGCGCTCTTCTACAACGCGCTGGCCTCAGAGGCTGCTGGCTACGTAGTGCCCAGGGATGCTGCCGTGAGCAGCCCTGAGCAGCGAGAGTTGTTCACCACGCTCTCGTCCCTCCAAGCCAGCGACGAGGCCTCGATACGCAGCCAGCTCGAAGAACTCCATCTTCGAGTACTCGGCGAGTTCGCCCTGACCAACAGCATCGAAATAGACGAGAGCTATGCCCTGTTCAGCGCCGCACTGACTAACTCGGGCGGCGACACCCAGGAAGCCTGGAAGGTGGTCCTCAGTGCCCTCCTTCAGAGCGACCGGGCCATCTTCTACTAGGAGCAGACATGACATTCACACGCCGCTCCTTCCTGTCCTCCTCAGCCCTGTGCACCGCAGGACTCACCCTGCCGATGATGGCCCGCGCTGGGGGAAGCGCCTCAGCTGCTACCCGTCTCATCGTCGTCTTCGCCTCGGGCGGCTGGGACGTCACCTACTGCTTCGACCCGAAGTACGGCTTGAGCAACATCGATGGACCCGACAGCGGTGGAGACAACAACGAAGAAGTCCGCAGCATCGGCGGCATCCCTCTGGCGGTGAACGACGTTCGACGCCCTGCGGTGAGCACATTCTTCAACCAGTGGGCCGATCACTGCGCCGTGGTAAACGGCATCTGGGTCGGCTCCATCGCCCACCCCGAGTGCTCAGTTCGCATGCTGACCGGCAAGCGCACCTCTTCCAATCCCGACCTGGCCGCCATCACGGGCTACGTCCTGGGGAGCCCCAGAGACGAGGTGCCGCTGCCCTACATGGATCTCAGCAGCCGCGGCTATACCGGACCTCTAGCTGCCTACTCGGGGCGTACCGGCGCCCGCAATCAGATCAAGGCTCTTCTGAATCGCTCCGCTCAACTGCCGACCTCGCCGGGCAGTACCATCAGCTACCCTCAGTTCGTTCCCGAGCCCGATGATGCGGCAGCAATAGAAGACTTCCTGCGCGCACGAAGTTCGCGTTTCACTGCTGCTCGGGGGGCCCACGGTCGCAATGCGTCGATCCTCGCCGACTATATCGAATCCATGGACCGCGCCGAACGACTCCTCAGCGATGGGCAGGACTTCGCCAGCCAGCTCAGCTTCGGGGTGCAGGCCACCTTTGCCAACCAGGTGAGCCTCGCCGTCGATCTGCTGGACATTCCCCTGGCCCATAGCGTCGTAATCGACACCGGGCTGGACTGGGATACCCACGACGGCAACGACGACCAGAACAACTCCTACGAGTCGATGTTCTCAGGGCTCAGTCAACTCATGGACCTGCTCCAGCTACGAGGAATGCTCGACAACACCGTCATTGCTGTGGTCTCTGAGATGACCCGCACGCCCAAGCTCAATGGCGACTCTGCCGACGCCGGCAAAGACCACTGGCCGGTGACCAGCGCTCTACTCATCGGAGCTCCGTCAACCGGCCTCATTGGTGGTCAGAGCTTCGGCGGCACCGACGACAACCTCGACGCCGCAACCATCGATCTGAGCAGTGGTTCCGCGAGCAACTCAGGGGCGGTATTGCGCTATGAGAACTTCGCCGCAGGACTGCTTGAGCTCCTCGATGTCGATCCTGAGCCCTGGTTCCCCGGACAGGAGGTATTCCGTGCCTTCACCTCCTAGCACCATCCTACGAAGAGGCCCTCGTCCCTTCCTGCTCCTCGGAGCGGCGCTCCTGCTGGCAGGCTGTGTTGAAGAGGTCGAGTCCCCAGGGATAGACCCCTGCGACACCAGCATCGTCAACTACGAGAACGTGGGCGCACCGATGATGCTTACCTGGTGTGTTCCCTGCCACAGTTCCCACCTGGACGAAGAGCGGCGTCAAGACGCCACCCTCAGCGTCAACTTCGACACCTACGAGGGCATCACAGCGCAGCTGGACCGTGTCTATGCACGGGCCATTGAAGCAGTCGAGGATGGGGGTAGCGCCATGCCTCCGGGTGGTGGCCCTTCCAGAACCGACCTCGCCCTGCTGGCGGAATGGATCGACTGCGGCGCTCCGCTGTAACGAGACGGGAACAATCCTGCGCATGACGGTCTCGTTCTCGTCACTCCTAACCGAATTGACTCCCGCAGATCCGATGAGAGTGACCGGCCTCTACGGTGCCCCCGGATGATACAGGTAGCTACTCACCGGTCTTCAGGGTGGGCGGAGCCTGGGTGAGGCCACCGAGGCAGCCGCGAGTGCGCCAGGCGCCGACACCGACAGGTTGTTGAGCGAGATGGGCGGTTGGTTCGAGCAGTGGATGAGTGAAACGCTGTTCGCGGAGATCGAGTCAGCCTGAACCATGGCGGATAGTTCAGCCGATGCGCTCCATGCCACCCATGTAGGGTC
>PVBE012199177.1_pt1 | contig 21134 bp, 18 predicted proteins | sample 1631181 | NCBI WGS metagenome assembly PVBE01 (sample SAMN08397723, study PRJNA350692) | Marine metagenome, whole genome shotgun sequencing project. | isolation source: water | place: Pacific Ocean | collected 2012-04 | reverse complement strand
GTAAGGAAGTCTATGAACATGAACTCCCTCTATTATTTCATGTTTCTTTTTAACTCTTCCATATTTATCAGAATCACAACAATAAACATGCACCTCATGGCCATCTCTAATTTGTCTTTGTGCAAGTTCATACATAACTTGTTCCACACCTCCGAAAGTAGGAAGATAGAACATATTTACATGTGCTATTTTCATATATTATCAAAAATGAGTCCATTTAAATATATTATTGGGATTTAAGATAGGGTATTTGTTGAATTGCTATATATTTATAAATATCTTGAGATATTTTGACTACATGTCAGAAATGCTGGATGATAATAATGTTAAAGTGGGGAAAATACTTTTTTTGGAATCAATAGAAGGTTTTTATTCTTATCTCTCTGGCATGCATAATTCATTAAATAAATTTTGTGATGAAGTTATATTATTTAGCAGAAAAAATAATTATTTTAAGTATGGTAAGGATAAAATGAATAAAATGCTTCTTGATATTGTTAAGAAAGAGAAACCAGATTATATTTTCACATGGTTAACATGGGATGAATTTTATTTAGAGGCATTATTGAAAATTAAAGAGATTTCACCTAATACTAAGACAGTAGTTATATTTGGAGATGATGTTCATCAATTTGATGATTTTTCAAGATATTATGTGTTGTTTTTTGATTATGCATTCACAACTCTAAAGTCTTATTTACCTAGATATCTAGAAGAGGGGGTAGATAATATCTTTCTTACTTCCTTGACTGCACTATCAAATTTTAAATCAAAGAATGTGGAGAAAATTTATGATGTATCCTATGTTGGAACTCCAAAAGATAATAAATCAAGATATGATCTTATTAAATATTTAATGAATAATAATATTAAGATTAAATTATTTGGGAGTGGTTGGAATAAATATTCTGAATTTAAAAATATTTATGGGGGATTATTAGGTCATGAAGAAATGGTTAAGGTAATAAATCAAAGTAAAATAAATCTTTGCTTTTCAAAAAATAATTTTGGTCATGATCAAATGAAAGCTAGAATATTTGAAATCGGATCCTGTAAATCATTTACACTTTGCGAATATGCAAAAGATTATCTAGATTATTTTAATGAAGATGAAGAAATTGTTTTTTTTCATAATAAGGAAGAAATGTTAGAAAAAATAAATTATTATTTGAAAAATGAGCCTGAGATGGGAAAAATTATTGATAATGCTTATACCAAAATTAATAATCAATATGGATTGGAAAAAGAATTAAAAAAATTTTTTATTAGTACGGCGGACAATAATGATCATAATGAGCTTCCCAAGGTTCATGGAAAGTCTTTTATTATTAAGGAAAAACATTTTGAGATAAGTATGGATGAAATTAATAAGGTTGTTTCAGATTATGACTATATATCATTTAAATTAGGAAGTGTAGAATATTTGCCATATAAGGAATATTTACAAGCTTATTCTTTAGAGAAAACTAATAAAAATATTAGTTGTTGTAATTATTATATACATTCAAATTCTCTTGGAGACTATTTATTATTTTTTTCGAGAGAAGCTGTTAGTCTCCTAGATAAAAAAGATTTGCAAAATTTTTTAAGTTTAAATCAAATCATGGTTAGGAAACAATATTTCTTGGATAATTTTGAAAAATTTAAATCTATATTTGATGGTGAAGGGATAGAATTTGTGAATCTAGAGAATACTGCATTAATTAATATTCCTCTTGTTAGATTAAATAATTATAAATTGGAAGGGGATTATGATAAAATTAAGATGTGTTTTGATTTTAAGTTTGTTTATAATTTATACTCAAAAATTTATCAGAAGAAGTTTTTTAGTTTGATTCCATTTACATTATTTGGGAAAATTATTTCTGGAGATAGGATTATTTATAGAGCTCTTAAAGATAAGATTAAAGAAAAAGGGATATTAAAGAATTTTTTAAGGCCTAATTAGATTTGTTAGTGCACTTAACCGCAATAACTCTTGCAAATAAATTTGGATAGAGGTTTGCTAGATTCTGTAGTATTTTATCTAAGGTAATGGCTAGTCCTGATTTTTCACTCGATCTTGATTGCCAGGTATAATCAATTTTTTCTATTTTGAAGTATTTGGAAAAGATATTAATTATATCTTCTACGCGAGGTTTATGGATGTGTAAATTTTTTGTTACAACTTGGAATGGTTCATCAACTTTTGTTTTTTTACCAATTAAATAGTAAAGCCTCATAATAAAATTATATTCATTGGGCATTGATAAAAAGAAAATTGCATCTTTTTTTGCTACCCTCTTTATTTCTTTTAATACTTTATCTGGATACATTACATGTTCTAAGGTTTCGTGACAGATTATTATGTCATAAGTTTCATCTTCAATTGGAAAATCTTCTTTGTCTATGTTTGTATTAAAGGTGAAACTGTCTTTCCAGAAATCTTCTGCATAATCTAATGTGTGATATTCAATATTTTTTGGAAGAAATTCTTTCATTCTCTTTGATCCCGCTCCAACCTCCAATAACATTAGTTTCATAGTAGTTAATTTCCTTAAATTATTTATTGCTAATTTATAATGATTATCTGTTGGCCCTAAACTCATTTTAAAAATAACCTGCCTCAAGATAATATCTTCTAAGTCTTTTTAAGCCCTCTTCTAAGGAGATTTTGGGTGAGAAACCTAAAGATCTTAATTTATTGATATTTAATAATCTATTATTTATTCCATAGATTTCTTTTGAAGGTCTATCAAAATTTGGTTTAACTAGGGTATTTTTTTCAGATATTTTTATAACTAGTTCTGCAAGTTCATATATTGAAAGATTTTCTGTTTCTATATCATTGCCTATATTATATGCTTCCCCATTTTCTCCTTCAAAAATAATTTTTAGAATTGCCCCTATTGTATCTGAGATATAGCAAAAAGATCTTCTAGCATCCCCTTTGTCTCTTAAACTAATTTCTCCGTTTTCCTTTAATTTATAGAAGAAATCAGATATAACTTTCCCATCATTTTTTATTCCGGGACCATATGCTAATAAGATTCTTAGTATCCTTACAGGTACATTGTGTTTTCTAGAAAAAGTCATGCAAAGAGTTTCCGCCATTCTTTTAGATTCTAAATAACAAGCAAATGGGTGATTGCAATCTACGTTTCCATAATAGGTTTCGGGAGTTGGTAGAAATGGTGCAACAGGATTTCCATATATTTCCGCACTACTAAAAAAGATGAATTGTTCAATTGGATTTTTGGTAGCATATTCTAAAATTGTTCTTGTTCCATTTATGTTTGAATCAATGGTATCTATGGGGTCTTCTAAGAAGGCTTGAGGATTTGCTCTAGATGCTGCATGAATAATTATATTAGGTTTTCCTGGAATGTTGAAGGGTTTTCCGATGTCTTGAGTTATGAAAGATATATTTTTATCTTTTATTAGATGTGAAAGTCTTGAATCTTCTGTTATTGGGTTTTTGGTTATTGCTATTATCTTTATGGGGTTTTCTAGTTGTTGATTGTGGATTGAGATTAGGTCTAATAGGTAGCTTGCAATGAGTCCACTTGCACCAGTTATGAGGATTGTTTTTCCGGAGAGGGTTGAAAGTTGTTCTCGGAACTCTTGGAGAATGTTATTGAAGTCTTCTTGCATTACAGGAGTTATCATTTTTTAAGGAGATTTTTCTGATATATAAGGATTGTTTTATTTGGATATATGATATAATTTCCCTTGCATATAAATAATTATAAATAAGAATTAATCAAATATTTATATGAGAAAAGAATTTGCGAAAGTTATGGTGAAATTGGCTGAAAAAGATCCTAAAATATTTCTTGTTATCCTAGATGTTGGAGGAAATACTTTTTCAGAGTTTAAGGAAAGATTTCCAGATAGATTTTATAATTTGGGAGTTAGTGAACAAGCAACAATTAGTTTCTTGAGTGGGTTAGCTTTAGAGGGATTTAAACCCTATGTTTATAGTATTGCTCCTTTTGTTTTAGAAAGGCCTTTTGAACAATTAAAACTTGATGTTGTCCAACAAAATGCTAATGTTAAAATTTTTGGTTTTTGGGATTATCCAACTGCAGGACCTACACATAAACCATTAGATGTTAAAAAAGAATGCGAAGTTCTTGGTTTGGAAATGATTGAGCCGGTTAATTCTAATGAGTTAAGAGAAAAGATGATTGATAAATATAATGAGAATAAACCTTGCTTTTTTTATATAAGGAGGAATCCAGAATGAATAAGGAAATTAGGAAAAAATTAATTGAAAATGCTTTTAATAAAAAGTTAGGGCATGTTGGATCTGCACTTTCATGTGTTGATTGTATTGAATATCTGTTTGATAATATTATGAATGAAGATGATATTTTTATTTTGTCAAAAGGTCATGGAGCTATGGCACTTTATAGTGTTCTTGAAAAGAAAGGGATTGAATCTGATTGGAATATGCATCCAGAATTAGATGAAGAAAAAGGCATTTATGCTACAACAGGAAGTTTGGGGCATGGATTCCCTATTGCAATTGGAAGAGCTTTTGGAAAAAAATTAAAGGGTAATGGAAGGGTTTTTGTATTATTGGGAGATGGAGAATTATCTGAAGGAAGCGTTTGGGAAGCTTTTATTTTGGCTAATAGGTTTAAATTAGATAACTTGCATATTTTTATAGATTGGAATAAATATGGGGGGTTGGATGATTCTGTAAAAGATTTGTTTAATTTTGATGCAGAGAGTATTCCTGCAAAATTAAGAGCCTTTGGTTTTGAGAGTGTGATAATAAATGGCCATGATGAAAAAGAATTAAGATTGATTAAGGAGTTAGATAGTAAAACGGTTGTAGTATTGGATACTATAAAAGGAAAAGGGGTTAAATTATTAGAAGAGACCCATTTTCATGGATATAATTTTCATTCAAATCCTGAAGAATATGAAAAAGCTATGAATGATCTGAGTTGATCATCTGTTTTGTTAATTCATAAGTTTCCCTTAATCCTTCTTCAAGAGAGTATTCTGGTTTCCAATTAATTAAACTCCTTAATCTTAAATTATCACAAACAAATTTAAGATGACCTGTAACTGGCTTGTTGAGAACATTAATATTAATTCTTGAGATTTTCTCTAATATCTCTCTTACTTCTCTTACTGAATGGCTTGTTCCAGTACCCATGTTAATATTTCCAGAAAAATCTGTTTCTATTAATTTAATAAATGCTTTTGCTGCGTCTTTTACATATATGAAATCTCTAATTGGTTGCTCGTTCCAGATCTCGCATGAATTATTATTAATAAGTGATTGGACCATTGTTGGAATAAGATCTGGCCGTTTAAGATTGGTTGGACCATAAACGTTTGACATCCTAACATTGATAATATTCATATACTGCCGGTAATATTCACATATTTGTTCTGCAATATATTTACTGAAAATGTATTCATTTGTATATGGGTTAATGGTTTGATCTTCGTTAACTGGTAAGATCATCTTATTAGTATCATACAAAAGTATAGATGTGAAAGCCATAAATTGTTTTATTTTCTTATCTTTTAAAAAATGTAATATTTTTTTTAAAGGGATTACATTATAGTCAAATGCGTTTATTTTTCCAGTATTAATCTCGTGATGATTTGAATTACCTATCATAAATATGACTTTATCAAAATCAATAGAATTTAAAATCTCTAAATTGTCTAAAGAATCTAATTGTATGTGTTGGTTGGTTACCCATGGAGGAGGTTTAGTTCTACCAATAGATATGATTTCTGGATTAAAACTTAAAACATGGGGGCCCATAAAACCACTGCCACCAAATAAAATAGTTTTTTTCATTTATTTATTATTAGATTATCTAAATACCATTTATATGTTTTTTCTAATCCCTCCTTGATACTAGTTTCTGCCATCCATCCAAGTGAATTAATCTTGGCGGTGTCAACTTGTCTTTTCATTGTACCATCAGGTTTAGTCGTATCAAAGAATATTTCTCCATTGTATCCAATAGTTTGTTTTACATTTTCTCCAATTTCTCTAACAGTCATATCGCTTCCAGTGCCTACATTAATCACCTCAGAAGAATTGTAATTTTGCATTAAAAATAAGCAAGCTTTAGCGGCATCATCTACATAAAGTAAATCTCTTCTTGGCGTTCCAGTTCCCCATAAAGTTACCTCCTGAATCTGGTTTGTTTTTGCGTTGTGAAATCTATTTATTAATGCTGAAAGTAAATGGGAATTTTCTAAATCGAAATGATCTCCTGGCCCATAAATATTTGAAGGAATTACTGTAATAAAGTTAGTTTCATGTTGTTTGTTATAAGCTTGACACATGGATATTCCAGAAATTTTAGCTATTGCAAAAGACTCGTATGAAGATTCAGGTTTTCCATCCATTAAATATTGTTCTTTTATTGGTTGAGGAGAATTTGTTGGATATATGCAAGCGCTTCCTAAAAAAAGTAATTTTTTAATATTGTATTTCCAAGATAAGTGGATGAGATTATTTTGTATTTGAATATTATCATATATAAATTCTGCAGGAGTATTGAGATGTGCCTTAATACCCCCTACCTTTGCAGCAAACATAAACACAAATTCTGGTCTTTCTGCTTGAAAGAACTCCTCCACATCAATTTGGTTCCTTAAATCAAGTTCTTCATGAGTTTTTAGAATTAGATTTAGGTAACCTTGTGCTCTAAGAAGTTTAACTAATGCTGATCCTACCAATCCAGTGTGACCTGAGATGTATATTCTTGATTCCTTGTTCATTTTAGTATTAAAAAAATCTTCCATTATATTTTGTAATCTTGTTAACCTTTCCTCACCAACAAATTGATTGTTTCCTATGTAGAAAGCATTATGATGTATGAAATCTGCATTAGTAAATCTGTCATTTTTATAATCTGATAGGAACGGTTGCTTTAATAAATTTCCTCCTATCATAGGCCTTGTCTGGATTCCTTCTTGATTTAATCTTTTTTGAAATTGTTGTTTTTTATTCATGTCTTTGAAAATAAATGGTAATGTAAATGAAGAGATTCCTGGATTATGGAGAGTGATTAGATGGGAATGATATTTTTTACAAATTTCATAAAATCTATCATAGTTTTTATTTCTTATCTCTATGAATTTATCAAGTTTTTTTATTTGAGATAATCCTAAAACTGCATTGAATTCTGTGTTTCTAAAATTGAATCCATTTGTAAGAAATAAGAATTCAAAATCAATATCAGGATATTTCTTTTTATATGCTTCGTGTAATTCCTTTGGTAATTCTCTAGCAAGTCCATGTGCTCTTTTTAATAATAATCTTTGGTATAAATCTTCATTGTTTGTGCATACCATTCCTCCCTCAATAGTTGTTATGTGATGCCCCCAATAAAAACTAAATGTACTTGCAAGTCCATGATTTCCCACCTTGATGTTATCTATTGTTGCTCCATGAGATTCACAACAATCCTCAATAATCTTTATATCTTTATCTTTTATTATCTCCTTAATCTTATTCACATTTGAGGGAAATCCAATTAAGTGGGTTATGAAAATTGCTTTTGTTTTCTTAGTTATTTGGTTTTCAATTTGTTTATAATCAAAAGAGAAATCAGATAGATTTATGTCTACAAATACTGGTTTTAGTCCACATTGAAAAATGGGAGATATATTTGTTATCCATGTGATTGCCGGTACAATAATTTCATCTCCATCATTCCATCCATATTTTTCCTTTAGTGTATCTATTAATAAAAGGTTTGCAGAACTTCCTGAATTTACAAAAATAGAATATTTGCATCCTTGCCATTCTGAGTATATGTTTTCAAAATCTCTAACTTTGGTGAATTGGGTGTATCTTTTCGTTGTTTTTATAAATGATATTAAATTACCTTTATCTTCTTCATTAACTATGTCTTCCATCAAGGGCCAAGAATATTCTTCCATCTTTTGTGTAATTAGAGCGTAGGAGTTATTTTTAAGGATTATTGTAGTTGTCTATCATTTTATAATTATAAATTTAGATTGATATTTTAAAACTAAAAACTTGAAATATCCTTAATAGAAAAATATTCTTTTTTAAATATAATAATCTTACTAGTTTAAAATAATTATACATATTTTTATAAATGAGGATAATTGTAAATGTTTATGTCTGATGAAAAAGAAGATAATGATGGAGATTTCTTAGAAGGTGAAGAAATTCTAACAAAGGAAGAAGAGAAAAAACTAAAAGATAGACTAAAATATTATGGATATATCTAGGCCAAATATTGTAATGATTATAGTTGATGCGTTGAGGCCCCGAGATATTAGCCTATATGGTTATCATAAGGAAGTTGATAAGAATATTAAGAGGATAGCTAATAAGAGTGTTGTTTTTGAAAATAATTTTACGGCAAGTAACCTTTCTGATCCCTCTAAGACCTCAATTTTTAGTGGGCAATATCCATTTACACATGGAGTGGTACATCAGTATCCCTTCATAAAACAGCCAGAGATTGATAAACTGAAGAAATTAAAATTTTGGCTCCCAATATATCTTAAGCATAAAGGTTATTCTACAATTGCTACAACCTCATTACATCTCTGGATGAAAAAGGGGTTTGATTACATTAAAGAAGATGAAATAGATGAAAATCCTAGCAAAATTAAGAAGTTCTTTAAGAAAATATCTGGGAATGATAAATTGTTAAAAATTATTTTGAAATTTCCGGATGTGCTTTATAGATTAGCTAAAAAACTATCTGGAGGATATCATACCCCCTATAAGGATGCAAGGCAGATAGTGGATTTATCTATTGATAAAATTAAGAATGAGGAGAATCCTTTCTTTTTGTTCATGCATTTTGAAGATACACACTATCCTTATCCAGGGGCTAAAACTCCTCCAAAAATGGGCAATAATACTGTAAAGAAAATTGTAGATAATATCCCAGTTAAATCTCAAAAGGAATATGTTAAGAAGAGGTTTTTTGATGCATCTGCTTCAACGCTAGAGCAGATGAAGGAGAAATTGGATAATGCTATTGTTAATGTAGATAATGAGATTGGGAGATTGTATGATTACTTAGAGGAAAATAAGTTGCTGGAAAATACAATATTTATGATATTTGCAGATCATGGGACCACATTTGGTGAGCATAATATTTATTTTGAGCACTCTGGCCTTTATGATGAATCTATTCATGTTCCCCTGATTATGAAGATTCCTGGAATAATCCCAAGAAGAGTTAATGCCCTAACACAAAGTATTGATATTGCTCCAACAATACTAGATGTATTGGGGGATAAAAAGGAGATTGATGGTAAAAGTCTATTAGAGGTTATGAAAAATGGGGGAGAATTTAGAGATAAGATATTTTGCGTGGATACTTGTTCTGAAAAAGCTTTTACTGTAAGGAATAAGAAAAAGAAGTTGATAGTCAGTGATTCTAAGGGATGTTATTTATGTGGCGCAGTACATAATGATAATTTTGAAGAATATGATCTTGAAAATGATCCTGAGGAGAGAAATAATATTTATACAGGGAATAGTGAGTTTGGGAAGGTAGCAGATAATATTAATTTTTAACCACTAACCATCATTCCAGCTTTACCTTCATATCCTTGAGCTTCGCTAGCACTCATTAATCCCTCAGACATATTAAATCCAAGTTCTTGCCTTTTTGTATGGTCCTTTTCAAATTGAGTTCTTACGTAATCTGCAAGTCCATCAATATTTTCTGCGTGACCTCTTCCTGCTGCAAGTTCAACTACTGGAAGTAATGATTTTGGCCTTCCAATATATAGGTATTTATCTCCATTTGCCCAGGGAATGTCTGATGCAGTGATTGGATCAGTAACTCTTTCCGGGTGCGATATGTCATCATCCTCTGAATGATTGAATCTTGCTGCTGCAAAAGATTGATATACCATTTCTTGAAGCTCTGGCTGCCCTAAAGAATATCCTCTATTTTCCGCAAGTTCAATTATTGGCCACATTTCTTTTGTGGGGCTAAATCCATAGATTCCTACTAACTTTCTTAGAGTCATCTGTTCTGCTTTTGGTGGATGATGGATATTATTGTTAGAATCTGCATAAGGATGATATGCAGGACCCATCCCAACCAAATTTCCTTCAGTATCTTTAATGGGCACTTCTACTTTATCCATACTAAATACTTCAGGAAGATTTAATACTGGTTCATGTAAAAATGACTTCGCGCCCCCAGGTTCATCTTCATAAAAAGGATCTATAAATCCATATATCTCCGAAGTTGTCCTTATAGGGGTTCCTGGATAGGGAGTAAGATGTCTAACTGAAAATCTATCTGGTTTAATTCTCCATAATTGTTCAATTGTATCAAACATCATTTCTCTTGTTTCAAACGGGAATCCTACAATGTTATAGAGACTTACATGTATTCCGTTTCTCATTAATACCTCTGAACCTGCCTCTAAAATTCCTTGCTCCATAGGTCTATTCAAAACCTGACTCCTAAACCATTCATTTCCTGATTCTGCACCCATTGCAACAGCACTGCATCCCATGGCAGCTAATAGTTCTGCCTTTCCAGTAGAATTTCCTTTCCCTCCCCTAAGCCAAGATTTCTTATCACCCTTAGAGGTTGCAGGCCATCTTATTGCCAGATATTCTGGGCGGCTCATTGTGAAAAATGAAATTGGCCTATCTGGTTGATTAAGTTCTTGATTCCATTTATCAGCTAGAATCTCTAAATCTTCAATAGGCATTGTGGGCATATTTTCATCAATTAACTGCATATGATCAAATCCATACATATCTTGTAATGATTTTATTCTTGTAACTATTGCTTCAGCATCCTTATGGAAAATATAATTATGTGAATCTTTTTCTCCTCCCTCTGCAGGAATATCATGTAAGGTGGGTTGGATACAATATGAACATTTGAAGGGACACCCCCTACTTATCTCAATATATCCTTGTCTTCTTTCTTGTCCCATCCAAGGTCTAACAATATGTCTTTCATCAAACATCCCCCAATCAGGTAGGGGTAATGAATCTAAATTTTCGATTCCTTTTGCCTTGGGATTTTTATATATCTTCCCAGAATTAGGGTCTTTAAACCACATACTTCTAATTCCAGTAACATTGTCTCCAGTATTAATTTTTTGTATCAATTCTAATAAAGGATCTTCTCCTTCCCCATAACAAACTACATCAATTGCAGGATTTGCTATTGCACGTTCAGGTGCAACCATTGCATGAGGGCCTCCAACAACTACAGGAATCCCAAATTCTTTTTTTACGGGCAAAATAAAACTAGTAGCTGCATTAAAATCATAACTTGTTGAAGATAATGCTATTAAATCTGGTCTAAATTCCTCTACAGTTTGTCTAAAATCTTCTACTAGGTCAACTATTGACCTGGTTGGACTATAGCCTGCAGCCTTTTCCTCCCCAAGTCTTTCTCTTATTTCTCTAACTGATTCATTAAGTGGAGAATTTTTATCTCTCTTAAAACTAGTATCATAAAGTCTATGTTCAATATTATGTGTTTCCATTTGTCCACCTAATATTGCAAGTGCGGGATGTATAAATCCATCTTCTAGATCATTATGATAAATAAATAATACCTTAGGATTTAATCCTCTTCTGTTCCAAACTACAGGAGGATGGATCTTTGCCAGAATAGGATATTTCTTTGAAAAGGCTCCAGTACTTTTCACACTAAAGGGGTCCTTTGATTTATTATTTTTTGTCATATTTATTTCTTAACTATAGTTATGTTATTCTTTAAACGTATTTAAGTTTTTTTATTATATAAATTTTTAAAAAGATGCTAGTTATTGAATAGTATGAAAGCTATAATTCTTGCTGCAGGACTTGGGACTCGTTTGGGAAATCAGGGAGAAGATACTCCTAAATGTTTACTTGAGATTGATGGGAAGACATTATTGGAACGTCATGTAGATGCACTTAATACAAGTGGCATTGAAGAAATTTATGTGGTGGTTGGAAATAATGGTCCATGTTGGACAAAAGAAAATCATGATAAGATAAAGAAAATAAATAATAATGTGATAATTAATTTTGCTAATCATAAGACCCATAATTCCTATAGTCTGAGGTTAGCACTCGATGCTATTGAGGATAATGAGGATGCTCTTGTTTTAGATGGAGATGTAGTCTTAGATCCTGGGATTATTGAAGCATTAATTGAAGATCAAAGAACCGTACTTTTATCTGAGCCTAAAGAAAGTGATGAGTTTGAAGGAAATAAGATAATTTCTGATGGCAATGGAAGGATTTTAGAGTTGAGTAGAGAATTAACTGCTAGCCAACTTAAGGGCCAGAGAGATATGTATTGTGGGGTTAAGAAGATTAATAAACAAGATATAGAATTATTTAGAAGAATTCTTGGAAAACATGAATATAGGAAGAAGGATTTAGGATTTGTTCTGGCAGAGATTATAAAATTAATTCCTGTTTATCATTATTCTGATAAAAGGTTTGTGAATATTAATAGACTGGATGAATTGGATAGGGCAAGGATCTTCTTAGATAATCCGGGAAATTCTAAAAGTAAGAAATTTATAGTTTTGATGGGAGGGTATACTGCTTCTGGCAAGAGTACTACTGCTTTAAAAATTGCTAAAGAGATGCATGCAGATATTTTTCATTCGGCAGTTGTTAGGAAAGAATTGGATTTAAGTCCAAAAACGGTTGAAGATGCAGACAAGTTTTTTGATTTTAAAAATAATCTGCGAGAAGAAGTTGATAGAAAGGTTTATGGAAGGTTAGCTGAAAAAGGATTAGAAAGTTTGAAGGCGGGTAAGAATGTTGTACTTGATGCAGGTTATTTCTTTAAGTGGCAGAGAGAATTGGCTTATGAGATTGCTAAAAAAACAGATGCAGAGGTTATAGCAGTTAGAGTTATTTGTAGTGATGAAGAAGAAATAAAGAGAAGAATGCTAGAAAGGACTGAAAATTTTGGGAAATCTGAACTAAATGAAACTCCTTCTTGGAACACCTATCTTGCAACAAAAGATATTACTGAATCTTTTGGAGAAGATGAGTTTAAAGATAATTTACTTAGCAATATTGAATTTGATACTCTCAAGGGAGATGTAAAAATTGGTAATGAGATAGAGATGGGAAATCTTAAGAACGTGATTAGGGCCATAAAAGAAAAGAAAATATTAGTGCAAGATGAGAATTTTGATTTAGTTGAAGGGGATGAGAATGAAGTATTGGAGAATATAAAAGAAAAATTAGTTGTTGCAATAGATTTTGATGGAGTTATTACCTGTCCGGGGACCCTAAAGACAAAATATATCAACGAATTAGGATATAATTTAAGGGAGGATCAAACTGAAAAAGATATCTGCATCCCCCTAGGAGTTTCTAAGGAGAATTATACTAGAGGTAGTAGAAGGGCCTATATGGAAACTCCAGAAGTCCTTCCTCTTGAGAATCACTTTTTAGAGATATTTAGAGGCCTAAGAAAATCAGAAAATGTTGCACTGTTTATATTGAGTAGTAGATATACTTATATGCTTCCACACCTAGAGAATTTTCTGAAGTTTCATAAATTAAAATTTGATGGCATAGTAAATACTACTGATACAAATAAGATCCATGGATTAAGAAAATTGGGGGCTGATGTGATGATAGAGGATGGAATTGGAAAATTAAGAGACATACTTAGGGAAGATGGTGAATTCCATAATAAATGCTCATTAGTATTACTTAGGAATAATGAGAATAAAAATATGAGTGTGCAGGGCTCTCCAATAATTGAAGTTCAAGATTGGAAAGAATTGGGAAATCTTCTAAATAAAAATATTAATAATGAAGGTAATAGCTATCCTAATAATCTTTAAATAGATAATTTTGGCATAATATCTTATAAAAAATGAGAATTTTAATAACTGGGGCTAGTGGATTGTTGGGTAGAAGATTATTTGAAATTTTATCCCGAGAGCATGAAGTCATTGGCACATATAATAATAATAAATCACATAAATGTTATTATCTTGATGTTAGTGATAGAGATTCTGTGGGATTATTTTTTAAAAAAATTGATCCCGAAGTTGTAATTCATTGTGCGGCATTAGTTAATCCAGATTACTGTGAGGAAAATCAAGAGCAAGCGAGGTTGATTAATATTCAAGGGACTCAAAATATTGTTGATATGTGTAAGAAATATGATTGTAAGATGATTTTCTTATCTTCAGACTTTGTTTTTGATGGAAGTGGGGGGCCATATTATGAGGAGAGTCTAATGAGTTCTGTGAATTATTATGGGGCCACTAAAATTGAAGGAGAGAAGATTGTTAGAGAGAGTTTAAATGATTACTTAATAATTAGACCTGCGTTAATGTATGGTTCTGATGAACATTCTAAGGATTCATTTATTACACAAATACTTGCAAAATTACAAACAGGAAAGAAATTTGAAATGGATAATAGAATAATTAAATACCCTACCTTAATAGATGATGTGGGGGAGGCTATTAGAAAACTTATTGATTTGGATTTGTCTGGAATATATAATGTTTGTAGTGAAAAAGGTATAACAAAGTATGAATGGGCAAAGAAGGTTGCTAGATTTTATGGATTTCAAGAAGATAATATATTAGAAAGTACATCAAATAATATTGCTAGAAGACCACTAAATGTTAAATTAGATTCTGAGAAGATAAAAAGGCATATTTTTAAGATTACTAGTATTGATGAAGGTATAAAGATTGCTAATAATCAGAAAGGTTGTTCTTTTATGTTTATTTATAGTACTAGGCCAGATAAATTAATATTAGGAGAAAATGTTTCAAACTTTAGAATTAGTGTAGGAAAGGAGTTAGCTAGAGAAGATTCCATCAATGCCGACATGGTTATACCCGTTCCCGAAACTGGAATTTTTCCTGCCACAGGTTATGCTGATGAATCGAAGATTCCGTTCTATTTTGGAGTAATTAGAGATTATTTTACTGATAAAACCCTATTTCAACCCAATATTAAAATGAGAGCTGCCTCATTAGATAAAAAATTGATAGTTATTCCTGAAGTTATTAAGGATAAGAGAATTGTTTTGGTTGATGAGGCAATTGTTTCTGGTACTACTTTGCATGTGATAGTTGATAAACTGAGAAATGCTGGTGTTAAGGAGATTCATGTAAGAATTCCATCTCCAGCAATGATCAATGAATGCAATTATGGAAAATTAGAAAAGTATGATGATTTAATAGCACGTAAATGTGTAGGCAATAAAGAAGAAATTGAAGAAGAACTAGGAAAGCATTTTAGAGTGGATAGTTTGAAATTTTTAAGTTTAGAAGGATTTTTAAAATATCTTGACCATAATAAAAGACCTTGTTTTGAATGTTTTTCTAAGGAAAAACCCAAACTTGTTAACATAGGAGAAAAATATGAAAATAATTAGAATAAATGAAGTCCCTGTTGAAGAACGTGGAGGCTATTCTATTAAGAGACTTTGTACGGAAGAATTATTGAAAAATCCAAAGAATATTGGTTTTTATGAAACTACAGTCCCAATGGGATCAACTTGCCCAAGTCATTCTCATGAAAATTTGGATGAATTTATTATATTTTTGACAAAGGGTGTTATGGAGATTAATAGAGAAATTTATGATTTTGAAAAAGGTGATATTGTTCTTCTTAGAGCAGGAGATAAACATGAGTTTAGGGCAATAGATAATGAGATTAAGTTGATTGCAATAAAGGCTCCCAATATACCTAATGATAAGGTAAAAGATTGAAACTAATAAAGCTTAAAAAGAACTTATTCTAAACTTTAAAAATGGTGAAAGTATTTGTGTTAGGCATTGATGGTGCATTTCCAGAATTTGTTTTTGGAAAATGGTTGGATGAATTGCCTAATATTAAAAAATTGATGGATAATGGGACTTATGCTAAGTTGAATAGTACTGTACCTCCATTATCTGTTACTGCATGGAATTCTATTCTTACTGGGAAATCTCCAGTTAATACTGGACTTTTTGAATATGTGCAAAGGAAGAATTTTGAAAGTTATGATTTTAATGTTATTACCTCATTGAATCTTAAAGAAAAGCAGATTTGGAGAGTTGCATCAGATCAAGGCAAGAAATCTATTGTATGCTATGCCCTATTAACCTGGCCAACAAAAAAATTTGATGGATGGATGATTAGTGATTCCCTATTAGGGCCCTCTAAGGATAATCTTAAATCAGTTTATCCTCCAGAATTACAAGAAGAACTAGAAAGAGAAATTGGGGAAGTTCCTCCATTAGATGTTGCAGATTTTAGGAATTTTGATAAACAGCAAACTATTGATGAAGTCTATAAATTAACATCTAAGCATGTTGAAGCTATGAAGTATTTGATTAAAAATAAGGATTGGGATTTCTTCTTTGGATTGTTGCCCTTGAGTGATAGAATGAATCACACTTTCTGGAAATACATTGATCCTGGACACAGAGAGTATGATCCAGAATCAGAATTTAAAGATACCTTAAAAGATTTTTATAAATTTGTAGATGGGAAGCTAGGGGAGTTGTTGGAGTTGTTAGATGAAGATACTAAAACTATTGTTTTATCAGACCATGGAATACAGAGAATGCATACCCGGATTAATTTAACAGATTGGTTGATAGATAATGATTATATGGTGCTAAAGGAACCAATTAATGGGAAAACGGGTTTTAATTTTGACATGGTTGATTGGAGTAAGACTAAGGCTTTTGCAATAGGAGCCTATGAAGGGCAGATTTTTATTAATCTAAAAGGTAAAGAGAGTCAAGGTATTGTTGAAGAAGAAGATTATGATAGTTTAGTTGATGAGTTGTGTGAAAAGATGGATGAAATTAAAGGAGATGATGGAAGCGAACTAAAAAACAGTTTCTTTAAGAAAAAGAATTGTTTTAAAGGGAAGTATGAGAAAGAAGCTCCAGATATAATTGTTTATTTTGATGGAATGCAATATGGATGTAATAATTCTATTGTAGGTAATGAAACCCAATGGAATCCAATTACAAAAAGAGGTATTGATGATGCTACTCATTCATTACAGGGCATCTTTATAATGAATAATGGATATGCTAAAGGGTATATTAATGAGATAAGTTATTTAGATGTTGCTCCCACAGTATTGAATGAATTGGGCATAGATATTCCGGAAGATATGGAAGGAGAGATTATAGGATGACTAACAAAAATAATAAAATCGGAATTGTAGTTACATTTAGAGTTTCTGCTGGAGGCGGAGCTCCAAGGATTACAATTGATTTGATAAATGCCCTAAAGGCGGCAGGTAAGGAAGTTCATTTATTGACCCCATTTCCCTTTGATAGAGGAATCATAGAAAAATTTCATGGTAATTTTAAAGTTGACAAATTTTATTATCCTAGCCCAATAAAAGCCAAATTTTGTAAAGAAAGTACTAGCTCAAGGAAGATAATGAAAAAAGAATTTTTAGATTTAGTTAATAACGTTGAATTGATTATTGATATTGATGGAGGAATTGTTCATGATTATCTTCCTGAAAATTATAATGGCAATTATATTATTTGGAAAGTTTCTTGTGTTATTCCTGAATCTGAAAAATTTCCTGAAATGAAATTAGGGTTTAGAGGCAATGTTAAGAAATTTATTAAAGAGGTATTTTCTTTAAATAGTCCAAGACCTAGTAAGAACCATAAAATATATCCAGTTGATAAATGGACTGCGAGAGAAATAAAAGCTTTTTAGGACTTAGATTCTACTGAACCTTATCTATATCCAGAAATAAAAGTGGGTAAATTTGATAAAAGTGAAAAGAAAAATCAGATTGTTGTTTTTGGTAGAATTGCACCAAATAAGTTTATAGAAAAATCGATAAAAATATTTGGCAAAGGTACTGAAAAATTTAAAGATTATAATTTAATAATTATGGGAGGGGTTACACCGGAAACTAAAATTTATAAAAGAAAATTAGAGGAATTAATTAATGAATTAGGTTTGAGAAATAGGGTAAAAATCTTTGGAGACATTAGTTTTGAAAAATTAAAGCAAATCTTATCGGAATCAAAAGTGTTAATTGATAGTCAAAATAAAGTTAGTTTAACTATGACTGTGATTGAAGCAATGGCGGCCGGATGTGTCCCATTAGTTATTAGGGAATCTGGAAATTATTTGGACATTATTAATAAAGGAGAATTTGGATTTAGTTTTGAAAATGTTGAAGAGGGTAGTAAGAAATTGGAAAAAATATTGTATAAATTATCCAAGGGAGAGATTGGTGTTAATAGGTCAATAAGAAGAGCTTATGATTTTGATGGTGAAAAGTTTAGGAAAAATATTTTAAAAATATTAAATGATAATGAATCATAATTTTTTGTTAAAATAAATAATTCTTAACATATACATTTCTGTTACATAATATATATAAATCAATTTTATTGTTATTTTTAATGGAAGGTGTTAAAAAAAAGGCATTGATTACAGGCATAACAGGCCAGGATGGTGCATATTTAGCAAAGTTCCTTTTAAATAAGGGATATGAAGTTTTTGGGATAGTTAGACGTTTATCTACCCCCAATTTTTGGAGGTTGCAACATGTGGGTGTAATTAAGGACATTACACTTATAAGTGCAGACCTTAGTGATATGTCCTCTTTAGCTGAAGCCATTCAAGAATCTAATCCTGATGAGATATATAATCTTGCAGCTCAAAGTTTTGTTGGAAGCAGTTTTGATCAACCATTACAATCTGCAGATATTAATGGTGTTGCACTTCTTAGGATTTTGGAAATAGTTAGGAAATTCAATCCAAAAATAAGAATTTATCAGGCTAGTACAAGTGAATTATTTGGTAGTTCTTGTGAAGAGGATGGAACTCAATCTGAAACAACGAAGTTTATGCCTAATTCCCCATATGCGTTAGCAAAATTGTTCGCATTTGAACTTGCAAGAGTTTATAGAGAATCTTATGGGATTTTTGTTTGTAATGGGATTTTGTTTAATCATGAAAGCCCATTAAGAGGTTTAGAGTTTGTTACTAGGAAGATTACTAATGAGGTTGCTAAGATTAAATTAGGATTAAGTAATGAATTGAGATTAGGAAATATGGATGCTCAGAGGGATTGGGGATTTGCTAAAGAATATGTTGAATTAATGTGGAAAATCTTACAACATGATAAACCAGAAGATTTCGTTATTGCTACAAATGAAACACATTCGGTAAAGGAGTTTGTAGAAGAAGCATTTAAGTCAGCTGGATTAGATTGGAAGCTATATGTTAGAATTGATGAACAGTATAAACGACCTTATGAAGTTCAATATCTCAAAGGGGATATAGGCAAGGCAAAAAGAATTTTGGGTTGGGAACCTCAAACAAAATTTAAAGAGCTTGTTAAGTTGATGATTGATGAAGATATAAAGAGATGGGAGGGTCATCTTAAGGGAGAGAATTTTGCATGGGATGCTCCAAATCATCCAGGACATGTGAAGTACCTTTATAGATCAAAAGATAATTAGCAAATAGAATATGAATTTTGGAAGGAAAATAACTAATTGTAGAATGTGTGGATCATCTAAGTTGTATGAATTTTTGAATTTAGGTTTTTTACCTCCTGCAGATGGTATTTTAAATGAAAAAGATATTAAACATCCAGAAGTACATTTTCCATTAAATGTTGCTCAATGCCAAGAATGCGGATTGACACAATTAATGTATGTGGTTAACCCCGAATTATTGTATGATGAAAAATATAGTTATGAATCTAGTATGACTGTTTCTGGAAGAAAACATTTTATTGATATGGCAAATAGTATTTGTAAGGATTTTAATTTAAATAAAGGGTTAGTTGTGGATATAGGAAGTAATGTAGGAGTATTATTGGAAGGTTTTAAAAATAATGGTTGTAATGTTTTAGGAGTTGATGCTGCTCCAAAGATTGTTGATATTGCAAATAAAAGAGGGATTGAAACTTGGAAAGGCCTGATGGATATAGAAATTGCTAAAAAGATAATCCATAAGAAGGGTAAGCCTATGATTATCTGTGGAACAAATGTTTTTGCTCATATCGATGATAAAAATAGATTAATGGAATGTGTGAAAATATTATTAGATGAAAAAGGGGTTTTTGTGATTGAGGTTCCTTATTTGGTTGATTTAATTGATAATCTAGAATATGATACCATATATCTAGACCATTTGGAATATCTTTCAGTAAGGCCTTTAGTTAAGTTCTTTGAGTTGCATGGATTTGAAGTTTTTAGTGTTAAAAAACAGGATATACATGGGAGTTCTATAAGGGTATTTATTGGAAGGAAAGATGTAAGAAAAGTTGAAGATAGTGTTAAAAAATTTTTAAATTTTGAAGAAAAAAAAGGAATCTATAAAAAAGGAGTTTTAGATGAGTTTTCTAAAAATGTTAAGAAGCATAGGAAGGAATTTGTAGATTTATTGTATGATTTAAAGAGACAGGGTAAAAAAATTGCAGGAGTTAGTGCTCCTGCTAAAGGAAATACTTTGTTAAATTATTGTAAGCTAGATCATCATGATATTCAATTTATGACTGAAAAATCTAAGATTAAATTAAATCATTATACTCCTGGAATGCACATCCCCATTGTATCGGATGAGAGATTATTAGAAGAAAAAATAGATTATGCAATCATATTTGCATGGAATTTTTTTGATGAAATAGTAAATAATGAAATTTCTAAGAGATTTTTGAAAGGAGGGGGGAAGTTTATAAAACCTATTCCCAAAATAACTATAATGGAAAATGAGAATTTATTTGGAGTTAATGTAAAAAAGATTGATCCTGCTTTTATGGATGAAAGAGGGGTGATTGTTGATTTTGTTAATGCAGATCTTAAACATGTTGGTATGATAACTACTGAGGAAAAAGTTGTTAGAGGAAATCATTATCATAAAAAATCTAATCAATATACCTATATTTTATCGGGATCCTTTGAAGTCTTATTAGCACCATCAGATCAGCCAGCAAATGTGAAAAAAGTGGTTGTTAGAGCTGGAGAGATGATAAGTATTCCTGCAGGAGTAATCCATCAATTTAAGGCGATAGAGAGATCTGTAATGATTGAAATGGACACTGAATCTAGAGAATGTAGTGGATATGAGGATGATTTATTTAGAGTTAATATAGAATATAATCAGTGATATAAATCTTTAAAAATTGATTTGGATATCTAGG
>PVBE011225366.1_pt1 | contig 21135 bp, 17 predicted proteins | sample 1631181 | NCBI WGS metagenome assembly PVBE01 (sample SAMN08397723, study PRJNA350692) | Marine metagenome, whole genome shotgun sequencing project. | isolation source: water | place: Pacific Ocean | collected 2012-04 | reverse complement strand
TGGTGCCTTCACCGATGGCGGTGGCAACAGCGTGCAAGACACTTGTCCGGCCTGCGAGGGCGATGTCGACGGTGATGGCATGGTCGGTGTCAACGATCTTCTGGCAATCGTCGCCGCATGGGGGCCGTGCATGGGATGCCCCGAGGATATTGATCAGAGTGGCAACGTCGATGTGACCGATCTGCTTGCGGCGGTGGCTGCCTGGGGTCCGTGTCCGTAACTCCAACTGCCCCCCCCGCTTCATGGGCAATGGACTCTAATAGAACAAAACGAAAACCGAGTGATTTCGCTGCAAAACGATGCAACCCCCCCGCGTCTGCAGGGGGTCACCGAGGAGTGGGCCATACTGGGCTCGACGATCCGCTCGACCCACCCGTGGGTCGGGCGGAGTGCGAGCACTGCGGACTCTCGCCCCGCGAGTCCGCGTGGATGCGAGACGCCCCGCGTCGAGCAAACACGAGGGCCCGCGACGAGGGGAGCCAACGAACATGGCGGCACTCATGTGCCGCCATGTTTGATTGGTCACCGAGGAGTGGGCCATACTGGGCTCGAACCAGTGACCTCTTGTGTGTCATACAAGCGCGCTAGCCAACTGCGCCAATGGCCCTGAGAAACACACGATACCACAACCGCCGGACTGGCGAACGGGCCTGTTCGACTCTCTCCTTGTCCCTTTCCTGTCGCTACCCCTGCGGATGGGTCTGCAGCACGACCATGTCGTGGTATCGCTCGCTGCGGGACATGAGTTCTTCATGCGTACCGGATTCGATGATGCGACCACCATCGAGCACCAGAATCTGATCGGCATCCACGATCGTGCTGAGCCTGTGCGCAATCACGAAACTGGTGCGATTTCGAAGCAACGTCGAAAGGCTACGCTGAATCAGACGCTCCGACTCCGTGTCCAGATTGCTCGTGGCCTCATCAAGGATCAGAATCCGCGGATCGGCCAACAATGCCCGGGCAATCGCAATCCGCTGGCGTTGCCCGCCACTGAGTTTCACACCACGCTCGCCGATCTCAGTTTCGTATCCGTCGGGGAATTCGCAGATGAACTCGTGCGCCGCAGCCTGCTCCGCAGCACGCTCGATCTCCCCCTGCGATGCACCGCGCCGCCCATAGGAGATGTTGCCGGCGATCGTTCCCTCGAAGAGAAAGATGTCCTGCTCGACAATGCCAAGCAGCGAACGATACGAGGCAAGATCGATATCACGCAACGGCGTACCATCAAGACGAATCTCGCCCCTGTCGCAATGATAAAACGCAGCGACGATGTTGCAGAGCGTCGTCTTTCCCGAACCGCTCGGTCCGACCAGCGCCGTCGTACTCCCCGCCGCCGCATCAAGCGATATGCCCTCCAGCACATTCGAGTCCGTTCCTGGATAGCGAAACCAGACATCGTCAAAGGACACATCGCCCCGGACTTCGCTGGCAGAGACAACCGTTGCTCCGCTGTGCGCATCCTGTTCGGTCGGCTCCTCGGCGAGATCAAGGACGCGGTCTAGCGCCGCCAGTGAATTCTGCAATGCCGTAGCGCTCTCCGCCAACGTCGCAAGTGGCCCCAGAAGCATGGCTAGATATGCCAGGAACATGACCATGTCTCCTGCCGTAATCGCGTTACTCGGATCCAACTCCCCCGCCGCCACCAGCGTGCGGTCATGCAACACCTGCCATCCACCAAACCAAAGCACCGCCGCAGTTGCCGCCGGGATCATGACCGACCAGGCAATGTCCACACCGCGGGAACACCACCACGCAAGCAATTCCTTGCGTACGAGCAGGTGATTGGCGCGAATCCAATTGGACGCTTCAGTGCGCTGCCGCGAAAAACTCCTCACGACCCTCGCTCCGCCGAATGATTCAGTGACCATGGCATCGCAGTGCTGCCGCGTTCCGCGGATGCTCCGCCAGAGCGGCCTGATCCGGCTGACCCACGTTCGATGGGTGAAGAAGATGATGGGGAACAACACAAGCGACCCAAGCAACAACCGCCAATCCACGAAGGACAGAATGCAGAGAATTCCTATCAGTTGAATAGTTGCCCGCCATGGGTTGTAGCAAAGGCCGAAGACGAGATCTGCGACTGATCCGGCGTCCTCCCTGACAAGCGATGCAGCCCCGCCGCTGCGAAGTTGGTGGACGCGATGCAGCGGGAGCGATGTCGCGTGCAAGAACGACATCCTGCGAACGGAAACCTGCATTCGCGTCGTAGTGCGGGTTGCGATCCATCGCCCACGGACGCCGAACACGAGCGCGATCATCGTGATGAGCACCGTGACAACGGCAATGACCCCAAGCAAGGTCACCTTGTCCGCCAACCACGGCATGCGATCAACCAGCGGAGCCGGAAGCGGCTCGTCACCGAGGATGTTGTCGAAGACGACCTTTGTTGCTGCAGGCGGAATGAGCCCGATCGTCGCACCAACCGTCAGATAGCCGAGCGCCCAGATGATCTCTCGCCTGTTCGGGCCAGCCAAACGCCAGAACTCCCTCACCAGTGTTCGGAACGATCGCGATCGCTCCAGTGACTTGCGCCCGGATTCGAGCGTGGGCACGTCATCACTTTGCACCGGCTGCTTCAACCGCCGACGAAACTCCGCGAATCTATGCTTGCTGGACGAGTAGTGGCTCGACATCCCGAGAGGCTCAGGCCTGCTCGATCACGACGGCGGTCCCGTAGCAGAGCACTTCGGTGGCTGACGCTTCGAGATCCGAGGAGTCGTACCGAAATCCCACCACGGCATTGGCACCCATCTGCTGAGTATGCTCCAGCAGGTGCTCGAACGCTTCTTGGCGAGTCTGTTCGCACATCTCGGCATACGCGCCAATTTTGCCGCCTATGACCTTCTTCAGGCCACCGAGAAAACCTTGGGCGATCGTCGGGGCACGTACCACCAACCCGCGAACGATGCCCTTGTATTCCGTGATTCGGTAGCCGTCGATGTCGAACGTCGTAGTGACAGGAATGTCTATGAACTGACTATGAATGCTCATGGGGTGGATTCTACCGCGAGTATGATTTGGGGTATGCCTGACGATCTAGAAAACACATCGTTGCGTTTGTCGCGATCTTCACCACCGTTGTAATCACGATGATCATTGCCGTGATCGGCGGCTGGGGCGAAGGGTGGGAAGGCGGAAGAGCGTGGTGATCGGCTGCATATGGATGGCTTTCATTGTCGTGCGGCACCTCGCTGTCCGCAGCAACAGCTCGATCGAATAGAAAAAGATTCCTATCGCCTATATCGCACCAGTACACTGCGTGCATGAGCGAAGAACAGAAGCCAGACAAGGGAACCGATCCGGAAGCCGAAACGCTGAAGTCGGCGGACACGCCATCGCAAACCCGGGGGCCGAAAGAGATCGGCCACTACAAGATCCGCCGCGTCATCGGAAGCGGCGGCATGGGCACGGTCTACGAGGCCATTCAGGAGAATCCCCGCCGCAAGGTGGCCATCAAGGTCATGCGCAGCGGCGTCACCTCCCGCAGTGCATTGAGGCGGTTCGAATATGAATCGCAGATCCTCGGCCGCCTGCACCACATCGGCATCGCGCAGGTGTACGAAGCGGGCACATGGGATGATGGCACGGGCGGTGTTCCGTACTTCGCCATGGAATACATCGCCGCAGCGCAATCGCTACTTGCCTATGCGCAGAAGAAGGATCTTGGCACCGATGCGAGACTACGCCTTTTCGAAAAGGTCAGCGATGCCGTACACCACGGCCATATCAAAGGCATCATCCACCGCGACCTCAAGCCGGACAACATTCTCGTAGACCAATCCGGTAATCCCAAGATCATCGATTTCGGTGTCGCCCGCGCAACCGACTCCGACATGGCGGTCACAACACTGCAGACCAATGTTGGGCAACTGGTTGGCACCGTCCAGTACATGAGTCCTGAACAGTGCGAAGCCGACCCGGACCTCATCGACGCCCGCAGCGATGTCTATAGCCTCGGCGTAATCCTCTACGAACTGCTCTCTGGACAACCTCCCTACGACCTGAGTTCCATTCCCATCTACGAAGCAACGCGGGTCATTCGCGAACGCCAGCCAACTCGGATGACAACGGTCACCACTGGTATTTCCGGTGATCTTGAGACCATCGTCTCCAAGGCCATGGACAAGGACCGCGACCGCCGCTACCAGTCGGCCCACGAACTGCGGCAGGACATCGAGCGGTTCCTGATGAACGAACCCATCGAAGCCCGCCGCGCAAGCATGGTTTATCAGTTCAAGATGTTTGCGAGGCGAAACCGAGGTGTTGTCGCCACAGCGGCAACGATCGCTGGCGTGCTTGTCGTGGCCACGATTGTCAGCGTGTACTCAGGCATCAGGGCAACACAAGCTGAATCGGCTGCGGTTGTTGAACGTGATCGAGCTGTTGCTGCGGAACAACAAGTTCTTGGCGCACTTACCGAGGCAGAAAATGCTCGTAAACAAGCAGAGGACGCGACAAAGGAAGCCACGAAGAGCTTCCAATGGATGTTATCCATCGCGAATTTCAGCGCCGAACTCCTGGAACTTGGCGCGCCACGAAATGCGCAGGGACAATCGCTGACCGTCCACGACATCCTTCTGCACGCCACCGACGATATCACGGTGCGATTTAGTGATGAACCCCACCTCGAAGCTCCCCTTCGAGCGGTCGTCGGCAAGTTGCTCTGGGAGATGGGTGAGCTAGAAGTAGCGGAAGCCCAACTGCAACGAGCCGTGGAACTCTTCGAAACCCTTGGACGACCCTACGAGCACCTGCGGGCAGCCATCGCTTACGCGAAGGTACTCCATGACCTGGGAAAGTACGACCAGTCCACCGGGGTTGCGAACTCGGTCATGGAGCAAGGCACTACCCTTTTCGGCACAGATCATGATGCAGTCCTCGAGGCGAAGGACATCATTGCCGACAATTTAACCATAACGTTCACGGGAAACCCTCTATCAATTCGACGTGAGATCATCGCAGCGATCGAAGCCGGGGCAGAGGTCACGCGGGAGTTTGAGCTGGGAGTAAGGGCCGCCATCGGCATTGACCTGCTCATCGTCAATGGCATGAGTGGAAGCACGACAGGCACAGAGGCGCTGACTGAGGCGAAAGAGGTGATCAAAGCTACGATCAAGGCGTCGGAGGAAGAGCTTGGCTCGCTACACCCGGTGACTGTTGAAGCACGCACATGTCAAGCAATGATTTATTTTCAACAAAAGCAAATAGATAAAGCCTTTGCTGTAGCAGAACAGGCCCTAGTTGATTCCAGAGCGGTCTTCGGCCCTGGACATATCCAGACGGCACAGGCCTTAACAGGGGCTGCCTTCGTTCGGATCTTTCGTGGCCGTAACGGGGAGGCTGTAGATCTGTTCCTAGAATCCATTGAGATCATGCGCAATGTTGCCGGCGAGGATTACCCGCCCGCACTGTCCTCGCAGCTATGGTTGGCCAACGCGATGATCCACGATGGCAAGCTGGAAGAGGGTGAGGCGATGATCCGTGAGGTGTTGCCCAAGATGACTGCGGCATACGGGGCACATCACCCTGAGTTGCTGAATGCACGAGCGTCGCTCGCGGGTGCATTGTTGAGGCAGGGCAAGTTCGAGGACGGGGACCCGCTCTGGGAAGAGGTGGTCGCGCCTATGCGGCAAATGGCGGCAGGCGAGCTGGGACTACCCGTCATACAGATGCGAATGCTTCGTGCCATCGCGTACATCAACAACAGCCATGACCAGTCAGATGAGATCGTCGACGCATTGCTGGAAGACATGGCCAGCGTGTATGGCATGGAAGATGGACAGACATTGGGGAACGCGTACTACCTGTCCACGCTTTACATTGAAAGCGGACGCGTCGATCGAGGCCTCTCCTTTCTGGCATTCTGGATGGCCAAGGGGCGAGAGGTCATAGACCACCTGAACCCATCGCTCCGTGAACTGGAACTCGGGCTGGCACAAGCATATCTCGACGCAGATATGCCGACTGAAGCGGAAGCAATCTTCTCGCGAGTGGTCCCGATTATTGCGCAACTCCACGGCGCCTCTGAAAAAATGACCGTTGCATCCCAGCTCCAGTGGGTCAGGTCCATCGCGAGGCAGGGCCGGGGCGATGAAGCGGTTGCGATGGTGTCCGCCCTGTACAACCGCCTCACTGAAGAGCTCGGCGAGGAAGATGAGGTGACCCGTAGAGCGGAAACCACACTTATCAATACGCTAGTCGGTCTGGATCGGTGGAATGACATCGACCGGATCATGGATGCCCGCATGGAGCGTCGGCAGGACAATGCAGATCTCCTCTTGGAAATGGCTAAGGTCATCATCAACAACGGTCACGCTGGATACCGCGAGCATTACCTCGATGTTGCGATGGATGCCGCGACGCGAGCGGCTGCGATCCGTGGCGAAGATGACCCGTTGGCCATGGCTACCCTTGCGGAGGTCCACTTCGCACATGGAAACTACGATGAATCGCTCAATTGGTTGGCCAAGGCCATCGTCTACGCTGGAGAGGATCATGAGAAGATCGAGGATTGGCAGGGCCGGCTCGAAAAGGTCCGCGCCGCAGCGGCCGCTGAACCAACGCCATGACGACCCCGCTGCTCGTCTCGACATGGTCCTTCTCGCTGCCGATCATCGAAACGGAGTTCCCGCATCTGGCCTCGCCCGCCTCCGCCCTTGATGTCGTAGAAGCATGCGCCCGCGCCGCAGAGTCAAACGAATCGATCGACTCGGTCGGATTCGGTGGGCTTCCAGACCGCGATGGCCGCGCGACCTTCGATGCCGCCATCATGGCTGCACCGCACCGCAGCGGCGCGGTGTGCGCCATCGAACGACACCTACATCCGGTCACCATGGCGAGAATGGTCATGGAGCGAACCAAGCACACAATGCTCGCCGGCCCGCTGGCCGATGCGTTCGCCGAGTCGCAGGGTATGGAGGCAGAGGATATTCTGGCCGCATCGGCTAGGGCAAAGTGGGAACAGTGGCGAGAGACCAATGCGCCGCCAATACCCCCACCGCCTGTTGATATCGGCACTGGGGAACTCTTCGGCAGCCATGACACGATCGGCACGCTTGCAATTGATGCTGGTGGTGACATGGCCGGTTCATGCAGCACAAGCGGCATGGCATGGAAGGTACCGGGACGCGTCGGTGATTCGCCGATCATCGGGCACGGCCTGTATGTCGATCCGGCTCGCGGCGCGGCAACTGCTACTGGGCACGGCGAACTCATCAGTGGCATCTGCGGCTCGTTTCTGGTCGTTGAACTGATGGGCCGCGGAGCCTCCCCGGAAGATGCCATTCACGACACGCTCGCAAGGCTAGCTGAGTGCTGGCCGCTGGAGAAGGATCACCAGGTCGCGTTCATCGCAACAACACCCAGCGGCATATGGGCTGGCGGTGCTCTGCGCCCTGGATTCAAGTTGTCAGTGTGTAATGGCAGCACCTGCGCCATCCAAGACCCACAGGTTGTGCTGCACGACTAGCCAGCCTTTCGCGACTCGATGAAACAGCGAAGCGGCGGCATGCGGCAGAGATCGAGGATCTCGCGAACCGCCGCAGAGGCGACGATGTGGACAACCGTGTTCTGCTCGTCAGCCCTGCGAAGCAACGCCACAAGGCATGCAGCCAACTTGGTATCAGCGCCTACGACACGAGTGAGATTGAGCCAGAGTTCCGGGGGCCCCTCCTCCAACACACAGATCGCCATTTGCCAGAACTCTCGCACAGCATCACAGTCTGAGAGATTGCCGGCGGCGGCGATGGCCCGGCTGTATTGGACATCACCGGGGATGAAGAAACTCTCGGGCTGGTGATGTGGGCTCCGCCCACTATCCTGAAAAGTGACCAAGACATGCCCTCCAACGCATCAGAAGTGTGCGTCAGTGGAAGACAAGGCCGGACGACCGAGAACCTTTCGGAAATCCAGTCTTTACCGACCGGTTGAGTCGACGACCGGGACCTCAGTTGGGCCAGCCGGTTTGTCCATGAGCCAGAAGGACCGCCAATCGTCGCTGAGCGACCGCATGTCCGTGTTGACGATGACCGCGCTCTGAATGTCAGCCTCTTCGCCGGTCTTTGCCAATCCCGACATATTGGGTGTCAGATTGCCCATAATTACACGGTCACTGGCGAGGTACGCTTGCGTACACGCTCTGTCCACAGCGTCGATCCGGCGAATCATGTCCGGCGTAAAGTCCCCGTGAAAGTTGTAGTACTGCGAATTTCGTTGCAGTTGCATGTCCGCGCGGAGCCGCAGCAACTCGGCCTTGAGTTCCGGCGGCAGCGTCTCCATGTACTGCGAATGGGCTGGCGTATAGGCCCAGGATGTTGGCGCCTTCGTCGCCGGGCTGCACCCGATGACAGCGGCGGCCACGCCAGTCACTGCCAGAGTAGCGATTCTCATCGAAGGAAATCTCCATCGGCAACCTCAACACCTGTCAGAAGTGCGATCGCCCGCGGGCCGAGCGGAACATCGTAGGTCACCGCAGCAACCACAGTGTTGTAGTCCACATTGATCAACTCGACAGTGACGTAGACCTTATCCGGCGTGACCGAATACGTGCTGACCATGACCGCACCGGCGTTGTAGTCCTTCGCCAGTTCCTCCACATCGCGGGAGAGCAGGTATTCACCCTCTCGCGGCACGATCGGCGTCGTCCCCTGGCGAAGAGTCATCTTGACGACCTTGCTCAGCCAGTGCTGGGTCAATGCCGTTGCGAGACACTCAGCCTGCAACCTGCCGAAGTTGCTCGTTTGGGTGTAGTTGTTCAGATCGACCGTCGTCGCATACAGAACCGGTCGCCGTGGGTCGAATGCGTTTTCGCCGATGATTGGTGGATGAGCCGTTGCAAGCAGATGGCTGATGGCGTTGTAGGCCGACTTCACATAGTTGGCATCCACAAGAGGCTGTGTCGTCGGGCCGTTCTCCAGAACGGTCACGGCTCCCAACGCAGCACGGCCGGACTTGACCTGCCAGCCAGCCGCGCCGGGTTTTCCCTGTTCCCAGTGCCCGCCACGTGTCTGCTGCCAGTTGGTAGCGCACCCGCAGAGTGCCAGCCCGATGGCAGTCAACATCACGATCTTCATTCGAATCATTCCCTGAGATCCTTGTTCGTTGCTGGACTATTGATCTGACTTTGGAGTGAAGCGGCGACCGGGCAATCCCTGTCGATCGCTGTCGACGGCCACAGAATGGTCACGAGCAACGACGGCGTCGTCGCGAACCCACTGGCGATCCTCAGCCGAGGCCTTGACCGCCGCGTCATTCCTTGCGGCGCGCATCCGCATGTTCTGTTCGTTCTCGGCCATGGCGATCCCGACCGCCAGTTCCTGAAGTTCTCCCCACTGCATCTCGAGCCGGGCAGTCGCCCGGAGGAATTCCTCCCGCGGTATCGAGTACAAAATCCAGCACTGGTCGAGGCGACCATTATCCTGAATGTAGATGCCCTCTTCGCTCAGATGCGAGGCAAGAGCGGGAACGACCAGGCTGTAGCCGAGTTTCAGAGCCGCGTTGTTGATGGACGAATCAGTGTGGCCACCCAACACAATCGGCGCCAAACGCTGTCGCATCTGATCGTACACATCGTCCCGCGCACTCTGCACAAGCGATCGCTCATCGACGATGGTGTATCCGGAACCTTTCAGGGGAAGGTGGCTCCGACCCACGAAGAACATCGTGTTCTCGCTTTGGGGCACATAACCCTGTACCCAATCGGGCGCCTCCGCTGCCACCGCTTCGACATCGCCCATGGCGACCTTCGAATCGGACCTGTTGTTGGTGCAACCAAGTGTCCCCAGACCCATGATCGCGACTGTGCCGACCACGACTGCTGTTCGTGCCATCCACATCCTGGGCAAACTCCTCACGATGGTTTTTTGAATCGAATCGAAAGACATGACCGGCTGCGAAGCACGGGCCTCTACCGGCAGCGTGAGTATAGCGGCCTCGCATGGGGCGTGCCGTGCGGGGGCCCCGGAGAGGCATCTCCCCTGCTACGCTTCCCCTCATGGCCGCTGACATGACCATCGCCCAGTTTCAATCGTTGATCAAAGAGCGGTATTTCGAGACCGATGCTGCCCGTGGCGTATCGCCGACCTTTGTCTGGCTCGCCGAGGAATTCGGCGAACTCGCGGAGGCGATTGGACGCCATGAACGTGGGGATGGCGATCTCAAGGCACTGGGGAGCGAATTCGCTGACGTTCTGGCCTGGCTGGCGACTCTGGCGAACATCACAGGCGTCAATCTGACCGACGCCATCGCTCGCAAGTACATCGAGGGTGGCGGGCCGGAGGGCATCAAGTAGGCGTGGGTCGCATCGATGCCATCTTCGCCGATCTGGATGGAACCCGACCCATCATTCCCTTCGTCGTAGCCGGCGATCCCTCGCTTGAAGCGACCGAGGCGGTCATTCCCGCACTTCACGGAGCAGGTGCCCCCATCATCGAAATTGGCATCCCCTTCAGCGATCCAATTGCTGATGGTCCGGTCATCGCCGCGGCGATGTACCGCGCGCTGGAACGGGGTGTCACGCCGAGGGCGGTCCTTGACATGGTGAGGCGACTGCGGCCAACGACGGATGCGGCGATCGTCGCCATGGTGAGCGACTCGATCGTCTTCCGCCTCGGCGGCGAGCGGTTCGTAGCAATGCTCGCGGAAGCGGGCTTTGATGGCCTCATCGTGCCCGACTTGGACAGCGATGCGGCCGCCTCGATCGCAGCAGCCTGCGACCGTCATGATCTTTCCTTCACCCAACTGATCGCTCCGACAACCCCGCTGCACCGTCTCCGGACCCTTGCGCAGCAATCCAGCGGGTTTCTGTATGTGCTCGCCCGCGCTGGGTTGACCGGGGAACGAGGCGAAGGGCCGAGCGGGCTCGCCGAGCGGATTGCGGCCATTCGCAACGAAACAGACCTTCCGCTGGCGGTTGGCTTTGGCATTTCAACGGCCGATCAGGTGGAGACCGTCACCTCGCTGGCAGATGCGGCGATCGTCGGGTCCGCGCTGGTTCGACGGCTCGCCGACGCAGCCGACCCGGCGGCCGAAGCAGCGGCGATGCTTGCCGACCTCACGCCACAAAAAGGTTGATCTCCCGGTGCATTTCCCCCTTTGCGCCGGACCGCGAATTCGCGATACTGTGCGCAGGCGGCAGAAGGGCCTCGCCGCCAAACCCACGACGCCGGCGGGAGAGTGCTTGACCATTGGAGGGTCGCTACGCCGGCAGGAAGCCAGGCCGCGTCAAGGGAATGATGGAAGACACCACAATGACCGAGACTAACGCTAGCGAGGTTCGCATGGGCGGGTGCTGTGACCGATTCGGATGCCGGACATTCACCGGCGATGTCATGTTGAAGCGACTTCCACCGGAGGTCTACGAGTCACTTCGCGAAACCATGCGGAAGAGCAAACCGATCGACCCGTCGATTGCCAACACCGTCGCAGATGCGATGAAGGAGTGGGCGATTGATCACGGCTGCACGCACTACACACACTGGTTTCAGCCGCTCACTGGCTCGACAGCCGAGAAGCACGACGCTTTCCTTGAACTCGATCGTGATGGAAACGCCATTGCGGAGTTCTCCGGCGACATGCTCATTCGCGGCGAACCGGATGCGAGCAGTTTTCCTTCCGGTGGCATTCGTGACACATGGGAAGCCCGCGGATATACCGCGTGGGATGCCACGAGTCCGGCGTTCATTCTGAATGATGAAGAAGGCGGCACGCTCTGCATTCCCACCGCCTTTGTTTCATGGACGGGCGAGGCACTCGACAAGAAGACCCCTCTGCTCCGTTCCATCGACGCCGTGAATGAACAGGCAATGCGCATCCTTCGCATCTTTGGAACGGATGAGGGCGTCAGCCGCGTCATCACGACCATCGGCAGCGAGCAGGAGTATTTCCTTGTGGACGAGGCCTATGTGGCCAGCCGCCCTGATCTCCTGATGTGCGGCCGAACGCTCCTCGGCGCAACACCGCCCAAGGGTCATCAACTGGACGACCATTACTTTGGCGCGATTCCGGATCGCGTCCTTGCATTCATGGGAGATGTCGAACAGCAGCTCTACGAACTCGGCGTGCCGGTCAAGACCCGCCACAACGAGGTCGCCCCCGGGCAATATGAAATCGCCCCGACCTTCGAGAACGCCAATGTTGCGGCCGACCACCAGATGTTGTTGATGCATGTTCTTCGCCGCACAGCGGCGGATCACGGATTCGTCTGCTTGCTGCACGAGAAACCATTCGCGGGCGTCAACGGTTCCGGCAAGCACAACAACTGGTCGATCGCTACCGATACCGGTGTCAATCTGCTCAACCCGCAGAATCAGACGCACACAAACATGCAGTTTTTGGTGTTCCTCTGCGCGGTCATCCGCGCCGTAGACACGCATGCAGACCTGCTTCGCGGTTCCATCGCCTCTGCAGCCAACGACCATCGTCTGGGCGCGAACGAGGCGCCGCCGGCCATTATCTCCATCTACCTCGGCGAGATGCTCAGTGACATTCTCGATCAGCTGGAGTCCGGAGAACCGCGTGACACCAAGACCGGCGGCACGCTGGACTTTGGCGCGACGACGATGCCGCAGATCCCTCGCCACAGTGGCGATCGAAACCGAACGAGTCCATTCGCGTTCACCGGCAACAAGTTCGAGTTCCGAGCAGTTGGTTCCACCGCATCCATTGCCTGGCCCAACACAGTGCTGAACACAATTGTTGCGGAGTCGCTGGATGACATCGCGACCCAATTGGAAACTCGATTGGCAGGAGAGCGTTCGCCTGAGCAACTCGAAACGGCTGTGCGGGAGATTCTTCGGGAAGTCGTCCGCAATCATCGCCGAGTCGTGTTCGACGGCGACAACTACGCCGAAGCCTGGCACAAGGAAGCAGCCTCCCGCGGCCTGCCAAATCTGCGGACCACGGCGGACGCGCTGCCGGTGTTCCAGACCGAGAAAGCCACCGCCCTGTTCCAGCGGTTCAATGTGCTGAGCGAACGGGAACTCGCCGCTCGGGCAGAAGTGCTCCTTGAACAGTACGGGATGATCGTGGAGATCGAGTCACGAACCATGATCCGCATGCTTCGCACGCAGGTGTTTCCCGCCGGCGCGAGATACATGGCGGAGTTGTTGGCGATCGTCAAGGACGCGAAGGACATTGGTCAGCGATGTGATCGGCTTGCCGGCACATTGCATGATGTCACGGCGATGGTCGAGTCGCTGCAGAGCACGATCGAGGACCTCGTGACTGCCGAGCGGTGGAGCGGCGAGAACCATGCCGAGCACATCCGCGACTCGCTGTTGCCGGCCATGGAGCGTGCCCGCGCCACTGCGGACGCCCTCGAGAGTGTGGTCCCCGAGGATCTCTGGCCCCTGCCGACCTATGCGGAGATGCTCTTCATTCGCTGAGTGGCCGTGTGTTGATATCATGCGAGGCTCGAACAAGGGTTTCACCACATGACTGAATCAACAACCAGCGGCTATGACATCACCATCGAGGAGGCCGGTCCGGCCCGCAAACGGCTCACCATCGAGGTGTCGCCGGAGGTCGTTTCGCAGAAGATCGCCGAATCGATGGCGACTTTGCAGAATCAGACCAGCCTCCCCGGATTTCGCAAGGGCCGTGTTCCGGCTTCACTGATCGAGCGGCGATTTGGCAGTGCGGTTCGGGACGAAACCCGCAGCACGATTGTGTCTGAGGCATGGTCGGCGGCGATGGAAGAACACGAATTGCAGGTACTTGGCGAACCGGAACCCGTGGGCGACCCGGACGATGTCAAAGTGGAGCAGGGAAAGGGCCTGACGCTCTGCGTGGAGGTCGAAGTCATGCCGACCTTTGATCTACCCGAACTGGATGGCATCGAGATCGTCAAGCCCGTGATCGATGTGAACGACGAGCACATTGAGCAGGAAATTGACAGACAGAAGACACGCCACGGGACGGTTGATACGGTCAGCGATGCTCCGGCGCCGGGCGATTTCCTTGTGGGCCCGGCGGAAGTTTGCCGCGAGGGCGAAGAGGAACCGTTCTTCAAGACGGAGCAGACTCGATTGGCCGTTCCGCCGAAGGATGAGGGCGGGCAGTTTCTGGGACTGATGATTGACAATCTTGGCGCGTTGCTTGATGGGTGTGCCGTGGGCGACACGATTACTGCCAAGACGACCGGACCGGACACGCACGAGATGGAGGAGGTCCGCGGCGCGTCGCTGATCATGACATTCAATGTGACGCAGGCAATGCGGGTCGTGCCACTGGATGATGCCGGGTTGCTTTCGTTCTTCGGGCTCGACGATGCCGACACACTTCGGGAGCAGATCAAGGTCGCGCTGGAGCGCCGTCGCGACGACGACCAGGCCATGGTGCTGCGTCGCCAGGCGGTCGAGAAATTGGCCGACATGATCGATTTCGATCTGCCTGAGAAGGCATCGGCCAGGCAAGTCGAGCGAGATCTGCAGAGGATGCGGATGGAGTTCATGCAATCGGGGCTGAACGAGGAAGAGGTTGAACGGCGGCTTGCAGAAGCTCGCAGTGGTTCGCAGGAGGAATCCCGGCGGCGACTGAAGCACTTCTTCATTCTCTCGAAGTTGGCCGAACGGTTCCATGTCACCGTCAGCGAAATGGAAACGAATGCCCGGATTGCCCAAGTTGCAAGCCAGAACGGCACAAGGCCGGAGAAATTGCGTGCCGAACTGGCGCAGCGTGGCCAGCTTGATCAGATCACTGCGATGGTGCGGGAGGACAAGGCTGCCGATCAGTTGGTGGCGGCGTGTTCCACTAAGGAGATGGCGGTCGAGGACTGGCATGAACTTGAGGATCCGGGTGGTGGCAAGCCTGCCGCCAAGAAGGCTTCCAAGAAGAAAAAGAAGAAGACCACCAAGAAGAAGACCGCGGCGAAGTCGTGAGTTCGATTGGTCCGCTCCTGCTGGCCGCGGGCGATCCCGTGCAGATTCTGTTGGCCAGCGGTTTGTTGCTAATTCTGGTTGTGATTGGGGGTGCTGTCATTTTCTGGGCGAGGCGGCAGATCAAGAGGCCGTCTCGCGATGAGATGGCCTTTTCGCTTTCTGATCTTCGCAGGCTTCGCGACGAGGGTAGGTTGAGCGAGGAGGAGTACGAACGGGCTCGTGACATCTTGGTCAAGGCAGCCCGCGGAAGTGGTGAGGACGCCCGATAGTCCTCTCTGATCCCGGTTCATTTGCAAAAAAACGGCTGATGGCGTCGCCAGATTGAACATCCCATGCCACAATGGGTACATGAGGAGGATGTGCTGGCCGGTGCGAGATCGGTGCCAGAGTTGAGAAAATGAGTAAGAAACCACCTGTCAACGAGGATGAGCAGATGATCAGCATGGTTTCGGGGGTCGATGCCAGGTCGCATGATGGTGGCGATGGATCCGAGGGTTCCGGGGATTCCGGAGGCTCCGGGGATTCCGGGGGTTCCGGGGGTTCCGGGGGAGGGGATGACGGTGGGTTCAAGGGCCGGCGGGTGACGACATGTTCGTTTTGCGGGAAGACATCTCGGGAGGTCGGCCCGATGGTCGAGGGCCCGAGCGAGATCTACATTTGTTCCAACTGTACGGATCTCTGTCAGAACATATTCAGGCAGGAGCGGCGGCGGATTACTGCCTCGCAGCCAACCTTTACTTCGATCCCGTCACCGCGGCAGATCAAGGAGTACCTGGATCAATATGTGATTGGGCAGGACTTGGCAAAGCGGTGCATGTCGGTTGCTGTTCATCACCATTACAAGCGGCTTTCGCAGGTGGACAATGCGGATTGCGATGTCGAGTTGGACAAGTCAAATGTGCTTTTGATTGGCCCAACTGGCACGGGCAAGACCTTGTTGGCGAAGACGCTGTCCCGGATTCTGAATGTGCCCTTTGCCATTGGCGATGCGACAACGCTGACTGAGGCTGGGTATGTTGGCGAGGATGTGGAGAACCTGCTTTTGAAGTTGTTGCAGGCCGCGGACTATGACCTCGACGCGGCCCAGCGAGGCATTATTTACATTGACGAGATCGACAAGATTGGGCGGACATCGCAGAACGTATCGATCACCCGTGATGTTTCCGGCGAAGGTGTGCAGCAATCGCTGCTCAAGATGCTTGAGGGTGTTGTTGCGAATGTGCCGCCTCAGGGTGGACGAAAGCATCCGGAGCAGCAGTACATCAAGATGGACACATCGAACATTCTGTTCATCTGTGGCGGATCGTTCGTCGGACTGGATGAGATCACCGCTCGCCGAATTGGCAAGTCACGCATCGGGTTCCATGCCGATGGGGCAGATATCGCAGATCAACTTGAGGTTGCCGCGCTATTGGAGCAGGCTTCGACTGAGGACATTCTTTCCTTCGGTCTGATTCCGGAACTTGTCGGCCGACTGCCGATCATCACGCCGTTGATGCCGTTGACGGAAGATGCCATGGTTCGCATTCTTACCGAGCCGCGCAACGCGATAATCCGGCAGTATCAGCACCTCTTCAGTTTGGAATCGGCGCGGCTTGAATTCACTGACGACGCGTTGAAGGTGATTGCCCACCGAGCGATGGATCGCGGAACGGGTGCCAGAGCGCTGCGAGCTGTACTGGACGACTTCATGCTGGACATCATGTATGACCTGCCGGATCAGGACAACAACAACGATCTCTACCTGGTCGATGCCGATGCCATTGAAAAGGGCGCCGATCTGGCCACTCTGCGGCAACCCCGCCCCGCAGCCAAGGAATCCGCCTAACGGTGTCCGGGGCCGGTGTTTGTCACCGGTGCCGGACACCGTGCCGGACACCTCCATTCTTGGTATAATGCACGGCTCGCACCGGAAACCCCCGGAGTCCCCGGAAACCCGCCATGCCCAGAATCTGCCATTTTACAGGTCGAAAAACGACGGTCGGACGCCGAATCCGATACCGCGGAAAGCCCAAGTATCAGGGTGGTATCGGCCTCAATATCTCTGGTGTTTCTCGGCGGAAGTTCAAGCCAAACCTCCACACTGTCCGAGCAGTGATTGATGGTGTGCCAAAGCGGGTCAAAGTCTCCGCGAGGGCCATCAAGCAAGGCCTGGTGATCAAGCCGCTGCGGCGCAAATTTGGCTACACGAGACAGCAGAAACTTCAGAACGAGCGCTGAGGGCTCCGAAAGAGCCTTAATGCCACAAAAGATCCGAAAAAAACTGCGATTTGATTGACTGCGAGTGATGCTCGCATACTCTTGACAGAGCGGTACCGCCGACACACGTACTACCGGGACCCATTCCCTGCCCAACGCAGGAAGGTCCAACCCCCTCCACCGTGTGTCCCGAGCCCACAGAATTTCAGATCCGGCCCCGAGGAAGGGTCGCGATTCGTCTTCAGGATGCACTGCGGCATTGCTGCCGCAATAGGTACGGTGGAAAGGAAGAGCGTTACGGATGACGCTAACAGCAGACAGGTGGCCGCTGGATCGGAATGAGTGACCGAACGGACATCGAACGGGTGCGCGAGGCGACCGACCTCGTTGCACTGATCTCAGAGCACGTCCAACTCAGTCCCAAGGGACGCGAGTGGGTCGGTGTCTGTCCATTTCACGATGACCATCGCCCCTCCTTCGCCGTGGTGACACACAAGGGAAATGCCTTCTACAAGTGCCACTCCTGTGGTGCCGCGGGCGATTGCTTTGCCTTCCTCCAGAAGTACCTGAATCACGACTTCCCGGAAGCACTTCGCCTGCTCGCCGAGCGTGCGAACATCGAGTTGACCAGAGGTTCCCACAGCGACGGCGATGGCCCCTCCGTTCGAACACGGATTCGCAGAGCCCTGGAACGCGCCGCTGATCTCTTCGCCGAGAGATTGCGTGACGAGAAAGACGGTCGCACCGCAAGGGAAATGCTCGAGCAACGAGGGTTCTCGCAGGACTCGATCGATCAGTTCGGCATTGGTTTCGCGCCGGACGCGTGGGACTTTCTCGCGGCGAGGATCGCTGGAAGGCCTGATGCAGCGCAGTCCTGCCTTGATGCCGGGCTCGTCCGAACCGCCAAGGACAGCGACCGAGTATACGACTCGTTCCGCAATCGCCTGATGTTTCCGATTCACGATGAGACCGGCCACCCCATCGCATTCGGCGGGCGCCGAATCAACGAGGATGAAGAGCCAAAGTACATCAACAGCCCTGAGACCGAATTGTTCCATAAGTCTCGCACCCTCTACGGCATGCACATTGCCAGGCGTGAAATCGTTTCGGCGGGAACCGCCGTGGTCGTGGAGGGATATACGGATGTCATTGCATGTCATCAGGCCGGTTTCCGCAATGTCGTAGGAACACTCGGCACTGCGCTGACCATCGAACACGCAACTGCGCTGTCACGACTGTGTGACGAGATCATTCTCGTATTCGACGGTGATGCGGCTGGACGCCGCGCCGCCGACCGCGCCGTGGAGGTATTCTTCCGAAGGCCGGTCGATGTACGAATCTGCGTGCTCCCAGAGGGACGCGACCCGGGCGATCTTGCGGGCGACGTCGAGGCGATGCAAACATTGCTGGCGTCCTCACGCGAGGCACTGGCCTATACGCTTGAGCGACTTGAGTCATCCCTCGCGGAAGTCGACACGGTTTCCGGCCGCCAGCGGCTCATCGAGCGATATCTGGACGATCTTCTGCGACTGGGTTTCGCGGAGTTGTCGGGGGTACGCCGGTCGCTGGTCATGGAACGCATCGGACAGTTGTTGAAGATCGACATGCGCGAGGTTGAATCTCTATTCGCGGCTCGCCCTCGCCCGAAGTCGGCTCCAAAGGCCCAGCCTTCCGAGGTCGCGCCTCCCCCGCCGGCGAAACTCGACCGCGCGCGTGTGCTTGCTGAGCGTGAGTGTCTGGCGGTTGCCCTCTTCGATCCCATTGGCGTATCGGCCGTCTTTCGCGAGCGGAATTCCGCTCTTGAGAATATCCCTACGGTCGATGACTTCCACGACGTTGTTGCCCGTCACATTGCCCAGTGCGTCCTCCCCCACCTCCTGCACGGTTCCACTTTTCGGATGCAGGACATCCTCGATGAATTGACAGAGGACGATGCGCGAACAGTCGCCTCTCGCCTGTACTTCGATGGTCAACGTCTTTGCGAGCATGCCGGCAGCGTCAACGATGCGGTTGCATCAACCCTCGACGCCATGCTCGCTTCCCTCCGGGATCAGCAATTCCAGTCTCGTATTCGTACGCTACGAAACGTCGCCGACCCAGATGACAAGATGGTGGCGGCCCAGCATGAACTTGATCAGTTGCGTCAGGAGAAGATCGCCGGCGCGGCATCGTAAGAACGTAGTCACTCAGAAACTTCAGGAGAACCAGAAGTGAAGATCAGCACGACAAATGTCCCCGCCATGCATCCCAGCCTTCACGGGTTGGTAGTCGAGAGCATTGATCGAGGATGGATGAGTTACGAGGAGATCAACCTCGCCCTTCCAGACGAGATGGTCAATCCGGAGGAGATCGACAACCTCCTGATCATGATCGACTCTTTCAGTATCGGCTTGGTCGGTGAACTTGAGCGGTCTGCCGGTGGGTTGGGCCGCTACAAGGTGCCGCTGCAAACGAATCTCAAGTTCAAGCGGGACACGCCATGGAAGGACGCCGCACCTGTTCAGCGTGATGAGGACACATCAGAGCGTCCTGGAACATTGCGAATGGATGACGGCGATGAACTGTTGGATGATGCCGAAGCGCAGGCTGCGATCCAGCAGGCGCTGGAGGAGACGTCCTCCCGTCGCATTGATGATCCCATCCGTATGTATCTGACGCAAATGGGTAGCATTCCGCTGCTCACCCGTGAAGAGGAAATCCTGCTTGCCAAGAAGATCGAAACGACCCGGATGGTCTTTCGGCGCCTGGTGTTGGAGTCCGACTACGCGGCACACCGATCGGTCGAGACGCTGGAGCTCGTCCATGCGGGCAAATTGCCGTTCGATCGCACGATGCGAATCTCGACTGCGGAAGAGAATGCAAAGCAGAAGGTGGCCGCTCGCATTCCAGTGAATGTCAGGACAGCCAAAGCACTGCTTGAGGCAAATGCGGACGACTGGGCGATCTGCGAGAGCGGAGGCCTCAAGAAGCGAGAGCGTGCGGAGATTCGCGACCGAATGCAGGCTCGCCGCCGAAAGATTGCTTCGCTGCTTGAGGAATGTTGCCTGCGAACTTCCAAGATTCAGCCGCTGCTTCGCAAGTTGCAGTCCATTGCCAAGAAGTTCGATCAGATCAACCGCGACATCGCGGTTGCACGAAAGGGTGGCGGAGATGCCGATGACCTTCTGGTCATGAAGGAGGAACTGGAAGGGCTCCGAGGCCTGATTCTTGAGGATCCGGAGGAACTGGAGCAGCGACTCCTTCGCATAAGTGTCGTCTTTGAAGAGTACGATCAAGGCAAACGTGATCTCTCTGGCGGCAATCTTCGATTGGTGGTTTCCATCGCGAAGAAGTATCGCAACCGCGGGCTCCCCTTCCTTGACATCATCCAGGAGGGCAACACCGGCCTCATGCGTGCCGTGGACAAGTACGAGTATCAGCGAGGGTACAAGTTCTCAACCTATGCCACATGGTGGATCAGGCAGGCGATCACCCGCGCCATCGCTGACCATGCGCGAACCATTCGAGTCCCGGTGCACATGATCGAGACCATGTCGAAGCTGCGTGCCATTCAGAAGCGACTCTTGCAGAAGGTCGGTCGCGAACCGACGCTCGAGGAGATTGCCGAGGACGCGGACATGTCCATCGACGAGACCAAGCGGGTCATGAAGATTTCTCGCCACCCGATCAGTCTCGATCGGCCGGTTGGCGAATCTGAGGATTCCCAGTTTGGTGACTTCATTGAAGACGAGCGTCAGGAAACGCCCGCCGAAACTGCCACCAGCGAGATGCTGCGGTCACGGATCAATGATGTGCTCAAGACGCTGACCTATCGCGAGCGAGAGATTCTCAAACTTCGCTACGGGATTGGCGACGGGTATACCTACACGCTCGAGGAGGTCGGCCGGATCTTCAAGGTGACGCGTGAGCGAGTGCGGCAGGTCGAGTCTAAGGCCATTCGGAAGTTGCAGCATCCTGTGCGACGGCGCCGGCTTACCAGTTTCATTGAGCAGGCCGAGGAGATGGAGTAGCGTGTAATCAGGCCAACGCGGCGAGCAGCGATTCCTGACCGTCTTCT
>PVBE010565694.1_pt1 | contig 21139 bp, 15 predicted proteins | sample 1631181 | NCBI WGS metagenome assembly PVBE01 (sample SAMN08397723, study PRJNA350692) | Marine metagenome, whole genome shotgun sequencing project. | isolation source: water | place: Pacific Ocean | collected 2012-04 | reverse complement strand
CTCCCCGAGTAGGACTCGAACCTACGACCTAGCGGTTAACAGCCGCTCGCTCTACCAATTGAGCTATCGGGGAAGATATTCGGTTTTTAGTCTCGTGTACAACTGTACAACGGGTCGTACAAGATAGCTTATCGGACGGGAAAGTCAAGGGCTTTATGATCCCTTGCAGTAAAAATCCGGGGGGTGGTCTTGCTGATTCGGCTATCGGACGGTATGAAAACCTGTTTTACCCGGTTTCCGGCATGAACGTGGGCATGACAACGCCTGTGGGCGGGCGGAATGCTCCGCGCACCTGGGCGAAATGCAGTTCGCAGTTGCGGGCTCCCCAACTGTAGAGTGTTCGGACCAGTTCGGCGGCCTGGGCGGGCACGAGGAAAACGGGCGTGCCGTCCTTGTGGTGATTCAACTGTGCGGCGATCAGGGCCTCTGCGGTCGATTCATTGCGCATGACGCCCGGTCCGAGCAGGTTGCTGCCCGGATGCGCCACCGAGCCGAGGAATCCGTCGATCCGACCATCGTCGCCTTCGAGCACCAGTGTGTGCCAAATCTCCATCGCATTTTCGATGAAGAATCGATAGTCCTTCTCCCGTCGGATCCCGACTAGTTCGTCTTCGAGCGACACTATGGCGGGAATGTCGTCCGGTGTTGCGGGTCGTACGCGATCGGCTCCGCTGACGCTGGCCAGCAGATCCTCGTCGAGCGATTCGATGAACATGTCGTGGAAGATTATTCTCGGCACGAACCCGGCGCGGTTGTACAGCGAGAACGAGTCGAGGTTGATCGCACTGGATACAAGGCGAATGGGCAGGCCCTGCTCGTCGGCGTAGTTGGTGATGAATGCCAGAAGTTGCGCCGCGGCGCCCTGGCCGAAGAAGTACGGGTGGGCGTTCATTATGCCCAGCGAGATGTGCGTTTCGCGGCGTCTGTAGAAGCATGACCCCGCCAGTCGTCCGCTCGTTGGGTCTTCGGCGACTATGCAGAAGCCCGGGTCGAGCGCTTCGTAGACTTCGCAGAATATTCGCGTGGCCTCGTCCGGGCCGGTGAAGATCGCACCTCGTGCGTGAGATTCGTACCAGTGGTTCGTGGAGACTCGCACCAATTCGCTGACTTCATCCCACTCGTTGGCCCGCATGGGGCGTATTGTGAATTCAGACATGTTTCATCCTCAATCGGTGTTCATTCGTGTCTCGGCCCGATAATCGCCCCGGGCCGCCAGGGCCCGCGGATCATTCGTGTACATTGTCGATGAGGCCGATGGAATTGGCAACTCTTACTTTCAATCTCTTTGCTTGTTGCTTGCAGGGATGCGGAAAGGTAATCTCAATTGCGGAGTAACCTTGCGGAATAACAAAAGTCGGGAAGGTGCTCGAAAAGTTTGAAGACAAGCAATAGATTCTGCTAGCGAAAGGCGGCGGTTATGACTCGAACGATTATCGTTGCGGGGTTGGCTGTTCTGGTTGTCTTCATGTCGTTGTCCGCTCGCGGCGCCGGCAAGACCGCTGTTCCGTCCGCTGGCGAAAAGCCGATAGCCTCGCGATATCCCGGCGACATTGGGATCGAAAAAGACCCGTCGGTCATTTACGCCACGAGTTTTGAAAACGGTATCGAAGGCGGTCTGAAGAAGCAGCGAAACGGCGTGGAGATCGTCACCGATCCGAAGCTGTCGCGAGCCGGCAAGTCATGTGCAAAGATCACGGCCACGCGAGGCAAGGACAGTGGCGGCGATCTGAAGTACATGTGGAAGAAAGGCGTCGAGCAGTGCTTCGTGCGTTTCTACTGCCGCTTTGACAAAAACACCGTCACACCGCACCATTTCGTAAACATGGGCGGGCACATGCCGACTTACAGATACCGCTGGGGCGGCGGGGCGGGAATCCGTCCACCGGGCGGGGCTAACGGAGCGTTCAACACAACTATCGAACCGCCGAACCTAGATCGGGCCAAAGGCAAACGCCTCGGCTGGTCGTTTTATACGTACTGGCACGAGATGCACAGTTGGCAAACGCCGCACGGCGCGTCGAGGGGCAGGCCCAACGCCTATTACGGCAACAACTTCCGCCCGGACAAGCAGCGTCCGTTCGTCGGGCGAGAAAAGTGGATATGCGTCGAGTTCATGGTCAAGCTCAACACGATCGGCAAGCATGACGGCCAGCAGGCCTTCTGGATCGACGGCAAGAAGGTTGGGCACTGGTCCCAAGGTTCGCCGATCGGTACGTGGATACGCGACAAGTTCGCCACCTCGGGTCAGTGGAACAAGAATCCCAAACCGTTCGAGGGCTTCAGTTGGCGAACCGACAAGCGATTGAAGATCAACAAGGCGATGCTGCAGTGGTACGTGTCGGATCGATCCGCTAAGAACGGCAAGTTCGACAAGAACATCGTCTATTTCGACAATTTTGTAATCGCCACGAAATACATCGGGCCGATCGCCGCCAAGTGAGATGTCACTTCCCGGCGCCCTCGAGAGAATCTCGCCTTATCGCATTGCTGAAAACGCCTGGAGGCAAGTAGTCGCTAGAAGCGATCTATTCCCGGCCCCGGGTCGCCCTTGTCAGCGTCTTTCTTCTTCTTCCCGCCTCTCTTTCCGCCTCGCTTGCCGGGCCCCTTCTTCTTATCGCCGGGGGCTTTGGCTTTGTCCTGGCCTGGACCTTTGCCTCTGCGTGCGGTGATGGTCCGCATGTGTTTCTTGACGATCTTCTCGGCCGTGACCTTCTGTGCGTCGGTCAGGTTCAGTTGTGCCGCCAGATCGGCCACGAGTTCCTGTACAGCCTTGAGGTGCGCGGCTTGTCCGGCGCCCTTGCGGCGATTCGGCTTGGCTCCGTCTGCTTTCTTCTTCGCTCGGGCTCCGCCTTTCCTGGCCTTGGGCTGAGCGTCTTTGGCTCCGGCGGTTCCGATTAGCATCACAAACGCCATCGAAATGCCCAGTGCGATCAGAGAAAGTCTCTTAGCGTATGACTTGGTCATCAGGAGTCTCCTTGCGTCATGGTTTCATGTGTTGTGTTCGTACGCATATTGTACCGTCCGGCCTGTCGCCGACAAGCATGAAAGCTTGTGTGCACTAGCGGCGAGGGGTTATATATTGGGTGCGTCAATGGAGACTGATATGAAATATCACACAACTCGTCGAAATTTTCTCGCCGGTTCCATCGCTACGGCTGCTGTCGCCAGCTCCGGCGGACTGGCTTTGGGTAAGAGCGCATCGCCTAACGATAAGCTGGACATCGCGGTGATAGGCGTCGGTGGGCGGGGCGGGGCGAATCTCGGCGGCGTGAAAAGTCAGAACATCGTCGCACTCTGCGATATCGACGCCAATAGGCTTGCCAAGGCGGCGGGCGGCTGCCCCAAAGCAGCGAAGTTCGCCGACTACCGCAAGATGCTCGACAAGATGCACAAGCAGATCGACGCGGTCGTTGTCAGCACGCCGGACCACACCCACGCACCGGCGGCCGCGATGGCTATGCGATTAGGCAAACACTGCTACTGCGAAAAACCGCTGACCCACACCGTAGGCGAGGCCCGCACGCTGATCGAACTGGCCGCCAAGAACAAGCTTGTCACGCAGATGGGCACGCAAATCCACGCAAAGAGCAATTACCGCCGCGTGGTCGAGATCATACAAAGCGGAATGATCGGCGCGGTGCGAAATGTGCACGTGTGGCATACCGTAAGCTACGGCGTCGGCGATCGCCCCATAAAGTCACAGCCGGTCCCGAAGCATCTTGACTGGGATCTCTGGCTCGGCCCGGCCGGCGAGCGTCCTTATCATTCGTGTTACCTGCCGGGCAGATGGCGCGGCTGGCGCGAGTTCGGCACCGGCGGTATCGGCGATTTCGGCTGTCACTACATGGACCTTCCGTTCTGGGCTCTGAAACTACAGCATCCGACGAGTATTGAGGCCGAAGGCCCGGACCAGCACGCCGAGAGTACGCCGAGATGGCTGAAGATCCTCTACAAGTTCCCCGCCCGCGACGGCGGAAAACTGCCGCCGGTGACGATGACCTGGTCCGATGGCGGAAAGAAACCCGCCGGGCTGAACGATCTGCTGTCGCCGCTTGGCGTCAAGGCCGCCGGCAAGTGGTCCTGCGGCATACTCTTCGTAGGCGACAAGGGATCGGTCCTGGCGAACTACAATAATCACATTCTCGGTCCGAAGAAGAAGTTCGCAGGCGTCAAGCCGCCGGCGCAGACGATCCCCGCCTCGATAGGGCATCACAAAGAATGGTTCGAAGCCTGCAAAACCGGCGGCGCCACGACGTGCAACTTCGCCTACTCCGGCGCGCTGACCGAGGCGGTGCTGCTGGGCGTAGTAGCATACCGCACCGGCGAGAAGATCAACTGGGACGCCAAGAACTTAAAGGCGATCAACTGCTCCGAAGCCGACAAATACATCCAAAAGGAATACCGCAAGGGTTGGAAGCTCTAGCGGAACAGCTATTTCAGAACGGCCGGTTGCTTGCGGAACAGGTTCGTTATCGCCAGGTCGACAAATCTGAATGTTCGCTCGGTGCAGAAGTTGGCTTGTCGCCGTTACCGCGACCATATCCTGATCAACTCCTCAGGCCAATAGCGTACTGGCAGCGGCATTGCGACATGCGGTTCTTTGGGGTTCACTATCAGCGGGAGGAACATGGAGCGGAGGCGCCGATCCGGAAGGTGTTTGCGTACTAAGAATACGGTTGTCATCATGCAGCGTATTTCGGGGCTGATGATCGCGGGGACTTTGAGCCCGTAAACGCGTATCATTTCGTTGGTGAGGTTGTTGGCGATCGGCGCCAGTTCGGGATTGTCGGGTTTGGTGCCCTTGAGGCTGAACAGCATTCCCGCGACATCCTGCAGGTACCCCGGATCGGTCTGGTGTGCGTCAACGAGCGAGTAAACAACGTCGCCCGGACAGTTGGCCAGCCCCTTTTCGAACATCAGATTATTGGCCTGAACAATATGTCCCCAAACAACCGTGCCGTTCCTGAGAAGTTCGCGCGAGTGTCGGAAAAGAGTTTTCAATTTGTCAACGGGGTTGAGCCTCAACCACAGCGGCATGGGGATATGGTCGTAGGTCATGCGATTCCAAAATGAAAACTCTCGCGGCGCCGCGCCGAAATTCCTGATGCATTCGTAAAGCAGTTCGCGCATTGGTGTGCTTCCTTTCACGTCAGTGTTCATTGTCGTCAGGATGATAGCTTCATTTACTGTTCGATTCGATCTTACGTATTATCCCCAGTTTCCAGGGCGGCGACGGGTAACGCATGCAAGCATTCTCACTGCATTAACTCCTTCTTTTCCCTTTGAACCAGATACTCCCGCCGGATCATCGCCACAAACATTTTTCTCAACTCGGTCTCGTCTTCATACAGGACCTTCCGGCCGCAACGATTCAGGCTCCACCGATGACTTTCGTATCGTTCGGCTACGTATTTGGCCAGCCATTCGGCCGCTTGTTCAAGCGAAGCATATGTGCGGATGGGAGGCAGCCTCAGTTCTTTAAGGATCGCCTGGCGATCCAGTTTTCCTTCCAGCCAGGTGTAACATTCCGGCCCAATTTGCATAAGGTGAAACGTTTCCTCCCACGAATCGCAGCTCTGAATCGACATCGATGGATCCTTGTCTAAGGCGTCATATGGCGGTTTGAGTTTACCAGGCTTGAACGTCTCTATCTTTCCAATGGAGGATTCTGAACGCAGGACCAGTACGCGCAACGGGTTTGTCGCTGACGCTTCCGGATCGGAAGGGGAATTAGCGGTATTGTTCACGAAGTACCGAGCCAGCGCCTGCAACAACCCCATGGGATCATCCGCCTTGCCTTTAACCACAAGACTTACGCGTTCGGGTAGAACCATTTCGATACTGCATGTCCATTTGGCAAATGTCTTGTCCGGCCGGCTTGATTCTACGTTGGACGCCGCGCCGCTAACGTCAGGAGCGGCGTTTTGCTGTGCGCTGAGCCATATGACCGTGGCGATTGCGTACGCTATCGAGGCTATGGCGATTCCGAGAATAGTCCAGCCGGCGGGCTCCGAGATGCGTTTCATTGCGGTGAATCCTTAGCTGGTCGGCCGTTCAATGTCCCCACACCCGTTATTGTGGGATCACCATAGTGATTGTATTCGATGCATCCGGCGGGGCAAGTCAATACTTCACGCCGCTGCGGAGGGATACTACAACGGTTGCTATTGATTGGTCCGGCATGTTCAGTTTCAGCACCCCGTTGTGACACTGCATGCTCCGGCCGGTATGCTGAGATTATCCGTTATGGATGCTTGCGCGGTGCGTTATACAGGGTACAATCATCCGCTGCCGACGTCCCGGGCCTCCGGGGCGGGGCGATGAATCGACTGCATAGACCGGAACCATAACATCAGGAGACATAGCATGAGTATCAATCGTCGTAATTTTCTGAAGACCACGACGGCCATCGCGGCCGGTTCGGCACTTTCGCTGCCCGCAGTCGCACGTGCGGCCGAGAGCAAGAAGAAACTGCGCGTCGCCATTATCGGTGTCGGCGGACGCGGCCGGCATGGGATCGGGATGGCCAGGGGCGAAGAGATCACCACGATTTGCGACGTGGACGCCAAACGCTTGGCGCACGCCAAGAAGACGTTCCCCAACGCCAAGGCCTTCCAGGACTACCGCGATATGTTCAAGGACACCAGCGGCTACGACGCGGTGATCATATCGACTCCGGACCATCAGCACTATCCCCAGGCGATTCGCGCGATCCGCGCCAAGAAGGCGGTCTACTGTGAAAAGCCGCTGACCTTGACCATGTGGGAGGCCCTCCAGCTTGCCGACGAGGCCGAGAAGGCCAAAGTCGCCACGCAGATGGGCAACCAGGGAATGGGCTCCGGCGGCTGGCGCGCGGCTTACAACTACGTAAAGGGCGGGGCGATCGGCGACGTCAAAGAGGTCCACACCTGGACCGGCGTACATGGCGGTTGGTTTAAAGACGGCATCCGCACGCCCGAAGGCAAAGACCCCATCCCCGAGGGTCTGGATTGGGACAAGTGGATCGGACCGGCTCCGATGCGTCCCTACAAGAAGGGCTGCTATCATCCCGCTCGCTGGCGCGGATGGCTGGACTTCGGTAACGGCGCCCTGGGCGACTGGTGCTGCCACCTGCTGAACGCATTCTATAAAATCTACGAACCCGGAATGCCGATCAGCGTTGAGTGTATCAACCAGACCGGCCCGGCGATCGACACCTGCCCCAAGGGCAAGACCGTAAAGTGGGAGTTCGCCGCTGACGGTTCCAGGCCCGCTTTCAATGCCTTCTGGCACGATGGCGTGACCAAGCCGCCGCGTATTCCCGGCCTGGAAGAGGGTCGCAAGATGGGATCCGCCGGTTCGTACATCGTCGGGACCAAGGGCATTTGCTGGGTGATGGGCTCGCACAACAACGGCGCCATCCTCGTGCCGGAGTCCGCACGAAAAGCGTTCGGCCAGGTCAAGGTTGTGGCGCCCAAGTCCCGCGGACACGAACGCGAATTCATCGCGGCCGCCAAGGGCGAAATAGCATACAACGCTCCGCTGTCGCACTTCGGATACGGCGGCAAGCTGACTGCCTTCGCCCTGATGGGCAACATCGCCGCACGCGTGAAGGGCAAACTGCTCTACGACGCCAAGGCGCGAGAGTTTACCAACAGCGAAGCGGCGACCAAGCTGATGAACCGCAAACCTCGCGACGGATGGTACCTCGATTGATTCGACAAGGCTAACGCCTTGAATGACGAATGACGAAACCCGGGCTGGCGTTCAGTAGCTGATTTGAGCGCCAGCCCCTTTTATGTTCTTTCCGATTCCGGTTATCATGCCGTTATGGCGTTATGGCGTTATGGCGTTATGATGTGATGTCGTTATGTCGTCAGGCCCGACGGGCCGCTTCGATCTTAGCCGGGACCGGAAGGTTCCGGTACAGATATCATAATATCCCAGAGCCCCAACGGGGCGGCAGAGGCGTTGGCCTGGGAATGTATGCTTCTGTCGCCCCGTTGGGGCTCTGGAGTATTGGGGATGCATGTTCCGGAACCTTCCGGTCCCGGCTAAGATCTCGACGGGCCTTCGGCCCTGACGGCTGGGATTCGTTGCGACGAGTCTGTCCTGACGGTTGGGGTGACTCTGTTATCTCGTTATGTTCTTTCCGCGATCAGGATGTAGCTCAGCGGGATTTCGATCCCGGCTTCCTCGTTCCTGCGGTGGATTGTCGATATGTCTTCAGGATGTTCGGAGAAATGGGTGATTCTCATGCCGCTTTCGATCAGGCCGGTAAGAATGTCGGACAACGTCCAGACGAACCAGTATTTCGTTTCTGCTTCGTATGTGGTGTTCCCCACGTAATCGATGCCGTCGTTCTCTTCGTACGGTTCGTTCCTGAAATACGGTTCGATGATCTTCAGCGGGTCGGCGTCGTCCATGTCGTCGGTTGGAAGCATCTCCGTAAACGGATGATGTTCATGGATGAATATGATTCCCGAATCGCCGAGGAGCGAAGCGGCCTTGCGAAACAGCAGCTTCAAATCCGGCAGCCAGCCGAAGCAGCCGATGCTTACGTAAACGATATCGAAAACGCCGTGATACTGCTCGGGTATGTCGTAGACGTCGGATTGCACGAATTCGCAGGGAATATCGAATTTCAGAGCCCTGGCGGAGGCTTCTTCTATCGCGGCGTCACAGATGTCGAACCCGACGCATTGCCCGGCGCCCATGTTCTTCAGCGACATCAACTCCACGCCGTTGTTGCAGCAGAGATGGGCGATCCTCTTTCCCGAGATGTTCATGGAATTGAGCAATTCCAGTTCGACACCGGTCATGGCGACGAATCCGGGCTTCGAAAACGCATCATCCCATTTCGGGCCGTTGGCTTTCTGGTGAAGCTCCATAGCCTGATTCCACGCCAGGCGATTGGCCTGGGTGTATTCCTTCAAGGATTTCTTCGGATTGCCCATATTTCATTCAATTCGTTCGAGCTGTTCTCGCGATTCGGTAGTGTCCTGTTATTGGGAACTCAAACAGGGCGTCTACCTCTACGGTTCCGCGTCCTATGTTATGGATCGACAGCGGTACGCCGCTGCTGTTCTTTCGGTCGCTTACTATCATTATGTGAGGGAGATTCTCGACCTTGCACGTTACGATGTCGCCGGGGCGGTAGTCTTGCTTGTTCCGGCTCACGGCGAGCGAGCAGCCTTTTCGCTCGAAGAATCGCATGAGATTGGGGACGCGGCGATGGTCGATATTGCGATCGGGTTTTCGCAGCCCCCATATCTTCGGATACGCCGAGAAATCCGACTTCATATCCTCGTGCACTAGTTTCTGGAGGTCGGCGTTGATCGCGACCCGGAGGGCTCGAACCACAACGTCGGTGCAAACGCCCCGGTCCATCGGCACGTCTCCCATGGGGTACTCCAGGCCAACGTAGGCCCCGTCGTACGTGACTGTCCGCCCGATTTGCGCGCGAGCGGCGGCCACGATTGGCGGACTGGGCTTGACAGGCCTGATCCGCTTCTCCGCGGTAGACGGCGACGTTGCGGTCTGCGGCTCGGGCGTCGCCCCCGGTTTGTCGGGCGCCCGATCGCACCCGGACAGGAGAATCGCCACAATCGCCGACAGCAGTATTGATCCTGTATGCTGAACCATAATCACCTTCCATTGATGATTAGTGATTCTATATGTGCTCCTGGGCGAACGCAACGCGATTGCTGGTTTCAGGCGATGCTTGCACCTTCTTCGGCGATGAGAGACAATTATCGCTCACTCGTACGTATCCTCCCAAGACTCCTGCTGGAAATTGAACATGAGAAACAGTCGACGATTATTCGCCGCATTCCTAATCGCCTCGCTTGGTTCTGTCCTGTGTATTGGCCAGAGCGTTTGTTACGCGGCTCGCGTGAAAGTGAAATGCCCCGACCTGACCAGCGGCGGGAAGATTCCCGACGGCTGGACTCAGGATTGGAATCTTGGTCCGACCGGGGCTCGCGGTTGGATGTTCAGCGACACCGGCGTTACGAGCGACGCCAGGCAGATCCAGGTTACGAAGATCGACAAGGGCTCGCCGGCCGACGGCGTGCTGCAACTGGGCGACGTGATTACCGGGCTGCGGGGCAAACTGTTTGACGGCGATCCGCGAACACTGCTCGGCAAGGCGATCACCGAAGCGGAGAAAACTGCAAATCGCGGTCTGCTGGCCCTGGTTGTCTGGCGCAGGGGGAAGATCCGCAGGATCATCGTGAAACTCAAGGTCTTCGGGTCCTACAGTGCAACGGCGCCTTACAAGTGTCTCAAATCCCGAAAGATCATCGACCAGGGCTGCAAGGCGATCGCCGCGAGAATGAAAGCCAAGCCGACCGACGGGCACATTATCGCGCGAGCCCTGAACGCTACAGCTCTTTTGGCCAGCGGCGATCCGGCGTATCTTCCGATTATTCGCAAGCAGGCTGAACTGCTGTGTCAGTACAATCAGTCCCGCGGCGTTCGAACGTGGCAGTACGGGTATGTGAATACTTTCCTGGCCGAGTACGTGCTGGCTACAGGCGATCGGACTGAAGTCTACGCCGGTCTGAAGCGGATCACGAAAATGATAGTCGACGGCCAGAGTGTCGTCGGTTCGTGGGGGCACGGATTCGTCGACAAGGACACCGGGCGCCTCGGCGGTTATGGAATGATGAACGCGCCCGGGATTCCGCTTGCCTATTCGTTGGTGCTGGCCCGCAAGGCCGGTCTGCGATCGCAATCACTCGATGACGCGATCGCAAAGAGCGAAACGTTCCTGAAGTTCTACGTCGGCAAGGGTGCGATCCCTTACGGCGATCACGCCCCCTGGATCCAGACTCACTGCGACAACGGAAAAAACGAGATGGCCGCTGTACTGTTCGATTCCCTGAGGAATCCCAAGGTCACCGAGTTCTTCTCCCGAATGTCGGTTGCTTCGCACGGCGCCGAGCGCGACACCGGCCACACGGGCAACTTCTTTAACATGACCTGGGCTCTCCTGGGCGTGGCTCGGTCAGGGCCCAACGCTACAGGCGCCTGGATGAAGGAGTTCGGCTGGTACTACGATCTGGCCCGGAGATGGGACGGGACGTTCGGCTATCAGGGTCACCCGGCCGCGCGGCCGCAGACGTACCACAGATGGGACTGCACCGGGGCGTACGTGCTCGGCTACGCACAGGTGCTGGAAAAGATCCACCTGACCGGACGCAACCCCAGCGCCGCCCCGCAGATCACCCGCAAGGTCGCTGAAAGCCTCATCGCCGACGGGCACGGCTGGACGAACAAGGACCGCAGGAGTTTCTACGACGCGTTGAGCACGAAACAACTGCTCAAACGGCTGGAGAGCTGGTCGCCGACGGTTCGCGAGCGGGCCGCGATGGCGCTGGGGCGCCGCAAGGACGACGTGACCAGCAAGCTTATCGGCCTGCTGGGGGCGACGGAACTGTACTCGCGATACGGCGCCTGCCAGGCGCTGAAGTTCCAACGCGGCCGCGGCGAGCCGGCGATTGCGGCGTTGCGCAAGGCGATCGAGGCTGACGATCTGTGGCTGCGGGTGCTGGCCGCCGAGTCGCTGGCCGGGATCGGACAGCCTGCCAGGGCCGCTTCGGCCGCTTTGCTCCGGAAATTCACGAGACACGATCCGAAAAGCGATCCGCGAAAAATGGAGCAGCGTTATCTTGCGTCTGTGCTCTTCAATCGCGGACGAGGGTTGTTGGGTCGGTCCGTGGAAGGGGTCGACCGCGATTTGCTGTTCAAGGCGGTTCGCGCAGTCCTGCTGAACCAGGACGGACGTGCTCGCGGAGTGGTGAAGTCGATCTACAGTAACATGACCTACCAGGAGCTAACGCCGCTGCTGGACGCGATCAATCAGTCGATCATCGAGTCGGCGCCAAGCGGGATCATGTTCGCCGACGATATTCGCGTAAGCGGGTTGGAGTTTTTCGTTAAGCACAAGATCTACGAAGGCATGGCGGGCATCGTCCGTTACGCACGCGACCAGAAGCTGCACGGCAGCAAGCCTCGGCTCATAAGAGTCATGAAGTTCCTGGTCAGCTACGGCGCCCACGCCAAGGAAATGATACCGAAGCTGAAGGAACTGGTGACGTACTTCCCGACGCAAACCGCCCACCCGCGGTCGATAAATCGGGAGAAGTCAAAGATAGTCGAAGAAACGATTCAAAAAATCCAGATCGCCACCCAGAGCCCAAAACTGATCTACCTGAAACCGCCGAAGAAGTGATGGAACAATCCGATTGTGATCAAGAAATAGAATGAGACGCCGCCCATGAAATTGATGTCCTTCAAGAGTGTTATAGTTACCGTTCTGGTCCTTGGGTGGTGCGGTGGTCCCGTGCTTGCAGCACCCGCCAAGGTGCCTGGGCGAGTTGTGATCTTCGTTCCGGTCGCCGAGAAATCCGGGTGGGGCGAGATGGCTTATCTGGCGGCGGTCCCGGCGGGGATGGTTGCTACCGGCGGTCAGCCCGCGGTGGTGGCGTTACCGGGCGACGGTGCTGTCGGGCCGGAGATTCGCGACTACTTGCGAAGATACAAACCCAAGCAGACGTATACCGTTTCGGCTCGATCGGCTGATGCGGCGGCGTGTGAGTTGTCCAAAACGTTCTGGAAATCGAACCCGGTTGCGGTGCTCTGCGGGGCCGATGATTACGCCTCGGGTCTGACGGCTTCGGCGCTGGCCGGTCGGTTGGGCGCGCCGCTGCTGTTTTGCAGTGATGCAGGCGTATCGGCGACTGCGGCCGCCGAGATGGCCAGATTGGGCGTCGCTCGGGTGATTGTGGTCGGCAAGGCGAAGTTCAGTTCGAGCGTTGTTAAGGTCACAGGTCTAGCTGATGCTCGCGCCGCGTTAGTTTGGATGCGTCAGAACGGACATAAAGTCAGTTATATCGCAGCGGTGAATCCGACAGACCGCAGCGACACGGTTATCAATAAGCTATCGCTTGCGGGCTCACTGCTGGCGGCCGCTCGCGGCGGGGCGGTGGTTCCGCTGGGATTCAAGTCGCGATGGAAAACCTCTTTTGCCGGCAAGCCGATTGAAGGCGACCCGCCCCGGGGCGTCACCGTCAAGAAGCGCTCAAAGAAGAAGAACGAGCTTCCGCGAAAAGGCATTATCAAGCTTGATGGGCGGGAGTATGCTTTCGTAGCCACTATCAGACCGTATCGCCTCTACGTTGACTTCAACGGCGACGGGGCGTTTGACGCCAAGGGCGAGGGCCCGCTGAAGGCCGGCGAGATTGTGACGTTCGGCGACAAGTCGTATGCGGTGACCTTGGGCTCCAACAGCGGTGTCGGCAGGGCGGACGTTCGGTTGAGCTGGCCGACGGCGCAGAAAGTATGCGAGGATCTGAAGGCGTACTACCAGGCCGCCGGCGCTCCGCCGGAGCATCTGTGCATCGTGGGCTTTCCAGACGCCTTTCCGCAAGCGGTGATTCCGCGAGAGCCCAGCGCGCGATTCGGCGACGTGCTGACCGATCGCCCCTACGCCAACACCGACGCCGACCCGTTCGCGGAAATCGCCGTCGCCCGCCTCATAGGCGAAAGCGCGTCGCTGGCGACGCTTCACGCCAGCCGGGCCGTCACCTACGGGCAACTGCTGGACGCGTCGTGGCAGGACGAACTCGGTCAGGCGCGCTGGGAGAATTCATATTGGCCTCTGTTCGAGAATTACGGCTTCAAGAAGCAGTTCCACCACGACGTGGATGACCTGAAGTGGCTGGTCAAACCCGCCGAAGGCGTCAGGGGCAGGCGGGCCGGGGAGCTGGGCCAGTCCTCGCCGCTGTCGAGCGTGGCCGCGATCACGCACATCGCCCACTCCAACTGGAAAGCGCTGGGGCAGACCTACACCTGGAACTCGAAGGTGTTGTTGGCTCCGGCGATGGTGGAGTCGGGCGGATGCTTGACGGCGACTATGGACCGCGATGCGTCCTGTCGGTCGGTAATCGCCAGGTTTCTGCGAAACGGGGCGGTGGGGTTTGTTGGTAATATTCGCCCCGGCATAGGGCACCAGGAACACCTGCGGATGGCGTTTTGGAACGGGGTGCTGGACGCCAAAACGATCGGTCAGGCGCACCGCATGTCGCAGAACAGCATGTGCCTTGAGGCGATGGACCGCGGGCAGTTGGAAAGAGGCGGACCCCTGCGTTACAGCTTAAACATCCGCATGTTGTTTGGTGATCCGGCGTTTCGTATGAGGGCGCCCGCCCGGGCGAAAGCGGCTCCGGCTCGCGTGGTCGTCAAGGGCGATACGGTGTCGGTGTACGGGCCCGAGGCCTGGTGGCCTGTCGTTATCCGCGTGCCGGAAGACTGGAAAAAGTGGGAGGGCAAGAAACTCTACGTCTGCCGCGGGGCCGGGACGTACGTATCGAGGAATTGGTGCGGCGGGGGGTACGGGATCGAGAGACACTGCATAAACGCCGAGATCCGTACGAAACGGAAGATCAAGAGCATCACACAGGTCCAAAGCCCGCCCGAGCCGCTGGGATGGAACCAGAAGTACTGGGCCGACGAACACGCCGATGGGACGCGAACTTACCGCTGGCGTGTGCGCCTGCTGGACTTCGACCAGACAACGGGCAAGATCACCAGCAAGGCCAACCGCCTGGACTACCGCATCGAATGGGAATAGGGCGTTATTGATGCGAGTCGCGGCGAATGTGCCTGGCTACGGCTTCTGAGAGTTCGGCGATTTTGAACGGTTTGCTCAGCAGTTCCCGCGCGCCTTCGTCCAGCATTTGACCGGTGGCTTGAGTGCGGATGAAACCCGACGAGACGAGCACTCTGACGTTCGGGTCGATCTCCTTCATTTTGCCGAAAGCGTCCTGTCCGCTCATCTTGGGCATTATCAGGTCCAGGATGACCAGGTCGATTTCCCGGTGATGCTCGCGAAAGTATTCGACTCCTTCGGCGCCTTCGGCGCATGTAGTTACGGTGTATCCCAGATTCTGCATGGAAGTTTGTATGAAGTCCCGCACGCTCTGCTCGTCGTCAACGACGAGAATTCGCCCGGTTCCCTTCACCGGTTCATGGCTTGCGACGGATCGTTCGTTAGCCCGGTCATCAGCGTCGCTCAGAGGCAGGAGGATAGTGAACACGGCGCCCTGGTCCTGTGTATAGCCCAGTTCGCGGCGCATCGACTCGTTCATCAGCAACGTCTTACCGGCAGGGTCAATTGCAACGATGAACGCCGGCGAGGCCTGAATCAGCGTTGTTGAGAAATCCTTCTCCAATCGCAGCGATATCTCGTTCTGCTTGCGTTCGGTTATGTCGCGATCGACTCCGCGGTAGCCCACAAATTCTCCATCCGGCCCGAAGATCGGCACGCCGCTGGTCTCCATGACCAGTTCGCGTCCGTCAGCGTGCAGGCATATGTTTTCGATGCGGGCGAATGATTCCCGGTAAGCGGCGATATCTGCGAATATCTCTCCGACTCGCTCGGCTTCGTCGGGGGGCATAATGTCGAAGGGCGTGATTCCGATCAGGTCGGCCGGCTCCCGTCCCAGCAAGTCTCTTACTCGCGGGCTTACGTAGGAGTATCGAGCGTTGCGGTCCACTTCCCACACCCAGTCGCTGGTCCTTTCGACCATATCGCGAAATCGGTCGCGACTGGCGATAAGCTCGGCGATTCGCTGCTCCAACTGCTCCCTTGTAGGGTGATCGCTATCCATTAGACAATTCCGCTTTGGTCAATGCTTCATTCACGATGCAATTGTAGACTAACCGACTCGACGGATTCCACGGTTTTCCCTGAGGTGTCGCCTGGGTGTTGGTCTAGGACACATCTACATGGTGGCGGTCACGCAGAATATCCGTTGTTCGCTTGCGTTCAGCCGCCGCCTGCTCGTCGCTCAGTTGGGCGATCGCAGCGAAGATTCCCAGCAGCTCGTCAAGCAGCTCGCTGGTCAACTCGCCCAGCAGCGCGATTGCGGTGCGCCTCAACAGCAGGTCGTCCATGTGCAAGACGCGCTCGTTGCGGATCATGTACTCTATTTCACGCCGAGTGTAGCTCGGATGGTTGTTCAGGAGCGTGTCTTCGCCGGCGACGCAGAACTCGGCGACCTGCCGGGCGACTGTTCCGTAGCGAACCAGCAGCGTGTCGAGTCGGTTTGCGTCCAGACCGGTGGTCTGGGCTACGGCGTCTATCCACTGGTTCCGGTCAAGATCAGTGCGGGGGAAATCCTTTCCTCCGCCGACGGGTATTGATTCGGTGCAGACCTTCCGCTCGGCCTCGAAGTGCTCCAGCAGCTTGTCCATCGCCTGCTCGCCGAACGCGCGGAACGGCGTCCATTTTCCGCCGACCAGCGAGAATACGGGAAAGTTGGCGGTCTCGGTCGGTTCGGATATGTCGGTGAAGTGCGATCGGCTCATCTGCCCGGTGGTTTCAGCCGAGGCGGCCATCAGGGGTCGTACGCCCGAGAACGTGCTGAGTATCTGCGATCGGTCGACCGTCACATCCGGAAGGAGGTGCTTTAGGCATCCGATCATGTAGTCTATCTCTTCCTCGTCACATCGTGCGTCGTCGGGGTTATCCACGTGTATGTCTGTAGATCCGATCAGCGGTTTGCCCAGCCAGGGCAGGGCGACGACCGCCCGTCCGTCGGGCGTTTCGTAGAACAGCATCTCGCCGTCGAGAGCCTTCATGAGTTCATCGTTTTCGAGCACCAGGTGGGCGCCCTTTGTTCCGGAGATCAGTTTTGACGGATGCCCGAGATTCTCGTTGGCGAAATCTATCCACGCCCCGGCCGCGTTCACAACCACCTTGGGGCGCACCTCGATGTCCTGCCCGCCGATCTCGTCGCGCAATGTTACGGTGTCGCCGCGAGTGCTTTTCGCTGAAACGTAGTTTAACGCGCGTGCGGTGTCGCAGGCGGCTTCGGCGTCGGAGATCACTTCCATGCACAGGCGTTCGGGGTAGCTGATCCACCCGTCGTAGTAGGTCGCCGTTCCGATTGTGTCGGGGTGCAGTCCGGGTCTGCGCTCAAACGCTTCAGTCTGTGAGGTGAAATAGTGCTTGGGCATCTGACGGTTGTGTTCGGCGAACTGATCGTACATTCTCAGTCCAACGCCAATCATACATTTTCCGCGCCGCTTTGAGCGTTTTCCGGGCGACAGGCCGATGGTCTTGCGGATCACGCCCATCATGCCCTCGAATTTCGACTGATACGGTATCGTTGTCGGCAGGGGGAAGATATAGTGCGGGCAGTTCTGCAGCAGCAGGTTCCGCTCATGCACGCCTTCGCTCACGAGCTTCTTCTCGCCGAACTCGAGATAACGCAGGCCCGCGTGGATCATGCGCGAAGGTGCGGCGGTCGTGCCGCACGCGAAGTCGCCGCGGTCGACTATCAGCGCGTCGAATCCGTGCAGCGCCAGTTCGCGAAACACCGACGCCCCGTTTATGCCCGCTCCGACAATCAGAACCGAGACATCCGGATTCTCGCGGAGCTGTGCGATAGTTTCTTCTCTGTTCTTGCCGAGTGTGCCGATGGTTTCGGTCCTTTCATGGCCGCACGAGTGCGATACGCGATATACGGTACAAAAAATCTCCCCGCCGTTCAATATGGTTCAGCGATAACAGCGCGCTTGTCAGCGAGATTCGGCCGGTGAGTTAGAGGATCTCGGCGGCCATGACGTTATTCGACGTGTTGAGGATGATCGTCGTTTCCGGTCCGTTGCCTGTCGAGGCGTAGACGAATTCTATGTCGATGTCGGCGTCGGCGAGTTTGTGTGCGATTTCGTTGAGCGCGCCGGGCGAATTAGGGGCCGTCACGCGGACAACGTCGTCCCAGCCGCATTCGTCGACTACCGGCGAGATGTTCTCACACGCCTTTTGCGGATCGTCGGCCACCAGCATAAGGCGAGCGACATCGCCCTCGCCCCAGGCGGCCATCGCCAGAATGTTCACGCCGGCGGCCTTCAGGCCGTCAGTCACTTCCGCCAGCTTGCCGATCGAGTTCGGCGCCGTCGCATTGCACTGCCTGGTCAACTCAGCCATGATTGTTCTCCTTACAACCCATTATATGCAAGGGAGATTTGACTTGTCCGGAGCTTGTCGACTGAGATTTGGATTTTAGATTCGGCGGCCAGCGGCTATCATGCGGCCTGAAGAACTACGCGAAAGGTGCGGTATGAAGCGAGTTGTCTTGTTTATATGGGTTGTTGTCGCCCTGGGAATCTCGGGCGTTCGGGCTGAACCGGTCTGCATCAGCGGGATCTATCCGCATCTGGCCGTGTTTAACGGCGGGTATAATCCGGACTCTGGCGCCTGGACCGGTACGGGTAATGAGTGCGGGATTGGGGCGGTTGTTCCCTGGGCCGGGAAGCTCAGGCTCATTACCTATCCGCCGCACGAAACTCGCGGCGGGCGGGACAAACTCTGGGCGATAGACGAAAAACTTAATCTCACATTTGCGCCGGAATCCGTCGGCGGAACGCACGCCGGACGAATGATCCATCGTGAATCGAACCAACTGGTGATCGGTCCGTATTTCATCGACGCCAAAGGCAAGGTGCGGGCCTGCGACGTCAAGAAGAAGCTCATCGGACGCATGACGGCGGCGGCGCGACACCTGACCGACCCGAAAAACATGGTCTATCTCATCGATATGGAGGGCGCGGTCTACGAGGTGAACGTCCATACGCTGGCGGTCAAGAAACTGTTCGGCAAGCCTGTGCCCGGCGATCACGGAAAAGGCGGATACACCGCACAGGGACGCTTGGTCATTTCAAACAACGGCGAGCGGAAGCCCAGGGCGAATCGGCCCGGGCAGTACGGCGTGCTGGCCGAGTGGGACGGTAAGGAATGGCGGATCGTCGAACGGAAGCAGTTCTGCGACGTGACCGGCCCGGACGGAATTTACGGCGGCAAGGATGACAAGAGCCCGCTCTGGGCGATCGGCTGGGACCGCAAATCGGTTATCCTCAAATTGCTCGATGGCGGTAAATGGTCCACCTTCCGAATGCCCAAGGCGTCCCACGCGTTCGACCCGAAACACGGATGGTACACCGAGTGGCCTCGCATCAGACACATCGCTGACGACAAGCTGATGATGGACATGCACGGCATGTTCTACGATTTTCCAAAAGGATTCTCCGCGGCGGACACCGGCGGGATCAGGCCGATCGCCTCGCACCTGCGATACATACCGGATTTTTGCCAGTGGAACGGTCGACTGGTGCTGGCCGGTGACGATACTTCGATTATACAGAACCCGATGGCGGGCAAGTCCCAGTCGAATCTGTGGTTCGGGAAAGTCGCCGACCTGAAGGCGTTCGGTCCGTCGTCTGGGTGGGGCGGCGTGTGGATGGGCGATTCGATCAAGGCAGATACGCCGTCGGCCCCGTTCCTGATCGGCGGATTCGCCAAACGCGTGGTCCATCTTTCCGTTGGCGACAAACTCACGGAAACTTCGGACGGAGATGTCTCGCGATGCACAGGCAAATACACATTCTCGAAGTTGCCCGATAAGCTGCGCGGCCTGACGCGCGTTACGATCGCCCGCGGCGACTTCCACAAGCCCGCGCCGGGATACTCATTTACTGTCGACAGGGCGGTGAAGGTTTACCTCGCTGTCGATGCGCGGGGCAAACTCGATCTGGGTGATAAATGGAAGAAGACGCCCATGAACGCGTCTTGGGCCGGCCGCGCCGATCTCATCTACGTCCGCGATTTTCCCGCCGGCCGCGTGGAAATCCCGCCGCACGACGTCCAGCACGTGAAAAACGCCTACGGCCTGCCCCACGCGTGTTTCATCAGCGGCGAGGCGAGGATCACCGATCTGACGAATAATCTCGACGCCGTCGTTACGCGACCGGAGAGCGTAAAGACGCCCCCGGCGGAAATCGGCGCAGTCACGTTCACGCTGGAGATCGACGCCAAGGGCGACGGGCAATGGAAGGCTCTCACGCAGATCACCGTGCCTGACGGCGGATACAAATACCACATTTTCGCTGACGACCTGAAGGCCGATTGGATTCGCGTGCGGGCGAATAAAGACTGCACCGCGACCGCCTACTTCCACTACGCCTCACCGGCGAAAGCGTTTGAAAACGATAAAGCCATTTTTACATCGCTGCCGAAAGCGAAGGATTCATCCGGCGGCGGGCTGATCCGACCGGCGGGGCACAACACGAACCTGCAACTGGTAACCGCTGACGGAGCCTACTTCGAAGTTGACAAGAAGATGAACTTTCACGCTCCCGCCGAGTCGCGATCGGCGGAGGTGAAGAAGCTCGCGGAGATCAAAAAGGACTTCACCGTTGACGCCGCATCGGTGATCGTCACCCGCAAGGGCAAGCGATACCGCCTGCCAAAAGGCGCCGCGGCGTACGATAAGCTCGCCGCCCGCGGCGTGCGAGAATGCGTTTCCGAACGGTGTCTCGTGAATCTGCACGGGACGTTTTACGAAATGCCCCGCGATTCGGGCGCGTATCATCAGGGCATCGAACTTATCAAACCGGTATCCACCCACGGGCGGGCGATTGTCGATTTCTGCACGTGGCGCGGGCTTATGGTCATCAGCGGAACCTCGCCCGGAGCCAAACCGGACGGCAACTACTTCGCATCGGCCGATGGAAAAACCGGGCTCTGGTTCGGGCATATTGATGATCTGTGGAAGCTCGGAAAGCCCGTAGGCCTCGGCGGCCCGTGGAAGGATACTCCCGTAAAGGCGGGCGTTGCGTCGGACCAGTACCTGATGACCGGCTACGATCGCAAACGCCTCGACATCTCACACGACGCCGACGAAGCGGTCGAGATGACAGTCGAGGTCAACTTCGATCACAACGGCTGGCACGAGTATGCTAAGATACCCGTAGCGCCGGGCAAGACCGCGACACACAAATTCCCCGACGGTTTCAACGCACACTGGGTGCGGTTGAAATCCTCGAAATCCTGCAAAGCTACAGCGGTATTTACTTATGAATAACAGATTCATCGCGGCAATCTTAACCCTGTTGGCGACTGCCGCCGCGCCCGCCGCCGAGCACACCGTTCTGGTCGAGGCCGAGGCGTTTGACGATCTCGGCGCCTGGGTGATCGACCAACAGTTTATGGACGAGATGGGTTCTCCGTTTGTGCTGGCTCACGGACTCGGCGTACCGGTTAAGGATGCTTCGACTGCGGTTACTTTTCCGTCGATGGGTACGCATCACG
>PVBE011051246.1_pt1 | contig 21141 bp, 25 predicted proteins | sample 1631181 | NCBI WGS metagenome assembly PVBE01 (sample SAMN08397723, study PRJNA350692) | Marine metagenome, whole genome shotgun sequencing project. | isolation source: water | place: Pacific Ocean | collected 2012-04 | reverse complement strand
CGATCCGCCATTGGCAGGTGTCCCATGGAAGCTACGAGTCCCTCGATACCTCACAGCCTGCCACTTGGTTTATCGACCCACCGTACCAGCGAGCGGGAGCCCACTACCCGAAAGGTTCGCAGCAGATCGACTTTGCTCACTTGGCTGACTGGTGCCGAAGTCTGCGGGGGCAAATTATCGTGTGCGAAAATGAAGGGGCGGAGTGGCTCCCGTTTCTCGGATTAGGCCTGTCCAAGGCCACGCACGGACACCACCGTCGCGGAAAGAGTCGCGAATGTGTGTTCCTTGCGAACAACCCCTAAGTCCACTCTCGGAGGACCTGATGACCCCTGCACTCATTGGCACTGGCCTGGCGCTTGCCCTAGCGGCAAGCAGCAACCGCAGAGGGACTACAAACGTGGACGCGGCTGAGGCGCTCCGCGAGTCGCTGACCGGTGCGCCTCACCCTGGCGTTGCCGAGTACTACCCAGAGACCGCCAAAGGCACCCTTGAACCCTACTTGGGGGGCGAAATCTTTTGGGCAGGTAGCGGCCCACGTCGCGTTGGCTATGCGGGCCCGACCGACGGCACCATGGTCCCCATCGAGGCCCGTTACGCCCATCCCATCGCGGGAAACATCTTCGACGACGGAAAGTTTTCGGCGCTGGTCGAAGCCATCGCCGATTACCGGGAACCCGTAGTGAGACCCGGCTACGCGCACCTGTCGCTGGTAGATTCGCAGACGATCCGCGAGAGCCAAGAATACGAAAGCGACATCGAATGGGGCGAAGCCTATGGGCGCGACGACCTGGGCGCGCTGGCCGCTCAGGTGCGCGACGGGAACCATCGGACTTTCGCAGCCCTGGCAGCAGGAGCTCCCTTTGTCTGGGTGCGGATGTCAGATCTCGATAAGCAGTTCATCCTCTCAGCCCCCAAGGGTCATGAGCGGCGGGCGAACAAGCTCTACACCGCAATTCGGAAGGCACAGAAAAGCGCGGGCGCGCCGCTCATCAAGCGGCCACGCCGAAAGCGGGTACGGCCCCAAGTGCTATCGCAGCTCCAGACATACGAGGCCCGCTACACATCCCTCGAAGCGGACATCGAAAAACTGCAGCGTCTGCAGTTGAAACAGTACGACGAGTACAACACAGACCCCCGCCCTTTGTATGAGCGATTGGAACGACCGGGGCTCTTTCTTCGGTTTCTCTTCAAAGATCTAAGGACGGCAGACGAGGACATGTTCCGTAGGGTACTCCTCAGTCCCGAGAGCAAGGCCAGGAGGGCTCTCCAAAAAGAGAAGGAGTCGCTTTGGTCCAAGTTATACGACCTCCGCAAAGCGGTGGGCACCAACGTCTTTACGGGGCTGGCACGATGAGATTTCCCGTTGTGGCAACCGGCCTCTTGCTTGGCTTTCTGGCTCGAGCAGCGACAAGCGGCGGGGCTGGCAGCGCCAACCGCGCCGTCCGGGTCACCTCTCCCGCGGAGGGGCTCAAGGCGATTCGCAGCAAGCTGTTCACCGACAACCACAAGAAATCCCTCAAGGTAAAGCGAAAGCATAAAGTGGCAGTGCTCGTGCCCTGTGCTCAGACAAAGCCTTTTCCCGACGCACCCTCCCATGCCCATGGCTACCTCCCAGCGCTGAAAGGACTGTCGGTCGACACCTACGTCGTGTCTGAACCACTGGGCGTCGTGCCCTATAGCTGGAGTCGGACCTACCCAAACTTTGCCTACGACTTTCCTCCTAAGCATCTGACAGGCGCAGCTCGCGAGGCCCTGGTTGAGCGGATCCGCGAGTGGCTTACCAAGGTCGGAGCAAAGTACACCCGGCTCGTCGCAGCCCTACCCGCCCACCACGCCGCACTGCTGCGCGACGCAGCCAAGGGTCTCGACCTCGACATCGTCGATGCCTCCATTACTCGGTGCCGCGCTGCCAAGTGCTCGAAGACCGATTTCCGGGCAACATCCAACGCCTATAAGGCGTGGCTTCGGAGCCTCGTCAAGCGCACTGTTGCCAAGACATAGGTAGCCGAGAGGAATTGGATCCCACGGGCCGAAGGCCAGGCATATAGGCGCCGGAGGAATTGGATCCCATGGGTGTGGACTCCGCTCCCAGCGAATTCGATTACACTGGAAATACCGAGGAGTAGCCATGCTTCCAGTCGCAGCGGCCATACATGCCGGGAGGCTGACTTACTACAGCACCTCCGCCCTGCATCACGGTCGGCAGGGCGACGCGCTCCTGTTGTGCTGGGCGCTCCTGGGTGGACTCTCCCTCTTTGTGCCCACACAGGGCGCTGGGTCGCCCAATCAGGTGACAAGCAGCGGATACCACCGGACAGCCCTGGTGCGGCAGCGGAAATCAAAGCCGTTTCGCCACTGGTCCCAGAAAGGCCTGGTGAAGGGAAGCGTGCTCGACTTTGGCTCCGGCCGCGGCCAAGACTGCGCCGGAAAGACCATCCAGTGCTTCGAGCCGAACAGCCCAAAGGCAGCGGACCGGTCAATGCCCAGTGGCACCTTTGATACCGTCCTCCTGACCTATGTGCTCAATGTGGTGCCAAAATCAGAACGGAAGAAGATTGTCAGGCGCGCAGCGAAGATGGTAGCTCCAGGTGGCCGACTCCTCGTGGCCGTTCGCGGCACTGGCGACGGCGGATACCAGTCTGCGCGCCAGTCGTGGCGTCGCGCTGGCGACGGCTTCGAGAAGGTACAGAAGAACGGGACACGTCTACGCTTTCAGCGATTCTACCCGTCTGGCAAGGCATTGGCTGATGAGCTCAATGCGTTCGTCCCAGACGGCTTTCGCCGTGCGGTAGCCGGTGCATCCGCCCAAGGATCAGTCTATGCACGGGTGGAACGAAAATGACGCCACTACAAAGGCTGCAGGACCTCATTCGTAACGCCCACGGCAACTTGGTGACCGTGGGGGGAATGCCCGAATTTACCACCCTGGAAAACATCCGTTGCCTCCGCGGGCAACGGGGAGACCACGATACCGGGCGCGACTATGTGGACGCTCAGTGCCCGAAGCGAGGGTCGGCGACCTGGAAACGGGCGATGGCGCGGGTGCGGGCGGCACTGGCCCAAGCAGGGATCGTCCTTAGTAGCCGCCCAATTGGCACCGGGCGCTACAGCTCGGTGTTTGGCATTGACGGCCTGCCGAGTCTCGTGGCGAAGGTGACAGTCGACCGGACAGAGGCGGCAGCTTGGCAGTGGATCTTGACCCAGCGTCGCCGGGGACTGGGGTTTTCGGATCGGGCCGCGCCGGCCTTGGCTAAAACTTTTGCTGTGGTGGCCCTCGGCTTTGACCCATTGTGCCCCCTGTATCTGATCGTGCAGCAACGCTACGCTGAGCTTCCCAGCAGTGACCAGGCGTTGATTGAGGAAATCGCTGGTGACGACGGTGTCTGGCGAATGCGCTCCCGCCCTATGGCGGCACACGCAAAGGTGACCGCTCTGGCCAAGCGGGCCCGACGTGTCACGAACAAAGCGGCGAAGGTGACAGACCTCATGAGGACCATGCAGGAGCTCGCCTCCCACAACCTTGTCGTGCATGACATCCACGGGGGCAATCTGATGGGGGACACCGCTCGAGCCCCGCGACGCTGGCACATTACCGATTTGGGGATCTGCCAGGCACCCATGGCGGTACAAGTTCCAATCTGGAGCGGTCCCCGATGAGCATTGATCTAATTTTAGCGCTGGCCAGTCCCGACTCGCTCGCGGCGCGCGTGTTGGACGCCAGCCCAGCGGGCGTTCCATTTAATCCCGGCTATGTCGGTGAGAACGTAGCCGACCCATACGCCCGGTGGAAAAAGCTCTGGCCGGGGGGAGCAGCTCCCGCATCCCTCGACCAGCCATCTGATGCCCAACGCCGCGCGCTGGTCAAAAAAAAGGAAGGGGCTAAAACGCCAGGTGGAAGACAGAAGGCCGGGCGCGCACTCACGGACTTCGACAAGACCGTCCGGGCAGCCGCGGCTCGGAACCGCAAAGCATGGAAGTTTGTGCCGAACCTCCGCTGGTACGATGTGATTATCGCCAACTCGTCAGGTGGTAAGGACTCGATTGCGGTGGTGAAGCTGATGCTTGAGCTCGCCAAAAAGCAAGGGGTCGAAGATCGACTGCTGATCGTCCACGACGACTTGGGGGACGTGGAGTGGACGGGTGCTCGGCAGCTCGTGGAAGAGCACGCCGCGCAGCTCGGCCTGCCACTCAAGGTGGTCACGCTTGGCACGACATTGTTGGAAGAAATCAGAGATACTGGGCGCTTTCCCGACGCGATGGCCAGGTTCTGTACGGGCAAGTTCAAAACGTCGCCCGAAGGCACGATGATCACAGAAATTATCCGGGGGCTGTCCGCACAGGGGCCTCAACCGCGTCCTCTTAGAGTTCTGTCGGCCCTCGGCATCCGTGCAGCAGAGTCGCCATCTCGCGCAAAAAAGGTGCCGTTCGACCGGCCACCGAAGCGAACGAGCGCCACACGGACGGTCCATCGCTGGCTTCCGATCCACAATTGGTCGGACGAGCAAGTCTACCGGCAGATGCGGCGAGGCCCACTCCGCGCACCCCCGCAGTACGCGGTCCTCGACCGCTATAGCTGCAAGCTCTGCATCATGGGGAGTCAGAGTTCCATCGTGATGGGGGCGCTCATGTGCCCTGACAACCTATCCGCCTACCGAACGCTTGAGCGCGATCTGACGGACCCGAAACTGCATCCTGCCCGCGGCGATGTGGTCGTGGTTGGGCGCGGCCGAAATCGCCGCCGGCTCATCGTACTGAAGCGGCACCGGCAGGGAAGTGGCGGCCAGAGACGGCACAGTATCGAATTCTACACGGTTCCCCGTCAGTCGTCAGACCCCGTTGCCGCGTTGGCGCGGGCCGCTGGCGTACGACCTAAGAAAGACGAGAAAACGTCAGCGTGGCGTGGTCGTGCACTCAAAGAGGCCACCTCTGGGCGCAAAGACCTCAAGTGGCCGCCCCCTGCCCGACACCGCTTGTCCAAGCGGGGGTTTGGGAGGGTTTCGCTGGAGCAGTGGCGCGAATTGGCGCGAGGCGCCAACGTAGAGGTCGTGGCACAGGTGCCGGGGCGCCGCTTCCCGGTGCTGCCCATCGAAGAAGTCTCAGCCATGGTCGACCGCCTCCGCCGCAGAGGCGTCGACCCGTACGCAAACCCCCAACAGGCAAAACGCCAAGTGGAGCGGCAGCTCGACGCCCGGCGTGCACGCCGCGCAAGGAGGTAGCCGTGTCGGTCGAGGCACTCCTAAGGCTGGCTAAGCCTACCGAGTTTCGCTATCGCATCGACCAACTCCGGGTCGATGGCGACAGAAGCGCTGACCCTCGCGACTACCGGCACGCACAGCGCGGTGACCCCGTCGGCCGCGCTCTCCACGCTTTCTTGACGGCTCAGTTGCCGGCCCGCCTGATTCGCCCCGGCGCGAGCGGCACCGTCGAATGGGAGCTCCCGCAGGGTCGAATCGTGGTGCTTCGGCCGACGGTCGTTGACCTCCGGCTCTGGGCCCGCGCAACCCACCTGCGGTACCACGGCTGCGAGCGCAAGCCGACACCGATCCTCAAAACGCAAGCGGCGTCCCGACCATGACCATAGGAAGGGACGCCCTTACAAGCACTGCACCATGCCAGGAATGTGCTACCCCCACCATATAATCGTTGAACACTTAGATCAAGAGCAGCCCATGCCCCTTTTTGACTATGCGTGTCGAATCTGCCAACACGAACGAGAAGTACGCCAAGCCTTCGACGCCGAAGGGCCGACGTGCCCCCAGTGTTCCGTCCCCATGACCAAAAAGCCATCAGCCCCTGCGATTCACATGGCAGGGATGCGCCGATCTCCTGCGCGCCCAGCTCAGCAGGACTTCACAAAGCCCTTGGGCGGACGGTTCGGAGACATCCCCTACGTGACCCGTGACGGCGGATTGGCGGACTCAAGCGGGCGCCGCCTGCTGACATCCGACGGTAAGCGCGTACCGTGAGCATCGCTGACGATATGCTCGCCTTCCTCATCGGCGCTGTGACTGGCGCGGCCCTGGTCGCAGGTCGACGGCGTGAGGGGTCGGCTGCGTTTCGCGACGAGGGCCAAGTGGGTTCTCATTGGGGCTCTGCCGGGTCGGGGATCCTCTGGTTCACCTATGTGTCTGGAACAGGACCTTTTGTGCTGCTCCTGCATCGGTCGTCCTCCGTCAATGAGCCGCATACCTGGGGGATCCCAGGCGGGGCGGTTCCCGTCGACGACGAGACTGGCGAGCCTATGGATTCTTACCTCAGCGCGATGTCCGAAAACGCGGAGGAGACCGGCACTCCGGTCGGCGAGATGGCTACTTCTCGCTGGCCTGAGGCCGAGCATGTGTACCGTGACGAAAATTCTGGTTTCCAGTTCACCACCTACCTCCACCAGGCTCGCCGTCCGTTTGAACCCAAGCTCAATTGGGAGAGCGACGACCATCGCTGGGTCAGCCTTCGGGAGGCGAAGGCGCTGCCCCTGCATCCGGGGCTAGCTCGAGCGCTACCTGTGCTGGAGAATAAACTGGCCGAAGTCGCCAATCCACACTGGGACCAGTAGAATGTCCGTAGACGCAATCCTTGCCCTGGTCCGGCGGACCGCCGGCCTGTCTCGACCGACCGAAGCGGTAAAGCCTCGCCGGATACCTCGGCAGGAACAGGACCTGAGCCCACTTCCCGACCTGTGCCAACGCCACGCAAACCGGGAGACCTACTATGTCCAGCAAGGCGCCGGTCCCCCTTGGGGGGACGTGGCGTGGCAATATGCCTACGAGGACGTGACCGCAGGCGGAGCACTGCTGAGGCAAGCAAGAGCCTTTGTCAAACGCCACCACTACTCAGGTACTGCCGGGCCAGGCGGCATGTCTCATGTGCACGCGATGTTTCGGAAGGTAGGCAAGTCTCCCACACAGCTCGTAGGCGTGGCTATCTTCACGTTTCCTCCTGCACCGACTACCACCTACAACCTCATCAACAGCTTGGAGACCCGGTACTGGGGGCCCTTTGATCGCTTCGGCCGGTCGGACATCTTCCACCACGGCGAAGTCTTGGAGCTCACGCGGTTTGTGCTCCTTGACGCAGTCCCCTACGGCGGCGAGGTGCCGTTCCTTGCCGATGCTCTGCGATCCCTGCGTCAGAAACGTACCCTCGATATCCAGACCACCCGCGAGGATATGCTGAACCACACGTTGGCCACCGACCCAGACCAAGTTGTCGCGTGGTTGAGGGCATTGAGGAATCAAACGCGCGGTAGGGGACCGAAGGCCACCAAGCTGCGAAAGAAAGTCGACGCGGCCCTCGATCTGGTGGGGGAGCACGGCGCATTCGCGGCCGCAGACCTGCACCACATACGGAAAGGTCGATCCGTCAAGGCAGTGCTCAAACACCTGCCTTTTTTGGCGACGAGCGAGTTTACGGCAATCGAGCGCTCGGTCCGTGGTGTGCTCAGCTTTTCGGACCCGGTGCCGATCCGGGTTCCTATGACCGGCAAATTCAAGATTCCCGGCCACATTGGCAATATCTACCAGGCCCAGAACGCGATTTTTGTGGGCCAGTCTGTTCCTGGCCGCCGCTACGTGGCCCCCAACGGGCAGGGCTACGACGGTCAGCTTCTGGGAAAGATTGCTCGCGGGCCGACCACAAAGGCCTACGGCAGTGCCATGCAGCGGGTCATCGACCTCGCCGGCCCGCCTAAGAGGCCGTCAGAATCCGACAAGGCCTACGTGGCCCGCCTCCGTGGATTCTTCCACTCCTTTAACCATCCCGGCAATTTCGCGTACACCTGGCCGGTGGTCCCAAGCTCAGGAGCGGACAGCCGAAAGTTCAAGAGGCGGTACAAGCGCGACCTCGAAGCCGCATTTTTTGGTGTGGTGACCCCTGAAGGTCGACCAGCCTATCCGAAAACAGACAAGCAGCGATACCACAACCAGTGGCGGCGGTACCGGAAGGCGTGGTGCCGGGGCCAGATGGGTCTTGTCCATCAGATCGCCGAGGAGATGGACCCAGTGTGGGACCGGCTCAACGTGCGTGAGCGAACGAGATTCCGTCTTGCGGGAGAGGGTCCGCCGCTTCGACCACAAGAGGGGTCGCTGGTCCGACCTCGCACCCCGCGCCGTCTGCTCACCACGGCCGACCTTTTTGAGGAGGCAGGGGTTGTGCCCAGTCCCGTACCCGTCGATGCCGACTAAAGCAGGTCGCGCCTCGCGACTCGCGCTCGCCACCAGTGACGGTCAAGCCCAGCCGAAACACCAAGACTGGCAGCACACCGGTCGGCGAAATCGTTGGCGAACTTTTCTTCGGGCCAAGCTGCGTGTTGGTCGTCGCTCACTGGATAGCCTGGAGGCTTCGGCTGCGAGCGGAAGCGACGCAGCAGGGCCGTATCGCTATTGACGAGTGTATGAGCGAGCTCGTGGAGGAGCAGCCAGGCCAAGCTGGCCTGGGTCTCGGTGGCATCGACGAAGGCAACGATTCTGTTCCGACGGGTAAACGCACGAAATGCGTAAGGGCCAGCCGACACCGGGACGGACGCGGGCCAGAACCGCCCCACGTCACGGCGATGGACGATTCGGATCGAAACCGGAGAGGTGACGAGCCGGCTCATGAGGCGGAGCTGGCGAACGGTCGGTGTCCAGGGTCGCGCGCCTGCCTCCGTACAGAGAGTGATCGGCCCCAGCGTTTTCGTGTCGCCTGTGCATGTCGCCATGTCATAATCCCGGTATGGTGATAGGTATGTGTCCCAGGACGACTGAGGTAATGATGTCAGCGCACCCCACCCCCGTCAGAGCTCTCTTCGCGGAGGTCGTTCTGAGCGGCTACGCCAACACGCAGGTCGACTTCGCCCGCCTACTCAAGCTCTCCGAAAACAACATCTCCAGCTACATGGCCAGGCCAAACGCGAGCTACCGCATCGTGCCCCGCATGGACACGCTATCATTTTGGGCCTGGGCACTGAGTCGCTCAACGAATCTGAGTGTCACCATGACGGTGACGCCGGACCACAAACTTTTTTGGGATATCGCGGGATGGGACAAAGACGGTAACCCCGTCGAGTTTCGTCGAGTTCCTACCTCGTGGGCTCAAACCGACGCCCGACCGTTGTCGGGATGGCACGACGAATTTAGATCCGCCCTAGAAAACGGTCAGGGCAACGGTCAGGGACATACCCAGGGTGACTGAGCCAAGCACGAGACGGTGGCGCTTCACGCGCTCGAGCGCAGTCGTTGCCGCGAGGAGGTCGGCTTCCGTGACCGCCAGTGAGGTTTGGTAATGAGTGATTTCGAGCTGACAGGCCCCCAGGGAGCGGTCCGCCTCGTTGATGGCTCCTCTGGCCGTCGCCTGGATTTCGGCGACCCGACGCTCAGCGATGTCGAGCTGCTGGGCTTTCGCCAGGCACACGTCGTACGTCTCCGCCGTCAACAGATAGCTCGACTCCGACGCAGCGGCCGTGCTGCCGGGGCCGACGTACTGGATCGAGGGCTGCTGTGCAGCGGCTGCGAGGCTGATGAGGAACAGAAACAGCATCACTTTCCCAAGAGGTTCTTTCCGAGGGCGATCTTCTCGGCAGGGGTCAAGGTGTCCACCACAGTGGGTACTGTGTCCATCTCGTCTCGCCACGCTTCATCCAGAACCGCCGATTCCGCGCCCTGTAGGGCATCCCGTGCGCTCTGCACCGACGAGGACCCGCCCAGTGGAGCTGACGGAGACTTTGCGCGCAGACCCAGAAGGCCAAGTAAGACAACGCCGGCACCCGCCGCCCACTCTCGCAGCTCCCCCAAGCCTACGACGACCGTCAGCACCGCCAGTGCAAGCGCGATCCCCGCGACGATTGCCCGGTGTTGAGGCGAGCGATTGTCCCACCATGACTTCATACACCCAGGATAACCTATGGCAGCCCCCACTGATATGACCGACGCGACCATTCGCCTTTTCGCAAAGAGGCCTCCTGAGCTCACTGGGGAGGACTGGACTTTGGACACGGCGAAATTCCAAGCTGAAATGGGCGACCGAGTGTGGGGTGCAGTCCTTGAGGCGCGAAGACCAAAGGCGAAGGCCCGCACTGTGGCACTGGCGGAGTGTCTTCTGACCCACACCGTAGTGGCCGCACTCCGCCACTCTCCCGGCTGGACATTCGATACCCATCTGGTGGTCATCGAAGGCACCCTCGATGACGACAAAGTGATCGAGTCCGCGCGAAAGTTTGTCGAGTCGATAGAGGCCGAGGCCTACGTTCTTGTCTCCCCGGCGTCCGTGGTCGGGACCTATGTCGGCGCAGCCGTCATTTCGCTGTATTCCGGCTACGATGACAGCCGGGCGCTCTGCTGGCTGCCGCGGGCCAACGAGGCGATCAAGGTTCCAGCACCCCGTGATTGGTGTGGGCTGGGGGGCGTCCGGTCGCGAAGTCCGCATCGCCACCAGGGCTACCGGGTTGTCAACACCTGATAGGGAACGTCACACAAATGTAAAAGAAGTCCTCAATGTTCACCCTATTGTGATAGGGTGTCTGTACTCCAAACGAAGCCTACCACCCTGGTGGGTGCAGCGCCTGACCACGCGCTGCAGGAGACGAGGACGCCATCCATGCCAGGTATTCTGTTTTTCACTACACCTCCTGAGACGCGGGTCCCGCCGGGAGATCCCGCATCCCGCTCTACTCGAAGGCCGGTCATCTCCGACCGGACCGCCCTCGACCTCGCATCCTTCGGGCCGGTTGACCTTCACGAGCAGCCGACTCGGCCGACGACGCCCGTGCAGGCTGAGGCGACGGTCCCCGACATCTACCACGAGACGCACTGTGCCGGGGCGCATCACGCACTGCCCGTCCAAGCGGGCTGGGTCCCCGTGGAGGTCGACGACGACCTGGACGAGATCACCGCCACGGACGGCGGCACCTTTCATCCCGACTACGTGGTTTCCCTCCGCGCTCGCCTGACCGCGGCAACAAGCGATGCCGCCTATTTGCGAACGCAGGTGGCGGACGCTAACTCCCGCCACGCCCATGCCCGCGAGGTCGCCGACGGCCGAATCAGGGAGCTCACCCAGAGCCTCCACACAGCCACCGGGTACAACCACAGCGCAGAGGCCGAGGCGGTGCGCCTGCAAAATGATCTCGCCACGGTGACGAAGCTCAAGGCCCACATCGAAGGTCGCTACGACCAGCTTCGAGATGACTACGACGCCCTTCGCGTCCAGTGGGGCGACGCCCGGGCCGCGTTGTCTCGCCAGGCTGATGTCGTCACGCGCCAAGAGGACGTGATCGCAGGTCTCCGTTCTCATCTGCAAAGTGCCACACGCGACCTCAACCTGCTGCGCGCCTTGCCTGCCCCGGAAGTGACGCCCCAGCAGCCGTGCTCACCCGGCTTCTTCGGCGGCCTGCTCCGCCATCTTTTGGGGAGTCCGGCATGATCTGGTTTTCCCGCACGTCTCCGCGCACCACCCCTGACCGACCGTTTTGTCCGTCGCCACTATGGCTCCAAGAGCTGCGACTCGAACGCTACAAACGCTGGGCTCGCATTTTGGGGGGTGACGCATGAGCGGTTCCTATGCCCATCGACACCGCGACTGTCAGGGCTCGCAGCACCCGAGCTCCGCTACCGACTCTGCGTATCGGGGGCGGGCTTTTACCGGCCGCGGCAACTCCGCGCTGTTGGCCGGTGCCGACATTCCCAGCGTCCACGACCTTTCCGAGGAGGATGTTTACGATTTTAGCGTCCACGACCCCCAGAGCGACTCCGCGGCCGTCACCACGTCTGAAAGCGAGACCGCTCCGAGCCCGCAGTCGGACGCCGCCCCTCAAGGGTCCAGCGACTGGGACCGGGAGATCGACGATTCGGGGTGGTCCGAAGTCGGCAACATGACCTACTGGGATGTTGAAATTCATAAGAGCATGATCGAGCCGTTTTTTTGTCTAGCGTCCGGCCCGCTGGGCTGGCTCCTTGGCGGCGCCCAGGAAATCTTGGGTTTGTCGAAAATCCCGGTTCAGATCCGGGTCGGCGTCCAGTTCGTGGAACGGGACGCCTACGCCTGGGTCGACGGGGAGTGGGTCGAGACCACCGAGGTCGCGATGGGACGTGCCGAGACCCTGGTCGCAACTGGCCGGGGCATCGACGCATCCGTCGAGGCCGAGATCAATGTCGAATATGGCCGGGACGGCGAGATTGTGTCCCGGCTTGGCGTCCAGTTCTCCATGGCGTCCAACGCCAGCTCGTCGGAGGCGAGCGCCGGCATGGGCCTGGATGCCAAGTCCAAGCTGGACGGCGCAGAAGGCGGAGGGAAAATCAGCGTTGGCGGCAAGCTCGGCGTGAACCAGTCGGGAGCAACAGCCGATGGGCGCCTGGGCGTCATCACCATCGACGACCTCCTCCAGACGACGGTCGCCTTTGACCCCCTCGACATTTTGGGACTGGAGGGCGGAGCCCTCAACGAGGCCAGCGTATGGCCAACGATGACGAAGTGGTGGCACGAGTCGGACAACCGGATCCCACGCGACGTGTGACCCTCCGAAACGGCCCCCCGTCAGATGGCTACGCTGGGCGGGGAGGTCTTATGTTACCCTATGACGGTACGGGCTTTGGCCCGCACGCGGCCCGCAGTCCCACCTCTGCGGGCCGTATCTCCCTCCGGCTGGATTTGACTTGGGCTGTCCCCGCGGCTTTCGCGAACTATTGCCCTGTCCAGGGTGCACCTGCGATCTGGTGCGACCGGAAGCCGAAAACCGAACGGCCTGCGGAACTGATCTCATGGTGCCGTGTGGGTCATGCCAGGGGGCTTGTCCTTTCGCCGCGCACCGTGCTCGGCTCGAGCACCGTCGGACCTACGGGGCTTGGCCTTGCGGTGCCGAGGCTGACGAGGCCTGGGCCCCCACACCTCAGGCAGAGACCGCTTCGGGGAGCGACGAGGCCGGCTCGCCTGGTGACATTGTACTGTCCGACGAGCTTGAGGCACTTCTCGCCAAACTCAACCCTGAACAACGAGCGGCGGCAGAGCATACCGACGGCCCTTTGTTGATACTGGCCGGTCCAGGGTCGGGCAAGACAACGACCGTCACCGCGCGAATCGCACACCTCATCGGGGCGGGTGTGGCCGAAGGCTGGCGCATCCTGGGGATCACATTCACCCGGTCGGCCGCCGAGGAGATCCGCCAGCGGGTCGCCCGTGCAACCGGCGAGGCCGGCGAGCACGTCCTCCTCGGCACGTTCCACAGCGTGGCCCTCTACCTGCTCCGCCGCCACTACGTCGGTTGTGGTCTGAGACGCGGTTTTTCGGTCTGGGCGGACGACACCATGAAGGCTCAGATGAGGGCCTGCATCAAGGATTTAGACTGGGGGCCGAAAAAGGAGCACCGCCCCAAACCCAAGGCCCTGCTCGAAATTGTGGGTCGCCACAAGGCTGAGAACAGGCCGTGGCCAAGCGCAGATCTTGAAGCCGACGTGCGAAAACGGCAGCAGGGTGATCTCATCTGGAGCGCGATCACCGCCTACGAGGACACCAAGGAACTCTGCAACGCTCTCGACTACTCTGACTTGATCTGGCGCCTGGTCCAGTCCGCCCAGAAGGACGACTCGCTGCGCACCGCTATCTCGACGCGGTGGGATCGAATCCACGTAGACGAGGCCCAGGACACCAGCCCCGTCCAGGGGGCGTTCGTCCAATTGCTCGCTCCCCCCGGCCTTGGGTCCCAAGTCGCTGCGGTCGGTGACGACGACCAGAGCATCTACCAGTTCCGGGGTGCGGATGGGCGGTTCATGCGCGAGTTCGAGCTGACCTACCCGGGAACGACGGTCGTGACATTGAGAACGAACTACCGGAGCTCATCGTCGATTGTTTCGACATGCACCGCCTTGATTACCAACAATAAAGAGCGGCGCGACAAGCAGCTCGAAAGTCACGCAGCCGACGACGGAACCCAGGTAGTCGTGCGGTTTTACGCTAACCAGACTGCGGAGCTCAACGCGGTGGCGGCAGGGGTCCAGAAACTGGTTGACCAGGAGCTGGCCCAGCCACCGGAAATCGCCGTTCTTGTGCGGAGCCGCCGGTACCTATACGCCGCTGCGGCAGCCTTTGACCGCGCTGGCATCCCCTATGTCACGTCTGGGATCCGCGACTGGTGGCAGGGCGATGACCCGATGCTGATCCGTGCATGGATCCGTGTGCTCACCAACCCCGATGACCTCGACGCTGCGGCCTATGTCCTGCTGCGCTGGCCACGCATCGGCCCGACCCGTGTCCAGGCTTGGATGGATTTGGCCCTCGATGCAGGTGGCGACCCGTTGGACGCGCCCCTCCTCGCGATGCACGAAAAACGCGGACTGGGGCTTCATACAAAAGCCGGCAAGAGCCTGTCCGATCTGCATAAGGGCGTTCAGCACCTTCGCCAGATGGTCACTTCCGAGGCGAACGCACCCGCAATCGTTGACCGGATCTACGCCACGTCGGGTATATCGAGCGCCATCGCCGCAGCCGGCCAAGCTATCGACCTGACCGAAGCCAGCCAAGCGACCCTGCGGATTGCCCATGAGGAACGCCTCCGCCAAGAGGCCGATGGGGTCGAATCGCACGGACTCAAGGCACTCGAAGATCTAAACGACCGGATCACCACTGCAGCGACCGAAAGCCGGGGCCGGGAAGCCGTCACGTTATCGACGATGCACGGCTCGAAGGGCTTGGAGTGGGACTACGTCATTATTCCTGGGATGGCGCAGGGCATCTGCCCGGTCGGCAGCATCGAAAAGGAGGCGGTGGTGGTCAGTCCGCGCGCCGTTCCCGCCGAGCGCTGCTTGACGTATGTCGCACTGTCCCGTGCGCGACGCCAAGTTGTCGTCTGCTGTCCGAGGGAAATTCGCGGCCCCACCGGTAAACCGGTCAGCGTTAAGCTAAGCCAGTTCATTCGGGAGGCCGCGGCTAGCACCTGCGTTGTGATCCCGGTCATAGATCAGGAGAGTTACGATGCTACCTAGAAAGGGCATGATCGTCCGCTACACCACGCCCGGCGGCGTGGAGTACGACCGCCATGTGTTGCGGGTCACAGCAGGAAGGGTGGTGTTTTCTCGACGAAAGGTTGGCGACTCGATTGCGGCGGGATCGACCCAGGGCGTGACAGTCCAGGCCTGGGACATCTGGTTCCGGCGACAGGACAATCCCACCATCGTTCGTGAGGGTCAGGACGGCGTGCAACCCACCTGAGCTCCCAGTGACACCAGCTCGGCGTGCTTCATACGCATGAGCTGGGCCGCCGTTTTGTCTACTCCTGCAGCCACCAGGGCCGCTGCCCATTGCTGTTTTGTCGCAGCGCCGTCCGACCCGTTGCGGGGGGATGAGAGTACGGCTGGCGTCTCCGCCGACGGCGCCGGAACCTGGAGAACGGCTGCCTCGGCACGTTCTGCGCGGTCCGTTGCCATGCGCGCCCGCTCGAGCGCAGCCTTCAGTTCGGCCTCGTAGTCGCGAGGCGGCGGATCGGCTGCCACTGCAGGCGCAGGGAGATCCGGCGCAGGCCCGGGCTCTCGGAGTTCGGCCGCACGGGCCGCCCCGACTTTGGCACGCTCGACCATCCGGGCTGCGTTGGCGTGCGTCCTCGCCATTTTGTCACGCAGTGCGCCGTCGTCACCCAGCCGCTCGAATGCAGCGCGCTGGTCGGCGTCCAGGATGCCGATGTCAGAATCGGTCATTGGGCGGTAGCCCGCTGGGGGTGGCCCCCGAAAATCGTCGCGCGGGGCAGCCGTGGGCGGCGCAAGCGGGCGGGTGTCCATCTGCGGCCGCTGACCAGGAAAATTGCCAGCCAGAACGGCGACCGCATCGCGAGGCGCCCCTGGAAAGACAGGTGCGTGTGTGCCCACCGTGGCAAGCACCTCTTGGTAGTCGATGCCGCTGGGATCGGCCACGACGGGCCAGTCCGCCATGGACACCCAGAGCAGGCCGCTCTGTACCAGGGCTAACGGGCAGTCAGACGCAGCCACCCAGAGGGGACGGCCAGCGTTCGACCTGACCTGCATTCGGTAACCGGGGCCGTGCGGAGCGCCGGGCGGTGGCGGGGATTGGGGGGCGCCCTCGAATGTGAGGCGGGCCACTGCTTGGCTCTCGCCGGGCTGGGGGCTAGGATTGGGATGAATGATCGCTATCACTACCGACACGCTGATCTCCTGGTCGTTCGCATAGAAAACGCTGTAGGTGGGTCTGGGTATAAAACGGTCTTCCGCTGGGGTAGCGGCTGGGGACGAGCTGGCCGGACGCGGCCCAACGCCGGAGTGTCCGAGGCGATACGCCAATGGCTATGGCAAACGCCTGTTGAGAGTAGGTTCCGGCCACCGGTCTGTCCGCCTTTGGCCTGGTTTGGCCGCTGAGGCGACCATTTAACCATCGCTGGCATCAAGCACAAAGCCCTTGATGCGGTCAAAGACCGATTTTCCCTGGCGAAGCCTTTTCTGCATGCCGCGCAGGCCGTCGACAGTGCGTCCAGACAGCCTGAGCTGGCCGTCCTTTCCCATCGTCACGCGGACATCCATTAGGTCAGGAGCACCCCCGCCTACGGCGGCCCCGCTAAGGATCGCCTCGAAAATTTGATCGGCCGAGTGCAGCCCATCAGCCGAGCGGAACGAACCAGGAGTGCGCTCGCGAGGCAAGGGGCGCGTGACGGTCACACGCCGTGCGAGGCAACGCACACACACCGCCATGTCTGGAGACTTGTCCAGCCCGCAGTCGCAGCGCAGGCCCGCACGAGCTTGGTCGTAGACCGTCTTGCGTTCCGGGTCACTCAGCACCTGGTACGCACCTTGAGCACGGGCAAACCGATCTCGGTGCTCAGGACTTTCGCCCACCGTGTCGGGATGGTTCTCGCGGGCCAAACGGCGCCACGCTTTTTTGATGTCGCTGGCGGTCGCGTCCGCTGGCAGTCCCAGGACTGCGTAAAGATCTACAGTGCTGTCGCCCATCTCACCTCCGCTTTGGGCGCCCGTCGGCCCCCCAAAATCCAAGCACTCCAAATCGTGCCTCGAAATCCGCCTGCTCTCGGTCGTAGTCCATCGGACACCGCCACTGGCGAGGCACTACCGCCATCACGGCGCCACCCAGAGCCAGCGGGTGCCGAAGCGGCATCGGGGGCGAAGTGTGACCCCGCGGCGCCGAGAGTAGAAGTTCGTATGCCTCTCGCCCACGCGAAAACTGAGCGGTCGAGCCCCCCCTGTCGGGATGGTGGCGTAACGCAAAGCGTCTCCAGGCACGACGGAGTCCCTGCGGGCTGGTCGTCGGTGTGACTCCCAGGAGATGTCGGGCGTCGACGTAGGTCACAGGTCATGGTATCCCTGGCAAGCGGTCGCGCCAAACAGGCAGACACCCTGGGTCCACTTGCAGGCGTCGGTGACCGTGCACCCAGCGCCACAGCGGTGCAGGCCAGCCGGCAAATTATCGACAGATGTGAGGTCTATGGGAAAGGCGCTGCGCCCTCCCCCGGCCTTCGCCCATCCCCTGTAGAAGCCGAGTTGATCCTGCATGCCCCTGATGTTTTTCTGAGCCAGTTCGAGGCGTTCGCCATGTGGCGTCCGGCGACCAGACGCTCGAGCACGCCGGGACACCTGAGCACAGGCCGAGCCGCAAAACACAGTGCCCTTGCGTCGTCCGGCAAGGTCGCGTCCGCAGCTCTGGCAGGAGCTCGTCTCTAGCGACGCAACCCAGGTCGCCAGCCTGTATCGCCAGAGCCACCCCGACAGCCACTTCTCTCCCGCTTCAACGAGCTGGGCCCGCGCAGCCAGAACCGCCAGGTCCTCCGGGGTGATAGGCGTTCGCCACACCCCAAGTTCAGGCAATCGCTCCTCGAACGGCGTCATCGCAGAGCCCGCCGCAGCTCAAAATCGACCAAGTGTTTCCCGCTTAGCGCTTGGGTGACCTCCAACTTGGAATCCCAGAGGCGTAGCACCGCATTGTCGATGCTGGGGCCCAGCGCCTTTACGAACGTGACGACCGTAGGTTGAGTCTGAGAGTTTCGGTAAACCCTGCAGATCCCCTGCTCGGTGTCGGCCGGTGTCCACCAGTACTCGACAAAGACGACCCGCGTGCCGCGGGTAAGGGTGGCGCCGGTTGCCATTGCTGACGACCCGATGAGAACGTCGAGGTCCCCCGCCTGAAACTCGGCCGCAACTGACTTGCGTTGCTGCTCGCTCGTGTGTCCAACAATCGACGCAACGCGGAGGCCACGGGAGAGAAGGGACTTGAGAAGGGATAGGTGGACATCGCGGTGGTGGACGAACATCACGACGCGGTGACCGCGTTCAATCTGGCCAAGTGCAACCTCGACCGCTTTGGCGACCTTCCCCAACCCGGTCGCAAGGCGAAGCGGCGCGATGGATGTGAGCGCGGCGACACTGTCGCCACTCTCGATAGCCTGTTTCCACTGGTCGAACGCTCTCCGGGCGGCTTCCCCCGCGTCGACCTCTACGGTCCGGCGTGTCAGTCGCGGCAGGTCGGGAAGAGCTTCCCCCTTCTCGCGCCGCATCACGTAGGGCTGCGAGCGCGTAAAAAGCTCCGTTAACCGCTTCTTGGTGACTCCCCGATAGACCCTCACCGTGGCGCCGCTTGTGCCGCGCCGCACATTCCGTGGCTGGCAGTAGCGCTCCCCATAGGGGATGAACGAAGGCCACTCGACGGGGTCGACCATATTTCGGAGCGACCACCCTTCGGCGGGTCGGTTTCTGACTTGGGTTCCAGTCATCAGCACACAGCGCTCCGCGCCATAGGCCAAGTCGCGCAGGGCGACCGTCCGAGCAGCTAGGGGCGTCTTACCGAAGTGGGCCTCGTCGGCTATCACGGTATCGAATTCGAGCAGGGCAAGCCGGTGAAACGAGCGCGGGATCGCGTCCCATGTGGTGATGAGCGCGAATCGCTCCTTGCACGCCCTGAGGTCCTCGAATCGGTGGCGAATGCGCTTTCCCGACGACGCTTGGGCGGTCTGAATGCTTGGAGCCCAGGTCTGCGCCTCTTTGACCCAGTTCGAGACCACCGTTTTAGGTGTGACGATGAGGATGCGCCGCGCGTCACTGCGTGCCAGGTAGGCGAGCACAGCGGCGGTCTTCCCCACTCCCATATCGTCGCCCAAGATCGCCCGGCCGCGTGCGAGCTCCAACCACTCCACCGCTGCGTGCTGGTGAGCGTAGAGCTGTGGGCCGGCGCGCGGCGATGGGCGGTATGCGGCGGATGGGACCAAGGCGCCGCAGCGTCGTGCCAAGGCATCGGCATTTTTGCGGCGCTCGGCAAGCCAGCCCCGCAGACGCTCCTCGCGGGTTGTCATGCCCACGTCGTATATGAGCCCATGGGGGCTGCGAGACCAAAAGCCACAGCCCGCGAACACGGCCACGGCCTGGATAGGTGAGACCACCATACAGCCATTGTCGCCTGTCTGGATCTGATGCTCCTTGGCCAGCTCGTACCCCGCGCCCTCGAGCCGGATCCGCACGGCTGCGTAGATCGGCAGCTCTACATCGCCAATCGGCCGGCCAAGACGGTCCTTCATTTTGGCGGTCGTTCGCGCGCTGGGGTCGAGAGTAGCCATGAGGCATCCTATATTTAGTGGCTTCGCATGTCTATCGTACCGTAGGGATTAGATTACCGCCGTGCCTAATTTCCGCCCGTTCTTGACAGCACCCCCTACAGAATGTAGGGTCTGTCCACGTTCGCCCGTTGGCGGCGAACCGTCTCCGGCATAGGAGCCCAAATGGATTTCCCTTTCTCACCCGACAACGCACGGACCCCCGATGGGCCGACCGCTCCGAGCGGCCTCGCCCCTCTTGACTGGTCCGTCGTGACCGTCAAGGACGCCGTCTTTGAGGCCCCGGAAGGGAAAGCGAAGCGAATAACGGTAACCGTGGCCGGGCGCGGTTTCAGCTTTCGCGAATACCTGTTTTTGACCGAGAGGTCGCTGTGGAAGCTCAAGTCCCTGCTGATGTCCCTGGGCACGTCACACGAGGCATGGAAGGCCGAGGCCAAGGCCCAGGGGGTCCCCTGGAACCACGCTGGGGTCCTTGAAACCGTGTTTGTCGGCCGCAAGTTCCGCGCACGTTTTGCCGCCGACAGCTACACACCCTACGGACAGAAAGTCGCCGTCGAGGCCCGGAAGATTACTGCCTACGAAAGCTGCGACCCAACCGTGGCCAAAACCCAGAATCAAGAGCGACAGAGGCGCCACCGCGCGCGTCGCTGACCGTTTCACATTTCACCCATCACCGGTACTACCGGGAGTAATCAAATGAGCATTAACAATGTCACCCTTGTGGGGAACCTGGGGCAAGACCCCGAAAAGAAGGATCTGCCGAACGGCAACCAAGTGGTAAAGCTGCGCTTGGCCACGACCGGCCGCCGAAAGGTGGGCGACCAGTGGGTCGACACTACCTGCTGGCACAACGTGACCATCTTCGGAAATGCCGGAAACGGCGTCGCCAAGTTCGCCAAGAAGGGCGACCAAATCGGCGTCGTCGGCCGCATCGACAACCGCGTCGTGGAACTGAAGGACGGCACCAAGCGGGTGTTTTCCGAGGTGATCGCGAACAGTTGCACCCTTCCTCCGAAGCGTGCGTCATCCGGCCCGTCATCCGGCCCGTCCGCCAGCGCCGCCGACGCCGATGACGGGATTCCGTTCTAGGAAAAAACATCGTTCATGAGAACCCCCACAGCGGGGGTCGGTTTGCATGTTGCGGCGAGGGGCCCACTGACCCGGGCTTCCTCGCCGTGCTATTTCTGAGCAGCGCCAAAGCACCATCCCAGCGGTCTGCCAAGCCGCCCACCAGCGTTCGACCGACGCAGGAATGAGCACCTATGCCTAAGAACACATTCTTCGGACGGATCCGAGCCGCGGCCGCACGAGCCGTAGCCGTTGTCACCGACCGGTTCCGACGACCCCAACGACCCACAGAGCCAGGGCGGCTGCGCGCCCCCATGACCCGCGTGGCGGAGCCCCCTCCACCGGCTCCTCCGGCACCACCAGCGCCAGACCCTGTCGACCCAGCCCCGGACGCACTGCTGGAGCGGCTCTCAAGCGTCGCCACCGAGACGCAAACGCTGGTATCTGAGCTCCAAGCGATGGGTCTCGGCGATGCTGCTGCGGCGATTCTCGGCTCGCAGACCCAACCAGTAGCGACCCCAACGGAGCCGCCCCCAGCCCCGCCCCCCTCGCCT
>PVBE010107616.1_pt1 | contig 21144 bp, 25 predicted proteins | sample 1631181 | NCBI WGS metagenome assembly PVBE01 (sample SAMN08397723, study PRJNA350692) | Marine metagenome, whole genome shotgun sequencing project. | isolation source: water | place: Pacific Ocean | collected 2012-04 | reverse complement strand
TATTTTCCATCAAGTATCTCTCTTTCACCTGTTGAGCCCAAACAGCGGGCGCATTCCCCCTGTCTTGTCGAAGCGCAGCAAAGATCCCGACATTCAGAGCTGCAGGGTTCTTCAATACGACACACTTGGTAGTCTAGTAAGTATTACATATCAACCCATATTTCAGCTTCATTTCCATAGTGGGAGCAGGTTCCGGTTCCTTTAAGCTGTTTGGCGGATGCAGATGGATTTGCAACATCTGCAGTCGATTCCATCTTTGCCTCAATATCCGGCGATTCCATCGAACATGTAACGATCATTTCGGCTTCATTTCCACAATTTTCGCATTTACATATTTTGTTGAATTTTTTTATCTTCTCAATCATTTCCACCTCCTCTCATTCAGCATGGAATACTCATATATCTATACCTTATGCAGCTGATGTTATAGCCGACATCTGTTTATTATAGAGTAAAAATGGGATCTAAAAGTCAAAAAGTCAAGAAAGAACTGAATACTCGAGTTTTGCACCCCCAATACACCGGTGTTGCGCCTCCAGCCTGGGATGAATAAGGTTTTTTCACGAAAACAATAGTGCTGGCGTTGTTAACCGAAAAACAGATTCAAACAGCGGTAAACGGAATGCTTGATCGTCTGAAGGTCGAACCTGGGGTGATTTCCTATGATAAATTTTAAGGGGTGGTCGTTGCGCATCTCGATTCTTAAAAAAAAATCTTTTCGATAGGACGTCTTTCCGGGATGTATTCTATCGTTATTTTCCCTTCGTTCCACTTATTTGATACATAAAGGTTACAGTAGCAACTTCCATATGCTTCAACATCCGGCGTTCGATAAATACAAGGGCAAAAAATATCCTTGTCTTTTTCTCTATCTCCGGATGCGAGCCTGCAGGGACAAGACATATATCCATATCGCTCTTTGTTGAACAGAAGCGCTTTCAAAAGTTCAAAGGCTTTTTCCTTATCTTGATTGAAAAAATAACCTTTCGGCTCCTGCACCTTTTTCAGCATATGATACAGTTTTTCGATTTCCATTAAAGTCCCAATGCCTCCTTTATCTCTTTTTCTTTGAACCCGACGATGACGGTTTCACCGATGATGACCGTCGGAAAGGAACATCTGGGATTAAACTTTCTAACATCCGCAAGGATCGCTTTCCTTTCTTCACCTTCGAGCAGGTCGACATCGACAACATCATATTTTACGGTGCAATCTGCCAAAAGCTTTTTTGTCGTTCTGCAATGGCTGCATGTACTCAAGGAATAGATTTTAACCGGTGGTGTGGGCATGTCTCACATCCTTTCATTTTTTCACTCTTTAAGCATTAACAATTCCGGAAAATACCAGGGGTAATCTGTTTACTTCAGCATTTCGTTGAGATGTTGGAATAACCTCCTGAACCTCAGGATGTGATCTGGCCGCCTCAGGTGAAACCTGAACCTGCCGTACACGTAAAACAGTGGTTGTCGACAGCGATGGGGGTTCCGGGTTTAGGAGGATTTTTAATTTCCGAAACATGTGTTTTCCGTTTCCCGAGAAAGAGACCGGCTGCTTGATTAAAGTCGCAGTCAAACAGGTATCCATCCCACGAGACAGATACCAGATTTCGACACATGAGACCTTTAACCGCACAAGGGTTGAAAGCAGAAATAAGTTTCTCCATGTAGTTTTCGAAGTTGCCTGACTTGATCAGCCATGTCCAAAACCTGCCCAAGGGGACGTTGGCAAAGGTATATAGACGGTTAAAACAAATTCCCCATTTCTGTTTGATGATCCTATGGAATTTGTTTTCCGTTTCAGCTTGGGAGGGCGGCAAAAACGATCCTGAAGGGTTGACCACCAGATCGAGTTCAAGCCCGGTTTTCTCTTTTCCATACCCCATTTCATTAAGGGTTTTAAGGGTGTCGATGCTCGATTGAAAACTCTCTTTCCCTCTAAAGGATTCTAATTGAACCTCGTTTAAAGAGGGGAATGATGCCACGATGGATGTCTATCATTCCTTCAGGATATCCATAAGGTGGTTTAATTTCCGGGAAAGTGCAGTCAGGTTTGATCGTAATATGGTTTTTGAGGCGCAGGGGGAAACGCTTTTAATCAAATCCCCTAAATCTGCATGCAGCTCAGGTGCGCCACCTGTAATATCTACAGTTTCACAATGACCGTACCTTGCAAGTTCAATCACCTGATTCATGGTTTCTCGAGTCATCATTTCCCCCCGACCCGGACTTGCATCCAGGTGACAATGACGGCAAGTTTGATTGCACCTCAGACCAATATTGATTTGCAGGGTGGTGGTTTTATCTCTTAAAAGCGTTATGCCATGTCTGTCGAGCGTTTGCTGAAAATGGGTGATACCGGTTGAGTCGATTGCTTGGCAGGACAAATCGTTTTTTTTCTGATCAGACAACATCGTCAGGTTTTCCTTTTGGCCGATCACATAGAAACTTTTTTTACAATGTTGCGCATTTGGATGCCATGGATGAGAGAAGCTCCCCCTCTTATGGCTGTCGCCACATGAACGGCTTCCATCATTTCGGTCAGGTTTGAACCTTTTTCAAGGCAGGTTTGAGTATATGCATCGATACAGTACGGGCACTGAACCGCATGAGCGACAGAGAGGGCAATCAATGCTTTTTCCCTTTCGGTGAGCTTCCCTGTTAAAAATACGGCATCATAATATTCAAAAAATTTCTTTGCAAGTTCCGGCACATCTTTTCCGATTTCTTCAAATTTCGGCAAGTCTGTCAAATGATAATAGGTTTCCATTTTGTTCCTTCCTTGAAATTTTTCAATCCTTAGAACCGATCAAAATCGATATGCGCAAGATATGAAACCGTATTTTAAGCGGCGGATCTATTTTTCTTGTTGATTTTATAGAAATGAACAAGATCTTTATAGGTATCAATATCCCGCCATATCGGCAGCGTATGTACCTGAAGTCTCTTTTTTTCAAAACCAGTTAATGTTTGTTCATAGACACGATCAGTCCCCCAGGGAATATCTTCAAAAACGTCGGGGATAAATATGTTTGAATTAAACCCGAGGAGATAATAACCGCCATCGAGGGCCGGACCAATTACTGCGGGATATTTTTGCAAACTACTGAATGCATCATCGATGATCTTTGCGGTCAGATCCGGAATGTCAGCACCCACAAGAATCACGCGGTGAAAACCTTTTGAAAATGACCGGATAAAGGCATTGGCCATCCTTTCCCCGATATCGTTTCCTTTTTGAGCCGAATATGCATAACTGTTGCCGAGCCAGCGGATAATACAAGATTCTGCATGTGATGGATGGTAGCAAATCGTGATGTTGCATTCGATGTTTTTAAGGGTTTCAATGAGATCAAGCGCAAATCGTTTATAAACGTTGAGAGCGATTTCGTTTCCTATGATTTTTGAGAGTCGGGTCTTAACCTCTCCTTTCTCCGGGGCCTTTAAGAAAACAACGGCGCACCTTTGCTGGGAATCTGATTTCTTCTTATCTGTTTTAGAAAGATTATATTTCATATAAAAGTTTAACTATTTTTACCCATTCTAATAATTTCGACACAGCTCCTTTCTCGCCCTTTGAAACGCCTCTTCCCCCCAGGGATACCAGTCCACTGGGTTGTAGGCATGCTGCAGAAGTCAGGGGCTCTTCTCCTGGACCAGGTGATTTGGAACTTTAGGAAAAAACTTTGTTTTCATCCCTTGACAATAACCATGGTACCAGTTATTGTAAATAGGAATCATTACTATTTAAATACTTCATTAATGGAGGAGCTATGGAAGAAAAAAAGACAGTGATAAGAAAAGAAAAAGAAATCAATTTAAAAGATCTCACATCCTGCGAAGCGACTCTACAGATGTTGCAAAGAGCCAAAAAAGATGGTGTGGAAACCCAGTTTACTCGTGCGGCGAATATGAAGGCCTGTCCGATCGGCGCCGATTCAGCTTGCTGTAAGCATTGCGTCATGGGACCTTGCAGACTCAACTCAAAAGATCCCTATGGAAAAGTGGGTGTCTGCGGTGCGACCATAGACACGATCATGTCACGAAATTTTGCCCGAATGGTCGCTGCAGGCACAGCTTGCCATAACGACCACGGAATGGCAATGCTTGAGGTTTTCCGTGATGTGGTAAACGGCGAGATTAAAGATTATTCAATCGCGGATACCGGTAAACTTGAATCCGTTGCCGCATCGATCGGTATCGAAACAGAGGGACGTTCGACCCACGATATAGCCATTGACCTTTATCATGAACTGAAAAAAACTTACACACAGGTCGAAGGTGAAATTCCGTTTGCCAAACGCGTGCCGGAAAAGACTTTGGAAACCTGGCGCAAGCACGGTATTGTTCCAAGGGGGGCCATGCGTGAAATAATGGAGCTGATGAACCGATCACACATGGGCGTTGATCAGGATTATAAAAATATTACCAAGCAATGTAGCCGGACAGCGCTTGTGGACGGCTGGGGCGGATCGATGATCGCCACGGAAATCGGAGATATCCTGTTTGGGACCCCCTCGCCGGTCTCCATAGAGGTTAATATGGGGGTGCTCAAGGAGGATCAGGTCAACATCATTGTCCATGGCCATGAACCCAACCTTTTCGAGTCGATGATCTCATCCGTAAAAGAACCCTCCCTCATTCAGGCGGCCCGGGAAGCCGGAGCAAAGGATATTAATCTTGTGGGAATGTGCTGCTCCGGCCTGGATATGTTCTCCCGTCATGGTACGCCCCATGCCGGAAACTTTTCTTCGACTGAACCGATTCTTGTGACAGGTGCTGTTGACGCCATGGCCGTGGATATTCAATGTATCCAGCAGGGATTGGTGAAGGTGGCCGAATGTTATGGTACCCCTCTTTTTACCACTAACCCCAGATGCCACATTGAGGGGGCCACCCATATCGATTTTCATGAACGTGACCCAAAAACCTGCACTGATGAAATCATTATCAAAGCCATATCGAGATTCAAAAACCGAAAGATCCCAATAGAAATCCCACAAAATGTGAGCAGGGGCGTACAAGGTTTCTCCCATGAGTACATCAACTATATGCTTGGCGGCGCCTTTCGAGGATCCTATACCCCCTTAAATGACAATATTATCAATGGAAGGATACGGGGTGTTGCAGGCGTGGTGGGGTGTACCAATCCCAGGGTGAAACAAGACTGGGTGCATGTTGAACTCGTCAAGGAACTGATCAAAAACGATGTGCTGGTGATTCAGAGCGGATGTTCCCAAATCGCCCTTGCCAAGGCCGGACTGACAACCCCGGAGGCGGCCCATCTGGCCGGGCCCGGGTTGAGGGAGGTGTGTGAAACGGTCGGAATGCCTCCCATCCTTGGGCTGGGTGCGTGTGTTGATAACACTCGAATTCTGATCGCTTGTTCCGAAATGGTACGCACCGGAGGGCTGGGTGACAGCATCGCTGATCTGCCCGTGGCTGGTGCTGCGCCGGAATATATGAGTGAAAAGGCCATCGCCATCGGACACTATTTTGTCGCTTCCGGTGTATTTACCGTATTTGGCGTGACATTCCCCATTATTGAAGGAACGAAATTTTACAAACACCTTTTTGAGGAGCTTGAAGAACTTGGTTTTGGCAAATGGGGATTTACACCGGATCCGTTCGAAATGGCGCAACTGATGATCGCCCACATCGACAAAAAGCGAAGGGCCCTTGGTATTGATAAGGCCCAAGATCGGGTCCTGATGGACATGGCTGACCGCCAGAAATTAGACGCCGCCTAGACGGATAAGGTGACGGTTACTTAAAAAAAATAATACCCCTAACCCGGATAAGCCGGTTGCGGCAGAGTGGAAATATCCCAAAACTTTTTTGCCATAAAAAACACAACAAAATTATTAAGTTCACAGAAACCATCTCCATGCCATTTAGCCTGGAGGGTTTCCTAACCGAAAAAAATGTTGAAAAAAATAAACTGGTGGCTCTGAAAGGAAAAAGCGTTGCTAAAAAAACGCACCCTCAGGATGACTCAACAGCGTAAAGTGATTCTGGAAGAATTGAAAAAAATTAATTCTCATCCGGGGGCAGATGAAATCTACGAAAGAGTGAGAAAACGCCTTCCGCAGATCAGCCTTGGGACGGTTTATAGAAACCTTGAAATTCTATCTGAATTGGGGGAGATTCAAAATCTGGAACTGGGAGGGACTCCCAAACGATTCGACTCGAACCCCGAAAAACATTATCATGTTCGGTGTATTCGATGTGGGCGGGTTGATGACGTGCCGATAGCCCCCTTGAAAAAAGTTGAAAATGAAATTTGCGGAGCAACCGTTTTCACCATCATTGGACACCGCCTTGAATTTACCGGGTTCTGCCCCGAATGCTCTGAAAAAAATGCATTTCCTTAATCACTCAATACCATATAGTGGCCTGCTAAAGGAACCATCTGCTCTTTGTAGGTCACCTCATTGTATCAAATTTTAACCATAATATCTGGTAGGAAATGCAAAATTATCCTTTAGCATGATAGTTTTTATAATTTGGTTTTTTATTAATTTTGGCACATTTTTTGAGTATTACTTTGCGGGACTATTATAGGAAGGTTGAGGGGTATTTCGAACGCCAAACCCGGTCACCGGGGCAAGAGAAACAGCTTGTTGTGAAACCTTTGTATATGTCAAATTAAAATAGGAGATTGCAAACGTGGAAAATCTAAAAGGCTCACAAACTGAAAAAAATTTGTTGACGGCATTTGCTGGTGAATCCCAGGCTCGAAATCGATACACCTATTTTGCCAGCCAGGCTAAAAAAGAGGGATTTATACAGATTTACGAAATATTTTCGGAAACCGCCGATCAGGAAAAACAACACGCAAAGCGGCTTTTTAAATTTCTTGAGGGGGGAGACCTCGAGGTGGCGGCTCAATTTCCTGCCGGAATCATAGGTACAACCCCTGAAAATCTGAAAGCCGCCGCCGCCGGGGAACATTATGAACAAACGGAGATGTATCCTGGCTTTGCGGAAACCGCCCGGGAAGAAGAATTCGATGCAATCGCCATGGTCTTCGAATCGATCGCTGTGGCGGAAAAACAACATGAAAAAAGATACCTTGACCTTGCTTTTAACATCGAATCGGACCGTGTTTTCAAAAGGGATGAAAAGGTAACCTGGCGTTGTCGCAATTGCGGCTACCTGCATGAAGGAGAAAGCGCGCCAGAGCAATGTTCGGCATGTGCTCATCCACAAGCGTATTTTGAACTGCTTGGGGAAAATTACTAATCCAGGTTTCGCGACTTTGCCCTTACAAAGACCCGCATCTCGCACGGGACGCTCCATCGGGTTGGGGAAGCAAAACCTAATTGCTAAATTCACAAAAATCAGAGAATCGATCATATTTTTTTTGGAATCGGTTTCAAATCTATCGCATGAAAGGAGAGAACAATGGCAAAAAGACTAGAAGTTTACAAATGTGGGGTATGTGGGATTATCGTCGAGGTACTCCACGGCGGTGGTGGTGAGTTGGTATGCTGCGGCGAACCGATGAATATTTTAGTCGAAAATACTGTGGATGCCGCCAGGGAAAAACATGTTCCCGTTATGGAGAAAATCTCAGGAGGCACAAAAGTTTCAGTTGGGAGTGTTCCTCATCCCATGGAGGATAAACACTACATCGAGTGGATTGAAATTATTGCCGACGGAAAGGCGTATCGACAGTTTTTGAATCCTGGAGATGCACCTGAAACAACCTTTAACGTGGAGGCAGATCAGATTACTGCCCGAGAATACTGCAATCTGCACGGCCACTGGCAAGGATAATTCACATGCTACCGTAAAAAATACAGACAGCCTTAAATGAACAGTTAAATACCGAATTCTATTCTTCATACCTGTATCTCTCCATTTCGTCCTATTTCAAATCGGTTAACACGGAGGGATTTGCAAACTGGATGCATGTCCAGGCCAGGAAGAACTCATGCATGCCATGAAATTTTACAACTTTGTTCTTCAACGGGGCGGAAAAAAGGAGGTGATTTTTATGAACAGTTGGAAGTGTGAAAATTGTGGATACACACTGGAGGCTGATACTCCTCCGGATAAGTGCCCGGCCTGCAAGGAAAAATGCGAGTTTCTCAATAATACGTGCTATATCCCTGATTGTGCTGAAAATGGGGTTGACCACAGGATTGGCTAAGAGCATAATGTGACAAACGCACTCATCGTATATACTTCGAGGACAGATAAAACAGAGCAGATCGGCACGCTTGTTGCCGAAGGCCTCCGAATGTCAGGGGTTGAAGTGATAGTCAAAAAAGCCGGTGACATCAAAAACGGAAGTGACCTCGAGGGATTTGACGCCCTGGCCTGGGCTCGGCCACATACCATAGTGAGATGATGCAGGGGATGAAGACACTTCTTTTTCTTGCTGAGAGGGCTGCGCTTGAAGGAAAGGTAGGTGGCAGTTTTGGCACCTTCGGATGGAGCGGCGAAACTCCAAATCGAATCTTTGAAACCATGAAAAATCCTTTCAGAATGAACATGGTGACCGGTCCTCTCTATCTTAAATCAAGCACGCTTGGCGGTGGCATTGAAATGACCCAGGAGTATGGCTGAGAAATTGCCAAAAAACTAAATAACTCCTAACATGACCTTTAGATTTTCAAAGATGGGAAAGGTAAATATCATGACAATACCACAGCATTGTCCCGGATTTCATGAATTCAAACATCTCAAGTCGTTTAAATGCAAGTGCTTATCCTGCGGGAAAGAAAAAGAAATTTTTTCGGATGAATTTGACAAAACACATATCTGCAGCGGGTGTGGTAATGAAATCGATTTCTCCCGGTGCTCTCCGGAAGGTGAGGCATAAAGAAATCGGTCTCCCGCTCTGCAAAAAAGGATCCGTTTCATTTTTTAACTAGTAAATCTGAAAATAAACAAAAGATGATCTTCTGTAGGAGTAGATAGGTTTAAGGGTTTAACCCCATGTTTGTTCTAGGTATTCAAGGCAGCCCAAGAAAAAAAGGGAATACAGGATTTTTACTCTCTGCTTTCATGGACCAAGCACGGGAATTGGGGGCAATAACGGATGTCATCGAGGTGGCCAAAAAAAATGTCCTGCCCTGCAAGGAATGCCTTGCCTGTGAAGAAAAGGGATTCTGTCCCACTGACGACGACATGAAAAACAAAATCTATTCCCTGTTATGGGAAGCTGACGTCATCGTTACAGCAACGCCCATTTTTTTTTACAACACCCCCGCCCAACTCAAGGCCTTCATTGACCGGTGCCAAACCCTCTGGGCTAGAAAATATAAACTCAAACTGGAGGATCCCGGCCGGAAATGGAGACGCGGTTTTTTGCTCGCGGTTGGTGCTGCCCGAGGGAAAAATCTTTTTGAAGGCGTCCACCTTACAATAAAATATTTTCTAGATGCGATCGGCGCCAGTTTTGAAGGAAGCCTATCCTACCGGCAAATCGAAAACAAGGGGGACATGGAAAAACACCCAACGGTGTTGAAAGATGTAAAAGAGGCGGCGAATGGACTTTTGAAGCCGTTTGTCGGCAGAAAAAAAATTCTGTTCGCCAGTCGGGAAAACGCCTGTCGCAGTCAGATGGCATCCGCATTTGCACAGTATGTTGCCGGGGATAAAATAGAGACCATTAGCGGCGGAACACATCCGGCAAATCGCATCGACCCGGTGATGGTCAAAGCAATGGCGAACAAAGGGATTGACATGGCATTTCGCAAACCCAAATCTTTAGAATTCGCCATCTCCAATATACAACCCGACATCGCCATCACCATGGGTTGTGGGGAAGAATGTTCTTTTATACCGGAGGTGCAACGAGATGACTGGGATCTGATGGCCCCCGCCGGTAAACCCATAGAAGGCATGCGAGATGTCTGTGATCAGATCGAAAAAAGGGTTGCCAAACTCATCAGTCAGTTATAGTACTCATCTTCAAAACACCCAGTCACAGACAAGGAGGACATGACATGGACAAATATGTATGCACCGTTTGTGGGTATGTTTACGATCCGGAACAAGGTGACCCTGATTCCGGCATTGAACCGGGGACAAAATTTGACGATCTGCCCGAGGATTGGGAATGCCCGCTTTGCGGGGTATCAAAAGAAGATTTCGAAAAAGTCGAGTAAGCGACACAGATTAACCCTTTCTTATTTTTCTAAAATTGGCCACTGCTTTATCCTTCAGGGCCCCCTTCACGACGGTTTTTTCACGTTTAGATAGCGGGTGGCCGATGCCCTTTTCTGTCAGGACTTTGCTCTTTTTAGCAGGAAAGGGCTTTAATTTATTTAAGGGAAGCCATTTTGGCGGGCCTTGCCGAAGGGCAGGTTGCCAGGGTACCCATGCATCTTAGAAAATGGCATCGAAGTGACATCATGACCGAGGTGATGGATGCGGAGGCAATAACCATTGGTTCTCCAACTTTGAACAACGGAACGTTTCCCACAATCAGCGATTTCTTTACATAATATGAAGGGGCTTAAGCCGAAAAACAAAATTGGAAAGGAAATTCATCTGAAATGCTAAAGCCGGCAGGAGATGTCACAAACGCTCTTTTTTGTTTTTTCATACCAGAGTCGATTTATTAAAATGGTGAAGCATTGCCTCAATGGGAGTGGCCTTATGAGGAATATACGCGATGAAATGGACGTCAGATGCTGAGGCAGCCATAAAAAAAGTTCCTTTTTTTGTTCGTAAAAGAGTTCGGGCCCGTGTTGAAAAAGAAGCCTGGGAAGCAGGAAACAATATCGTTTCGATTAATGAAGTCAGAGCCACACAGAAACGATATCTTAACAACATGGATTCTGAAATCAAAGGATATCAAATTGATATTTGCTTCGGGCCGAGTGGGTGTCCCAACCGGGCAAATGAAGGAGACCGCCTGTTTCAAAAGATCGAAGGAGTGCTAAAAAAAGAAGATCTTCTTGGTTTTCTCAGGGGCCGGGTAAAGGGTGATCTCAAGTTTCACCACGAATTGCGGGTTTCGCTGGCCGACTGCCCAAACGCCTGCTCACAGCCCCAAATCACAGATATCGGAATCATCGGGGCCTGCACGCCACTGCAAACGGAAGAAACCTGCTCACTCTGTGAAGCGTGCGTGGACGCGTGTAATGAAGATGCGATCACACTTGATGGTGATGCAGGTTTACCCTGTATCGATTTCAACCGGTGTCTCCACTGCGGGAAATGTATAACTGTCTGTCCAACCAGCACCATAGTGGAGAGAGGCAGGGGCTTTCGGGTACAGCTTGGTGGCAGACTGGGACGGCATCCAAGGCTCGCAAAAGAGCTCCCGGGTATTTTTAACGAAGATAAAACGATCGGTATCGTAAAGGCATCGATTCGTCTTTATAAAGAAAAGAGTCAGTACGGAGAACGCTTTTCCGAAATTTTTCAAGCCGATGACTTTGAGGGATTTGTAAAGCGATTCGGGCATGATCCGAAATAGCGGAGGCATTTAAAATTTCTGACCGAAGCCCGCAATATGGCCTTTTGCACACCTTGGATTTTTTACCGGTTTAAAATTTTCCCCCTTGTACTGACGACCACCTCTTTTATCGGAACTTTCTTCCCGGAAATTTCCATGCCTTTTTTTACAACAATGGGGAGACCTGCGCAGCAGGGGACCTCCATAACCACAGCGGTAACACTTTTGATATCGGCAACTTGAAAGATTTCTGTAAATTTATTGACATAACCTTCAGCATCATCAAACTTCGGACACCCCAACGCAACAACCTTTTCTTTTAAAAGATCCCGGTGGAGGGATGGAAATGCCACCGGCACGCAATCGGCCAGGACCAGCAGGTCGGCTCCTTTTAAAAACTCCGCTGTTGGGGGGATAAGTCTGATCTGGACCGGCCAGTGAGATAGGGCCGATGTTTCCTCCGCGCGGCTGATATCCGGTGCATTCGATGTATGAACCGGTTCGATCTTATCAAACCGCTCAATACGTGAGGATGGACATCCTCCAGAAATCATCGGTTCTGCTTTGGGCGTATTCTTTTCTTTTTCTGCCAGATACGCTTCCACAGCCACTTCATCAAACTCCTCCGCTTCACGATCCACTACTTTTAGCGCCCCAACCGGACATTCTCCCAGACAGGCCCCGAGCCCATCACAATACTTATCTGCAATCACTTTTACTCTGCTGTCTACGATCTCGAGAGCGCCCTCGGCACACGACGGTACGCATAGACCACAGCCGTCACAAAGATCTTCATCAATTTCTATGATTTTACGATTAACTTTCATTGGGCCTCTTCTATATTAAACACTTTTTTTGCTTCTTTACGTCCATTTTCTGTCAAAAATGATTTTTCAACGACATTGGAAAGATTAGCCTCATCCATCAGATTTTCTTTCTGCCTCTCCTCAAGATTGACAATAAGATCTGAATCATAGACGGCTTTGAAATTGGTCGTTTCATCCGCCCGGGGGTGGTGGTGGTGTCCTATAATGTCACAAACCTCTTCGATCAATTCTTCCTTTGCACCCAGGCGGGTCATGATCGATCTAGCAATGGGAGGACCTTCTTCCTCCTGGTATTTCGCCTCAGAACTGCCGTGCTTTCTCTCTGCTTCATGGATGCCGATATCATGCAGATAGGCCGCAGCTAAAATCGCAGCCAGGTTTCCACCCTCTTGCTTCCCGATCCTTTCAGCATAACGCGCCACACGTGTTGCATGCCCGATCCGCATAAAATCAGACTTGAAATACCGCTTCATCTCTACTGCCACCCGGTCTTTGAGCAGATCTTCCTTTTGAGCCAGAAGTTCAGGCGGAAGGGTTCCCAGACACTGATCGGCATATTCACAATAAGAAGCACAGCCGAAATCCATTTTTGGATTGACAAATCGGTGGGCACATTTTTCGCATTTGCGAGACGTGTCGTCCTTGAAAAACTCAACGACATGGCCGCACTTTGGACATTTCTCTTCAAATATAGCCCCTGGTTTCCAATATCGGCTATCTTGCCCTGGACACTTCATTTCTCACTCCCCAAACCAATCCGGTTATCGATTTTTTAAGGGATTTAAACCAATTGCAACGTCATTGCCTTGACTTATGTCAAAAGGTCATGCTACTTTGAAAAAAAAGATGGACTTATGAAAAATATTTTGAATATCATATCCCATGCGCCCCTTTTTCATGGCCTTCCTGAAAACCAACTCCATGAAATCAAACGGATTACCATCACAAAACGGGTCAAAAAGGGTGCAATTATCTTCTCCGAAGGTGATAATGGAAACGGCTTTTATGTGATTGCAGACGGCATTATAAAAATATTTAAGCTCTCATCAGAAGGAAAAGAAAAGATTCTTCATATTTTCAGAAATGGAGAACCCTTCGGAGAGGTGGCGGTCTTTACGGGGCAGACATTTCCCGCATACGCACAGGCCATTTCGAATAGCCGGCTGCTGTTTTTCCCGAAAAACGAATTCGTCGGTCTGATCTCCACCAACCCCTCCCTTTCGCTGAATATGCTTGCTGAATTGTCAATCCGACTTCATCACTTTGCAGTCCAAATTGCAAGTCTTTCCCTAAAAGAAGTTCCAGGCCGACTGGCATCCTATCTGATCTATCTTGCAGATGAACAAAACAGAGACGATTCCGTTACACTCAAGATCTCTAAAGGTCAACTGGCAAGTCTGCTCGGCACAGTTCCTGAAACTCTATCGCGCATTTTTGGAAAAATGACCGATCAAAAATTAATAGAGGTCAGTGGTCGAAATATCAGCTTTTTGAATTATATCGGTCTGGAAGAACTTGCAGATCACGGGAAAACCCTGATATGAGAAAATAGAGGGGGTTTGAAGATTCGTTCAACTATCAGTTGACCTTTTATGTGAAGTCAGCTCTCTGCTGAGAATCTTGATATGCCCCATCTCTTCTCTGATAATTGCATCAATCCTATCTTTTCCAAAGGTCTCCGGCACCATATCTTTCATCCCCAGGAAAAAGACAATGGAATCTTTCTCAGCCTCAAGTGCAGCCACATAGATCCGTTTTAAAGATGAGACATCAATCGTCTTTTCAAAAAATACCCGGATATTCGCGAGTGCTTGAAGATACGCCATGGCTTCCCCTTCAGGGTCAAAGACGGCCGATGCTTTCTCCTTTTCCACTAGATCGGCCCGCAAGGAGGCAAATGTCTTCTCGTGTGCGTTCTCCATTTTGGATAGATCGAGCAAAAGTTTTTTTGCCGATGAATCGGAAAGATCTTCCGCTGCGGTACGGTAAAATTTTGCCCCGTTCCGCTCGAGCTGCTCGGCCATTTGAAAGATGTCGTCTGCGCTAAAATCATAGATCATTTGATCAATTATCCTCTTTTTATCGGTTCGGTTTGATAATGTTTACCTGAACAATCTTTGCGGTTACGATATGTTCTCCGGTCAACTATCGAATTATTATCAATATATCGCTTTTAACCGGATTTGTAAAGCAACCGGGTGTAAACAAGGCTGACAACAAAGCACCGTAACCGCTTTTTTCCTTGGTAAAGACGGGATAATCATCGGTAAGGCTCTGGGGCCCAGTGAATGGGACAGTAAAACATCGCTAGCCCTTTTTAGGTATTTGATCCATGGGTCGGCGGGTAAATAGCATGAACCTGGACCGTGGATGGGTAGGACGAGACTTGAGCTAAAGAAATCGATAAAATTGTCACCAAACAGCTAAAAAACACTGTCTGATGGAGAATAATCATGTTGCCGGGGAAAAAATTATCGCGTGTCAATGATATCTGTTTTTCTCGTTGTTAACCCACTTTTTCCTTTGTGATACGCCGGTGTTCCTCATTTCGGATTTCGCGCCTGAGGAGTTTTCCAACTTTGGATTTGGGGAGCATATCACGGAACTCAATATAACTGGGAATCTTATAGGAGGCCAATCTGCCGCGACACCATTTTATAAGTTCTGTGCCGCCTACCCCTCTAGCGTCCTCCTTTAAGACAACAATGGCTTTTACCCTTTCGCCGACCCGTTCGTCTGGTACACCCACCGCACACGCGCCGATGACAGTAGGATGATCTTGCAAAACTGTCTCGATCTCTGAAGCAGAGACCCGGTATCCCTTATGTTTGATGATGTCTGCAGACCGCTCAACATAGACGAGCTCTCCCTCCTTATCCTTCAGGACAAAATCACTCATCCGATAATAGATCTTCCCATTAATTTCAACATATGACCGTTTTGTCTCTTCCGGCTTGTTCCAGTATTCTTTTATCGTATAGGGTGATGTTACCAGGAGTTCTCCGATCTCACCGAAGGGAACCGGTTTAAGCGTTTCCGGTTCCACCACAATGCACTCTCTGCTTTTTAATGGAAGACCCAATGTCGTCGGTTTTGGGTTTTCTTCGATTCTGCTGTAAGTCACATGGCCGGCCTCGGTCGATCCATAAACCTGATAAATGGGAATGCCAAATCGCTTCTTCCAGCGGTTGAATACTTCAATAGGCAAGACATCTCCACCACAATAACAATATCTCAGAGAGCTCAAATCATATTGATCAAGGCGGTCATTTTCCAAAATCATACGGTAAAGAGCGGGAACCCCAAGGAACCAGCGGCTGCGATAGCGCTGGATGGTTTCAAGAATAGCGTCGATCTGGGGCATTGGCATGAGAAGCGTGGTATTGCCTTTATTAAGCCCCAAAGACATAAGCAACCCCAAAGCCATGATATGAAACAGCGGGTTGATCGCAATGTAAACATCCCCCCCTTCTTTGAGATGATCACCAGCCACATCTTCCGTCACGTCGTTAACATAGGAGATCATACCGATGTGATTGCCCGGAACGCCTTTGGGAAAGCCGGTGGTTCCGCCTGTATAGAGAATATACGAAAGGTCGTTCCAAGGATCTATTTCAACCTTTGTTTTTAGGGGTGGATGTTTCAAAAGCGCTCTGAATGAATAAATCTGATCGTTCCAGTTCACCTTTCCGTGGGGAATCTTGTCAAAGAGTATCCCAAGATATCTTTTCCAAAACGGCAGCAAGTCAACCAGGTTGGTTACGATAGCTCGTTTGAGTCCGGTACTGGAAAAAATTTCTTGGACATAACAGAAGTTGGTGTCCTGGCAAATGATTGTTTCCGCCCCTGAATCCTTGACCATGTAATCGAGTTCGTAAGACGTGTAGATGGGAGAGACCGGCACAATGACAGCACCAATTCTTTGGATACCCAAAAACGCGATGACAAATTGAATACTGTTGGCGGTGTATATCATGACCCGATCACCTTTTTTGATATCCAGATTCAGCAGGGCGCCGGCGAAACGTTCACTCATATTTTGCAGCCAGAAGTAGGAATACCGTTCTCCCAGATAAAGCACCGCTGTTTTATTCGGAAAACGTTCACTCATCTGATCGAATCGAGTAAAAGTCAATTCATTTTCCATGGTTCCCGTTTCAGGATCCATCACCTTTTTGACTCCTCATCCTCCATGCGCCCTAGCAACGATTTCACCATTTAAACTCCAAAATAGGCCGAACGAACATCAGGATTATTCATCAGCTCTTCCCGGTCTCCCTCCATCACCGCAGCCCCGTTTTCCAGAACAAAAGCATAATCCACTATTGGCAGAACCGGTCGAGCATATTGTTCGGCAATAATGATTGAAAGCCCCTTTTCCTCCCGAATCTCTTTTGTTGCCCGCACTAATACAGCCTGTACCAATGGGCTCAAACCGAGAAGGGGCTCATCCAAGAGGAGCAGCTTGGGTTGCGCCATGAGCGCGCGCCCGATCGCCAACATCTGCTGTTCACCACCGCTTAAAAAGCCGCCAACCCTCTTTTTGAGTTTTTCCAGTGCCGGAAATGTCTTGAAAATATAATCCATGGTGTTTTTTGCCTGGGAGGAGGAAGCCAAATAGCCGCCAATGCGCAAGTTTTCCATAACGTTGCACTCCTTGAAAATCCTGCGTCTTTCTGGACAGAGGACAATCCCCTTTTTCGCCCGCTGGCTAGGTTTGAGTCCTGTTATGTCTTGTCCGAGATACTGTATCTCCCCCAGGATGTTAACCCGCTCACCACCGGCCATCTCCTTCTTTTTTCTGATATCCTCAATGATTCCTGAAAGGGTGTACATGAGCGTGGATTTTCCCGCGCTATTGGCTCCAAAAACCCCAACGATCTGATTTTCGCCACAATAAATATTGACATTATTCAGAGCCAGCATATTTTCGTAAAAGACCATCAAACCGGAAGCTTCAAGCATACGTTTCAACCTCCTCGACCTTTTCTGACCCGAAATAAGCTTCTTTGACCTTTTTGTCCGCCATTACCTCCCCGGAAGTCCCTTCAATGAGTTTCTCGCCGAAATTCAAAACCAGTACCCGATTGGCTACCTGGAAGAGCTCCCTTAAACGGTGTTCAATCATGATCAGTGTTATTCCTTCGATCTGCAGGCGCTCGATCAACGGCACCATGCTGGCAATCTCACTCATGCTTAATCCCGAGAAAACCTCGTCACAGAGTATAATTTCAGGTTTTAACGCCAGGCACCGAGCAAGCTCCAGCCGTTTAAGATATCCGGTTGGCAGGTTGGAAGCCATTTTGTAAGGAACATAGGACTCCCTTTCAAAACCCATTTCTTCAAGAATATCGATGCTCACAGCATTTCGATCCCCAAGTTTGCCTCCCCCTCTCCAGCCCCCCGTACGCTTGGCCCTGGGTGAAAACAGAGGAATAACCAGGTTCTTATAGGCCGGAAGGCTGAAATAAGGTCGCATGATCTGAAAGGTGCGCGCAATCCCCATGTCTGCAATTTTATGCGCCGGTCTCCTACTGATATTTTTTCCACGGAATAATACCTCTCCGCAAGTCATTTTGATAAAACCGGTGATGCAATTAACCAGAGTAGTTTTACCAGAGCCGTTCGGGCCGATAATTCCTAAGATGTCGCCTTCAAACAGATCGAAACTGACCTCGTTCAGGGCAAAAATACCCCCAAAGGTTTTGGTCACCCCTCTCATTTGAAGTATGGGCTGATTATTCATACCTTGACCCATTTTTCAAACTGTTGATACTTTCGTTGACCATAAACCATAATTCCTTCGCTTCGAAAAGCGATAAAGGCAAGAAGTATCAACGCATAAAAGACAATTCGCAGTGTTCCAAACGCCCGGAGTAATTCAGATATGGGCACCAGGATGAACGCTCCCAGCACCGGTCCCACCAAAGTGCCGCTGCCGCCGATGACCGTTGCCGCAATCGGCAGAATCGAGAAATCCAGGGCGAACATTGAGAGTCCGGCCCACATATAAATATGTGCCAAGTATCCCCCAGCTAAACAGCCCATTGACGAGGCGATAAATACGGCCACTGTTTTATAATAGGTAAGGTTTATCCCCGAAGCTCGTACAGCTTGGTCATTATCCATGACCGCACGAAAAACCAGACCAATATCGAGGTTCACCAGCCGTCTCATACCAAAGAGGTAAAAAAGAACCATCAAAATGATAAAGTATTGCTCTACCCAGCTGTTCGTAAAGCTGCCGACCCCTAAAATCCCGTCAGTTCCTCCTAGTATGTCCAGCGCCTCGATGACTCGGCTCAGCAACAGCGGAAACATAAGTGTTATTATGGCAAAATATACCCCGCGCAAAGGAAGGCAAGGGAGTAAAAACAGTGTACAGATAACCGCACCAAGTAAAGTCGAAATGGGAATCGATACCATGGGTGGTAATCCGAGGATAGTATTTAGGATAGCAGCAATATACCCACCACTCCCAATGAAAAAGGCGCCGCCCAAAGAGACCAGTCCCACAAAATGTGCCAAAAAATCAAAACTCAACGAAAGCAAAGCGTAAATACAAACAATGGAAATTACCCGTTGCCAATACATGCTAGGCATAACAAGGGGAAGAATTAGCATCCCGATAATCAATACCAACCTGGGCATTGTCAAGTAACCCAGTTCACGCCAGGACATCAGAGCATAAAGTCCTTCAGTGCGAACTTTAACACCGCGATCGAGTCTTTCCTTTCGACGATGCCCGATCTCCATTCCTTATACCCTTTCTTCGAGTTCTTTCTGGCGGCCGAACAGCCCCGAGGGTCTTAAAATGAGGGTAATGATTATGGCAAGAAGCGCCACCACGGTTTTAAAATGGGTCCCTAAATAGACTTCTGTCAAAATTTGCGCAAAACCGATGAGGAAAGCCGCCAGCACTGCTCCCATCCAGCTGCCAAGACCGCCGACAATGCAGACCGCGATGGCCAGAATCAATACATTGTATCCCGACTCTACAACTATGTTCCCGAGCGGAAGCAGGAGAACAGCGGCCAGACCGGCCAGCATGGAACCGAAGACCATGGCCACAACCGCCATACGATCGGAATCGATCCCCAGCATCAGGGCCGCACGCTCATCTTGGGCCATCCCGCGCAGTGCCAGACCAATCCGCGTATAATGGGTAAAAAGCCAAAGAAAACCGATCAGGGCCGCCCCACAGATCAGAACAACTATGCGATGAAGATCCACAGGGACTCCGACGATAAAAATACTCCCTTGTATGAAGGTCGGCAGCGTATAGGTCATTCCCTTAAATCCGCCCCAACGGAGTCCCTCCAAAATGGCCAACCCGATAGCATAGGAGGCAATGATCTCTGAAATAGCTATGCCTCGAACCCGAATCAGAATAATCTGATAGATCAGGGCACCGATCACACCGATAACGATGATGGCAAGCAGAATACTAAAAAAATAGTTTAACCCCAACAGGCGCAAAAAACTCCAAACAATAAACCCGTTTATAATGTACAACGCGCCGTGGGCGAAATTGGGTACCCGGCTGGTACCGTATACCAGGGCGAATCCCAGAGCCATTAGCACCAGGGTAATGCTGCGGATGGAACCATAAATTAGTATTTCAATGAGTATATCCATGATAAAAAACAGTCACTGCAGCTGTAAATTTATTTACCAATCAAAAGCAAAGTCAACCCGGCTTTTTTTTCACCCTCATATGTAAAAAATGGCTGGCAGGTCACTTGGGACCTGTCAGCAATCGTATTATTTCATCCAGGGCGGCAGCTTGATTTCACCCATTGCAATCGATTTGGGGAACACCACCACCCGTTTTCCGGCCTGCCATTGAAAGATCGAACCCACCGCACCCGTATTCGGGTCAAGACTGGGAATTACCTGGTGGCTTTTGGGATCGAATTTGATGCGACCATAGACGCCCATGGTATCAGTTTTTTCCAAAGCAGCGGCAACCGAATCGGAATCCAACGTCCCGGCCGATTCAATGGCATCCTTCAACACATACACACCCATGTAGCTGCTTGAGGTGCCATACCCTTCTGGTTCTATACCCCACATCTTCGTATAGGCGTTATAAAACTTCATGGTCCAGTCTGTTGCATTCGAAGGCGCGTTGCCGGCATTGATCACATTGGCCAGCGTATATTCGCCCTTTCCCTCCGTGGCCTTCCAGAAACCCGGCTGCTCAGCAGCGGCGATAATGGAACCGAATGGAAGGGCCGGGACTTTCATGTCATACCATTGCTTGAGGAGAATAGAGCTTTCCGGCATATCCATGGCGATGATAACAACCTGGGCCTTTTCCCTTCGGGCCTTCAACAGCCCCATTGAAAAATCGGTGGAACCGGTTGGATATATCTCAGGCTTTCCGATGACGGTCCATCCTTTCTTAGCTAAAATCTTGGCAAAGATACCGCCAAAGGCACGTGCCCAGGCCACATCTTGTATCATAATATACACGCTATTGAGGTTGAACTTCTTTCCTATCTCTATCAACGCGGGAATTTGTTCTCCGCCTGCAATCCATTTTGCCTCACCGGTAATTCTAAAAAGATATTTGTACTTATCGTAATCTTTGGCAACCCGTGCGTGGTATGCGGGAGTCAAAACACCGGTAGTTAAAATGGAAATCTTTTTATATTTAGAGAGCAAATCCATTGCCGCAAGACCCGCTTCCGAACGTATCGGGCCGCCTAAAATAAAGTCGGCATTTTGTTCTAAAATGAGCTTTTCCACTGCTAAAAGGGCCTCACTGACCGGTACCCCCGGCTCCAGATCTCTGGTATCAATCACTTCAACTTTAAAGGGACGTTTTTTACCCCCAACATTGACACCCCCGGCGGCATTTATTTCCTCGACAGCCAGTTTGATCCCTCTTTCT
>PVBE010599397.1_pt1 | contig 21151 bp, 16 predicted proteins | sample 1631181 | NCBI WGS metagenome assembly PVBE01 (sample SAMN08397723, study PRJNA350692) | Marine metagenome, whole genome shotgun sequencing project. | isolation source: water | place: Pacific Ocean | collected 2012-04 | reverse complement strand
GTCTTCAAGGAACGTTGCGAAAGTAACAAGCATCATCATGTGCCCAGTCCCAAGGGCGATCATAGCAATAAGGATTAACCGTGTGGACGTCGACCATTCTTGTGACCCCGAAGTAATTTCTTTGCTTGAATTTGCTGGTGGAAGATACACCCAGAGTGCCGAGCTGGTAATTAAGCAAAGCAATGAAACGGCAATGAAGGGAGTACGCCAAGTTCCCAAACGTATTAGCAAAGCAGCTAGCGGCATACCAACAATAAATGAAAAAGCCCAAGTTGTCTCTACTATTCCAACTGCCCTAGATCTATCGCTGAAAGGAACCGATGCTCCAGTCCAAGTGCTAGAGCCGACATCAAAAGAAACTTTCGAGATTGAGATAGCGATCAAGGCGAACGTGAAAACAACTAAACCGTTACTAGCACCTTGAAGGCAAGCAGCCATTCCTAAACCACATAGGGCAGCAACCATAACTCTTTTGGTTCCTTGTCGATCAGTCAATTTTCCCAATGCAGGGCCACTAATTTCGACTAGATCCCTGAGGGCAAGAGTGGTTCCTAGTGTGGCTGTAGAGACCCCAATACCTCTGGCAATAGTTGGAAGAAAGGGGAATACCATTCTGTAAGCCACATTCGATACAAACCTAGCGAAAACGACAAAAGCGAACCCTTTGGGTAATTTTTGGCTATTGCCTTCGGTGGGGGTATCTGGATCTGACGTAGAAGTCATATAACGAGCGTATGCGAAAGGTCAAAGTCTCCCACGAATACCGGAAATTTCTAGAAAGTCTCTGATTTCCCAAATTTCCTGCCTCGACTTGATTCAGACTGGATAGCGTTAAAGGGTCAAAGTATCACAGTGATAGGTGAGAGCAATGCAAACTAATGGTGGGAAAGCCCTTATGAAGAACCTCGAAGCTGAGGGTGTAGAGATACTTTTTGGCCTTCCTGGGGGAGCAATCCTCCCAGCATATGACCCACTCATTGATTCCAGCATGCGCCATATCCTTGTCCGCCATGAACAGGGGGCGGGGCATATGGCTGAAGGGTATGCCCATGCAACTGGGAAACCCGGAGTTGCTATGGTTACGAGCGGCCCGGCAGCGACAAATATGGTCACCCCGTTAGCTGATGCCATGCTCGATTCAGTGCCTCTTGTCTGCATCACCGGCCAAGTAGCTAGCGGAGCCATAGGATCAGATGCTTTCCAAGAATGCGATACGACAGGCATAACGATGGCTGTGACAAAGCATAATTTCTTAGTTAGTGAAGCGTCAGAAATTCCGCAGGTCATTCACGATGCATTTCATATCGCTACAACAGGTCGACCAGGTCCAGTTCTGGTAGATATCCCGAAAGATCTTGTTGATCCAAACAACCCGGCTTCCCAATTCGAAGATTACGAACCAAGCGGACATAACCTTCCTGGGTATAACCCCGTAATTGATCCAGATCCTGAAAGAATTCGAGAAGCCGCAGAACTTATTCTCCAATCAGAGAGACCGATCATTTATAGCGGGGGAGGGATACTTAAAGCCCGAGCCGCCTCTCAATTAAGAGAACTCGCTGAGATGTTAGACATACATGTCGTCACTACGCTCATGAACAGGGGCGGGTTTCCAGATGATCACCCTCTTGCCCTCGGCATGCCAGGAATGCATGGGAACTACACTGCCGTTACTGCATTACAGGAAGCTGACCTACTTATCACATTAGGAGCCAGATTTGATGACCGTGTGACAGGTCGACTTGATGGTTTCGCTCCTGATGCGAAAATTATCCACGCTGATATAGATCCAGCAGAATTCAACAAAGTACGCTTTGCCGACGTGGCGATACAAGGTGATGTCGGGAAAACAATCAATGAATTGTTGAACGCACTCAATCAACTTCAAGAGACAAGACAGCATCCAGACCGGAGTGAATGGAAATCTACAGTTAGCGGATGGAAAGAACGATTTCCCCTTGTATATGACGAGTGGGAACTAGGAGAAGGTCTCAAGCCACAATATGTCATCGAACAGCTGCGAGATTTAACGCCCGATGACACAATTGTTGCATCTGGAGTGGGGCAGCATCAAATGTGGGCAAGCCAATTCTGGCACTTCAACCATCCCTACACATGGATCAACTCTGGTGGATTGGGAACGATGGGCTTTGCTGTTCCAGCCGCGATCGGTGCCAAAGCAGGCGTTCCTGATCGAATGGTCTGGGCTATAGATGGAGATGGTTGCTTTCAAATGACAAATCAAGAACTGGTCACGGCCCGGATAGAGAATCTTCCAGTAAAAATTGCCATCCTTAATAATGGATATCTTGGCATGGTCCGGCAATGGCAAGAACTCTTCTATGACGAAAGGTACAGTGAGGTGCACCTCCAACCCGATCTACCTGATTACAAGATGCTTGCGGAATCAATGGGGTGTGTAGGCATACGGGTTGAATCTCCAGAAGAAGTCCAGCCTGCCATAGAAGAAGCAAACGAAATCGATGACCGCCCCGTAGTTATTGATTTTCGAACTGAAGCCTCCGAGAATGTGTATCCGATGGTCCCAGCCGGAAAATCAAATAGCGATGTTATCGTCCACCCATCTCAGGAAACACCGTGACCTCTTCAACGCCCTCACATACGCTTGTTGTTCGAGTTGAGAATAAGCCAGGAGTCCTCGCTCGCGTAGCGGGGCTATTCGCTCGTAGAGGATTCAACATTGTTTCTCTAGCCGTGGCCCCAACTGAAAATACCCTCTTCAGTAGGCTAACGATCGTAGTCGATGCTGAGTCGGCGCCCATTGAACAGGTAGTCAAACAGCTCGATAAGTTGATAAACGTTGTCGAAATTCAAGAATTAGCTCCAACGGAATCAGTTGCCCGTGAACTCATTCTCGCAACCGTTCAAGTCAACGATGGACAAGAAGACCGAATTATGAAAAATATAGAGAACTTCGAAGCCAACATCTTAAATGTGGGCCCTCAGAGAATCATGGTGTCACTCTCTGGAGACGTAGATCAAGTAGATGAATTTGAAGCATCTCTTGAAGAATTTGGAATTATAGAAATTCAACGAACAGGAACCATTGCGCTTGCAAGCATAAGCAACAGTTAAACATGAAGTAGGCCCACTCATATGGGACTATCAGAGAAAAATACAGATAACGTTAAATCAAGATTAAGGAGAAATTCATGGCAAATATCTACTATGAAGCAGACGCTGATAGGTCATATATTGATGGGAAAAAAGTTGCAGTACTCGGCTATGGATCCCAAGGGCATGCTCACGCCCTAAACCTAAAAGAATCCGGCGTGGAAGTCTGTGTTGGGCTCCGACCAGAATCTTCCTCCGTGGCAAAAGCAGAAGAAGCAGGACTAACAGTCATGAACATAGCGGAAGCTTCAGCATGGGCAAATGCCGTTATGATCCTTCTACCGGACACCGAACAGGCTGATATTTATGACGCCCATATAGGGCCAAATTTGGAACCGGGAGACATTGTCATGTTCTCTCATGGGTTTAATATTCGCTTTGACCTTATTCAACCTCCCAGCGATGTCGACGTCGTCATGGTCGCCCCCAAAGGCCCAGGCCACCTTGTGCGCAGGACTTATGTTGAAGGCGGAGGAGTCCCATGTCTCATAGCAGTAGAAAATGATGCATCCGGATCAGCGAAGGAATTCGCCTTGGCATACGCCGATGCAATCGGAGGAGCACGAGCTGGAGTGATAGAAACAACTTTCACCGAAGAATGCGAAACAGACCTATTCGGTGAGCAAGTTGTCCTCTGCGGGGGGATAACAGAATTAGTCCGAAGTGGATTCGATACCCTTGTATCAGCTGGCTATCAACCTGAAATAGCCTATTTCGAGTGCCTACATGAACTAAAGCTTATTGTCGATTTAATGTACGAAGAAGGAATAGCCGGAATGCGCTATAGCGTTTCAGACACAGCTGAATACGGAGACCTTACCAGAGGGCCTCGTGTGATAGATGACCACGTCCGAGCAACTATGCAAACCATTCTTGACGAAATTCAAAGTGGAAAATTCGCCGACGAATGGGTAGCAGAATCCCGTGGAGGGCGCGAAAACTTCTTAAGGTTAGAAGCGGCAGGACATGAACTCCCAATAGAAAAAATCGGCAAAGAGCTCCGCTCCATGATGCCTTGGATCTCTTCGGGAAAGCAAAGCGTGAAAGATTCCAGCGGCGGGCAAGGCTAACAGGCCATAAATAATTTCTCTCTCAGGTTGTGATCTCTGCTCATTTCTGATTGAATCAAAGGAACATTAAGAGTGGTTCATAAGAATGGACCCGGCAACCTAGGACGGACACCCAAGGTGCTTTCCCGTTAATTCGGGGATGTGGTGCTAAAGCGCAAGTAATTGTCCCAGACAAATTCTAAGCGGAAGCGTCAAAGCGAAAGGGTCTCCTCCAAACAGGAGGGAAATCATGAGTGAATGGCAGTTCGAAACACAGCAGATTCATGCTGGACAAGAACCGGATGCAGCGACTAATGCGAGGGCTGTTCCGATATACCAAACAACATCATTTACATTTAACAGCGCTGAACATGCAGCAAATTTATTTGCGCTTGCAGAAATGGGGAACATCTACACCCGGATCATGAATCCAACACAGGGCGTATTCGAAGCGCGAGTAGCTGCATTGGAAGGCGCTACAGAAACAGCCGTCGGAATACCGGGAGCTCTAGCTTTGGCATCCGGACAAGCTGCTGAAACACTTGGAATTTTGACAATTCTAGAGTCAGGAGATCATCTTGTCTCCGGCGCATCGCTGTATGGAGGAACCTACAATCTATTCCATTACACCTTGCCCAAACTTGGGATTGACGTGACGTTTGTTGAAGATCCAGATGACTTAGATGCCTGGCAAGCTGCTGTTCAAGATAACACCAAGCTCTTTTATGGAGAAATGAACCCTAACCCTAAAAATAACTGGCTTGATGTCAGCGGAGTCAGCGAAGTCGCCCATAAAAATGGTGTTCCACTGATGGTGGACAACACGGCGGCGACACCCTACCTTGTCCGACCATTTGAACATGGAGCAGATATCGTCGTTCATTCTGCTACCAAGTACATCGGCGGACACGGGAATTCAATAGGTGGTCTGCTTGTTGATGGAGGAAGCTTTGATTGGGGAGAAAGTGGAAAATTCCCTAACATGACTGAACCCGATCCAAGTTATGGAGGGTTAGCTTACTGGCCGGCCCTAGGGCACGGAAGCTACATTATTAAAGCACGTGTCCAGATGCTTCGAGATATAGGAGCATCAACAACACCGTTTAACTCTTTCTTATTCCTTCAAGGTTTAGAGACTCTTAGTCTTCGTATGGAACGCCATTGCAGCAACGCTTTGGCTGTCGCCCAATACCTTGACGGGCATGATCAAGTTGAATCGGTCGCCTACGCCGGGTTAGAAAGCAGCCAGTGGCATTCACGGGCAACTGAACTTACCGGTGGAAAAGGTTATGGCGCTATTCCTGCTTTCAATATCAAGGGTGGTGTGGAAGCCGGAAGGAAGTTCGTTGAAGGACTAGAACTACATAGCCATGTTGCCAATATTGGAGATGTGCGAAGCTTGGTTATTCATCCAGCTTCGACCACGCATAGTCAATTAACTGAAGAAGAGCAGGCTGATACGGGTGTATATCCGGGGCTTGTTCGTCTATCGGTAGGCATTGAACATATTGAGGACATCATTGCTGACCTAGATAAAGGTTTCGCTGCAGCGAACTAATCGGCTATAGAAAATCTGCTGGGGTAGCGAAATGCTGCCCCAGCACCAAAGTCATTCGGTGGTCTCTAATTGGGATGATGGCTGCTATGAACAGTTTTAACAACTTCCGAGAACACTATGGCGATTACATAACCAACACAGATTAACGAAGTTAATCCGATCGTATCCGCTGATCCAAGACCAAACCCGGTATCGCTGGCAAGAAGACCCATCAGCAAGCTACCAATTGGCACCAGTCCCGCCCATGCGATATTGAACAGTGACATTACCCGCCCTCGAAAATTTTCGGCAACGACTTCTTGGACAACTACCTGAAGAGTTGTAAATGAAGCAATATAGAAAAACCCTACAAGGACTTGGATAAGAACAGCGACAGTAAAATCGGTCACTCTAGAAAATCCTGCCAATAATAGACAGTAGGGAATTGCAAGAGTAGCACCTCTTCGAAGAGTCGCCTGCTGGGTAAAACTCCCAGCTGCTAGAGCTCCAATAAGTGCGCCGAATCCAGTAGATGCCCCTAGCCAAGCAAAGTCACTTGCGGGCCTACCAAGTGCATCACTGGTGAAGGCAGGTGACAGAACCACATGCGATACACCGAAAATTGACATCACTCCGACGAGGATTAGAGCTTTACCAGCTGGGTTTTTTTCACGTGCATGGAGAACGCCATCTAGGAGGCGCTGAAGTATCGGAACGCTATCCTCATCTGGTTGATATGGGAATAAGGTAATCCCAGCAGCAGCGACAAGTGCCAATCCTGCACAGATTCCATACAAAGACCACGATACTTCGAATAGATTGTTACTTACCAAGGGTGCAGCAAGTGCAGGACCGAGTACCCTGCTTGCATTCGAAGCCATAGCTTGAAGAGAGATAGCGCTTGGGAGATATTGGCTTTGGACAGTGTTTGCAGTCACCGCCTGTACGACCGGAGCAAGAAGGGCCATAATAAGCCCCACGATGAAAGACGTCACCAATAAAATCACAGGTGAAATGGCATCACTAATAACTAAAATAACCTGAAGTGCCGAAACAGCCATAAGTGCGGCATACGTCGCTAGTAAAAGCTTTTTTCTATCGAGCCTGTCCGCTAGGAGTCCGCCAAAAGGTCCTAAGAACAGGACCGGAGTAAACGTCACTACGAAAAGCATCGATACCCATAGTTCATCATCAGTAAGATCCGCCATTAATGCCTGATATGAGATATGCGAAAACCAGAAGCCAAGTTGTGAAGCGATAGAACCGATGTAGAAACGTCGGAATTGTTTTTGATTGAGCGCTAGAAAAGCTTTCGGAAGCGGGAACGCATCAGGAATTGGCACTTATTCACCATAGTGAAATCTAAGGTCATATCAATGTTTGCTTTAAAGATGTTGAATGTGGTCTCCGAAGAGAATTAAAGCAGCAAGAAATCCAAAACTGCATAACTATTGCAGAACACCGCATTAGTCTTGAAGTATGGCGAATATTTCACTCTCGAGATTTTTGGTTTTACTAGTGGTACCGCTCCTTGTAGCTAGTGCATGCTCTGACCCCATTTTCCCAGCAGTGTCGCCACCACCAACAGTCACACCAGTAGCGCCAACTCCAACTCCAATTGATACGACCTCTTCTGAACCAGTAGAAGAAACGGTAACCGAACCCGGGTTAACAAATGACACTATGCGAATCGCCGTTATCGCCGATGGAGAGAATCTCTCAATAAATGACGGAGAATCGGAAAGTATTTGGCAGGCAGTCGAAGCATGGGCCAATGCTGTTAACCAAACGACAAAGCTTGCGGGGAGAACAATTGAGGTGGAGAGGATCGATTCAGCAGTGTCAAGGCACGCTGAAGCGATTGAACAAGTATGCAATGGAGACTTCTTCGCTCTAATCGGATCAGCCTCCATTAACGATTCTGAGGGTCTGTCTCTTCTTACATCCCCAGACTGTGGGCTTCCTGATTTTCCCGCATTCATCTATTCAGATCAACGCCTTAACTCCGAGATAACGTTCGTCTCTAATCCGGCCTATTCTAAGATTACAAACGCTGGCTGGGCGGCATATTTCTCCAGTGTAAGCCCGAATGCAGTGGAACGCGCAGCGACTCTGTTTCCGGAGCTCTCACCGTTAGTGTTGGGAGGTAACCAGACGATAGAAGCTGCGACAGCTATGGGGTACCGGTTCATTCATAGTCCTATCTATAATTTCGAGACAGACTTTTTAACTGAGGCAGAATCTCTTATTGAGTCAGGTGGTCGATCGTTAACTTGGCGAAATAGCGCTACCCAACTAGCGTCATTCCTCCAAGCAATTAATGAAGTTGATCCGGAATTTCAATTCGATTTTATTGACTGTGGGCAGAATTGTTACAACTCCAAATGGCCTACTGCTGCTGAAGGGTTAGGGGAAGGAGTGTCGGTTTGGCTCCCACACCTTCCAATCGAAGAAGCAGAACTAAGTGATGAGCTACTCAGGTACTTGTTCTATCTGCTGTCAACCCATGGATCGGAAGGAACGACATCAGCTGCCGGAGTTGCTGCTTGGAGCGCTGGGCTCCTTTTCGAAGAAGCTGTAGCGAGAGCTGTAGGTCTAGATTCCGCGGCGTATGATCCAGATAGTTTGACTAGAGAAACAGTTATCGAAGCAGCGAAAACAATAAACTTCTGGGATGCTAATGGTCTTCACGGAGTCTCGAACCCTTCAGAAAGAATTCCGTCCCCTTGTTTTGTAGTAGTAACCCTTTTGGACGGTGTGTGGAAGCGTTCCTATCCCAGCCGCCCTGGTGAACTTGATTGTGAGGAAAGTAACCTCGTTACCCTTGCAGCTTTGCAGGGGCTAACTCAAGAGGAGCCATCCAGAGAGAATCCCGAATAGGAGCTAGTTGAAGTTCTGGTATCTATGAGAATGGGGGAGCTTCAAATTTCGGTAAGCCAGTTTCCAGATCTCCGAATAGAAGTTCCCTATGATTGTCGATGCTAGTTAACGTCCATCTCTCTGCATCTAGTTTCACACTATTCTGGTGCGACCAGTTACGCATCCACCAAATACCGCTCCCCCCAACAATAAATGCTTGACCGTTGACTTCTTGAGCTTCATCCGTGCATAGCCAAACAACGAATGGGGACACATTAGCAGGATCGTAGATGTCAAATGCTTCTGGGTTATCTGGGGCAGCCATCGACTGGATATAGTCTGTTAATCCTGTTCTTGCTCTAGGAGCTACGACATTCGTGGTTACCCGGTATTTGGATAGTTCTCTTCCTAGAGTGATAGACAGAGTTAGTATGCCCCCTTTCGCCGAAGCATAATTCGATTGAGCTGGCCCACCAAATAAGCCAGATTCGCTACTAGTATGAATGATCCTTCTAGGGATTTCGCTTCCGGATTTTGCCGCATCTCTCCAATACACTGCTGCAGCTCGAGCACAAACAAAATGCCCTTTGAGGTGCACAGCGATAACCTCATCGAACTGCTCTTCGGTCATTGAGAAGCTCATGGCGTCACGAAGAATACCAGCATTGTTGATCAGAATATGTACGTCCCCAAACGAATCCAACGCCGCTGCAACCAGATCCTCCCCAGTTTCCCATTTGGCTACATCCCCTAGAACACTGATTGCTTCACCACCGGAATCACGTATTTCTTCAGCAGTAGATTCAGCTTTCCTACCAAGATCGTTTACAACAATCTTTGCGCCTTCTGAGGCCAGTAACAGGGCGTGTTCTCTTCCGACACCGCTACCTCCACCAGTTACTATCGCTACTTTTCCTTCTAAGCGGCCCATGAACTTCTCCAATTCTCTCAAATCGTGATCTTAGCCTGATATACGAGACCCAAAACACCCTAAAAGTAAAAATGCATGACTACCTAAAGCCGAGTAAAGTATTCGATTTATGATCGTCGATACCCACATTCATTTAGTTTCGCCAGATAGAGAGAAGTTTCCCTTGTCCGGATTCACTCACCCTGGAGCGGATTGGATCGAGAATGCCCCAAGTGCAAGGTCATTCCTTCCGATGATGCAAGAAGCAGGTGTTGAGAGAGGTTTATTGGTGCAACCCCATGGTGCATATGGGACAGATAACAGCTACATCTGCTCTATAGCAGAAACACATAATCGCTTAGTTCCCGTGGCTATTATTGACCCATTTCACCCCTTAGTAATCAGTAATCTCCATACGCTCTCAAGAGACAGTGTGATCGGCCTTAGGCTTTTCTCGATACCCACTCCCGAAGAGTCTTGGATAGCGTCCAATATGGTTTCACCGCTTTGGGATGCTGTCCATGAACTCAGAATGACTATTGGTATTTGCGTTCTTCCTGAAGAACTTCCAGAAGTAAAGAGATGCGCAGAAACCCACACTGACCATTTGATTGTTCTCGATCATTGTGGCTTTGTTCCTCTTCATCAGACAGATAACCCAGCAACAAGGGAACTAATGGGCCTCAAGAAGTATCCAAACGTTATCTTAAAAGTCACGACATTAAATATCGATTCATGGGTAACGGCTGGTCGAAAGTTGAAGGATCTCTTCCCAATGCTTGCAAGATCATTTGGGTCCTCACGACTCGTTTGGGGATCAGATTACGCACAAACTTATAACCGCTCGTATAAGCAGCTTGTCGAATTGGGCGTTGAAGCGACTGATTCGCTAGGGGCCGATGCGACAGGTCCAATAGGAGGCAATGCCAGAGAAATCTGGAACCTTGCCGATTGATCTAGAAAAAATTTCTTTTAGGCTAGCTAAGCCGCTCTATTATCATTGCCATTCCTTGACCGCCACCGACACACATGGTTTCAAGGCCAAACTGTTTATCGGAGTCTTGCAAACTATTGATCAGCGTCGTCATGATACGGGAGCCAGTCATTCCAAACGGGTGGCCTAAGGCTATAGCGCCACCATTAACGTTTAATTGTTCATCGATATCAATTCCAAGTGCGTCAGCTGAACCTAGCACTTGGACAGCAAAAGCCTCGTTTATTTCGACAAGGTCAATATCACTTATCTGCATCCCTGCTCTGTCGAGAACCTGCCGGCAAGCCTCAATTGGCCCGAGCCCCATTATTTCGGGGTTTAGTGCAGAGACACCGCTGGCAACTATTCGAGCGAGAGGTTGAATACCTAGTTCTTTCGCTCGTGTATCACTCATCACAACAACAGATGAAGCGCCATCATTTAATGGGCATGCGTTTCCAGCGGTGATGGTACCCTCAGGTCGGAAGACGGGATTAAGCTGAGAGACGCCTTCCAGTGTTGTTCCTTCTCGGATCCCGTCATCTTTCGACACGACAGTTCCGTCGGGGAGTGCATATGGGGTAATTTCTTGCTCGAAGAATCCGCGCTTCATTGCTTCTTCAGCTTTGTTCTGTGAGCGAACACCAAATTCATCTTGACGTTCACGCGATATACCGAGATGCTCGGCAACATTTTCAGCTGTTTGCCCCATCGCTATATAAACATCCGGTAATCCATTAGGTGCAGTCCAATCTCCTCCATCACCAGTTGTTCTTTCAGCGCTTCGCTGTTCAGCAGCTGCGAACTTTTCGTTATGGGACCCCGTATCAGCTGCACCATTCATGTATCGGCTGACTGTTTCAACACCACCAGCCACGAAACAGTCGCCCTCATCTGCTTTAATTGCGTGCGCTGCCATACGTATTGTCTGCAACGAAGAAGAACAGTAACGGTTAACGGTCACTCCAGGGACTTCCATATCGTTCATTACAGCAATGATTCGACCAATATTGAATCCGCCCTCTCCTCCGGGTTGTCCGATCCCCCAGATAATATCTTCTACTTCTGCCGGATCAAGATCTTCGACTTTACTTAAAACGTCTTTCACGATGAAAGCGGACATATCATCGGGTCTGACATCTACGAGACTTCCCTTTGCTGCGCGCCCTATAGGGGTTCGTGCAGTTGCGACAATTACGGGTTCAGCCATATTCCTCTCCTACCTTTGTGTATTTTGAACAATACTCTCTGTGTTCAGAGGATGTGAAAGCCAGATTCAAGAAATCAGTCAAGAGAGGGATTCTCAGTATGTGCGCCAGACCTAAGAAGGGTTCCTGGTCGAGTATCAGTAAAATCTCCCTGCTTCACTATCTCTCGTCCATTGCAGAACACACTTTCGATTCCTGTAGCATCTGCAAATAGTCGCTGCGCTCCTAATGGCAGGTCATTTCGGACAGATATCGGATTCGACCCTATTGTTGCCTCATCCAAAATTATCATGTCTGCAAAGGACCCTTTAGTTAGTGTTCCTCTGTCTCGAAGCCCATAGAGGTTCGCTGGTACTTCAGTGAGAAGGTGAATAGCCTCCTCGAGTGGAAGTAAAGAACGCTTCCGAACAGCTTCACCGAGCATGTACGTCGAATAATTTGAGCTTAGAAAAAGATCGAGGTGTGCTCCAGCGTCAGACGCTCCAATCACTGCTCGAGAATCCCTCCAAACTTCGACTCGGGCTTCCCAATCAGCATCGGGCTCATCATTGACCGGATTGCCAAATGATGTTTCTAGGTCATCGGCGATAGCGATGTCTACCAACGTATTCCATGGGCTTTCGCCTGTTATTTCAGAGATCTCATATACAGTTTTTCCAAGGTATCCAGCATTTTCTGGAGCCTTAGTGTGGAAGATTGTCTTCGCACCCCAATGAGCCACATTTCGTAAAGGCCCATCTTGTTGTGCATTGTCATCAAGTGCTTTGCGTGTATCAGGGTCACGAAGAGCCGCTAGTTTGTCTTCCTTGGATAAAAGAATGAAATTTTCCCATTCAGGTAGGGCGTCGAGGACAAAGCCGCCTAAAAAGTTTAGGTGAAGGGCCAAGGTCATTGGAACTGTCAGTGCGACTACCTTCCCTCCATTAGCTGCTGCAACATCACCGGCTTCCAGTTTGGCCTTTCCATCTTCAAGGGTGCGAGCGTTGACATTCAATACATTCCAATTCAGGGGGCTATTTGCAGCTACGGACATGTCACTCATTAATTCCATCGCCCAAGGCTCGAAGGGGCCGAGTGATGGTATGAACTCTAGTGAAGTTCCTTCAAATTCAGAGAGAACACTACACAAGGCGATCATTTCTTCCCGATTGGCGTATCTGCTCGGGACCATCTTCCCAAAGGGGTCATTATGCGTTCGAGACCATGAAGAAGAAAATCCTATACCGCCTGCTTCAAGCCCTTCTCTGAGAAGTTCCTGCATTGCCGCTAGCTCCTCGGGCGTGCATTCTCGTTCAGTTGAAGCTGCGCCCATCACTACACGCCTCAACGCACTATGACCGACCTTAAATCCAGCATTGATGGAAAGACTTCCTCCGATAGCGTCAAAGTATTCACTGGTTGATTTCCAATTCCACGGAACACCTTCCTGAAGGCATTTCAAAGGCATTCCTTCAACTCTTGAGAGCATCCGCATAAGATAATCGCCTACGGAAGGGTCATCTCCCAATGGCGCTATTGTGAAACCACAATTCCCTCCGATAACCGTAGTTACACCATGAAGCGGGGAGGGAGAAAGAGTATCATCCCAAAAAACCTGAGCATCGAGATGGGTGTGAACATCTACAAATCCTGGTGTGAGCACTTTCCCTTTAGCTTCGATAGTTTGGGTTGCTGTCGCCCCATTTAGATTTCCGATATCTAAAATCCGGTCTCCAGAGACACCAACATCACCAATGAAGCGGCTGCTTCCAGTCCCGTCAATTATCTCAGCGCCTTTGATAAGTAGATCAAACATTGCTACCTCACCCTCCTAACGATACGTTAGTTCATCTAAGGTTGTATTCTCAATGAGGCAGTTAAGGTTTATATAAGGTTCGGAGAAGGAGCGCATAGTGAGCAAAATTGATGTTGATGAGGAGTGGAGAATTCTTATCGGTGGAGAACGGATCTCCACAAAAGACCACTATGACATTGTGGACCCAAATACAACTCAGGTGATAGGACGTGCTCCGGAAGCAACAGCTGAGCATGCTCTAGCGGCTGCGGCTTCGGCGAAAGAAGCACTGGGGCCATGGAAGGCACTTTCCATGGAGCAACGCTGTGAGTTTCTTGGACGCGCAGCAGACGCGATAGAGGCACAATGCGGAGATTGGGTAGATCTCGTTCAGGCTGAAACAGGGGCAACTATAAAGGTTGCCCGAACAATGCAAGTAGCGGGAGCTTTCATAGATCGGTTTCGTTATTACTCTAAACCTTCTGAAATGAATCAACCCCTTCCTCCTATCTATTCAGCTGCCAGCGCATTAGCGCCAGAATCACTCATCACCGGCAATGTGATTCGTCAGCCAGTAGGTGTAGTTGCTTGTATAACTCCCTACAATTTCCCACTGGTGAACGTGGCGGGGAAAATCGCACCAGCCTTAGCGATGGGCAATACAGTAGTGATCAAACCCGCACCACAAGATCCCTTGGCGATAATCAAACTTGGCGAAGTTCTAAATGAAGTTTTTCCTCCAGGTGTTGTCAATGTAATTGTTGGTTCAAGTCCAGAAGTAGGTTCTGCGCTCGTAGATACAAAAGATGTGAACATGATCTCTTTCACTGGGAGTTCTCAGGTCGGAGCCAAAATCATGGAAGCTGGAGGGAAGACTATGAAGCGGCTTCTTATGGAATTGGGCGGAAAAGGTGCACTAATCATGACCGAAGATTGCGATGTGCAGGCAGCAGTCGGTGGAATAGCAAGTGTATGGGGTTTTCACAGTGGACAAATTTGTACAGCTCCAACAAGAGTGATTTGCCATAGAGAAATATACGACTCCACGATCGAGGCGTTAAGCGCTGTCTCAGAATTTATGACTGTAGGAGATGCCCGAGAAGAGGCTACCCTCGTAGGACCAGTCATAACCGAATCACATCGTGACCGTGTCGAAGCCTTCATCCAGTCTGGAATAGATGATGGAGCTGAGGTCATTGTGGGTGGCGACCGACCCCAAAGAGACGGGTTTTTTGTTGCCCCGACTTTGCTTGCAGGATGCACTCCAGACATGCACGTAGTGCAAGAGGAAGCGTTCGGCCCAGTTGTAGTTGTTATGCCACATGATGGAGATGAGCATGCTGTTGAACTAGCTAATAACAGCGACTACGGGCTATTTAGTTACGTTTATGCAGGCAACACCACACGAGCTTACGAGATAGGAAAGAAGTTAGAAAGTGGGAATGTGGCGCTGAATAGTATCGCCCCACACATGTATGCTCCATTTGGAGGATTCAAAATGTCTGGAGTTGGCCGAGATAGAGGCAGATGGGGCCTTGAAGCATATAGTGAAGTTCAAGCGATCAACTGGCCGAGTTAGCTCACATCTCGAAGCGCTATAGGCACCCGCTACAGTGGGCGCCTGCAAAGGTAGTAGTTATTTCCTGCGTCGCCGTCTACCCGTGCGACTTCTTCTAGGATGAACCCAGCGTCAGTGAAGATTTCACGAGCTTTTTGCGCTCCCCACATAGCTCCGAGGCCCTCACCGTCATATGCCAGCGACACTGACATGCAATGCATGCAAGAAACCGTATATCCAAATGTTCCAATAGGATGGTCAAGGTTTTCACCCAAGTGGCTAGACGCGCACAGGTCTGCGCACAACCAATAACCTCCGGGTTTTAAGCTTGCAAAAATTCCGGCGACCATCTGTCGAGGTTGTGCTTGGTCATGTACAGCGTCGAATGTTGTGATGAAATCAAAGGCCTCCTTCAGCTGAAGATCAGCAGCATCTTGCTCTAGAAATTCAACGTTCCCTAATCCCAATTGCTCGGCCTCTTTGCGTGCGACTCCGATCGCCTCTGATGAAAAATCTATCCCTGTAAAAGTGCTATTGGGAAAGTTTTGTGCCATGACGTTTATAGCATGGCCGGATCCACACCCAACATCAGCAACATTGATACCACTTTTCAGATGGAGTTCAATATCTGGAACGAGGGGGAGCACGGTTTGGATTAAGAGATTATCGAAACGGGCTGCACTAGCCTCAGCCATGACAGCGTGAAACGTAGTGTACTCACTGTATGGAACACCACCTCCAGATTTAAAGTGCTCCACAATTTGATCTTCTACCTGTGCAAGCAAGGGAATATATTGCATATAGAGAGACTGGTTTCTAGGCCCCGCAGATCTTGTCAGCATCGCAGCATGCTCTTTAGGAAGGCTATAAAGATCTCTTAGGGCATCGTATGAGACAATTCCTGCGGTGGTCATAGCTCCAAGCCACTCACGAACATATCGTTCGTCAAGCTCTGCTGAGTCAGCTAGTTTCACGCTTGAACAAGCCCCGATATCTGACATGACGTCAAACAGTCGAACCTTATGGCCAACGCTGATCATCAGCGCTGCGGCGGCACCGTTTAGGATACTTCCAATTTTTTTGCCGAATGCAGATAGTTTTTCTGTGTTGAGATCTGTTGTCATAAGACTTCCTTTGTCATGAAACGTATGACTATATTAGATCAGCTTGAAGACCCAATCTCCTCAGTTTGAGGAGTTCCATCGTTTTCCTTCGGTGGCAAGATACCTGGAATAAGGTAGGGGAGTGCGGCAACGAGAACACTAGCGATCGCTACAACAATAGCAATGCAGCCCCAAGTTCTTCCGTCGACCCACTCCAACGCGAAGTAGTTTCTCGTAAAAGGAAGAGCAATAATGCAAGCCTGTAGTCCAGCCATAGCTACTGCTAAACCAATTTTCCAAATCCGAAGTGGGCGCGATACAACCACTAGTACGACTAGTCCTATCAAAAGCAGGGTGATCGTAGAGGCTGTTCGAGCTTCTGCCAATTCTCTAATACTTATGTCTGTCCCAGCCCATTCTCGCGATTGAATATAAACAACCCAAGCTGAGATAGCTGCTATAGCCCCAGCAGGAAGTGAGAAACGTATCACTCTTTTCAGGAAGCCCGGGCGTACTAAATTAGTATTCGGAGCAAGAGCTAAAACTAGACCCGGTAATCCGATGCTGAACGAACCTATTAAAGTCAGTTGCCTTGGCAGGAACGGAAATTCAACACCTTGGATGCCAATGATTGCTGTCAATAGAAGTGCATAGACGGCTTTAGTTACAAAGAGATTAGCCACTCTTTCGATGTTGTTAATAACCTTCCTCCCCTGGGCAAGTACTTCAGGAAGAGTCGAAAACCTATTGTCCAAAAGAACGAGCTGGGCAACTCCACGAGATGCTGAACTCCCACTTCCCATTGCTATTCCCATATCAGCGTCTTTTAAGGCAAGCACATCGTTCACACCATCCCCTGTCATCGCTACTACGTGCCCTTCATCCTGAAGGGCAGCAACCATAGAACGTTTCTGGTGTGGAGTGACTCGACCAAAGACAGTTGATTGGTTAATCGCTTCAGATAGCTTCGAGTCATCAGTCAGAGTTCGAGCATCAACGTTGAGATGGGCATTTGGCACGCCTGCTCGCTCTGCAACTGTCGCAACTGTTGCTGTATTATCACCTGAAATAACCTTGAGCTCAACACCTTGATCAGAGAAGAACTTGAGTATCTCTGGAGCATCGTCTCTAACGGTGTCATCAAGCAGAATAAGCGATAGAGGGCTTAGGTCATCGGGAAGTTTAGAATCATAGTGTTGACTACTCATGCAAAGGGCGAGGACTCGACGGCCAGTTTCGGCGTATTTCTGTGCCGCCCCTGCAGCTTCTTCGAATGACTGATGGATCAAGATATCAGGCGCACCCACAAAGAAAGTACCCTTCCCTTCAAATTCAGCTGCTGACCATTTTCGTGCAGAGCTAAACGGTTCTACGTTGGTGACTTTCCAATCAGTAGGGGCATCATGGCTCTGAGCTACTGCTGCCATTGTCGGGTTTGGGTTTGGGTCACTGTGAGCGACAGCACCAACTGCAGAGAGAGCGAAGTTCTCCTCAACTCCGGCAAATATCTCTAAACCACCGTATCCTATCTCTCCAGTTGTGATTGTCCCTGTCTTGTCGAGGCACAGAGTGTCAACACGCGCTAAAAGCTCAACAGTGGCTAACTCTTTAGCTAGTGCTTTACGTTTGGCGATAGTAACTACACCGGCCACAAAGGAGAGACTGGTCAAGAGCACCAACCCATCTGGAACCATAGCTACAGCAGCGGCGACTGATCCTTGTAGCGCGTCTTGCCAACGATCTTCAGCATCGAACAATGAGATAAGTAATAAAGCTCCGGCTGGCGGAATCAGGAACATCAACACGCGCAAAATAGCGTTGATGCCTTTCCGAAGTTCACTATCCACTAGCTCAAACCGCTTCGCTTCCATAGCTAGGGAATTAGCGTATGAATCTGCTCCGATTCGCTTGGCTTGATATGTTCCTGATCCAGCATTGACGAAACTTCCAGAAAGGAGCTGATCTCCCGGTTTTTTCACTATTGCATCTGATTCACCTGTTAGCAGAGATTCATCAATTTCTAAGCTGTTTGACTCGATAACATCTCCGTCAACTACTACTTGATCGCCTGCACTTATAACTAATAAATCATCTAAGACAATTTCTTCAGACTCTATTTCTCTCTCTTCGCCATCTCTCCTGACGCGAACATTTGGGGCATTAAGTAGCTGTAACTTCATCAATTCACGCCTGGCGTACACTTCTTGTGAGACGCCAATGACGCTATTGCCGATCACCACGCCTACAAAAAGCCCATCGGCAGGAAATCCAGCTATAAGGATTAGCACAAAGAGCGCCAGCATTATGGCGTTCACTGGATTGAACACATTAGCGTAAACTATTTCAGACATAGAGCGCGAAGTGGTCTCAGGAGCTTTATTGGTTTGTCCTTTATTATTACGTTCTGCAACTTCGTCAGAATTTAAACCATCAAAGATTTCTGAGTTCACGTCACCTCCAAAATGAATCACTCACGCTACCAAACTCTATCGTGTTAACACTGAGGGGTTGTACTTTCTCCAAGTTCAAACTTCCACATAGGATCTTCCATCACAAGTCTGTGGCGCTGTCCCTCGTTTACCGTTTCTCCACTTTCGTATGCGCTGTCACCTTCCCAAATCGCAGCCATCCCTCCATCTGTCCGGATGATTTTCGTAGCGTAAGCTCTCGGGCCTCTTTCGGAGATAGCTAGTAATGCTTCACGTACGGAGTTGAACGCTTGCAAGTCAAATAAGGTAATCCAAGTAGGCGGCAGAATTTGAATTTTTTTGTCGTGGGCTCGGATAAGGGCATCTTCGGGCCTCCACCATGCATGATCAGTTATTTCACCTTGGTCGATGACTACTTGACCTTTGGGAGATGGGGCGATAAAGAACCATGTTGAGAATCTACGAGGAGCTTCTATGGGTGGGATCCAATGGCTGTAATAGGTCAAGTCTGCAGAATCAAGCAACAAGCCGGACTCTTCTTCGCATTCCCGCACTGCTGCAGATAAGGCCGCATTATGTTGGTCAAGTCCGGATGCGGCATCTTCTTCTTCAACTTTTCCGCCTGGGAACACCCACATGCCTTCAGCAAAAGATAGATTCGAGTTCCGCCTCATCATTAATGTTTCTAGACCGTGGTCTGAGTCGCGAAGCAAAATCACAGTTGCGGCAGGAATTAAGGGGTTTTTCTCTGTACCATGCTGCTCTAACCATTCTTCAAAAGGTATTTTATTCTTCATAGGTCCTAACAATTATCTGGCTAATTGCTCTAATGGCGCAATTTAGATCTATCGTAACCAATTGAATGGGAAGCGAGAAACCAAAATTCACTAACCCGTCAATATTGCTATTATGCTGCCTGACTTTATTTAGCGTCTTATCTTGCGCTAGGGCCGACCACCCTTCCTTGTCCGAGGTTCCGACAGAAACAGAATCAGAAACTCTCGTAACGACACCCGAAGCGGATCAATCACCTTTGGAAGATGCGGAGACTTTAGACCAGGGATCAAGTAACGAGGAAGCAGAAAATCCAGAGGTCGAAATAATTGAAAAAGTGGAACCTTCCACCCGGGGAGTAGATGAAACTACAGTGCGTATCGGAGTAATTAAAACTTCAGATGTATTTGCCGACGTAGAGGTGGGGGTAGAAGCGAGACTTAGCCGAATCCTGGCCGAGGATGAACGAAGCGTCAGAGAGATCAAAGTAGTCCAAGTCGTTGATGATGGTGGAGACCCCCCTAAAGACATTAGAAGCTGTACAAGCTATGGCGGATCAGGATATCTTTGCCATAGTTCTGGCATCTGTTTCGGCCGATAGAGCCGTTACTGATTATCTAGCAGAGCAGAACATTCCCTTTTTCGGTTGGGGGTTTCTAGAAGGATTTTGCTACCCAAATCAATGGGGCTTTAGCTTCAACGGTTGTTTGAATGGTCATGCATTAGGTATCTCAGGAGCATCTGTTGATGATGGGCCACTTCGAGTATCGAATATTTTCTATGGGCGACAACCAACGCTCATACTGGTAACAACGTCAGATGATGCTGGTAACGCTATGGAGTCGATAGCAAGCAAAGTATGGGGGGACAGCCTTGTGGCTGTAGTGAAGATCCCGACATCTCAAGAGTCGGGGATAGCTGAGAGCATTCTTGAAGAGATCGATGATGTAGAGTCAGACATACTTTGGCTGTCAATTGGCCTTGGGAAGACCCTCCAGTCCAAAGCCCAATTAATCCGTTCATTCCCGGGAATGGTTGTCGACGACGTGACATACCTTCCAGGTATTCTCCGAGAATACGAAACATCGAAAGAGCTCGAAGGGGGCTACGTATTCTCGCAGTTTCCGCCACAAGAAGAATATCGAGAGGCTACAACGCTCATCGCTACAGACTTGGAAAACATTAATGGACCACTGATTTACAGCCAAGCCATTTCACTGGGCTATTGGAGCGCTGATTTCCTCGTGCATCTCCTCAATGAAATCGGAGAGGACCTAAATACGCGTACATTTTTTAACGTAGCAAACATTCAAGGCACGATTTATTCCCCTGATGTGCTAGGAGGACCCTGTGCCTTGATGACAGCACTCGTACATCAAGATCCATCTGGAGGTATAGCCCTATTGCAAGTTAGGGGCGGAGTTTTCCGGCCGGTGGTTGACTTTGATTGTCCAGAACGTTATTGGGAAGATTAGAAACAAATCGAAGATACTATGGCCCCGCTTCTCCTGTAGTCGTAGAGTTGGACCATATGGCAATCAGTTATCGTACTTTCCGCTTTTCAACAGATAATTTTGATGAAATCATTATGGTGCTGCAGGCCAACCACCATGTTAGTGAACAAAATTTCTGGCTACATATTGAGCCATTCGTAGAAGACGGTCAAGTGCATACCAGCTCAATTTTCTGGCGTATGTTTTCTAGCCGTGGACCTATAGTTCCGAAATTTACGTGGGTTCCATCCTATGAAAGGAAAGAGCAATTAATGCCAGCACAAATTGGTATAACTCATCCCGTCGGAACGAAGGCTGTCGACAGGCTTAAAGACTTTGGCATTGAAAT
>PVBE012714987.1_pt1 | contig 21152 bp, 15 predicted proteins | sample 1631181 | NCBI WGS metagenome assembly PVBE01 (sample SAMN08397723, study PRJNA350692) | Marine metagenome, whole genome shotgun sequencing project. | isolation source: water | place: Pacific Ocean | collected 2012-04 | reverse complement strand
GGTGTACAACGCGTGTTAAACGGTGTTGTTGAATACCTTCCAAACCCAATGGAAGTTCCAGAAGTCCAAGGCACAAACCCGAAACACGAAGATGAGAAAATGAGTCGTCCAAATAGCGAAGACGCACCATTCTCTGGTCTTGTATTTAAAGTGGTTAGTGACTCTCACGGTGACCTTACATACGTACGTGTGTATTCCGGTCGTCTTGAAAAAGGAAGCCGAGTGTTAAACCCTGGCAACGGACGCAAGGAAAACGTTTCACGCATTTATGAAATGCACGCGAAAGACCGCGAAGCACTTGATTTTGCTGGCGCTGGCTCCATCGTTGCAGTTATTGGGTTAAAGAACTCCGTAACGGGTGACACTCTTTGTGACACTAACGAACCGATTATTCTTGAACGCATGCACTTTCCTGATCCTGTGATTTCCATGTCCATCGAACCAATTACAAACGATGACAAGAAAAAACTTGGTGAAGCGTTAACAACCATTCGTCGCGAAGATCCATCATTCCATGCAAATTACAACGACGAGACTGGCGAAACCATTATCGCTGGTATGGGTGAATTGCACCTTGAAATCGTCAAGAACAAACTGACCCGCGACCTTAAAATTGGAGTGAACGTTGGACAGCCACGCGTTTCCTACCGTGAAACAATTACTGGCGTTGCTGAAAATGTTCGCGGTAGGTTCGTTAAACAATCAGGTGGTCGCGGTCAGTTTGGTGACGTTGTCATGAATGTAAGGCCGATTACTGCTGCTGAAGCTGAAGAACAAGAACTCGTCATGAAAGACGGTATCGTCTTCTCTGACAAAATCACACATGGTTCTGTTCCACGTGAATATATTCCATCAGTCCAACATGGCGTACGTAACGCTTCATCATCTGGAATCCTTGGTGGATACCCAATGGTCAATGTTTGCTGCGAACTTGTTGACGGCTCCTACCACGAAGTTGATTCCAGTCAAGTTGCGTTTGAACAAGCTGGTGCTCTTGGTTTCCGAGAAGCATGTACAAAAGCGGGTCTTGCATTACTCGAACCAATTATGAAAGTCATTATTACTACTCCTGATGAATTCTTCGGCACGGTTAGTGGTGATCTTTCAAGCCGACGCGGTCAAATTAACGACTCTGAACTTCGTGGTGTTGTACGAATTATCAATGCGGAAGTTCCTCTTTCCGAGATGTTTGGCTACACCACTGTGCTTCGCGGCATGACCCAAGGTCGCGCTTCAAGCACAATGGAACCATCAGAGTACCGATTGATGCCAGAAAACCTCAAGAAGGAAGTTCTCAAAGCATAATTTTAATTGCCCCAACCCCCAGAGGAAGCTCAACGGTCTAACCAGCGAGCTTCCTTTTTTGTACTCTGTACATCTCATGACCACTGCTTACGATATATCAATGCTCCAACAAGCGGCCTGCCTTGCCGTTCGTGGGCATGGAACTGCTGAACCAAATCCGATGGTTGGTTGCATCATCACAGATGAAGATGGCAACATCATCGGGGAAGGCTATCACGAAAAATATGGTGAAGCCCACGCAGAAATTAATGCGTTAACTATGGCTGGTGATAATGCAATTGGTGGAACTGCGTACGTAACACTCGAACCTTGCAACCACAATGGGAAAACTCCTCCCTGTTCAAAGGCGCTACTCGATGCTGGAATCAAACGCGTTGTCATAGGCGCTACAGATCCGCACGAACAAGCCAGTGGCGGTGCTGAGTATTTAAATGAACAAGGAATCGAGGTAGATGTTCTCAATGATGATTTTTGTAATGAAATCATCGCACCATTTGCACACCGAATAAAGACAGGGCTTCCTTGGGTCACATGCAAATGGGCACAAACAATGGATGGGAACACTGAAACGCCCGTAGGGGATTCCCCATGGATTAGTTGTAAGGACAGTCAACAGCTCGTGCATGAAGAACGTGGATGCGTTGATGCTATTGTCGTCGGAGTTGGCACCGTTGTTGCTGATAATCCATCATTGACAGTGCGTGATGCAACAACACACCGGACTCCCCTTCGTGTTATTGTCGATCCAACACTTCGTACACCACTTGGGTCTAATGTACTCAATGACGATGCACCAACTCTCATCGCTCATGCACAGGGAATTGAGACATCTATTTTTTCTTCGCACAACCTACTTGCTCTTCCAAGTAAAAATGGAAAACTTGACCTTGCCCCACTTTTTCGCCATTTAGTAACTGAAAATGATGCAACCAATGTCCTCGTCGAAGGTGGAGCGAAATTGTTCCAGCACATTTTTGAACAGAAACTCGCCAACGAGCTCTGGATCTTCATTGCACCGAACAAATCGACCATAGACCCAACAATCAACATGAACACCCTTGTCGAACCTCTTACTAGCACCCCGATTGACGAGCAAGCCTGCGGAGTTGATACAGTCTGTAGATTCGCCGTTCATTCCTAATCTCCGCCTCAATTTGTCTCAGAGCAAAATTGAGGCTGTGTCGAATTAACGCCCGAAGGGCTCAAGAACTACACCAGACTCTGCTGGGTGAATACGAAGGACGTTGTCACCGTTTTCAAGAATCCACAAACCAGAATCATCAAGAGCGATGCGGACTGTATCAAGCGGTAACAAATCGTACCCCACAAGTGTAACAGCCGCCCGCTCGGCATCACGGGGATATTCTGCGATTGCCACTGAGGTTGGTTTATCCTCAAGAAGCCAACGCAATAACCCCTCAATGTGATTGTTGTCTGCTTGCACTCCATTCTCATCAACCCAACGTTCCAAGTTGCGAGTGAATGTTCTTTCCGTTCCGCTAGAACGAATAATGATTTGTTTTACATCAAACACAGAAGACGAACTTCCTGTTTCATTAACAAAAATCTCAGCACGAGGAAATAGTTCTGATAGTGCATCCCACGTCATTCTAAACACAACTGGTTGTCCTTCAACCATAGCGTAGCGATCTTGCGTTCCAGCAGAAACTCTACTGCCTATAAGTAATGAACGAGTGTTGCCACTTCGGTCAATTGTTGTGAAAGTTGCAGACGGCATGTCAAGACCGAACACCATATAGTCATCCGGTTCGTCGATTATGTACGACCCAACTCTTGCTGCAGCAAGTCGACCAACCCATTCGGTAAATAACTCATGATTAACTCGAGTTGAAACGGGCTTGTTCATTTTCCAATGTCCATCGTGCCTGTCCAGATGCATAGAGTCATCAGCAATAATTCGATTTATTTCCATACCATCAATTGCAAAGTGAGGAAATAAACGGATGTCGCGCCATAGACGGTGTTCCATCTCAATCGCGCTTCGGTGCAACGAATGGTCAATAATCGCAACTTCTTCGTCGTTCAGTTGTGCATACGCACGACCACCCAATGTCTTGCGACCAAGCGTAATTTTGATTTTTGTTTTTCCATCAGCTAACGCAATCGAATTTGCTCCATCCCCGAGTCCAAGCATTTCGGGTGATGTATCTTCAACGAGCGTTCCTAACTTCCGCACACTCTGCACTGTCTCAATGAGAGCGGACATTGAAACGGGGTCCATCATCATTGAAAATGGACTTTGTTGCACCCACACTCCATCGTTTTTTTCAAAGGCAAAGAATTCTCCACTTCTAAGCAATTCAATTCTTTGTATTTCATCAAATTGGATAGTTGATTCTCCAACCAAAGTAGAAGATTGCGTGCGTTCGAGTGTACTACTAGGAGTCGATTTGATAAAAAATGCAAGCACAACGAAGGATACTGCAAGAACAAAAAGAATATATACATCGCGAGTTTTTATCACCTGCCATGCCTCCGCAGAGATACCGATACTGCAAGCACAACAAGAAGCCCTGGAACGCCTACGATTAAAAGAATCGCCCAAACAAAGTACGTTGTATTTAATAGTCCTGTCACTCTGCTTGATTGTTGACCAATGGGACTAGCGGCAATCCAGTCATCTAAACCCGAAAGCCATTCTATAGATGCAATTAGTAATTCACTATTCCCTGGATTGACCATAGCAACTTGATTACCCCCGAGTGAAACCGCACGATCCAAAGCCCATGAAAGAAGCCAACCGCCAGATCCAATCACTATTGCGCGAGCGTCACTGTGATGTTCAATTGCTGCAGCAATTTGAATTGGTTCATGCAGAGGAGTTTTCCCTGTCGAGTTCAACATTTCTGTTTCCCACTTTGAATCGAGCCAATGGTCCTCTGTTGGCTCAATACGTATAAGTACTTCTCCACCTTGCACTTGCAGCGGAAAGGGTAAAAACAATTGTCTTCCGCTTACCGCACGAGCGACAAGGTGGTTACTGTGTAAATCGTCAATCATCTGAGCACGTTGCACTTCTAGTTGATTTGGCCCAACTGCAACTTGCTCAACTAATACGTTTTCTGTGTCAACCTGCACACCAATTGATTCGGCAAGTTTACTCCACGGATCAGTTTGTCCATAACGTGGCAATAAACTTGGCTGAACATTTAACAACACTGGTTCGTTTCCGGCAAGTAAACCACGTGTTGCTTCAAGGAGGGACTGCTCCCTTGCTGAAAGCGATAATCCAGCCCTGTTTGCCGGTGGAATCACTACCCAAACAACTGGACCATCCTGCAAATTTGGACGGGAACCATCATGAGTCGCCCACTCTTTTACAATAAAACGACTCGTTTCTAACAAACCACGTGCTGCCCATACATCAACATTATTTGGTTTCTTACCTAGAATCGATCCCTCTTCAGCATGTACAAACACGACAGTCGGTTGAAGTGTTGATTGCAATGACCGCATTGCAGATGAAATAATCTGCTCCCCTCTAAATCTATAGTCAACAGCAGTTGTGTCTTGATTGATACCAGTGTTTGGAAACACAACTCTTGCTGGAATCATTATTGCTCTATTTGGAGAGAGAACAATTGCACCTTCACCGACTGCCAGTTGCTCGGCAAGCTGTCCAAATTCTAGCTGTCCAAGCCGTCGAAGTTCATCATCTGCTTGAGCAAGTTGAATTGCCATTTTCTCAAACAAACTTGCATATTCAGCGCACGTAGTTGCGATTGCATTCGTTCGATTCTCCTGCAACCACCAAGCAACCTCTGCTAACTCTTGGGACCACTTTCCAGTAGCAGCAACTAGAATATCTCTCGCACTACTCAATTTCGGGAGTGGCTGATCTGCACTAACGCGCATCGCCTTGTCAACTTCATTGAGAATCAAGTCTCCATCGTTTCCCAAAAGAGCAAGCGAACTTGATAAAACAAGTATTGTTTCTTGTTCTTGTTGTGTCAATGGAGCTTTAAGAAGAAGTCCCTCAGCCCAAACAGATGTGGTTGCTCCAAAGAGTATCAACTCTTCAAATGTTTTTACTGCTTGGGCAACTGCTTTCTCGGCACCGGCTAGTTCCTCGCTATATATTTGAATAATATTTCGAAGAAGTGCATCGTATTGAACAAGTGAACTTGGATTCGCTGGATTAATCCTTTCGATTTGAATACGCTCAGACCCCTCGCGGTATCTTCGTAGTACCTCATCTACTTGACGCAAGACCGCACGTTCTACCTTCGAATCATCTAAGAGAATGACAATCTTCCAAGGATTTTCCAAGGTTGCAAGCAGTTGTTGCGACTGCTCACTTAGGGTGTATGCTCGACTACCCGTGGCATCGAATCGCAAGCGAGTTGCTTCACTCATAGCAATAGTGTTGATTGCAACAACCGTAATCAACAACAGTACCGATGATGCACAAATTTTCCAAATTGATGAGGAAAGGCTTTTAGTTCTATCGATTGCAATAATCGTAACCCACCCAAAAGAAAAAATGATTGAAACAAAATATATAATGTTTGATGTGTCGATTAAGCCAATGGAAAACTCGCTTGTTCGTAAATCTGGATCGATTGCATAAATAAGGTCTGCAAATCGAGTTGGTACATACGTTGGGAGCACCTTCGTTGCCAAAGACAACGTGAGCCAGAAGAAAGTTGTAACGAGGTATGCCACTGTTTGCGATGTTGTGCATGCTGAGATTACAAGTCCAGAAGCAATGACGGCCCCTGCGAGTAGTAAAAGCCCAAGATACCCACTGATTATGGCGCCGTAATCCACTGAGGCATAGAGTTCCAAAACAAACACAAGAGGAAATGTTGTCGCAAGAATCAGAAACAAAAATATAAATGCCGCTAGAAATTTAGCCTTTGCTATTTCAAATGAGGAACAAGGAGAAGCGAGTAACAACTCCCATGTCCCAATCCTGCGCTCTTCGGCGATGAGACGCATCGTAATTGCTGGACAAAGAAAAAGAATTAACCAGGCGGAAAATTCAAACACCGGTCGCATAGTTGCGATGTTTCCAGGCTTTAATACTTGGGCTACAAAGACAATCCCGCACGAAAGTGTAAACAAAGAGGCAACGATTGCTCCTGTCGGAACAACCAGCAATGACAATAAATCTTTGCGAAGGATTGACATTATATGTCTCATGATGGAACCTCAGAAGCATGGATGATTCGAAGGTAATTGGATTCGATTGATTCTACAACCGGTTGAATGAGTCGAATCTTTCCATGAGCGGCAGCAACCTGAGCAGCAACCTGTTCACCGTGTAACGTGTCCACAGTACATCTTGCCCATGCCGAATCGATAAGCTCAATGTTTGCGCAAGGTAGTTTTTCCATAACTGCATGAGGTGAAACCTCAATAACTAAACTTTTCTCTCCAGAATATATAGATTGAAAATCACCCTCGTGGATTAATGTTCCATGATTGATAATGGAGACCACATCGCAAGTTGCTTCAACTTCTGCAAGATGATGGGATGAATACATGACCGCTGCATATTCAGAGACTTCTTTGAGCAATACTCTAAATGAAGCCCCTTGTTCTGGATCAAGGCCAGTCGATGGTTCGTCAAGCACAATCAATTTTGGTTTATGTATAAGTGCAGCAGCAAGTGCAAGACGTTGACGATACCCTCGTGACAGTGAGCCAATTGGTTTACGAAGAATCTTTTCTATTTCACATCGTTTCGCCCAATAGCCGATTGCTTTCATCCGATCATCGCCGCAAAGTCCATACATTGACGCGCTATACTTCAAATATTCAACCGGAAGTAACTCAAATGGAAGTGGTGCACCCTCTGGGACGTACCCAATCAGTTGCTTTGCACGAGCCGGATGTAACGCGATATCTCCGCCACCAATACTAATACTGCCTGAAGTTGGAGCCAAGACACCGCAAATCATCCGAATGGCGGTCGACTTTCCTGCTCCGTTTGGCCCCAAAAGGCCACGAATTTGTCCCACCTCAACGGATAGATCTAGATTATTGACAGCGAGGGTTGAGCCAAAGTTTTTGCTTAGATTGTGTGTTTGAAGCATGTAAAGAGAGGAATCGTACAAAAATGAGCGTCTAAAGCGGGAATTTTTAACAAACTACTATCATTGTAAAGCAAAAAAGGGCAATTCTCCGATGCAATCGTGATTGCATCCCTCAAAAATGGGGGTACGCTAAGAGTACTGGAATTATATGGCACACGAGCGTCAACGCCTTCATATCTCATTTGACGCCCCAATCTCACTCGAGATTCGGGCCATCCTGTCTGAGCATTTTGAAATTGTGTCAGCTGACAGTAAAAATGATCTTGTCATATCTGGTGGGGGTGAGATGCAATCAAAAATAAATGCGATTTGCGATGCCGGTATCGAATTGACTCAGATTGATGCATCAACAGTCAAGTCTCTAAATGTTGCAGAACGTCTTCGTCTCATGGAAGAAAAAGTTGTCCGTTATGTTCACGAACTTTTAGACATGGACAATTTTGAAATTCGACTACTTGATCATCGCTCTGGAAATCTCGAACTTGTCATTGCTGAAAATCTTACTCCGTTAAAAATAGGAGAAGTCATTAGGGCGGAAGAAAGCGAAAACGGAATATGCGGAAACGTTGCAGCAACTGGAAAGAGTTATATTTGCCCAGACGTTTCAAAAGAGCCTCTCTACAAACAAGGATTGGATTCGGCAGCTTCATCCGTTACAGTCCCCCTTTGGCTAAATGATAGAATCATTGGAGTTTTCAACGCAGAGTCAAACAACTTAGATGCTTTTGATGAGAATGATCGTAGGATGTCGGAAATTTTTGGGCGTTACATTGCAAGCGCAATGCACACGTTGGATTTACTTGTTATTGAACGGTACACAACAAATGAACAAGTAGCAAAGACCATCGTTGATGAACTTACAATACCGCTCAAAGAAATTAATTCCATCGCAGATACACTCTTAAAAAATGATGAAACACTTGGTCAGCAACTGCTAGACGCTGCCAAGTCAGTTCAGCGACGGCTGGAGGCCTGTACGGCTGGACCACAAACAATCATTGATGCTGATCGGGCTAACTTTATTAAACCCGATCCCACAATGAATGGGCGTAACATTCTTATCGCCGATGACGAAGAGGTTGTACGTGAAGGAGTCGAAGCCGTTTTGCTAAAACTTGGTTGTAATGTCAATGTTTGCGTTAACGGAACTGAAACTCTTGAAGCACTCAAAGAAGCACATAGAAAAGGCCATAAATTCGATTTGATTATTTCTGATATACGGATGCCGGGCTGTAATGGATATGAAGTATTCACTACTGCAATTGAATTATGGCCGAATCAGCCAGTGATTCTAATGACTGGCTTTGGGTACGACCCACACCATTCGATTATGCGTGCAAGCCAAGAGGGAATGCACACCGTTCTGTTCAAACCATTTAGAACGGAACAATTAATTGACATGGTGAAAAAAGCTTGCCGAAAAACAGCAGGCTGCTAGGAGTCACACTCAAAATCAATCTACAATTCACGGGTGACACAAACGAATACCGAACACTGGACAACGCGTCGACTCCTTGAATGGATGACCGCTCATTTTGAATCAAACCTTATCGAATCTCCTCGACTCATTTCAGAGATGTTACTTACGCACGTCATTGGTGGACAAAGGATTGATTTGTATGCCAATGTAGATCGTGTGGCTACGGATACTGAGCGAGAGACGTTGCGCTCCTGCGTCAAAAGAACGATTGAGCACGAACCAGTCCAGTACATTGTTGGAAACACTTGGTTTTATGGGATGGAGTTTCAAGTTGATTCTTCTACACTGATTCCAAGAACGTGTACTGAAACTATTGTTGAACAAACACTACACTTTGCTAAACTTTCAACAACATCCCCATTCCGAATTGCTGATATTGGAACTGGCACAGGATGTATCGCTATTACAATCGCAGCAAATCTTTCGGACTGCGAAATAGTGGCAACAGACATTTCACAAGATGCCCTACTACTTGCAGAAAAAAATGCTGAAAAACATGGGGTTCAAAAACGTATTACCTATATCCAGGGTAACTGTATTGAACCACTCTCATCGCTGCCACCTTTTGATCTTCTCTGTTCCAACCCACCATATATTTCCGATCCTGAAATAGCTGCATTAGAACCAAATGTTGGCAAATGGGAACCAAAATTAGCTCTTTCTGGTGGTTCTGACGGGCTTTCCATCATCAGACCATTGATTCAAAGCGCACCAAACTGCCTTGTTGAAGGAGGGGTCTTACTGGTTGAAATCGCAACAAGCATCGCTGGTACATGCTTAGAATTGGCTTCTTCAAATCCAACCCTCAAGGATGTAAAAATTCTCCGTGACCGCTTTGGTGATGACCGATTTTTGAGAGCCAAAAAGTGCTAACGTGCATCGCCTCACTTCGATAGAATGCACGACCTATGGCTTTCTTTAAACGAAAAAATTCCCCTGCTCCTGCTCCCATTTCAGGAACCAATACAAACAGTGTTTTTGATGTTGCGACTGAAAAACGTATCCTTGAAATTGGTGAGAACCTTCTAGACCACGCAAGAGCAAAAAAACAATCGTGGCTCTCCACTGCTTTTTGGTCTGACAAACTCATGGATTGGGCGATGGAAGATGAAGAGTTTAAAATTCAACTCTTTCGCTTCGTTGACACCTTCCCGATGCTTGTAACCCCAGAGCAAGTACACGAACACCTCGTCGATTACTTGACTCAGCCAAATGTAAAACTGCCTCCAGGTCTTGGAATTGGCTTAAAGGCAGGCGGTCTTGCACAGGGCACGATGACAAAGACGGTTACAAGCCAAATTACAAAAATGGCACAAAGGTTCATTGCAGGAACCGATGCTGCATCTGCACTTCCAGAACTCCAAAAAATTTGGAAAGAAGGTGTAGCTTTTTCTGTCGATTTGCTGGGCGAAGCGTGTGTCAGTGACCAAGAAGCGGAAGAATACCGTCAAAGATATTTAGATCTACTTGTTAATTTGCCTGAAACAGTTTCTTCATGGAAAGAAAATGCAATTCTTGAAAGTGATCATCTCGGTTCAATCCCACGCACGAACATTTCAATAAAAATAAGTTCGCTTTTCGCAAATACTGATCCAATAGCACACGATTTATCCGTAGATGGTCTTTTTGAAGCGCTCAAGCCAATTCTTGACGAAGCTGAAAAAAATGGCACCCTCATCAATTTTGATATGGAACAATTTGAGTACAAGGATTTAACTCTCAATCTTTTCATGAAATGTTGCGACGAAATCAATTTCACTGCTGGACTCGCTATGCAAGCATATCTTCGCAGCGGCGATGATGATGCCAAGAAAATTATCGAATGGTCAAAACGAACTGGAAGAGTTGTCACTGTTCGGCTCGTCAAAGGTGCGTATTGGGATTATGAAACCATTCATGCTGAAGAAATGGGTTGGCCCGTTCCTGTCTGGAGCCGAAAAGTCGATACCGATGCTTGCTTTGAACGAATGGCTGCACTTTTTATCGAATCAACTCCAAAGGCACGAGACGAGGGTGGAGTGAAGCTTGCTTTGGGCTCACATAACATTCGGTCAATTGCAACCGCAATGGCGCTCCTTGAAAAACAAAATCTTCCAATCGAAGCTTTGGAATTACAAATGCTTCGCGGGATGGCGGATCAGCTAAAAGCTGGCGTTCTTGCAGATGGGCTGCGGATAAGAGAGTACGTTCCTGTAGGTGAAATGATTCCAGGCATGGCGTACCTCGTCCGGCGACTCCTTGAAAATACTTCGAATGAATCATGGTTGCGCAGTAGTTTTATGGACGACGCTGATTCCTCAGTACTGCTCGCTTCACCTCACATTCAACATACTGACAAAGACCCTGGTATACAAAGGATTAAAGAAGCTCCAGAGCGACACCTTCTTTCCTCTTCAGTCGAAGGAGTAGGCGATGGTCGACCATTCTTTACCGAATCCTACAGGGACTTCTCTATTGCAAAAGAACGGGACGACTTTTCAGCAGCAATCAGTGCTTCAGAAGTTCCTGAAGTTACACTTCTTACAACAAAAGAAGACGCAGAATCTGTCATCGCAAGAGCACATGAAGCATTTCCTACATGGCGAGGTGAAGATCCCATTGTCCGTTCCAATGTACTCGTAAAAGCTGCTGATATCATGCGAAATCGTCGTGATGAAATGTGCGGAGTCGTGATGCAAGAAGCAGGTAAAACTTGGCGTGAAGCTGATGGCGAAGTATGTGAAGCAATTGATTTTTGTGAATATTACGCTCGAATGGCTCCTCAACTTTTTGAGTACGAAAGACTCGGCGAGTTCATCGGCGAACTTGACCAACAGTTTTATCAACCACGAGGTGTATGTGCTGTCATTAGTCCCTGGAATTTTCCATGCGCAATTTGCTGTGGCATGACGGTTGCAGCGCTAGTAACTGGAAATGCAGTACTTGTAAAACCTGCAGGTCAAACAACTGGCATTGCAAAAATCCTCTGTGAAATACTTTGGGAAGCGGGCGCACCAAAAGATGTTTTGCAATTTGTTGCAGGACCTGGATCCATTATTGGTTCAGCAATGGTTCGCGATCCACGCGTTGCAATCATCGCCTTCACTGGCTCAAAGGGTGTTGGGTTGGATATTCTTGAAGCCGCAGGACATGTCCCTGCGAACCAGACATTCGTGAAGAAGGTAGTTTGCGAAATGGGTGGCAAGAACGCTATTATTATTGATGCATCGGCAGACCTCGACGAAGCAGTTCTTGGCGTACGGCAAAGTGCATTTGGGTATCAAGGGCAAAAATGTTCTGCTTGCAGCCGAGTCATCGTTGTAGATTCAGCGCATGATCTGTTCCTCGAACGCCTGATTGAATCAACTAGAACGCTTGTCATCGGCGATGTCATGGAGCCCAGTACCGATTTTGGACCTGTTATCGATGCGAAAGCAGCAGACGAGATCAAGCGATATATTGAGATTGGCAAGTCAGAAGGCAAGTTAGAAATGATACAGCCTATTCCCGAAGGACTTGAAGAGAAAACTAGACGTGACTACATAGCGCCTCATATTTTCTCAGGGATTAGTTGGAATGATGTAATTGCACAAGAAGAAATTTTCGGTCCTGTACTCGCAGTTATTCGCGTTAAAGATTTTGACGAAGCCCTCGAGGTTGCCAACTCCACAGAATACAAATTAACCGGCGGTGTCTATAGCCGAAAACCTTCCAATCTTGAGAAGGCTCGAAGAGAGTTTCGCGTAGGAAATCTTTACCTTAACCGAGGCAGCACTGGCGCGCTCGTTGGCCGACAGCCATTTGGAGGATTTGGTATGTCTGGCGTTGGGTCTAAAGCAGGCGGTTGCGATTATCTCTTGCAATTTGTCGAACCCCGTGCTATTTGCGAGAACACGATGCGACGAGGGTTCGCACCTGGACTGTAAGAGATGTAAAGAAAAAATGTCACTTCACAAGCGTGTAATGTTTTTTACTCAATTCTTTACCTAACATCTTTTCTACCTTAATCATAAGTTGGTGCTTCCTCTGTTTATTTGTAGGTTTATAGTTTGAATCAGCCTGATAGATTCCCTTTGCCTTTGGCAACCATTGCTCTACTATTTTGGGATGCGTTCCAATGAATTCTTTAATGATTGATTGATCCATCTGCGAATAATCTATTTTGGTTGGACTCCCGCCCCAGTACTTTTGCATTTTTTCACTTTTCAGATTCATCTGTTCTTCGCTGCGAACCCAACCATAGTGATAACACCGAGCACCAGTGTGTTTGGCTTTTGGATACCTTCCAATCTTATTGCTTTCGAGAACAAGCCAAAAAAGACCATCAGGAGCGTAGGATCTTACTGAATTTTTGATAATCCTTGCTTCAGACCGATACCAACCTGGAGAATCCAAATAACTATTTCCGTTTCCATAAAAATGATAAAAATCAAAGACCAATGCTTCAACACTTGGGTTCTCTAGGTGTTGCTCCATCGAGACGCGAATCTTCTCAAGATCTTCCTCATGGTAGACCTCATCTCCCTCAATATAAAATGCCCAATCCCCCGTACAGTTAAACTGTGCAATCATTTTTTGTTGCCCATACACATACCCACGGTTCTGCATATTGTCATTCCAGTGGGACTCAATAATCCTTATTTTTGGGCTACCAATTGCTCGGATGAGCTCTAATGTGTCGTCTTCACTGAGACCAACATTTATTACAAACTCATCTACAATCGGCAAGATAGACTCGATGGATTGTATAAATGGATAGCCAAGTATTTGTCCATTTTTAATAAAAGTAAAAGCACTAACTCTCATATTAATAAAGCATTACCTGTCATAAGTGGTACCATTTCGACTTGAGCATATCTTAGCACTATTACTTTCAAAAGACATATCCTACAAGAAACTTAACATCATGAAAATTTCCGCCTACATCATTGCATACAACGAAGCTGAAAAAATACGCGATTGTATTAATACCATTCTTTGGGCTGATGAAATCATAGTTGCTGACTCTCATAGTACTGACGGTACAACTGAGATTGCTGAGGAACTTGGTGCGAAAGTTGTCCATATCCCATTTAATGGATATGGTGACCTTCGAAATCAAGCCATAGCACACTGCACAGGAGATTGGATTTTCAGCCTCGATTCGGATGAACGATGCACCCCTGAAGTAAGAGATGAAATTCTCTCTTTGATTGAAAATGCGCCACTCGATATTTATCGAGTCCCAAGAAAAAATTTCTTCATGGGAAGATGGATCAAACACTCAGGTTGGTATCCCAATTTTAGACAACCGCAATTATTCCGAAATGGAAAAATGAGTTATACAATGGAACCTGTTCATGAAGGCTTTGTTAGCCATAGCGATAAGGAAATTGGCGTCATTAAACATGTCATTTGGCAATTCCCATTTAAAAACACTGAAGAAGTCATTCACAAGGCAAACCGATACTCAACACTCGGTGTCGAAAAATTAATTGACAAGGGTAAAATAGGAAGTATCCTGAAAGCATTCCTACATGGCTACTGGGCTTTTACAAAACATTACATCTTCAAACTAGGAATTTTGGATGGTGGTCCTGGGTTTGTCATTGCATTTGGAAACTTTGAGGGGACCTTCTACCGATACATCAAATTAACCGAAGTGCAATCTAATTGGACCCCACCCTCAGTTAAACCAATTAAAAGAATTGATTCTAGATCAAATGATTAAAGACCAAGTTGTGTAAGTGTTTCTTTAGAAATCGTTTTGCCTACACATTGTTCTTCATCTACGACAATGTTTGCTCCTGCAGATGTTAAATGTGCCGCATGAATGGAATACCGTGCCCTTGCAACGATTGGAGTCGAAGAAGAAAATGATCTAATTTGTTGTATTAACTGCGTTGATGTTCTATAGTCAGGCAGCGTACAGACGAGAAGTTTAGAAGTTCGTATTCCAGCGTGTTCTAATACCTCTCTACGTTGGGCGTTCCCAAGAATCGATAGCGCTCCATCGATTCGTGCTTGACTTACGCCAATGGGTCCCATATCGATAACAAGAACCTGCTGACCAGTTTCAATCAAATCAGCCACAACCTCCCTACCCGCAACACCATACCCAATTACAACAACATGATTGTGCAATGAATTAATTTCTTCACTTGTCTCAACGGTACTATCGCCTCCAAAAATACTGCTGACAGATTTTGCAATTGGTCTTGCTTTTGAGATCAAAAATGGAGACATCAGCAACGTAATCAGGGATGCACTCATCATCAATTGGAACAAATTCTCATCAATTAGGTTTGCGTTAATTGCCTCAGCACCAATGACAAAACTAAATTCGCCAATTTGTGCAATGCACAATCCAGCAGCAATTGATACTCGTCTGGGTTGTTTCCAAAGCACTGCAATCAACATAACAATTGTTGATTTGCCAATCACAATCGCGGCAACTAAGGAGGCTGTCCAAATCCAATTGTACGACTCCAATAACCAAGACAAATCAGCAAGCATGCCCGTGCAAGCGAAAAACAATGTTAAAAATATGTAACGAAACGGCGCCATATCTCCTTTAATTTGTGATGCAAATGGTGTTCCAGCTAAAATTAATCCAGCGATAAATGCTCCCAGTGCAGGAGAAACATCTAATTCATCAGCAAGCCACATCGAGGAAAGAGCCGTTACTATCGCAAGGATAACTGGTAATTCAGAAGATCGTCGAATGAGGGCAGCGCCAAAAAATCTTGGTAAGACAAGAAGGCCAAGTAAAAAAATGATGAAAATTAGTGCAACAAGTTTTGCTCCTGCAACGCCAACCTGCGCAACAAGATCTGTTTCTTCCGGCGATTCTTGAAGAAACGCCACGAGCAACATCAAGGGAACAATCGCCAAATCTTGAATAAGCAACACTCCAAATGCTAGGCGCCCATGGGCTGCATCAAGTTCACTTCTATCTTGTAACACACGCGAAACAACTGCTGTTGAACTAAGTGCAACCATAGAACCAACGATGAGAGACGAATGCGCTGAGACGCCAAACAGTTTCGCAATTGCGTAACCAAGACCACCTGTCACAACAACTTGCAATACCCCGATTGGCATATTTCCCCCGAGTAACTGCTTTAGACGTTGGCCATTTACTTCTAGCCCAATTGTAAAGAGTAATAAAGCAACACCTATTTCAGCAATTGAGACAATCGCCTCTTTGTCAGAGGTAATTAAATTCAACAACGAAGGGCCTGCAATTGTGCCTGCAAGGAGATACCCAACGATTCCACTGAAACCTAATTTTTCGGCAATTATACCGAGTAACACCGCTATGCTCAGCAGAACAGTAATGTCACCAACTATATGCCAAAACTCCATCCTTGCATGATATGGGAGTATCCATTGAATCAAAAGGGGGCAGTCCTTTTATTCATCAACACAAATATAAAAATAAAAGTGCAATAGTCATCATATGAACTTGTCCGTCAACAGTTTGGGGACTGTCCCACCATTCCTGTAAGATATGTTGGATGGAGATTCTATTGTTTGTTTGCCTTGGCCTCGTAGCTGGAACACTTGGTGGTTTACTTGGCATAGGTGGTTCGGTCATTATGATTCCAGCGCTCCTGTTTTTTATCCCAAATATGACAATTCACCTCGCTCAAGCGATTGCTATGTCTGTGAATCCCGCAGTTGCAATCTCTTCTGCTGCAAAGCATCATAAAAATCGCAATGTTTCGTGGGATGTGGTTTGGAGAGTTTTGCCACTTTCCCTTCTTTTTATCTCTGTCGCAGCGTGGTTCAGTAACTCTATCGAGGGCGCATGGCTTGAATTTGCATTTGCAACTTTCTTGATTTGGGTTCTCTGGGATCAAATAGCGTGCATCATTGGAATATCACCACACACAACCACTTCCTCAAGATCGTCCATGTTGCAATACGGTGCAACTGGTGGAATTACGGGAACGATTGCTGGATTACTTGGAATTGGTGGCGGTTTAATACAAGTTCCTCTACTCAATCGGTTATGCAAACTGCCTATCAAACGTGCAATTGGAACGTCATCAGCTATTATGTTCGTCACTGCTATTCTAGGAGCAACTGTGAAGGATGTATCACTACAAAACGTTGACCACAGCGCTTTTGCTGCTATTAAACATGCGGCTCAAATTATTCCAGGTGCATTGGTCGGCGGATGGATCGGCGCAAAACTAACGAACGTGTTGCCAAGTAAATCCATTCGAATTGTATTCGCAATTCTTGTCATCCTTGCAGGCTATAAATTATTCGCCAGCTCAATACCGGTTATTTTTTAGTAAAAAAATCTTCCGAAGAATTGTTTATTTACCGCTTCGTCTTGAACGGAGTGTAATATTCTCACGACATTGCAACATGAGCGCTTCCACTTTTGAACGAACAAATACCGTCCCCTTTTCTTCACCCATTTCCAAGAGTTCAGTTGCATCGATTGGCGCCCCTGCAGCTGCTTCAATATAGCCTCGAAGTTTTGGCTTTGATCCGATTGGATACACATCAAATGCACCATCCAAACCAATGGGAACAACTGTCGCAGTGCTTTTCTTCATCAATAACCAGAAACCCCGTTGAAACTCGCCGAGTTCACCATCTTGCGTTCTGGTACCTTCTGGGAACATCATGACACATCTACCAGCGGAGAACTCTGTTATCGCCTTTCGAATTGCAACCATATCACTTTCGCCTCTTTTGATTGCAATCACTCCAAAACATTGCATGAATGCGGCAAGCATCTTTGAACTGAACAATGTATCACGAGCTATCCCTTTAAATGGTCTATCGCTAACGATAGTCCCAACAATAGAAGGGTCAAAATTCGATTGATGATTTGCAATAAACAAAATCGGTCCCGTCAACGGAATATTTTCTTTGCCGCTACATTTATATCTGTAAAAAATACGAAGAAGTATTCTCATTACACTAATCATGAACGTCCACCAAAATAAAATGCGATACGCACTGAGCCCCGGCGCTCTTCTTCGGAGTTGGAATGTTGAAAATATCATATCGGCAATACAGACCGAACAGATTTTTCCATCAAGTCAACGACTTCCATCATAGTTTTATCTGATGTATCAATAACCAACGCGCCTTCAGGACAAATCAGTGGGCCATCGCTTCTTGTTGAATCAATTTTATCTCGAGAAGAAATATCTTGGTGCACCTGCGCGTCGTCAACTACTTTCCCTGACTCACGAAGCTGCTTTACGCGTCTTTTTGTTCGCTCATCCATCTTTGCCTGTAAGAAAAAACGAACTGTAGCATTCGGAAACACAACAGACCCCTGATCTCGACCTTCAGTAACAAGCAGCGGATGCTCTCGCCCAATCCTGCGCTGTTGCTCTACGAGAACTTCACGAACTTCTGTTTGTTTTGCGACAATCGAGACAACGCCGCTAATATCTAAATCGCGAATCCGTTTTGAGACATCCTCATCTCCAAGAAGAATTGATGGGGGGTTTTGATTCCAATCAAACCCAATACCTATTTCTTGAACCGCTGTTGCAAGCGCAACGCCATCATCTGGAGAGATATCATTATCCACAGCAAAAACAGCGATTGCACGATACATCGCACCAGTATCAAGACAATCTGTACCCAACCGATTCGCTAATTCTTGCGCAACAGAGGTTTTCCCTGTGCCTGCGGCACCATCAATTGTTACAACAAATCGATGTGGTGAGGACATGTGTTACTTCTCAGCCTCTAGATATTTTCGCATCTTCTTCGTAACTCTAACTATTTCTTTTATCGCATCTCCTTTACCAATGTAATTGATTGCGACTGTATTAGAGTATCCAACTTCTCTGACTGCTTTTAGACCTTCGACTGGATCAATACTTTTTTTCCCCCGACCAGTTGGAAAATCTGCGACGATGCCGCCTGCATACGGAGCCAGTTTCCTCAGCGCATCTATACCATTCCCAGTTGCACTAGCTGCAATAAACGTTGGAAGTGCGCCTATTCGAAATCCACCAATCTGTTTAATTATTTCAATAAGTTCGTCTGGATCGCTCGATAATCCTTCGCAAGGTTGCAACAAAAGATTTAGTCCTAATCGTTCAACGTCTGCCATTGCGGATCGCAATTGTTCAACAATTTGATCGACAGCATTTTTATCCGTTGGAAATATTGGTGTAATTGATATTGCATTACATCCTAAGCGATTTGCTGCGAGTGAAAGGCGTTGAATTCTTTCCCTAGACAATTCTCGTGCGCCAATTAAATCCATGGATGTGTTATCTCGAACGAGAAGACAAGGAGATTTTGCTTTGTCACCATTATTTTTAAAACGGTCGTAAGAATCCTGTCCCCAGCCAGCAAGATGCCTTGCATCAATCATCACTCCTCGCAGCTCCAACTTTTCTGAGGCAATCCCTGGAACTTCCAATATATCTTGGTTACCCGCCTCAATTAATGGGTTCAGCGATTGAATTGCAAGGGTAAGAAGTAGCGTCATAAAAAAATCAGTAAACCCCTTCAGAGTGGGATTATTACTTTCTAGGAAGCGGTACTATACCCTCCACATCAACACCCAAGGAGCTTTTATCGATGTCTAGCCCAACTGATTGCCGTTTTTCTGATTCTCATGAGTGGTTTCGCCAAGATGGCGATGTCATAACAATTGGAATTACCCAATTTGCAGCAAATGAGCTCACCGATATTACCTATGTAGAGATGCAGCCAATAGGCACGCCCATTAATAGCGGTGACTCCGCTGGTGAAGTTGAATCGGTAAAAACAACAAGCGACGTGGTCTCGGCATACGTCGGAGAAATTATCGAAATCAATGAAACAATTATTGACGACCCGTCACTTCTCAACTCTGACCCCTTTGGGAGTGGCTGGCTTGTTAAATTGCGTGTTGAGGACACTTCCCACGGGGATAGTTTAATGAATCAAGCAACCTACGACGACAAGTATCCTATTTAGAGGACATGTTCCAACTTGTTAGCGAGTTTGAACCTAGAGGCGATCAACCACAAACGATTGATCAACTTTCTTCTTGGATACAAAACGGAGAACGATACCGTACATTGCTCGGTGCAACTGGTACTGGCAAAACGTTCACTATGGCTAATGTCATCGCAAAAACAAACAAGCCTACTTTAATCCTTAGCCACAACAAAACACTAGCAGCGCAACTCTTTGAAGAGATGAGACTACTCTTTCCACATAACGCCGTCTCATATTTTGTAAGTTACTATGATTATTATCAACCTGAGGCATATATTCCTCAACGAGATATTTATATTGAAAAAGATGCTGCAAGAAATGATGACCTCGATCGGTTGCGATTAAAAGCAACGAGCAGTTTGATTTCTCGAGATGATGTTATTATCGTTTCATCTGTTAGTTGTATATACGGGCTTGGATCGCCAGATTCCTATCAAAATCGAATCGTACCCATAACCGTTGGGCAAACAATAAATCGACGCGAATTGCTTCTTGAGTTAACAGAGATGCAATACAAACGTAACGATATCGAATTTGAACGCGGATGTTTTCGTGTTCGGGGTGACGTGTTAGAACTTTTCCCAGCATATGAGAAATATGCCATTCGTCTTGAATTCTTTGGAGACGAAGTAGAACGAATTGAGTTGATTCATCCAACATCCGGAGAAACACTAGCACAAGAAACCGATGTCTTTATCTTTCCTGCCGTTCACTACGTTATGCCGCAAGAAGGATTGAATCGTGCATGCAATGCCATTCGTGAAGAATTAAAAATGCACAGTATTCGTTTAAAAAATGAAGGCAAGTTACTTGAAGCCCAAAGAATTCTCGCTCGAACAAAATACGACTTAGAGATGATTGAAGAAATTGGATATTGCAGTGGCATTGAAAATTATGCAAGACATTTAGAAAACCGCCCTGCCGGAAGTCGGCCATTTTGTTTGCTTGATTACTTTAGACATATTCCAAACCGAGATCCCAATGACTGGCTTCTTTTCATTGACGAATCACACGCCACAATTCCGCAAGTCAGAGCAATGTACAACGGTGATCAAGCAAGAAAGAGAACGCTTGTCGAACACGGTTTTCGTCTTCCAAGTACGCTTGATAATAGACCTCTTAAGTTTGAGGAGTTTGAAGATTTGATTCCACAAACGGTCTACGTCTCTGCGACGCCTAGCCCCTATGAACTTGAAAAATCCGATGGAATTGTTGCACAACAAATCATTCGCCCCACTGGACTGCTAGATCCAATCATTGAAGTACGCCCAGCTTCAACACAAGTCCCTGATCTCATTGAAGAGGCAAAAAAATGCGTTGCAAGAGGCGAGCGGGTCCTCGTGACTGTGCTCACAAAGAAAATG